>Ga0310837_100057_pt1 | contig 165342 bp, 150 predicted proteins | sample SM_ome_5_FD_201315 | JGI IMG/M metagenome (GOLD analysis project Ga0310837, IMG submission 201315) | Sorghum-adapted microbial communities enriched on stacked mutant (SM) sorghum from Joint BioEnergy Institute, Emeryville, California... ...
ATTTGCTCGTCCGCGGCGGCGTGCACATCCTGGCTTACGCCAAGGCGCTCGAAATCATCACGGGCGTCGACGTCACGAAGATTTTGCCCGTTCCGCGGCTGGACAACAAGGCGTTCGACGCGGCCCGTCCCTGGGAGGAGCGCGGCGAGCATCGCCGGCTCTACACATTCAGCGACAACGACTATCAACAGATTGCCCGGATCTGGCGCGGCACGCATCCGATCGACGGCGGTCCGCTCGAGGCGTATGCCGGCGTTCCCGGGTACAGCGGCCCGATTCCCGATCTCGGCGAATTGCCGGAAGAGTTCGCGCCCGGCGTATCCGCCGAGGACCTGCAGCGCATTGCCAACTGGCTGTCGAAGCAGGCCGGGATGTAGCGCGCAAATCGCATCCGGCGGAGCAGGTGTCAGCGGACCCTGTCCTCCTCCCGCTCGCCGATGGCGATCTGGATGAGCGCCAGCACCCCCGTCTCGACGATCGAAGCGAGCAGCGCGATGGACAGCCAATTCTTCGTTTCCATAAAATAATACAGCAGCAGATGGAACACGAGGAGAACAGCGAACGCGGCCAGCAGGTTGATGCGCGCAATCCAGCGGATCATGGGGCATACCTCCTTGGTTCACGCTCATTGTGTCCCCCGATCATCCAACATATACCTTTCCGGAGCATGAAAATATCCCGCGGCACGGGTCCGCGGGATTTCGATTTGTCCGCATTATTGGCCGGCCAGCGTCTCCGTCAGCACCGGCACGATCTGCGACTTGCGCGAGACGACGCCCTTCAGGACGGCGCGATTGTTCTCCAGCTTGACACCGTAGGCCTGTTCGACCGCGTCCGCCCGCTTGCCGAGGGCGATGCCGACCGAGTCGTTATTCAGGATGTCCGTCACGACGAACAGGAACAGGTCGAGCCCCTTCGCGTCGATGATCGCGCGGATCTTGTCCTCCGCTTCGGCCTGCCGCGACAGCACGTCGTTCACGTCGACGGCGTTGACCTGCGCGATCTCGACCTTCGCGCTGCCCATCTGGAACTCCTTCGCGTCGAGCTTGAGCAGCTCGTCCACCGTCTTCTTGCTGAGATCGGCGCCCGCCTTGAGCATCGCGAGGCCGTATTCCTCCGGATTCACGCCGGCGATGTCCGCGAGCTCGCGCGCGGCCGCGACGTCTTCCGGCGTGCACGTCGGCGACTTGAACAGCAGCGAGTCGGAAATGATCGCCGACAGCATCAGGCCCGCGACGCGCGGCTCGACGGCGACGCCGTTCTCCTTGTACAGCTTGTTCAGGATCGTCGCCGTGCAGCCGACCGGCTCAGCGCGATAGTACAGCGGACCGGCCGTCTCGAAGTTCGCGATGCGATGGTGGTCGATGACCTCGGCGACGCGCACCTGCGCGATGTCTTCGGCGCTTTGCTGCCGCTCGTTGTGATCGACGAGAATGACCGTATCCGTCTCCTCCGCCACCTTCTCGACGAGCCGCGGCGCCTCCGTCTTGAAATAGTCGAGCGCATATTGCGTCTCCGCGTTGACGGCGCCGAGGCGGACCGCTTCGACCTGCTGCCCGAGCTTCGTCTTCAGTTCGGCGTAGGCGATGGCCGAGCAAATCGAGTCGGTGTCCGGGTTCCTGTGCCCGAAAATGAGTACCTTACCCATGTTTACTTCCCCTTATTGTAGGATTTTGCCTCCGTAAGTATATCGCACCATGCGGGACCACCGCAAGCATGCGAATGTTCGACAGCGCCGCTTGTGGTGTAGTATCGTAAGGAGTGAAAGCCTACGAAACGGAAAGCGGAGGTGCCCCGCATGGAATGCCGCGTCGGCTGCGCCGCCTGCTGCGTCGTCATTTCGATCTCGTCGCCGATTCCCGGCATGCCGGAAGGCAAGCCGGCGGGCGTTCCGTGCGTCCACCTGACGGCCGACCGGCGATGCGCCCTCTTCGGGCGTCCCGAACGGCCGGAGGTGTGCCGCGCCTTCGCGCCGTCCGAGGAGCACTGCGGACGGTCGGACGAAGAGGCGTACCGGCTGCTCGAGGCGCTGGAGAAAGCGACGCGGCCCGACGGAAAACAAACCCGCGGAACGCAGCCGTGATATCCATTACCCCCCATGCGAAACGGAGCGACAGGTTATGTTCAGACTCGGCATACTGGATCAATCGCAGATCGGCGAAGGCAAAACGGCATCGGACGCGCTCCGGGAGACGACGATGCTCGCCGTCGAGGCGGAGAAGATGGGCTATTCGCGGTTCTGGATGTCGGAGCATCACGGCAGCCGTTCGCTGGCCCATTCGAGCCCCGAAATCTTGATCGCCCACGTGGCGGCTGCCACGCGAACCATCCGCGTCGGCTCGGGCGGCGTCATGCTGCCCCATTACAGCGCCTACAAGGTGGCGGAGAACTTCCGTCTGCTCGAGGCGCTCCATCCGGGCCGGATCGACCTCGGCCTCGGCCGCGCGCCCGGCGGGCGTCCGCTCTCCACGCGGGCGCTCCACGAAGGCAGGACGTACCACTACGACCAATATCCGCAGCAGGTGCTCGACCTGATCGACTATTTCCAGGAGACGACGGACGAGCACCGCTTCCCCGGCCTGCTCGCCTCGCCGTCGGTCGATACGCATCCCGAAATCTGGCTGCTCGGCTCGAGCGACGAGAGTGCGCGCATCGCCGCGCAGCTCGGCACATCGTACGGCTTCGCCCAATTTTTCGGGACGCCGGGCGGACCGGAAGCCATCCGCTGGTACAAGGAGCACTTCCGCCCGGGCCGTCTCGGAGACAAGCCGCGCGCGCTGGCGGCGGTGCTCGCGATCTGCGCCGAGACGGAGGAAGAAGCGAACGAGCTGGCGCTCAGCACCGACCTGTATTTCCTCGGCATCGAGCGCGGGTTCGAGCTGCCCCATCTGCCCTCCGTCGAGACCGCGCGGAACTGGCCATACACCGAATTCGACCTGGAGCTGATCCGCCGCGCGCGCAGCCGCCGGATCGTCGGCACGCCGGGCCGGGTTCGCGAAGGACTGGAGCGGCTGGCGGAGGAATACGCGGCGGACGAGCTGCTGATCGTCGGCCCGATCCATGATTTCGGCAAGCGCCTCGCCTCCTTCCGGCTGATCGCCGAAGCATTCGGCCTCGGAAAATCATAAGCCGCAAATATTTAATGTCATAAATCATTAACAACATGAAACGGATGGATTCGATGACGATGCTGCATTTCATCCTCAATCCCGCGGCCGGCAACGGCAAATCGCTGCGCGTCTGGCGCCGGATCGAGCCGCTGCTCGAGCGGTCCGGCGCGCCGCACGCCGTCCATATGACGAAGGCGGCCGGCGAAGCGGTCGGGATTTGCAAGAAGCTGGCCGAAAGCGCGTCCGCGAACGGCGGGAAGCCTGTGATCGTGGTGGTCGGCGGCGACGGCACGCTGCGGGAGGCCGCGCTCGGTCTGCTCGATGCCGGCGGCGGCTCCCCCCTCCATGCTCCGGCGCTCTCGTTCATCCCGGCCGGATCGGGCAACGACTTCGCCCGCGGCCACGGCATTCCGCTCGATCCCGTGAAAGCGCTGTCCAACCTGCTCGAGGCGGTGCGCGCAGGCCGGACCCGCCGCATCGACGTGATCCGGACCGCCGGGGGCGACTCCGCGCTCAGCTCGTACGGCGCGGGACTCGACGCGGCGGTGGCCGTCGCGGTCAACCGCTCCCCGCTCAAGCGGCTGCTCGGCAGCGTTCGCCTCGGCCGGCTTGCCTACGTATTCCTGCTCATCCGGGTGCTCGTCGCCTACCGCCCCGTGGACGCGTCGCTGGAGGTGGACGGCAAGCGGCATCGGCTGAAGCGGATCTGGCTCGTCTCCGTCTCGAACATTCCGTCCTACGGCGGCGGCATGAAGATCAATCCGGACGCCGCGCCCGACGACGGACAGCTCGATGTCTGCGTCGTGCAGGGCATCACCCGGTTGAGGCTGCTGACCGCTTTTCCCCTTGTCTATCAAGGAAAACACTCCTCGATCGCCGGCGTCTCGTTCTTCCGCGGCAGCCGGATCCGGCTCGAAGCGGCATCGCCCCTCGCGGTGCACGCCGACGGCGAGGACGACGGCGCGACGCCGCTTGACATCCGCGCCGAACATCGCGCGCTTGAAATCGTCGTATAGCCCAGGAAGCAGCGAAAGCCAGGCCGCCGGACCCATCAGGTCCGCCGCCTGGCTTTGCCGCGTTGTACGGGCCGCGCCCGTTACAGCCTGACCGTTCGGCCGGTCGCCTGCGATTCGAACGCCGCGAGGATGACGCCGAGCGACTTGAGCCCTTCCTCGCCGGAGATTCTCGGCGGCGTGTTCGTGACGATGCAGTTCACGAACTCGTCGATGATGCCGCTCGTCGTCTGCTTCTCGTTCGTCGCGATCTCGCCGACGTTGTAGCGCTGCGTCTCGCCGTTCCTGAGCTCGACGATCACCTGGTCTTTCGGGTCGGTGCCGATCTTCATGACGCCGTTCTCGCACCAGAGGATCGTGCTGTTGTCTTCGCCGCGATAGTACGTCCAGCTTGCTACGAGCGTGCCGATCGCGCCGCTCTTCATGCGGAGGATGCACGTCGCGTTGTCGTCCACTTCGGTGCCCTCCTTGTGCAGCGTCGAGATGAACGCCGACACTTCGGCCACTTCGTCATCGAGCAGATAGCGGATGAGGTCCGACTTGTGCACGCCGAGGTCGCCCATCGCGCCCATGATCGCCCGCGGCTTGTCGAAGAACCAGCTGTTCCGGCCGTCGACGCTCCACGCCTCCGGCCCCGGATGGCCGAACGACGTGCGGAACGTCAGCACCTTGCCGAGCACGCCGGAATCGAGGATTTCCTTCGCCTTCACGTGCGGCGGCATGAGCCGCTGGTTGTGGGCGACCATCAGGAAGACGCCGTTCTTGCGCGCGGCTTCGATCATCGCCTCGGCCTCTTCGCGATTACCCGCCATCGGCTTCTCGACGAGCACGTGCGCGCCGGCCTCCGCGGCCGCGATCGACACGGGCGCGTGCAGATGGTTCGGCAGGCAGACGCTGACCGCGTCCGGCTTCTCGGCGGCCAGCAGTTCCCGATAGTCCGAGTAGGCCCGCCCGCCGTATTTCTCCGCGTATTCCCGGGCCCGCTCGATCACGATGTCGCAGAATGCGACCAGCTCGACGTTTTCATTTGCCGCGTATTCGGGGATATGGCGATGTTTCGAAATCGATCCGCATCCGATGACGGCCGTTCTGATTTTGGACATATCCGACACTCCTTGCTGGTTGAAAAGGTTTGCAGCCGTAACCATCTTACCGCGTTTTCCCCCGCGGAACCATCGGCGATCTTGTCGTTTATGATTGCGATTTTGCCATGGCGGCCGACCGCCCGGTCCGGACCGAACCCTCCTCAATGCGCTCCAGTCGCCGACGTCCCCGTCCGCCGCGAATGGACTCGTCCCGCGCTGGGCATAATGGCCTTGATCGCCCGGAAAATGCGGAACTGACGCAAATCGTGCCGCGCCGCTTGCATATTTCTCAGATTTCTTGTTGTTCGCACAGGAGAGATCAAATCCGTGCTATTCATCGTCAAGAACGTCTCCTTGACGGTCATGACCCGTTATGTAACATTGGTGCTGTAACCGCATGCACGATCGCAGCCCATGCTGCGCACGGAAGGTGGGGATACATGAGACTCGGAGAGAAAATCGTCTTCCTGACCGAAGCCGACAGTGTTTCCGGGCGGGCCATCATCCGCCGGCTGTCGTCCGAAGGCGCTTCCTTCATCCTGAACAGCGCGTCGGGCGGCGTCGCGATCCGGGAAGAAACAGACCGGTGCCGCGCGTCCGGGCGCAAGGCGTTCGTCGTGAACATCGACACCAGCAACCGGGACGAAGTGGAGCGGATGCTCGACACCGCCTCGCGCGAGATCGGCGAACCGGACATTCTGGTCCACAACAACGATCTGACCGAGCCGGGAACGATCGAGCACGGCAGCGAGGAATGGTTCCGGCGGCTGATCGACCACAACGCCAAATCCGCCTTCATCTGCACCCAGGCGGTCGGCGGACGGATGGCCAGGCGGAACCGCGGCAGGATCGTCTTCGTCAGCTCGATCCACGCCGAGAAGCCGACCGGATCGTCGTTTCCGTACAGCGCCGCGAAGGGCGCGGTCAAGATGCTGACGCGCGAAGCCGCGCTCAGGCTCGGCCGGTGCGGCGTCACGGTCAACGCGATCGAATTCGGCCCCGTGGAAGGCGACGACGAGCGCTTCCGGAGCGATCTCTCGCTGCTGTACGAGCACTACCGCACCAAGGTTCCGAACGCGGTTCTCGGGACCCATGACGATCTGGCCGAGGTCGTGCTGTTCCTCGCCTCCGACGAATCCCGCTACGTCAACGGCGCGGACATCCGCGTGGACGGCGGGTTCCTGATGCACTACATGGACGCCAAGATGAAACAGGCGGCCGATTGACAACCGATCGCGGCCGCACGTTATTTTCCCGCGAAGAAGGAGACCTGGACCCATGACGAGCAAGAAAGAAGAAACGTACGAAAGCACCCTCGCCCACGTCAACACCTTTTCCAGCCCGTCGGAACTGCGCATCACCGACATCCGGTTCGCGGACATCGTCGGCGCGCCGATGCACTGCAGCCTGATCAAGGTGTACACGAACCAGGGCCTCGTGGGCTTCGGCGAAGTGCGCGACGGCGCGGACAAGGTGTACGCGCAGATGCTCAAGCCCCGCCTGCTCGGCGAGAACCCGTGCAACATCGACAAGCTGTTCCGCCGCATCAAGCAGTTCGGCGGCCACGCGCGCCAGGGCGGCGGCGTCAGCGGCATCGAGATCGCGCTGTGGGACCTCGCGGGCAAAGCCTACGGCATCCCGATCTATCAGATGCTCGGCGGCAAGTTCCGCGACAAGATCCGGATGTACTGCGACACCGACGTGGACGGCAAGGACACCGGCACCGCGATGGGCAAGGCGCTCAAGAAGCGGATGGAGCTGGGCTTCACCTTCCTCAAGATGGACCTCGGCATCGGCCAGATCATCGACGAGCCGGGCACGCTGAGCGCGCCGCTCGGCTTCCTCGAGGAATGGCGCGCCGCGAACCGCGAATACTGGGAAGCCCGCCGCAACCCGAACATTTCGATCGAAGAGCTGCGCCGGCTGAAGAACCGCCAGTACTACTACAACAACATCGCGCACCCGTTCACGGGCATCCACGTAACCGAGAAGGGGCTCGACATGCTCGAGCAGTACGTGGCGGAAGTGCGCGCCGAGATCGGCTATGAAGTGCCGCTCGCGATCGACCATTTCGGCCACATCGGCGTCGAGGACTGCATCAAGCTCGGCCGCAGGATCGACAAGTACAATCTGGCCTGGATGGAAGACATGATCCCGTGGCAGTACACGAACCAATGGAAGCGTCTGGCGGCGGCCGTCTCCACCCCGCTTTGCACGGGCGAGGACATCTACCTGAAGGAGAACTTCAAGCCCCTGCTCGAATCCGGCGCCGTCTCGATCATCCATCCGGACGTGCTGACGACGGGCGGCATTCTCGAGACGAAGAAAATCGGCGACATGGCGCAGGACTACGGCGTCGCGATGGCGATTCACATGGCGGAAAGCCCGATCGCCTGTCTCGCGGCCGTGCACGTCGCCGCCGCGACGGAGAACTTCCTGGCGCTTGAGTTCCACTCGGTCGACGTGCCGTGGTGGGACGACATCATCATCGCGCCGAAGCTGCCGAAGCCGCTGGTCCAGAACGGCTTCATCCACGTTCCGGACGCGCCGGGCCTCGGCATCGAGGAACTGAACGATGAAGTGATCGCCCAGCATCTGCATCCGGAAGTGCCGGGCCTGTGGGAACCGACCGACGAATGGAACCATTACGTCGGCAACGACCGGCTCTGGAGCTGACCGCTTTCGGCAGGGCCGCTTCCCGCGGGAAGCGGCTCCTCCCCTCATCAGGGAACGGCAGTACCCGAATATGAAAACGGCGAGGTGCCAACCGACATGAAGTTTGACAATCGCGAAGACATCATCCAGCTTACGCCGCTGTGGAAGGGCGAACGCTTCCCGAACGGCCGCCCGAAGGTGCCGGACGACATCCTCGAACGGATGCGCAAGATTACGCTCGAGGAAGCTTGGGCGCCGCTCTGGATGAACGGCTATAAATACCAGTTCGAAGGCAACTTCAAAATCGTCCACCCGGACCGGATCATGGTCGGCCGCGCGGTGACGGCCGTCATGGTGCCGCTTCGCCCCGACCTGCACGAGACGCTGCTGAAATACGGCCATGAACAGGAAGGCCGGCGCGGCTTTTTCAACCAGTGGGTCATCGACCAGCTCGTCGAGGATGATGTCGTCGTGGTCGACATGTTCGACAAGGTGTTCCAGGGCACCTACATCGGCGGCAACCTCGGCACCGCCATCGCGACGCGGACGAAACGCGGCGGCGCCGTCATCTGGGGCGGCATTCGCGACCTGCAGCAGGTCGCGGACATCGAGGGCATCAACGTCTATTACCGCGGGATCGATCCGACCCCGATCATGGACGTCACGATGGTCGGCATGAACGTGCCGGCGCGGATCGGCGGCGCGATCTGCATGCCGGGCGACGTCGTGATCGGCACGCCGGGCGGCGTCATCTTCGTGCCGCCGCATCTGGCCGAAGAGGCGGTCGTTCGCGCCGAGAAATCGCAAGTGCGCGATATCTTCGGCTTCATCCGCCTGCGCGAGAAGGTGTACACGACCGCGCAGATCGACTCCGAATGGCCGCTCGAAATGTGGGAGGACTTCATGCGCTGGTTCGAGAGCGACCCTGCGGCCGCCGAGTACCGCCATCTGAAATGGGACGACGAGCTCGAACAGGCGCGCGCCCGCCGCGACGAAGGCCCGTCGAGCAACGTGAGATTGTGAATTCTTCGAAAAAACCAAACGGTGGACCGGGACTTGCGATCCCGGCCCACCGTTTTTTTGCTCCTTTCGACGTTCACCACGCGTAAGCTTCCGGCGCCGATCCGCCCGGTCCCGGGAAGATCTCGTCGAGCTCGCGCAGCACGTCCGCCGTCAGCTCCAGTTCGACGACGCGCAGCGCGCTCTCGAGCTGCTCGACCGTGCGCGGACCGATGATCGGCGCCGTCATCGCCGGATGTGCGAGCGTCCACGCCAGCGCCACGACCGCCTCGGACTCGCCGAGTTCGCGGCACAGCTTCGAGAACCGTTCGAGCTGCGGGCGCAGCTTCTCGATCTTGTCCTTGTGGTTCGCCGAGCGCGACCCCTGCGGCGGATTGAAGTTGCCGGCGAGCACGCCGCCGTCGAGCGGGCTCCACGCGATCACGCCGATGCCGTGCTCCTGAGCGGCCGGCAGCACCTCCAGCTCGGGCAGACGGCAGAGCAGGCTGTATTTGTGCTGCTCCGACACGAGGCCGAGGAAACCGCGCTTCTGCGCCTCGTACTGCGCCTTCACGAGGTCGCGGGCCGCGAAGTTGCTCGCGCCGACATAGCCGATTTTGCCCTGGGCGATCGCCGTTTCGAACGCCCCGTACAGCTCTTCCCAGGAGACGCTGCGGTCGACGTGGTGCATCTGGTACAGCTCGATGTGGTCCGTCCGGAGGCGGCGGAGCGAATCGTCGAGGTGGCGGCGGATTTTGTACGCCGACAGACCGCGCTCGTCGTTCGGATTGCCCTCCTCCTCCATGCTTCCGAACACCTTCGTCGCCAGCACGACACGCTCCCGCCGGCCGCCGCCCTGCGCGAACCACTTGCCGATGATCTCCTCCGTCAGCCCCCGGTTCCCCGGTCCGCCGTACACGTTCGCCGTATCGAAGAAGTTGATGCCGGCGTCAAGCGCCGCATCCATGATGCGGAACGACTCCTTCTCGTCCGTCGTCGGACCGAAGTTCATCGTTCCGAGGCAGAGACGGCTCACCTTCAATCCGGATTTGCCAAGCGTCGTGTACTTCATGTCTGTCATCCTCCCCTTTTGGTATCCTTGTCAGGTTCGCAATCATTCCATATGCCGGTTCGGAACGCGCCATAACCGATCGACAGGGATCGAACCGTTTTCCGCGTGTCCGTTTCCGGCCCGGTTTATTCCGCCCGCGCATGAGAATTTTTTAACGCGAATCTCATAAAGCGGCTGAGTCCCTTCGGTCCCGCGAATCCGATTTTTCATGGCCCGGAAAGGCCGTCCGGACGCTGTGGTATAGTAAAACACAGCGGCCGGCAGGCCAATCGACAAGGAGGGACAAGGCGCATGCGACAGAACATCATCAAGAGAAGTCTCGCCGTCGTTTTGCTTGCGGCAGTCGGTTACGGAGCGGCCGGCGCGGCGCTGGCGGATCACGCGTCCGCGGCTACCGACGAATCGAAGAAACTGATCGAGATCGGCAAGGCATACATAGGCACCCCCTACCGGATGGGCGGCCTCATCAAGAACGGCGAACCCGTCGCTTTCGATTGCTCGCTTTTCACCCGGCACGTCTACGCATCGCTCGGCGTCGATCTTCCGCGCACGTCGAAGGAGCAGGCCGCGAAGGGCGAAAAAGTCGACCGCGGAAGCATCAGCCAGGGCGATCTGCTCTTCTTCAAGACGAACGGCAAGTCGATCAGCCACGTCGCGATCTACATCGGCAACGGCAAAATGATCCACGCTTCGTCCAGCCACGGCGTAACGATCTCGGACATGAACTCCTCGTACTGGAAGAAGCGCATCGTCACGGCGCGCCGCGTGCTGTGACGGACCGGATCAGGCTTGCAGCGGCAGCCACTCCAGCACGCGTTGGATGTGGCGGTCCCAGTAGCCCCATTCGTGCTCCCCTTCGTCATAGACGACGGTCAGGTCGTAATTCGTCTTCTTGCAGGCTTCGGTAAAGTTCAGGTTGTCCTGATACAGAAAATCGTCCGTTCCGCAGCACTGGTACAGCTTCGGCTTCAGGCCGTCCGAACGGCCGGTCTGTTCCAGCAGCCAGAGCAGGTCATGCTCGGTGCCGGCGATGTCCGGATCCGGACCGAAGATCTGCTCGAACATCGCGCGGGATGCCGGATCCGTCGCAATCTTCAGGCGGCCCGCCATGTCCAGCGCGCCGGACAGGCTGGCGGCCGCCGCGAACATCTCCGGCCGGCGCAGCGCCCATTTGAACGCGCCGTATCCGCCCATCGACAAGCCGGCGACAAAATTGTCCTCGCGCCGGTCCGACAGCGGGAAGAACGAGCGCGCGATCGCGGGCAGCTCCTCGGTTATGAAGGTCCAGTATTTCCCGCCGTAATGCATGTCGGTGTAGAAACTGCGGTGCACCTGCGGCATGACGACGGCGAGCCCGTACGGCGCGGCGTACCGCTCGATCGAGGTGCGGCGCAGCCAGATCGTGTCGTCGTCGCTCAGGCCGTGCAGCAGCCAGAGCGTCTTGTGGCGATCGCCGAACGCCTCGCCCTTCATCCCGATCTGCGCGGTCGTCTTCTGCGGCAGAATGACGGTCATCGACGTGCTCAGGCCGAGCACTTCGGAGAAGAAATGACATTGCATCAAAGCCATCGGACTTGCCGCCTCCCGTGTTCTGTTGTCTGCAAATCTGTCGGCTGTGTTCCGATGCGGCCGCGATCAGCGGGCCGTCAGCGGTAGAAATTGCGCACCCAGCGATGCGGCTTCACCTTCGCGACCTTGTCGGCCGGCAAGCCCTTGCCGTCGCCGACGGGCATGTTCCGCTCGACGTTGCGCACCGTCCGCATGCCCGGAATGACGGTCGAGACGGCCGGGTGGCTGAGCACGTAGCGCAGCGCCGCCTCCGGCATGTCCTCGAGCCCGATGCCGAGATCGGACGCGATCCGCTGCACGCGCTCGTACACTTCCCGCTTGCGGTCGCCGGCAAAATAGCGATTGCGGAAATCGCCCTCCGGGAACGTCGTCTCCGGCGTGATGCGCCCCGTCAGGCCGCCCTCGTCGAGGGCGACGCGGACGATGACGCCCACGTTGTGCTTCTCGCAGGCCGGCAGCAGCTCGTCTTCCGGACTCTGGTCGAACATGTTGTAGATGACCTGCACGGTGTCGACGACGCCGGTCTCGATCAGCTTGAGCGCGTTGTTCGGCTCGTGGTCGTTGATCGAGATGCCGAAATAACGGATCTTGCCCTGCTCCTTCAGCTTCCGCACCGCCTCCAGCCAGTCGCCCTCGCCGACCCATTCGTCCGACCAGACGTGAAACTGCTGCACGTCGATCGCGTCGAGTCCGAGGTTGGCGAGGCTTCTCTCCGTGCAGGCGATCACGTGATCCGCCGGAAACGCCTCGGACACCGGCGTGCCCGGACGGGCCGGCCAGATCCGGTTCTTCGGCGGAATCTTGGTCGCGACGTACACGGTCTCGCTCCGGCCGCGCACCACCTCGCCGACGAGCCGCTCGCTGTGTCCTTCGCCGTAGCCGAGCGCGGTGTCGATGAAATTGCAGCCGAGGTCGATCGCCCGGTGCAGCGCGCGGATCGACTCGTCGTCTTCCGCGCCGACCCAGGACGTCTTGCCGATCCCCCAGGCGCCGAATCCGATCTCGGAAACGTTCAGCCCGGTTCGTCCCAGCGTGCGATAGTGCATGCGTTCTCCCTCCCTTTTCCGAATTCGCCCCGTTGAATCAACGCTTGTACGTATCGCTCGGCCCCATGCCGACGGCCGTCAATCGGCGCTTCGCTTCCTCGTACACATCGGCCGGGAGCGGTCCCTTCTCCGCCGCGCGCACGTTCTCCGCGAGATGCTCCGGCCTCAGCGTGCCGACGATCGTCGTGGTCATGTGCGGATGGGACAGCGTGAAGCGCAGCATGAACGCGGTGCGGCTCTCCCCTTCGTCGAGCAGCTCGTCCAATTTCGCCCGCTCCCAGTACGACCACCGGTCCACGGGGCCGCGCCCCGCGCCGGGTTCGCCCTGCCCGACGCCGCCGCGAACGATGATGCCCGCGCCGGTCGCCGCCGCCTGGGAGATGATGTCCTCGTGCTCGCGCTCGATCGCCGAGTACGGAATCTGGAACGTGTCGAAATGGCCGGACGCGATGAACGGCTGGATGTTCGGCATGTAGGAGGAAATGCCGATCCAGCGCGCCTTGCCGGCCTTCTGGATCTCCTTCAGCGTCTCGACGAGCCCGCCCTCCTCCGCCTGCTGCGGCGTCGGACCGTGCAGCTGCAGCACGTCGACATAGTCGGTCCGCATCCGCTTCAGACTGATGTCGATGTTGTGCAGCAGATTCTCGCGCGTCCACACGTGTGGCGTCTCGTCGTGATCGCCGCGGTTGACGAGCGTGCAGCCGCATTTCGTCGCGAGGATGTACTCGCTGCGCCGCTTGCTGATGAACCGCCCGATGTACTCCTCGCTCATGCCGTAATCATATGACGTGTCGATGAAGGTAATGCCGGCATCCAGAACCGCGTTCAAAATGGTCTCCGCCTGCTCGTCCGTCACCGGTCTTCCGCTCCATACCCGCCGGCCGCGAATCTCCATCGCGCCGTAGCCGAGCTTCGTCACCCTGAGGCCGGTTCTTCCGAGGATCGCCGTTTCCATCCGATTCTCCTTTCGATTGACGCCAACCGCCGGATTTTTAAATGGTGGCACCGTTTCCATTATAGCGGAAAACACGTGTTTACAACAGGACTGAAACGGAGGGAAGTTGGTAACCCCGAGGTTAGCGGATCACCCCGGGGCCGCCCGCTCCAATCTGTGCACATCCGTGCGCGCAACCCACCGTTCCCGGTCGGGCAGATGGAAGATGTCGGGCCACGCGCCGTCCATTTTTCGCCCGGGGTCGAGCCACAGTTCCGCCCCGTCTTCCCCGAGCAGGAGCGGCATGCGGGCGCGCAGGCTGCCGAGTTCCCCCCGGCCGTCCACCGTCACGATCGTGAACGCGCGATGCAGCCGGCCGCTCGGGCTCCTGAACTCCTCATACAGTCCCGCCATGCCGAACACGCCTCCCTCCCGCGGCGCCAGCCGCACGACGCGGCGGAAGCGTCCGTCCTCCGTAAGCGTCGCGAGCGCCGTGCCCGGCACAATGCAGCGCTGTTTCCGGATGAGCCGGCCGAATTCCGGCTTGCCGGTCAGGCCGTGCAGGTCGGCGTGCACGGAATCCTTCGCCCAGAACGGGAAAAGTCCCCACCGCGCGTCCAGCAGCCTCCGCTCGCGCCGCCGGCCGACGATGATCGGAACGGAATCGGTCGGCTCGATCTCCTCCCTGGGCTCGTAATACGCTTCGACCTTCACGACCCCGAACCGGTCGCGAATCTCCTCCAGGCTGCCTTCCAGCGCGAACAATTCGCGCGTCTCCGGCTCCGGCCCGCGCCGAAGCCGCCATCTGCGTCCCGTCAACATGCCGGTTCGCTCCCATCATTGCGGATTCGAACCTAGCATGCCCCGAAACGCATCCGATTATTTCCAATCCGCGCGTGTCCGGATACAAAAAAACCTTGAATCCTGATCGGATTCAAGGAATCAACGTCCGGCAGTCACAGATCCCGGCTCGTCTCCCAGTCCACTTCCGTCCCGACTTCGACCGCGTATTCGAAATCTTCGATGTCGAACACCTGCACGGGCACTTCCGCTTCGATGATGCGGTCCTGCAGCTCCAGCTGGTCGGTCAGGAGCGGCACCTGGTACTTCATCGCCGTCAGAATCTGCTCCGTCTCGATCGGATCGAACATTTCTCCGTACTGGGCGTTGTCGATGGCGTGAACGACGATGAACGAGACATTGTCGTTCAGCAGGAGCGGCGAGCTTTCCCGCCACGGCACCTGCAGCGCGCGCTCGATCTTCTTCCGGTTGAGCGGCTCGGCGAAAAACTCGATCAGTTCGCCGATCTTCTGCTTGACGTGACGGTCGTCATCGGGATCGTCCATGACGGGCTCCGGCCCCTCTTTCATGTCGTACAGTTCCATGATGGTCGAATAGGGGATGATATAGTCAACCGGCCGCGAGGGGACCAGCAGTTGCCCGTAAGTGGCCACCATAACGGCCTCGATGACAAAGCGCCGACGCATGGATGAATCCTCCTTGAACGTTGTCGATCACTGCCGTGTCTCGAGCGGAATAGAGCGGCATGCGTTTCGCCCCTATTATACACGATTCGCTCGCTTGTACATAGGTCGATTCGTTGATCCCCGGGCGGATCAGGCGGTACAATGGTAACGATCAGCGCCGCGCAGGCGCACGGGAGGTTGTACATCTTGCAAGCAACGGAAACGCACACGGAACGCATCGTCATCATCGGCGCCGGACCGTGCGGTCTCGCCGCCGCCGTCGAGCTGAAGAAAATCGGCCTCGATCCGCTTGTCATCGAGAAACAGAACATCGTCCATTCGATCTCGCGCTACCCGGTCTACATGGAGTTCTTCAGCACGCCGGAAAATCTCGAGATCGACGACATCCCGTTCACGACGGCCGGTCCGAAGCCGACGCGGCTCGAAGCGCTGCACTACTACCGCACGGTCGCGCAGCGCAAGGGCGTCCGCATCCACGCGTTCACGACCGTCGACCGGCTGACCGCAAGGCCCGAAGGCGGATTCGCGCTCGACGCGCGCCGCAGGGAAAAGCGGCCGGTGCGCTACGAAGCGGACATCGTCATCGTGGCGACCGGTTACTTCGATCATCCGAACCTGCTGGGCGTCCCCGGCGAAGATCTGCCGAAGGTGACGCACTTCTTCACCGAAGCCCACCCTTACGCGAACACGGATGTCGTCATCGTCGGCGGCGCCAACTCCGCCGTCGACGCCGCGCTCGAAATCGAGCGGGTCGGCGCCCGCGTCACCGTCGTCCACCGCGGCGAGGCGCTGGCGCGCGTGAAGCCGTGGGTGCTGCCGGTGTTCATGGCGAAGGTCGACAAGGGCGCCATCCGGCTCATGCTCCGGTCGAAGGTGAAGGCCATCGCGGAAGAGACGATCGAGATCGAGACGCCGGACGGTCCGGTCACGATGCCGAACGACTTCGTCCTCGCGATGACCGGCTTCCATCCCGACCGGCGCTTCCTGTCCGAGGCCGGCGTCGTCATCGAGCCGGAAGGCTGGCCGCGCTACGACGAGGAGACAATGGAGACGAACGTGCCCGGCCTCTACCTCGCCGGCGTCGTCGCGTCCCGCAACGAGGCGAACGAGATCTTCATCGAATCCGGCCGCTTCCACGGCCGCAAGATCGCCGCGCATCTGCTCGCTTCCGGCCGCGTCGCCGGCATGCCGCGCTGATTTTCGCGCGGCTCCTCTTCCGCCCCGCTCTCCGTTCTCCGGCGGCGTCCGTCCGCAGGACGGGCGCGCCGCCCCTCCCTCCGCTTCTTCCCGACCTCCTTCAGAAGAAGGCCGGAACATGCCGCTTCAGGAACGCGTGAACGGTCCGTCCGTGGCCCGGCGGAACGAAATGTCCCGCGAACGGGAACGGCACGATTTCCTTGTGCGCCGAGGCGATCCCGTTATAGACGGCGTAGATCGTCTCGGGCCAGCACACCGTGTCCTTCAGCCCGACGGAGACGAGAATCGGGCAGCGGATGCGGTCCGCGCAGTTGACGGCGTCGTAATAGCTCAGCGTGGCGAGCACCCGGTCGAGATGACCGGGATGCCGGTTCACGAACTCGGCCGCCTCCGCGAGTGATCCCGTCGAGTTGAAGATGCCGAAATCCATCTGGCACATGTTCGGGATGTCGGCCACCGCTGCCGCGACGCGCGGATGGAACGCCGCGGCGAGCAGCGTCAGCCCGCCGCCCTGGCTGCCCCCTATCATCGCGATCCGGCCCGGGTCAACCTCGGGCTGCGCTGCCGCCCAGTCGATCGCCTGCAGCGTATCGAGCACGACCGACTTGTAATAACAGGTGTCCTTGTCCAGGATTCCCTGCGTGATCCAGCCCTTCACCGCGCCGTAATCGGTGCCCGCGCGATTTCCCGTCTCACCGCCCTGACCCCGCACGTCATAGGCCATGACGGCGTAGCCGCGCAGCAGCCAGGCGGCGTACTGCTCCGGATCGCCCTTCGAGCCGGTGTAGCCGTGCGCGATGACGAGGCACGGATACGGCGGTTCGGCGGGCGGCGGCGGCAGCAGGAACCAGGCGCGGACCGGCGTGCCGCCCCAGCCGTCCAGTTCGACCCGGTACGCCCGGACGCAGGGAAGGTCCGGATCGGTTTCGGCGCGGGTTCCCCGGCCGCCCAGTTCCGCGCGGATCTCCAGCATGGACGTCCAGAACGCCCCGTAATCTTCCCGCGCGGTCCGCACCGGCCGGATCGCGGCGAGCGACGCGATCTTCTGCTTGACATAGTCCGTCAACTCAGTTCCGCCTTTCCCCGCTCCGGACATCCGGCGTCCGGCCGGTGTCGGTCAGGACGGTGCTGATCCGCTGCATCCGGATGAACTCGTTCGGCTCCAGCCCGGTGCGGAAGTAGGCGTACAGATACGCCGCCTCGAGGAACGTCAGGGACGGATAGACCGTGATCTGTCCGTTCGTATACGGGTTGTCGAGCAGCACCTGCCATTCGCCTTCCCGCTCTCCCCGCGGAATGCGGCGAAACACGTCGAGCTTGTACGCGGCGATGGATTCGAACTCGTTCCAGACGCGCGCCCAGGCCGGGCTGATCCGTCCCGGCTCGGGCAGCACCGTCCGCCCGCGGCCGATCAGCCGCTCCGCCTCCTCCTGCAGCGGCTCGTCGTATTCGCGCAAGTAATTGCGGAAATCTTCGAGAAACACGCGCACCGCGGCGAATCCGCCGGCCCTGAGCTCCTCGCCGAACGCCGCTTCCCGATCGGGAGCAAGCTCCCTGAACCGGGAAAACATTCCGTCCGCCTTCACCATCGGCATCCCCTGATCCTCCTCTTGTCTCGATCCGCCTCTAGTCTCGATCCGCGGCCCGTACGGCTCGGACCGGCTTCCAAGCAAACGGCGCAGCCCCCCTTGCCGGAAGGCGCGCCGCGAATGTTTCTCCGCGAATCCCGCGGATTACAGATACGGATTTTCGTGTTTCGCCTTGAGCCTCCGCCAGCGGCGCTCGATTTCGTCCTCGAACGCCTTCAGCGCTTCGGCGTACTCCGGACGCGTCAGGTGGCGCGACTTGCCCAGCCGCTTCAGCCAGTCGGTGACCGGAATCCGCTTGCCCTTCTCCTCGGGGTCGTACGTGATCGTCGTCACCCCGTGCTCCACTTCGTAAAGCGGGAAGAAGCAGCTGTTGACCGCGTCGTTGATGATCTCCTGGCCGTATTTTTCCTCCGAGAGCCAGTTCAGCGGGCACGTGATCAGAATCTTGCCGTAGACGAGCCCTTCGTTCTGCGCGTAGTACTGCGCCTTCGCCGCCTTGCGGACCAGGTCCTGCGGCTGGCTCTCCGCGCCCGTGAACACGTACGGGATGTTCGTGGCCGCCATGATCTGCGGCGTGTCCTTGTGGTGGAACAGCTTGCCGCCCTGGTGCTTGCCGACGTTGGAGGTCGACGTCCGGTGGCCGAGCGGCGTCGAATACGACAATTGCGCGCCCGTGTTCATGTAGCCTTCGTTGTCGTATTCGAGAATGATCATCTTGTGATTGCGGAGCGCCGCGCCGATCGCCGGACCCATGCCGATGTCCATGCCGCCGTCGCCGGTGATCATGACGAACGTGAAGTCGTCCTTCAGGCCGAGATGGTCAAGCTCGCCGCGCCGCTTGCGCTCCCAGAACATCTCGACGACGCCGGACAGCGTCGCGGCACCGTTCTGGAACAGGTTGTGGATGTACGTCGCCTTGTGGGACGAGTACGGATAGCCGGTCGTGACGACCATCGCGCAGCCGGTCTGGAAGAGCGCGACGATGTCGCCCTCGATGCCCTTGAAGAACAGCTCGAGTCCGGAGAAAATGCCGCAGCCCGGGCAGGCGCCGTGGCCCGGCGCAAGCCGCTTCGGCTTCTTCGTCAGGTTGCGCAGCGGCGGCACCTTCACCTTCAGTTTGCCCGATTCTTCGTCTTTCTCCACCGTGATGAGGCCGGTCTTCAGGTCCTCGTACTTCATCGGCTCCAGCACGCGCTTCGGCGCCTTGGCCGGGTCGCCCGGCGTGTGGCCGTAGTAGTCGAACGGCTTTTCGACGTAGCCCTTCTCCGCCGCGTCGATCGCGAGCTGGAAGAAGTGCAGGCCGTCTTCGGCGTAGAAGTCCTTGCCGCCGAGGCCGTAGACGCGGCTGATCACCTTCGTCGTCGAGTTGCCGTGCGAGAACAGCGCCGCCTTCACCTCAAGCGTCATGTTGCCGCCGTAGGCGCCGTATGAGTCGGCGCGGTCGCCGACCGTGACCGCCTTGACGTGCTTCAGCGCTTCGGCGATTTCGCGCTGCGGGAACGGGCGGATGATGTTCGGCGTGATCGCGCCCGCCTTGACGCCCTTCGCCCGGAGCTGGTCGACGACGTCCTTGATGATCTCCGACGCCGAGTTCAGCAGGAAGACGGCGACCTCCGCGTCCTCCATCCGGTACAGGTCGAGCTTCGGATAGTCGCGGCCGGTGAGAACCGCGTATTCCTTGCGGATCTCTTCGTAGACGTCCGCCGCGCGGTACATCGCTTCGGACTGCTGATAACGGTTGTTGATGAAGTCCGGTTCGTTCATGTACGGGCCGACCGTGATCGGATTGTTCCGGTCGAGCACGTGCGGGAAGCCTTCCGGCGGATGCTCGCCGATGAACTTGAGCACGTCCTCGCGGTGCGCGAACGTCTGCACGCGCCGCTTCTGGTGCGACGTGAAGTAGCCGTCGGAAGCGACGATGACGGGCAGCCGGACGTCCGGATGCTCGGCCAGCTTGATCGCCATGATGTTCATGTCGTAGACGGCCTGCGGATCCCGCGCGAGCAGGATCGGCCAGCCGGTGTTGAGCGCGAAGTACAGGTCGGAATGGTCGCCGTGGATGTTGAGCGGTCCCGATACCGAACGGCAGACCAGGTTCATCACCATCGGGAAGCGCGTGCCGGATTGCACCGGCAGCTGCTCCAGCATGTACAGGAAGCCGTTCGCGCTCGTCACGTTGAACACGCGCCCGCCGGCGACCGATGCGCCGTAGCAGATGCCGGCCGAACCGTGCTCGCCGTCCGCCGGAACCAGCTTGATGTCATGCTGGCCGTTCGCCTTCATCAGGTCGAGGAATTGCGCGACCTCGGTGGAAGGCGAAATCGGGAAATACCCCATGACATGGTAGTTGATCTGATGCGCGGCGTACGCCGCCATCTCGTTGCCGGATTCATAGACCATCCGCTGCTCGACCGTGCCGGCCGGGCGTTCCTTGCTGATGTCGATCGCCATGCATGTTCACCTCGCCGTTGAATTGTCGCCGGCGCCTTACGCGTTCGCGAGCGCGAAGCGGTGCGGCACGCGGTGTTCTTCGCCGTAGCCGTCCGTCTCCCGCTCGGCCGTAAGCGCTTCGGTCGGGCAGGCGACGACGCATTTCAGGCAGCCCTTGCAGTATTGATAGTCGATTCCCTGCAGGAACATCTGCGGACGGCCCTTCTTGTCGGGCTTCTCTTCCCAGACGAAGCAGAAGTCCGGGCAGGCCGTGTCGCAGGCCGCGCAGTGGATGCACTTGTCTTCGTGAAAATGCGGCATCATGCCCGCGCGGGAAATGCTGAGATCCTTCAGGATGCTGTTGCCCGGATTCGTGACCGTTCCGCCGATCGGCTGCGTCTCGTAGCCGAGGATCGGAATGTCCCAGCGCGTCGGCTTCGGCATCTCGACGCCTTCGGGCAGCGCGAAGGTCTGGAACTTCACTTCGTTGTAGCCTCGCTCGAACGTCCGGAGCGCCGGTTCGACCGCATGCGGATATTTCTTCTCGAGCGATTTGCGGATGACGCCCTTCATGAATTCGGGATCGAGGAAATCGCACAGCCGGAACAGCCCGCCCAGCATCGCCATGTTGACGCGGTTGTTCTCCTCGAGCGCGATGCCCGTCGCGTCGACGACCGCGATCGTGCCCCCGAGCAGCTTCAGCTTGTCCTTGAGCTGTTCGGGCGTCTTGGCGGAGTTGACGAGCACGATGCTGTCCTCGTAGATGCCGCTGATGACGTTGACGGTCTTGTACAGATTTTCGTGGAAGATGCCGACGATGTGCGGCCGCTCGATCGGAGTCGTGTCCCGGATCTGGACATCCGGCGCGCAGAAACGGATGTGCGCCTTGACCGGCGAACCTTTCTTTTCAGAGCCGTAGGATGAGAAACTGACGCCGTTGAATCCGCTTCCAACGACACCTGCTTCGGCCAGCATCTTGCCGGCGAGATTGGCGCCGAGACCGCCGATGGACTCGAGGCGAATCTCAAAGAAACCAAGCTCGTTCGTCTTCGGCAGTACTGCCATGTCCCCACTTCCTTCTCGTTACGTTTGGTCTTCCGTGCACTTGCTCCCGTCGAAGCCGCCGACTATCGCAGCTACTTGATTCTAGTATAACAGCATATGCGAAACTCTGAAAGAGGCCGCAAAAAATTGTGTTTTTTCACGAAATCAGGGCTCGTAGATCATCTTCTTCGTCATGCCGCCGTCGACGGTCAGATTGACGCCGGTCACGAAGTCGTTGGCCGGATCGGTCAGATAGAAGCACGCCCGCACGATGTCGTCCGGCCTGCCGACGCGCCCCGCCGGATGCTGCGCGTGGTCGATTTCCCTCAGCGCTTCGTAGTCGCCCGTCTCGATCCAGCCGGGGCTGACGCAGTTGACGCGGATGCCGTCCGGACCGAACGACGCCGCAAGCGCGTGGGTCAGCGCGACGATGCCGCCCTTCGACGCGGCGTAGGCCTCCGTGTGCGGCTCGGACATGAAGGCGCGCGTCGAGGCGATGTTGACGATCGAGCCGCCGCGGCCCGCGCGCCGCATCCGCGCGGCCGCTTCCCGCGCGCACAGGAAGGCGGCCCGCAGATTGACGTTCAGCACGCTGTCCCATTCCTGCCAGGTCAATTCGTACGGACTCTTCGTGATGCCGAAGCCGGCGTTGTTGATCAGGATGTCCGGCGTCAAAAACTGTTCATCCATCGAGTGAAACAGCTGTTCAATCTGTTCTGGTACAGCCAGATCGGCGGGGATAAACACGACGTCTACCGCTCCCGTCCCGCTCCGGATCCGTTCGGCGATCTCCTCTCCCCGCCCCCGGTTCACATCGGTCATGACGACGGGATGCCCCGCCTTCGCGTACGCTTCGGCCAGCCGGCTGCCGATGCCGCCGGCCGCGCCGGTGATCAGGACGCGCCCTTTTGCCGCTTCGTTCATGGCTCATTCCCCCGCTTCCAGTTTCGCAAGTCTTTCGGCCATCATGTCCTTCCAGTCCGCGGACAGCCCGTCCGCCTCCAGCACCCGCAGGATGGCGTCCCGGTCGCGCCTGCAATACGCCGCGATATGCGCCGCCTCGGCGATCGTCGGATTGTCCGGCCGCTGTTCGATCCGCGCGATCCGGTCGCCGGCCCGCACCTCGCCCTCCTCGAGCACGCGGAAATACCAGCCGGTATAGCCCGACTTCAGCACCTCATCCGCAAGTTCCGGCCTGCCGTGCCGCATCCCCAGCTTGAAGCAGGGCATCCGCGGCTGCGTCGCCTGGAACACGGCCGTGCCGATGCGGAAAATGTCGCCGATCCGGACATCCGTCTCAAGGAAGCCTTCGATGGTGAAGTTTTCGCCGAACGCGCCATACTCGCACGGTTTTCCCCACAATTTTTCCCAATACTCCCTGTGATCGTGGCTGTAGACGCACACCGCCCTGTCGGGGCCGCCGTGGTTCACAAGATCCGCCTGCCCGTCGCCCGGCAGTCCGCCGCGCAGCGCGCGCACGGGCCCGTCCGCCGGCGTCTTCAGGATGCCGCTCCGCACGGTCTTCGAGCCGTGCTTCCATTCGGCCGGCATGCCGACGTTGACCGACAGCAGCGCGCCTTCGCCGTATTCCGTCTCCCTCACGCGCTCACCCTTCTCCGCATGTTATGTTTGCTGTCATTATAACGGCGCGCGGCGATCCGTACAACGAACAAAAAAATCGACAACGGCGATGGGGCGCCGTTGTCGAAACGCAAGTGGAATTGAGATTTCCTGCGCTTGCCCGGGAAATCCGCTCAATCGTTCGCGTTCATGACGCCGAGCGGTCCGTCCTCGCGCACGATGTCCGACAGGTCGAACACCGAAATCGGGAAATACGGAAAACCGTACACGTAAGGCGTGATCGCGTACAGCTGCCAGTACAGCACGAGCGCCCGGTCGGCGATGTAAAAATCCGTGTCCGGCGTGACGGACACTTGCTCGCCCTCGAACACGGGAATGTCCCGGCGCCGGATCTGGTCGCGGACGATGGCCGTCAGACGGTCGAGGTACGGGCTGCCGGGCTTGAAGAGGTCGGCGAGTCCGTACGCTCGTCCCGCATCCGTGTCGTATGTCCGCGACGTCTGCAGCGTCAGGCCGTGCGCGCCGCCGGTGTAGGCGTAATTGTACAGCGAAATGCTGAACACGCCCCGTTCGTTCGTCTTCACTTCGAACCAGCCGATCATCTCGGCGCGCGGATCGTCGAGCGGCCCCTGCCGCGCTTCCAGCGACCGCTCCGCCTCCTGCAGCGATTGGCGGATGCGGGTCTGCGCTTCGAGATTCGGCAGCCCGCTGACGAAGGGCGACCAGATCTCGGTCTTCGGCCTCGTCAGACGGACGGCCTGGACGATGACGGGCAATCGGAACGCCATGCGCGGAAAGCACCTGCCTTCGAATGGAATGGTACCATTCTATGCGGGCGCCCGGCTCGCCATGTCCCGTCCGCCGGTTCCTTTTCGCGCGTCCTGCCGCCTGCTCAGAGCATCGACCGCTCGCGCCCGGTCAGCCGCCGCCCGGCGACGTCGAACACGACGCGCCCTTCGCTCAGGCCGACGATGCGGTCGCCGAACTTCTCCGCCCATTCGAGATTGGACAGCACCGCGACCACTGCGATGCCGCGGCCGCACATCGCCTTCAGATCCGAGAGGATCCGTTCCGCCGAATGCGGATCGAGGCCGGTGACCGGCTCGTCCAGGAGCAGCGCGCGCGCGCCGTGCACGAGCGCCCTGGTGACGGCGACGCGCTGGCGCTCGCCGCCGCTGAGCGCGGACGCCTTCGTGTGCGCCTTGTCGAGCAGCCCGACCTGTTCGAGCGCGTCCATTACACCCATGTAGTCGTCGTTCCTGACCGAGCCGATCAGCCGGCGCCAAAGCGGCGTCTGGTGCCGGGTGCCGACAAGCGCGTTCTTCAGCGCGGTGCGGTTCGGATGGAGATCGGGCTTCTCTTCCAGATACGCGATCTCCCGCCGGACGCGCATCTTCGCCTTCCAGCCGCCCTTGAACACCTCTTTCCCGTCCAGCAACAGCTCACCGCTTGTCCACTTTTCCCGCAGGGCCAGACATTTGAGCAGCATCGACTTGCCGCTCCCGCTCGCCCCCGCCACGACGGTGAACTGCCCCCGCTCGATGAGGAGATTGACGTCCGAGAGGACCGTCTTGCCGTCGACGAGCCGTTTGGTCAGTTTTCTCGCTTCAATCATGTGCGCCCCTCCGCATCCCCAGCTTGCTCCAAAAAAATAGTCTACGGGAATCGAGAAATACTTTCCACCCGAACAAATGTTTGCTATAATGGAGACGGAACAAATGTTCCCGTCCCTGCTCTCAGGTTATCGGAGGTGCCCATCATGAGAAGCTGCGAACATTACCGGTTCATCGAACGCCATCGTCCCTGGCGGGATCTGACGTTCAAGTTCTATTCGGACGGCGCGCTGACGATCATCGACAACGGATCGGGCACCGTCCTCAGGCCCGGGGATCTCAGGGGAGACAGCCTGGATTTCTACGTCAGGAAGCGCATCGCCTTCATCAAGAATGACCTGGCACGCAAACGCGAATTATACGCCTGACGGTTCCCGTCCGGGGCCCGCCGAATTGACTGGCGGGTCCCGATCCGCTAGATTGATGGTATCCGCCGTTGACGCATGGCGGAACACGGCATTCCGGAGGCGCCATGAGACAGACGATTCTGTTCGATCTTGACGATACGCTTGTGCATTGCAACCGATATTTCTTCATGGTCATCGACCAGTTCGCGGAATGGATGGCGGACCGCTTCAGGCGGGAAGGGCTCGATCCCGCCGAAGTGCGACGCGTCCAGGCCGAGATCGACATCGCCGGCGTGCAGGTCGTCGGCTTCGACAGCGAGCATTTTCCCCGCTCGTTTGTCGAGACGTACCGGCATTTCGCCGCCCTGTTCGGCGCGAAGCCGTCGCCGGACGACGAGGAGACGGCGCTTCGGCTCGGCCGGAGCGTCTACGAGCTCGAGACGGAGCCGTATCCGCATATGGAGGAGACACTCGAGCGGCTGAAGGACGAAGGCCACGAGCTCCATCTGTACACCGGCGGCGATCCGGAGATCCAGCGCCGGAAGATCGACCGGTTCGAGCTGCATCGCTTCTTCGGCGACCGCATCCACATCCGCCGGCACAAGGACGAGGAAGCGCTCGAGGGCATCGCCGCCGCCTGCGGATTCGACCGGAGCCGCACCTGGATGATCGGCAATTCGCTCCGCACCGACGTGATCCCGGCGCTCAAGGCCGGCATCCACGCGATCCACATGCAGGCGGAGACGGAATGGAAGTTCAACATCGCCCGCGTCGACGTCGAGCCGAAGGGCGCCTTCATCCGGCTGAAGCGGCTCAAGGACGTGCCCGAGGCGATCGACCGTTATGTCCGCACGCGCATGTTCCGTTGACAAGGAAGGGCCTGGCGCATCGACGACGATGCGCCAGGCCCTTGCCGTGCGGTTATTCGGATTCCGCGGAGACGGCTCCGGTCTCCGGATCGGCCAGCCGGAGACGGCCTCTCGTCTTCGTGCCGTCCGGCAGCGTGAGGACGATCGGCCGCGTCCGTCCGGCGGTCGCGAGCGACGCCGCCATCGCGGCGGTGATCCGCCTGCCGGCCGACTCCTTCCAGATGACGAATCGGCATCCTTCGCGGAAGCGCGAGCAGCCGAAGCCCCGCCTGCCCTCGATGATCGTGCCGCCGCAGCCCGGGCGCGGACAGGGCGCGATCGCGGCCGGCTGCCGGGACGCTCCGCTTGCGCCGGACGAAGGGTCCGCCCTCCGATCCGCTGTTCCGCCGTCCGACGCCCCGGAAGCGGGCGATCCGGGCGGTGACACATTCCCCGTTTTCCCGGATGCCGCTTGCCCGGAAGCCGGTTCTTTCGCGACGGCCGCGCGTTCGGTTCTCCGGTTGCCCGCTGCGGTTCCCGCCGTCTTCGTCCGCCTCGGGCTTCTTCCCTTCCCGCCTGCCCTCGCGCCGCGCGCCGGCTCGGCGAACGTGCCCGGCGGCGCCGCAGGCTGCATGCGCACGAGCTCGACGATCTTCGCCGCGAACTTTCGCACCTGGTCCATGAACGGCTCGTCGGACGCCTCGCCGCGCGAGATCTGGTGCAGCCGCTGCTCCCAGCGCCCCGTCATTTCGGGCGACGTGAGCAGTTCGACGCCGGCGCCGCGGATCAGCTCGACCGCGGTGACGCCCTTCGGCGTAATCTCGATCGCCCTGCCCCTTGTCGCGGCATAACCGACCTGCTTGAGCCGCTCGATCGTCGCGGCGCGCGTCGCGGGCGTGCCAAGCCCCGAATCCTTCATCGCTTCGCGCAAGTCTTCATCCTCGATCGTCCGGCCCGCGGATTCCATCGCCTTCAGCAGCGTGCCTTCGGTGTACGGCTTCGGCGGCTTCGTCGTCTTCTCCGCAATGTCGATCCTTTCGCAGAGCGCCGGCGCGTCGGGGTCAAGCGCGAACCCGCCGGCGACGAGCTGCTCGCCGTCGTCGTCGCCGTCGACCACGTCCCGGTCGTTTTTGCCGCGCCGCTTCTTTTGCCCCGCGTCGCCGTCCTCCGCCTCCAGCACCGCCTTCCAACCGGCCTCCAGCTGTTCCTTCACCGTCGTCTTGAACTTCTCGCCGGCCGCCTCCGTCACGATCTCGTGCACCCGGTAGACGGCCGGCGGATAATAGTGCGACAGGAACCGGCGGACGATCAGGTCGTACAGCTTCCGCTCGTCCGGGGAGAGATTCCCCGGCCGCTTCGGCGTCGGCAGAATCGCGTGGTGGTCCTCCACCTTCGCCGGATTGCACACCGCCCGGTTGCCGCGGTGGACGAGCCGCGTCTCGGCGCCGGCGGCCGCGCGGACATACGGCTCCAGATCCCGCAGCATCGCGAGCGCCTTGTGCATGTACGGGATATTTTCCTCCGTCACGTAGTTGGAGCCGGTGCGCGGATAGGTGATGACCTGGTGCCGTTCGTAGAGCGATTGGGCGAGGTCGAGCGTTTTTTTCGCCGGGAATCCGTACTTCGCGTTCGCCTCGCGCTGCAGCAGCGTCAGATCGTAGAGCCGGTACGGGTATTCCTTCTTCTCGCCGGCTTCGTATTCGGCGATGCGGCCCGTCCGGCCCGCCGCCCTGGCCGCGATCGCCTCCGCCTCGTCGCGGGTCTTCAGCCGCTCGCCGACCCGGACGCCGCGATAGGCCGTCTCCCCGGCGAGAAAAAAGCCGTGAACGGTGTAATAGACTTCCGGCCGGAACGCCTCGATCTCCTTGTGCCGCTCGTAGAGCAGCGCAAGCACGGGCGTCTGGACGCGTCCGGCGGAGAGCAGCGTCCGGTGGCGGATCGTGAACGCCCGCGAGGCGTTCATCCCGATCAGCCAATCCGCCTGGCTGCGCGCCCGCGCCGCCCGCGTCAGCGCGTCGAACTCGCGGTCGCTCCTCAGTTCGGCGAAGCCGCGGCGGATCGTCTCCGGCGTCAGATCGGAGATCCAGAGCCGGTCGACGGGATGATCCAGCTTCAGGTATTCGCGGATCAGGTGGAAGATGAGCTGCCCTTCCCGCCCGGCGTCGCAGGCGTTCACGATCCGGTCGCACCGCTTCGCCAGCTCCGCGATCGTCCTGAGCTGATCCTTCGTCTTCGGATTCGGCTGCAACTTGAAAGCGGCGGGCAAGATCGGCAAATCTTCGTCCCGCCACTTTTTGTATTTCGCGTCGTAGCTTTCGGGTTCGGCCAGACTGACGAGATGGCCGATCGCCCAGGTGACGATGTAGCGCTCGCCTTCCAGATAGCCTTGCCGCCGGGCCGCTCCCGGCTCGATGACGCGGGCGATCGTCCGGCCCATGTCCGGCTTCTCCGCGATGACCAGTGTCTTCAATCTCCTGTCGCCGCTCCTTCCCCGCCGCCTTGCACATATTGCTCCATGGCGCCGAACAGGGCGTTCACGCCGCGATGCCAGAGCGGATCCTCGGCATACTCGCGGTTGATCCATTCGACCGGATCGGTCTCCGGCGGCCGCTCCCGGCTGAGCCGGATGATCGTGCGCGCCGCGACCGCCGCCGAATGTTCGGTCGTCGTGTTGAACTCCTGCCAGCTGTGGTACACATTGAACGGATTGTTCGCGATTTTATCGGCCTGCGGATGGTCTTCGGGCACGAACCCCTGCTCCTGGCCGGTGATGGCGAACAGCAGCAGCGGATGGATGTCGAACTCGTAAGCCGTTTCCATGATCGTCGAGAAATACGGTTCATGGCGCAGCAGCGACTTCCGCGCGGCGAGGTATTCCTTCAGCTTCTCCGCGTCGACCGCCTGCCAGCGGAGACGCGCCGGCAGCTCGTTGCCCTCGATCCGGCTCCGGTCCGGGATCGGCGCGGAGTCGCCGGCGACCGGCCCGGAAACCTGCGGGGACGACGGCATGGCCGCGATCGGTTCTTCGGTCTTGCCCGAGCTCGCCGCGAGGCCGTACGCCGACATCCCGACCGCGAGCAGCGCCGCCAACGCCGCGAACAGAAGGCGACGGCGCTTGTCCGGCCTGTCCGGCCGTCCCGGCTCCTCCGGCCTCGCCGGCGCGTTCGGGAACGGCACCACGACGCCGCCCGTCGCCTGTTCCGCGGCCGCGGCGATTTCGGACGCCGGACGGACCGCGTCGGCGCCGCGGCTCCCCTCCCGTTCCGCCGCCGCGTTCCGCAGGGCATTCCAGGCCAGCTCGCCGCTGCCGGCGGCCGCGAGCGCAGATTCCAACGCCTGCTCGTCGAGCTCCGCGCCCAGCCGCGCGGACGCCCAGTCCCGCAACGCGCCAAGCCGCTCCGGCTCGTGCCGGCCCAGCCGCATGATCTGGTCGAGCACGTCCGCGGCCGCGACCGGCCGGCGGCCGGCCAGCACGACATCGCGGATGAGCGCGTCCGTCAGCCGCCGTCTGAACGGCGCGTCGAACGCCGGCAACTGCCGCTCGATCATGCGCCGCACGGCGTCCGCGACGATCTCCGCGCGCCGCTCGCCGGGAAGCGAAGCGTATTTCGTCCGCACATAATTCCGGATGTTCCCGACATCCCGAGGGGTCAGGATCAGCACATCTCCGCCTGACACAACCGACCGCTCCCTTGCCGCTGTAGTGGTGCAAGTCGCGTGTGGTATTGCTGATCCTGATTCTACCATATCTCGCCCAGGCGGCGTAAGAGAATGCGAGATTTCGGGGGCCGCTCGGGGTCGCGCGCTTCTGTAACGCGGTATCCTCTTTACGGCAACGCTGATCGGGCTCCGAGCACTGCTGTAACGCGGTATCCCCGTTACAGCTGCGCCGCCCGGCCCCGGAGGCCGATCCGGAAGAGGACCGACAAGAAAAAGAACCCGGCCGACCGGGATCCATTCCCGATCAACCGAGTTCGTTCATCACGGCAGCTGCGTCGTGCCCATCAGATAGCGGTCCACTTCGCGCGCCGCCTCGCGGCCTTCGTTGATCGCCCACACGACGAGGCTCTGGCCGCGGCGCATGTCGCCGGCGGCGAACACCTTCTCCACGTTCGTGCGATACTTGCCGTATTCCGCCTTCACGTTCGAGCGGCGGTCCGTCTCCAGCCCGAGCTGCCGGATGAGCGTCTGCTCCGGCCCCTCGAAGCCGACCGCAATCAGCACGAGATCGGCCTTCCACACCCGCTCGGTGCCCGGAATCTCCTTGTAGATCTTGCGTCCCGTCTCGTCGACGATCCGCTCGATATTGACCGTGTGAAGCTCCTTCACATGCCCGTTCTCGTCGCCGACGAACTTCTTCGTCAGCACCGCGAATGCCCGCGGATCCTCGCCGAACAGCGCTTTCGCTTCCTCGTGCGCGTAGTCGAGCGTGTAGACGTTCGGAAACTGCGGCCATGGATTCCGGATCGGGTCGCGCGTGAGCGGCGCCTTCGCGTGGGTGCCGAACTGCGTGACCGAGCGGCAGCCGTGGCGCAGCGCCGTCGCGACGCAGTCCGTGCCGGTGTCGCCGCCGCCGATCACGATGACGTCCTTGTCTTTCGCGTCGATGTACTTGCCGTCCGCGAGCCCGCTGTCCAGGTAGCTCTTGATCGTCGCGTTCAGGAAATCCATCGCCATGTGGATGCCCTTCAGATGGCGTCCCTCGATGTCGACGTCGCGCGCCTTCGTCGCGCCGGCGCACAGGAGAACGGCGTCATATTCGTCCACGAGCTTCCGCGCCGGAATGTCGCGGCCGATCTCCGTGTTCGTGACGAACTCGATGCCTTCGGCCTTCAGCAGATTGACGCGGCGCTCGACGATCGACTTGTCGAGCTTCATCGTCGGGATGCCGTACATGAGCAGCCCGCCGATCCGGTCGGCGCGCTCGAACACCGTCACGTAATGGCCGGCCTTGTTCAGCTGGGCGGCCGCCGCAAGCCCCGCCGGCCCCGAGCCGACGATCGCGACGCGCTTGCCGGTCCGCTTCTGCGGCGGCTGCGGCACGATCCAGCCTTCCTCGAAGCCGCGGTCGACGATCGCCTGCTCGATCGTCTTGATCGCGACCGGCTCGCCGATCAGCCCGACCGTGCAGGAGCCTTCGCACGGCGCCGGGCAGACCCTCCCCGTGAATTCGGGAAAATTGTTCGTCTTGTGCAGCCGTTCGAGCGCTTCGCGCCACAGCCCGCGGTAGACGAGATGGTTCCACTCCGGAATGAGGTTGTGGAGCGGACACCCGGACACGCCGCCTCCCAGCTCGATGCCGGTATGGCAGTACGGCGTGCCGCAGTCCATGCAGCGCGCGCCCTGCGTGCGGAGCTGATCCTCGTCCATGTGAAGGTGAAATTCGTACCAGTCGCGCACCCGCTCGAGCGGATCGCGGTCCCTTGGAATTTCGCGTTTGTATTCCATGAATCCGGTCGGCGTGGACATCGGTATTCCCCTTTCCCTCGGCCCCGCCATCGGTCTTGTCCGACCGAACGCGGAACGGCCGCGCTTCGCGGCATATCTCGATGATCCTAATCGTACCATCACGACGCGCCGATCATAATGGATTATCCGTACAACGATTTGCACTTCATGACGCAGACCGGAACCGGGGAAACCGCCCGAACGACGCCGGCGGGGATTCGGGAAAGGTCACGAACCTGCCGGATTGCGCGCGTATGTGTTGAAGCGGAACGAATAGGCGTGCTTCTCGTCCGCCGGATGCTCCTGGCTGTCGACCAGCGTCCATTCGGCGGGGTCCCATTCCGGGAAGTACGCGTCCCCTTCGACCACCGCGTCGACCTCCGTCAGCAGCATCCGGTCGGCATGGGGCAAAAACAACCCGTATACCTCCGCGCCGCCCGCCACCATGAGCTCCCCGCCGCCGTACCGCGCCAGCGCCTCCTCCACCGAATGGACGATCTCGCAGCCGTCCGGCCGGTAATCGGTCCGGCGCGTCAGCACGACGTTGAGCCGGTTCTTCAGCGGGCCGCCCGGCAGCGATTCGAACGTCCTTCTGCCCATCAGCACGGTGCGTCCGAGCGTCGACCGCATGAAAAACTTCATGTCGTCCGGCAGCTTCCACGGCAGCCCGTTGTCCCGCCCGATGACGCGATTGCGCGCCATCGCGGCGATCAGCGTAATCGACATGTCAACCTCCGCAAAACCTGTGTGGGTAAGACGACGGCGACCCGGCCCCGCGCGATCCTACACGGCGACGGGCGCCTTGATCGCGGGATGCGGATCGTAGCCCTCGACCGCGATGTCTTCCATCTCGTAGTCGAAGACCGACTTCACGTCCGGATTGAGCCGAAGCGTCGGCAGCGGCCGCGGTTCGCGCGACAGCTGCGTCTTCACCTGCTCGATATGGTTCAGATAGATGTGCGCGTCGCCGATCGTATGGACGAAATCGCCGACGCCGAGCCCGCACTCCCGCGCGATCATGTGCGTCAGCAGCGCGTAGCTCGCGATATTGAACGGCACGCCCAGGAACAAATCGCCGCTCCGCTGGTAGAGCTGGCACGACAGCCGCCCGTCCGCGACCCAGAACTGGAACAGCACGTGGCACGGCGGCAGCGCGGCCCGTTCCGGCACCGCGTCCTCCGGCGACCAGGCCGTCACGATCAGCCGCCGCGAATCGGGATTGCGCTTGATCTCGGCGATGACGTTCCGGAGCTGGTCGATCGTCTCGCCGCGCGACGTCTCCCACCGGCGCCACTGCTTCCCGTAGACGTTGCCGAGCTCGCCGTATTTCGCCGCGAACTCGTCGTCCTCAAGAACGCGCCGCTTGAAGATCGCCTCCTGCTCCTCGTACAGCTTCGCGAACTCCGGATTCCGCTGCGCGCGCAGCCCGAAGTTCGTCATGTCGGGCCCGTCGTACTCCGGACTCTCGACCCACCGCTTGAACGCCCATTCGTTCCAGATGTTGTTGTTGTGCCGCAGCAGATATCGGATGTTCGTGTCGCCGCGGATGAACCAGAGCAGCTCGTTCGCCACGAGGCGGAACGCCACCCGCTTGGTCGTCAGCAGCGGGAACCCTTCGTTCAGGTCAAAACGCATCTGGCAGCCGAACACCGACAGCGTCCCCGTCCCCGTCCGGTCCTCCTTGCGCACGCCATGGTTCAGGACATGATCCAGCAAATCCAGATACGCTCGCTCGTTCTTGCTCATCGTTCGCCCTCCGACAATTGCCGTTGATGCCTCCATTGTACCATGTTTCGGACGGGACCGGTGGAAATGTTGCGAACGGGGCCGTCAATTTCCGCTCCTCGCCCGCCGGCGCTCGAGCCGCCGCGCGTGCCGCTCCAGCGCGGACTCATAGAGGCGCCGCTCCTCCTCCGTCTCCGGATACACCTCCGGCACGGGCGCGGGCCGGCCGTCTTCCCCGAGCGCGACGCCGGTCAGAAACGCGGTGACGGTCGTCTTCCGTTCGCCGGTGTACGGCTGCTCGGAATCGACGCGCACGTAGATCTCCATCGACGTCCGGAACGTCCGCGTGACGAACGCCTCGAGCTGGATCACCTCGCCGAGCCGGATCGGCTTCAGGAAATCCATGCTGTCGCTCGACGCGGTGACGACCGGCTTGCGCGCGTGCCGCGTCCCGGCGATCGCCGCCGTCTTGTCGATGTACTCCATCAGCTTGCCGCCGAACATCGTCCCGTGATGGTTCGTATCCTGCGGGAAGACAAGCTGCGTCATGATCGTGCGCGACGCGCCGCACGGCTTCCGTTCCTGGCTGTTCTCCATTTCCGCTTCCCCTTTCTCTGACGAAAAAAACAAGGAGGAACCGCCCGTTGCGGCAGTCCTCCCCCATACCTTCCATGTTGCCCCGCATTCATCGCACGATCGCGTGGATCGGATGGCCGAGCGCGACTTCCGCGGCCTCCATCACCATCTCGCCGAGCGTCGGATGGGCGTGGATCGTCAGCGCGATGTCTTCCAGCGTGGCGCCCATCTCGATCGCAAGGCCGAGCTCGGCGATCAGGTTCGACGCTTCCGAGCCGGCGACCTGCGCGCCGAGCAGCAGGCCCGTCTCCGCGTCGGCGACGAGCTTCACGAAGCCTTCGGCGGCGTCGAGCGAGACGGCGCGGCCGTTCGCGCCGTACGAGAAGCGGCCGACCTTCGTCTTGTGCCCTCGCGCCTTCGCTTCGGCGTCGGTCAGGCCGACGCTCGCGCATTCCGGATCGGAGAAGCAGACCGCCGGAATGCAGCGGTAGTCCACCTTGCCCGGCAGGCCGGCGATCGCCTCGGCCGCGACCTTCGCCTCGTACGTCGCCTTGTGGGCAAGCGCCGGACCCGGTACGATGTCGCCGATCGCGTAGATGTGCGGGATGTTCGTGCGGCACTGGTCGTCGACTTCGACGAGGCCGCGGTCCGTCAGCTTCAGGCCGATCAGGTCGAGGCCGAGCTCGCCGTCGGTGTTCGGACGGCGGCCGACCGTGACGAGCAGGTAATCGGCCGTCACTTTCTTCTCCTCGCCGCCGGCCGTGAACGTCACCGTCACATCCTTGTCCGTCTGCTCGGCCGACTGCGCCTGCGCGCCGGTGAAGACGTCGACGTTCGAAGCCGCGAGCTTCTTCGCGACCAGACGCGACATCTCCGGATCGAAGCCGGGCAGAATCGTGTCCGCGCCCTCGATGACCGTCACCTTCGTGCCGAACTTCGCGTACATCTGGCCGAGCTCGATGCCGATGTAGCCGCCGCCGATGACGACCAGGCTCTTCGGCAGCTCCGGCAGCGACAGCGCCTCGGTCGACGACAGGATGCGTCCGCCGAACGGGAACGCCTTCAGTTCGATCGGCCGGGAGCCGGTCGCGATGATGCAATGCTTGAACCGGTAGCGCGGCGATTCCTGCTCGTTGAAGACGCGCGCCTCGTGCTCGTTGATGAACATGACTTCGCCGTTGAAGAACTGGACCTTGTTCCCCTTCAGCAGCGCGTTGACGCCGCCGGTCATCTTCGCGACGACGTTGTTCTTGTGCTCCTGCACCTTCGGCCAGTTGACGGTCGGTTCGGCCGTCTCGATGCCGAACCGCGCCGCGTGCCTGACCGCTTCATACTGGTGCGCGGCCGAGATGAGCGCCTTCGACGGAATGCAGCCGACGTTCAGACAAACGCCGCCGACATATTGCCTGTCGACGCACAGCACGGAGAACCCGAGCTGCGAGGCGCGGATGGCGGCCGCGTAGCCGCCCGGTCCGGCGCCGATGACGAGCACGTCGATATCGAGGGATGCGTCGCCCACGACCATCGGTCACACCTCCATGACGAGCAGCTCCGGATCGCCGAGAAGCTGCTTGATGGTGTTCAGGAAATTTTGCGCCGTGGCGCCGTCGATGAGCCGGTGATCGAAGCTGAGCGAGAGGGCGAGCACCGGCGCGGCGACGATCTGGCCGTCCCGGACGATCGGCTTCTCCGCGATGCGGCCCGTGCCGAGAATCGCCACTTCCGGATAGTTGATGACCGGCGTGAAGAACATGCCGCCCGCCGAGCCGATGTTCGTGATCGTGAACGTGCTGCCGCGCAGCTCGTGCGGCGCGAGCTTGCCCTCGCGGCCGCGCGCCGCCAGGTCGCGGATCTCGTCCGCGATCATCCAGACGCTCTTCCGATCGGCGTCCGCGACCACCGGCACGATCAGGCCGGCGTCCGTGTCCGTCGCGATGCCGATGTTGTAGTACTTCTTGTAGACGATCTCCTGCTTCTCCTCGTCGAGCGAAGCGTTCAGGATCGGGAACTCGCGCAGCGCGGCGACGAGCGCCTTCACGATGAACGGCAGGTACGTCAGCTTGACGCCCTTCTTCTCCGCGAGCGGCTTCGCCTTCGCGCGCAGCGCGACGAGCTTCGTCACGTCGACTTCGTCCATCAGCGTCACGTGCGGCGCGGTGTAGACCGACTTCACCATCGCGCTGGCGATCGCCTTGCGGATGCCCTTGAGCGGCACGCGCTCCTCGACGCGCGCTCCCGCCGGCGCGGCCGCCGCCTTCGGAGCGGTACCCGCGGCCGACGCGGCCTCCGCGACCGGCGCCGCCTCCGCAGCCGGAGCGGCTGCGCCCGCCGCCGCGCGGTCGACATCTTCGCGCGTGATGCGGCCGTTCTTGCCCGTTCCGGCCACCTTCGTCAGATCGACGCCCTTCTCGCGCGCGTACTTGCGCACACTTGGCGTCGCAAGCACGAGACCGCCCGCCCTGGGCGTTTCAGCCGCGACGGGCGCGGCAGGCGTTGGCGCAGGCGGTTCCGTCGGCGCGCTCGCGCCGGGCGTCGCCGCCGACGCCTCGGGCGCCGGCGCCTGCGATTCGCCGCCGGCGGACGGCGCCTGCTCCGGCACGTCGCCTTCCGCCTCGATGACGGCGACGACCTCGCCGACGTGGCAGACCTGCCCGTCCTTCACAAGCACTTCGAGCACGGTGCCGTTCACCGGGCACGGCACCTCGACGATCGCCTTGTCGTTCTGCACTTCCATGATGATGTCCTCATCGGTGACCTTGTCGCCGGGCTTCACGTTGATCTTGACGATCTCGCCTTCATGCAGCCCCTCGCCCAGCTCCGGGAACCGGTATTCGAATCTTGCCACTGGCCTTGTCCCCCTCGCTTAAAACTCCAGCACTTTGCGGACCGCCGAAACGATCCGCGCCGGCGTCGGAAGCCAGATGTCCTCGATCTGCGCGAACGGATAGACCGTGTCCGGTCCCGCCACGCGGAGCACGGGCGCTTCCAGGTGAAGAATCGCCAGCTCGTTGATGCGCGCGATGATTTCGGCGGCGGCGCCGGCCGATTTCTGCGCTTCCTGCACGACGATCGCGCGGTTCGTCTTCTTGATCGACTCGACGATCGTGTCCGTATCGAGCGGCACGAGCGTGCGCAGGTCGATGACCTCGGCCGAGACGCCCTCCTTCGCCAGCTCGTCGGCCGCCTTCAGCGCGGTGTGCACCATCAGGCCGTAGGCGATGATCGTCACGTCCTTGCCTTCGCGGACAACGTTCGCCTTGCCGAGCTCGATCGTGTACTCGCCTTCGGGCACCTCCTGGCGGAACGCGTGGTACAGGTTGAGATGCTCCATGAAGAAGACCGGATCGTTGTCGCGGATCGCCGAGATCAGAAGCCCCTTCGCGTCATACGGATTGGACGGCACGACGACCTTGATGCCCGGCGTCTGCAGCGCGAGGCCTTCCAGCGCGTCGGTGTGCAGCTCCGCCGCCTTGACTCCGCCGCCCCACGGCGTGCGGAAGACGATCGGCGCATTGTAGCGGCCGCCGGAACGGTAGCGCATGCGCGCCGCCTGCACGAACATCTGGTCCATCGCTTCGAAGATGAATCCGATAAACTGGATCTCCGCGATCGGCCGGAACCCCTGGATGCCGAGGCCGACCGCCATGCCGGCGATTGCCGATTCGGCGAGCGGCGTGTCGAACACCCGGTCTTCCCCGAACTCGGCCTGCAGCCCCTCCGTCGCCCGGAACACGCCGCCGACCTTGCCGACGTCCTCGCCGAACACCAGCACGCTCGGATCGCGCCTGAGCTCCGTGCGGATGGCGTCCCGGATCGCTTCTTTCATATTCATTTGCGCCATGTCGCTGGTTCCTCCCCGTGTTACTCGAAATCGGCTTTCTGTTCTTCCAGATGCTTCGGCGTCGTCTCGAACATCGAATCGATCAGGCCGGCGACCGTCATTTTCTCGACCGATTCCGCCTTCTTGATCTGCTCGTTCACGACCTGCTTCGCCTCTTCCCGGACGCGCGCGGTCTCCTCTTCGGACCAGAGGCCCTTCGACTCGAGATACTTGCCGAAACGGACGAGCGGGTCCTTCTGCGCCCATTCGCCTTCTTCGTCCTTCGTCCGGTACTTCGTCGCGTCGTCGGCCATCGAGTGCGGCCGGTAGCGGTAGGTGAGCAGCTCGAGCAGCGTCGAGCCTTCTCCGTTACGCGCCCGTTCCGCCGCTTCGCGCACCGCGTGGTAGACGGCGAGCGCGTCCATGCCGTCGACCTGGACGCCCCGGATGCCGGCGGCGACCGCCTTGTGCGCGATCGACAGCGCCGCCGTCTGCTTCTCGTACGGCGTCGTGATCGCGTAGCGGTTGTTCTGCACGATGAACAGCACCGGCAGCTTGTAGACGCCGGCAAAGTTCAGCGCTTCGTAGAAATCGCCCTCGGAAGAGCCGCCGTCGCCCGTGTACGCGACGGCGACGCGCTTCTCCCCGCGCTTCCTGAACGCCATCGCGACGCCGACGGCATGCAGCACCTGCGCGCCGATGATGATCTGCGGCATGAGGACATGGACGTCTTCCGGAATCTGTCCGCCGTGCTGATGGCCGCGGGAATACAGGAACGCCTGGTACAGCGGCAGGCCGTGCCAGACGAGCTGCGGCATGTCGCGGTAGCCCGGGCAGATGAAGTCATCGCGGTTCAGCGCGTATTCGCTGCCGACCATGGACGCCTCCTGACCGGAGACCGGCGCGTAGAAGCCGAGCCGCCCCTGGCGGCCGAGATTGACCGCCCGCTCGTCCCAGGCGCGCGTGAACACCATCCGGTACATGATCTCGCGCAGCTGGTCATCCGTCAGATCCGGAACCAGGTCCGGCCGGATGATCTCGCCTTCCGGCGACAGGATGGAGAGCGGCGTCACCGGTTCCGTGTACACTTCGTACGGCAGCTTGCTCATCGTATCGTTCACCTCGTCGAATTGAAATCCGCATGGACTCTGTTATATGATCATTATAGTACTGTTCCTGTCAAACGGTCAAAATCATTAATGCGCTGAAGCTTGTATTTTCGACATTTATTTCACTTTTCATACGGTTTTGTTTATAAAACAGAACTTAATTTTTTATGATACAGCGTGATACAATCCGGACCGGCGGCGCGGACTTGCGCCTCCGTCCGCTTCCCTTACGTTTGCCCACCGCCCATCCCAATCATTCAACCCGGAGAAAAAACGAAGGAGACCGACCAGCCATGAGCGATCGCATACCGAAACGCGTCGTGAAAAAAGAAACCGTCCCATCCCGGCTGCTTCCGGCGGGCAAACGGGACGTGCGCGTCTGCCTTCCCCCCGCCTTCAGCGAGACAGCCGAATATCCGGTCGTCTGGTGCCAGGACGGCGAAGACTTCTTCAACTTCGGCCGGATCGCGACGATTGCCGCGACGCTTGCCGTCGAAGGCGAGATCGAGCCGCTCATCCTCGTCGGCGTCGATGTCGACAAGGCCGTGCGGACGCGGGAGTATGCGCCGGACGGGGATCTGCACGAAGCCTACACCGCGTTTTTCGCCGGGGAGCTCGTTCCGTACATCGCCTCCCGTTACCCCGTCCGGACGGAGCCGGAACAGATGCTGCTTGCGGGCTGCTCGCTCGGCGGCGCCGTCTCGCTGCAGCTGGCGCTTGCGCATCCGGACCGGTTCCCCAACGTCATGTCCCTCTCGGGCGCCTTTTACCCGTCGTCGCAGGCGGCCATCGCGGCCGCGAGCGATCTGTCGCATCTCAACATCTTCATGACGGTCGGGCTGCAAGAGACGGCGTTCCGGACGGACCGCGGCGTGTTCGATTTTGTCGCGATGAACCGGGAAGCGAGAAAGCTTCTGGAGGAGCGGGGCGCCCGGGTGGACTACACCGAGCGCGACGGCGAGCATCTGTGGGGATATTGGCAGAAGGATTTGCCCGGCGGGCTGGGATGGTTCGCGGGATTGCGGTGAAGACAAGAAGCTCCGGACGCCTCAGGGCGCAGCCGGAGCTTCGTTCAATTCCTTGCGGATGCGGCGCAGCAGTTCCTCGCATCCCGCCTCCACAAGCGCGTACACTTCCTCGAAATTGCCGGTGTAATACGGATCGGGAACGTCCGGCGAGCGCGCGTCCCGCACCAGTTCCATGAACGTCATGACGCGGGCCCGTCCCCGGCCGATCCGCTCCACGTTCCGCCGGTTGTCGGTGTCCATGCAGATGATGTAGTCGAACGCGTCCAGGTCGTCCGGACCGATTCGCCTTGCCCGGATGCCTTCCCAGGAAATGCCGCGGCGTTCGAGCGCCTGCCGCGTGCCTTCATGCGGCGGCTTGCCGATGTGCCAGTTGCCGGTGCCGGCCGAATCGACGGCGACGCGGTCCGAGAGGCCTTCGCGCGCGATCAGATGGCGCATGACCGCCTCGGCCATCGGCGAGCGGCAGATGTTGCCGAGACAGACGAACAGGATGCGGATCATGTCGGTTGGTCTCCTTTCGGTTCGGATGGCTTCGGGCGCTCTTCCCCGCCCGGGGCCGGCCGCGACGCGTGGACGGACACCGCGAAGGCGTGGCGCAGCGAGCGCCGCGGCAGCCGCCACTTGTAGTGGGCGGACAGCATGCGGCACGCGACGACCGCCGTGAACAGGACCAGATACTCGCCGGTCGAGTCGGCCCATCCGAGCCCGATGACGAGCCCGGCGGCCATCGCCCAGACGGCGTAGATCTCTTCCCGCAGCACGAGCGGCTTGCGGCCGGCGAGCAGATCGCGGATCATCCCGCCGCCGATCCCGGTCAGCATCGCCGCGACGACGATGGCCGGCAGCGCGTGGTTCTGCTGCGTCGCGTACAGCGCGCCCTGCACGGCGAACGCCGACAGTCCGATCGCGTCGAAGAACGTCTCGCTGCGCCGCCAGTGCTTCAGCCAGGCGATCGGCATCACGAACACGGCCAGGCACGAGAAGAACGCCGCCGTAAGCAGCGGACCCTGGCTCCACAGCGTCGTCACCGGCACGCCGATCAGCACGTTGCGGATCACGCCGCCGCCGAACGCCGTCACGAGGCCGAGCACGAACACGCCGAGCACGTCGTACTCTTCCTCCATCGCGACGACCGCGCCGCTCACCGCGAACGCGATCGTGCCGATCATGCTCAGGACATCGAATACATGCCATTCCATCTTCCGTGCATTCCTCCGACCGCGCCGCCGGATGCGCCGGATTTTCGCGCGGCTTGTCGATCACACCTCACCCTATTATAGACGCCGTCCGGTCGAAGGCAATACTTTCTTGCAATTTGCCGTCAATCCGCATGGGAAGAATCCGATCAATTGTTGCCGGAAGGTATGGTCTGCCGAACCGCTTGCGGGTATACTTGGCAGGGGGAGAAACGGACGCGGACGCGAAAGGCCTGCCTGATGCGGAAGCGGCAAGAGCGGCCGGCCGCATCAGTATTCGAACTCCAACGGTATGGAATAGTCGGTTCCGTCACATGTAAACATGGCCAATGCGGACACGAACGACTCGCCCCGCGTCGCTTTAACCTCCATCGGTTCACCATCGGTGACGGTTCCGTCAGCCTTGATCGCGGTCCTCAACCCGATGTTGTCAAAAACATGGATCAACTTCAATTCGCTTGATTCCTTTGACTCCCCGGATTCCCCGGACTTGACCGAAACGGATATCAGCGGACGGGAATGCCGGATTTCGATTTCCCGATCCCCTTCGTATCTCAACTTTCTTGTAATCAAAACGGTGTGAGCGTCGACTTGTTCCAATTCGACAATAAGCTCGAACGGTCCGTCGACGGCCGAACGGGACACGATCCTGGCTTCGTCGCCGCCGCTTTCACAGCCTGATGCCATGCATAGCAAGCCGGCAGCGCAGATCAGTCTGATCAGCCGTTTCATCGGCTTCCCACCCCCGACGAGTATTGCTTCTTGCAGCACAAATATAGCAGATCTTGTGAACAATTTGGAAATCACGGAGGAGTGGCGAAATGGATTCGAAGCGCATCGTCATTTTTGCCGGAGGCGATCTCGGGGAAGATCCGGCGCGGATCATCGAGCCCGGCGATCTGCTCATCGGCGCGGACAGCGGCGCGCTCCGGCTGATCGAGCTGGGCTTTGCGCCGGATCTTGCCATCGGCGACTTCGATTCGGTCACGCCTGAGGAACTCGGGACCATACGCGCGTCCAGCCGCCGGACGGAAATCGTCGATCCGGTGGCCAAGGACTATACCGACACGGAGCTCGCATTCCGCCGCGCCCTCGAGCTCGAACCGGACGAGATCGTGATCGCCGGCGCCCTCGGCACGCGCTTCGACCATTCGCTCGCGAACGTCCATCTGCTCGCGGCCGCCCGCAAGCGCGGCGTCCGGGCCGTCGCCGTCGACGGCCGCAACGAGATCCGGCTTGCCTTCGACGGGGATCGGCTGACGCTCCGCCGGACGGACCGCCCGACCGTCTCGCTGCTGCCGCTGACGCCGGTCGTCACGGGCGTCACGCTGGAAGGGTTCCGCTATCCGCTGACGGACGCGCGGCTCGAGATCGGCCAGTCGCTCGGCATCAGCAACGTGCTCGAAGCGGACGAAGGCTCGGTCTCCGTCGGCGAAGGCTGGCTGCTCGTCATGTTCTGCCGGGATTGACATTGCGTACATGGAGGTGTTCGACCGGTGCGGCATCCCCTGCCCGAAGAACGAATCGACGCCGCCGCGCTGCGCGTCTGGCGTACGACCGGCTGGATATGCGCCGCGTTGTACTGGGTCGCCGTCGGAATCGTGTTGTGGCTGACGCTGCGCTTCGACTGGCCCGTGTGGATCGTCGCCGCGCTTGCCGTCATCGCCGCGGCTGGCGCGGTTCTGAACATCGCCGTCGTTCCGAAAGTCCGGATGGCGCGCTACCGCTACGCGATCCGGGAGGACGAGATCGATCTGCTCCACGGCGTTCTCGTGCGCAAGCGGACGCTCATCCCGATGGTCAAGATCCAGCATGTCGACACGAAGCAGGGCCCGATCCTGCGCCGGTACGGCCTGCTCACCGTCACCTTCTCGACCGCGGCGGGCAACCATGAGATTCCGGCGCTCGACGCGGCGAGGGCCGAGGAAGTCCAATCCCGAATCGCGAAGCTGGCGAGGATTACCGATGACGAACTTTGAGATTAGCGGCGCGGACGCGCCGAAAAGACAACATCCGATCTCGATCCTGTTCTTCATCGTGAAGATCGGCAAGGACCTTGTATACCCGATGATCGCCGTGCTGTTGTCGGCGGCGATCCGGGACGATGTGCCTTCATGGTGGATTCCCGTCATCATCGCGCTTTACGTCGTCGCCTTCACCGTGCTGGGCGTGTTGTCCTGGCTGCGCTATTCGTACCGGATCGAGCGTCATTCGCTTTATGTCGAGCACGGCATTTTCATCCGCAAACGGCTGTCCATACCGCGCGACCGCGTCCAGTCGGTCGACATGTCGTCCGGCGTCGTGCAGCGGCTGTTCGGCGTGCGGAAGCTGGTCATCGAGACCGCCGGAAGCCGCAAGCCCGAAGTCGTGATGAACGCGGTCGCCGAAGCGGAGGCGGAGCGGATACGCGCCGCCATGGTGAAGGACGCGACCGACGGCGAAGCGCCGGACGCCGGCGCGCCGGACGGCGAGTCGGAACCGGCGCGGGCGGCGGTCGAGGCGGACCGGATATCGTCAGCCGACTCCCACGCTTCGGGGTCGACATCCGCAGCCCGGCACGCGGACGCCGCGCACAGGCTGTCCCCCGGGCGCCTGCTGCTTTACAGCGCGACCAGCGGGCGAATCTTCCTCTCGATCGCGATCATCGGCGCATTGTACTCGCAAGTCGAGGATATTCTCGGCATGTTCGGCATGTACGATCCCGATGCCGCGAACGCGATGCTGCCGAGGACGGTCTCCGGATGGATCGCCGTCGCGATCGTCGCGTTCGTGGTCATCTGGCTGCTCGGAACCGCGATCATCGCGGCCAAAGAATACGGGTTTACCGTCGAACGCCGCGGCGGCAAGCTGCTGATCCGGCGCGGCCTGCTCGAGAAGAAGCAATTCTCCGTCGCGCTGGAGCGGATCCAGGCGGTGCACGTGCACCAGAATCCGCTGCGCCGGCTGTTCGGCTTCGCCAGCGTCAGCCTCGTCACGTTCGCCTCGATCCGGGACGACGGCCAGATCAACTCGCTGCTCTGCCCGCTCGTTCCGGTGCGCGACATCCCGGCTCTGCTCGCCGATTTCGTGCCGGATGCCGTCTGGCCGGACGCGTTCGAACGCCCGGGCCGGAACGCGGTGACCGGCTACATCGCCAGACCGCTTGTGGTCGGCGCCGCCCTCGCCGTTCCGGGCCTGATCTGGATACCGGGCGGCTTGCGCTGGACCGCCCTGGCGCTGCCCGCTATTGCCCTGCTATTCGGACTGCTGCGCTACCGGCACGCCGGCTGGCGTCTGCGGGACGGCCAGATCGCGGTCCGCTTCGGGGGATTCAACGTCGAGATCGCGCTCATCCCTCGCCGGCGCATCCAGTGGCTCCGGATCAAGACGACGCCGCTGCAGACGCGCCGGGGACTGGCAACGCTGCAGATCTTCACCGCATCCAGCGGATTCGCGGCGAAGTGGCAGATCCGCCACATCCCGGAGTCCCTGGCGGAAGAGCTGATGTTCCGGTTGAGGAAAAAGTCGGACGTTCCACCCGCGCCATGACGACGAAAGGGGGCCTTCGGGGCCCCCTTTCCGCTTGGCGGCATTGTGGTCATCCGCCCAGCCTGATCGTCAATCCCGTCTCCGCGAACCGCGCGTTCTCCGGCAGATCGTGGCGGCGCGTCAGATCGATGTCGTGCGACAGATGGGTGAACACCGCCTCCCGGGGCTCGAGCTCCCGGAGCAGTTCAAGCGCCTCGACCACATCGTGGACGGACCGGCGTTCGTACGGGATCGTCTCACGCCAGAAACTTGTCCCCAGGACGAGCAGATCGAGTCCTTCGAGCGGCGCTTTCTCCGTCTCGCTCAGCCCGATCGCGTCCGGGCAATACGCCCAGGACCAGCCGGTCTCCGCGTGGTCGAACCGGTACGCGAACGCGTGGCCGTTGTGCCCGTGGTTGACGCGCCAGACGCGCGCGTTCCACCCGCCGAGCCGGAAGCCTTCGTCCGCGGGATGAAACGCGATCGACCGGTCAAGCCACGGAAAACGGATCGTCACTTCTTCGATCGTCTCCTTCGGCGCCCGGACGGTTCCCCTCCGGTCCAGCCACCGGCAGGCGTCCGCCCACTCCGGCAGTCCGCCGATATGGTCGTAATGGGCATGCGTCAGCAGCATCTTCTCCGCGAAGCGCAGGCCGGCCGTTTCCATCATCCGGCCCCAGTCGGGCCCGCAATCGATCAGGACGAGCCCGGCTTCGGGATCGTCGATCAGCACGGAGGAGCGGAAACGGCGGTTCACGCCGGTCGCGCGCGCTTCCGCGCAGACGCCGCAATCGCAGTAGACGCGCGGCACCCCCATCGCGTCGCCGGTTCCGAGAAATTGCAGCGTGGCTGTCATCGTGATCGTTCCTTTCGGCGGTCTCGCGCGTCAGAGCGGCAGCAGATCGATCGAGGCGCGCTTCCTCAAGGACTCCATCATCGCGTACCAACTGTCCGGCCGGTTCGGCAGCGCGGCGTAATAGCGCTCCAGATAGGCCGCGACGAGCGACGCGGGCAGGAACGTCGTCCCTTCGTGGAACGGCATGAAGCACAGATCGAGACCGGTCACCGCGTTCCCCTCGTGGTCCCAGGAAGGGTGCACGTAGTCGAGATCGAGCTTGAGGTAGCCGAGATGGGACAGCACTTCCCGCCGGACGTACGGATGCATCGGCGTCAGTTCGGCCGGCGCGAAGTCCGTTTTCTTCGGTTCGTAGATTTCGGCGAACATGCCGAGCGGCGACGTCCGGGTCTCAAGCGCGAGTTGCTCCAGATGTTTGCGCCGTTTCTCCGCGAGGAAGCGGCCGATGCCGAGACCTTCGCGGCCGATGACCGTGAAATCGGTCACCGCCACGCGCATGTCCGCGTAATAGCGGTACTCCGTCGCGCCGACGACTTCCCCGTCATGCACGGCGACGTACACGTAAATCCCCTCATCCTTGAGCGGCTCCTCCCACAGCTCGAACGCCAGCACCTCCTCCTTCGGAAATACGCGCCCGAGCAGGTCGTGCATCGCCCCGAACAGCGGATCCCGGATCGAGTTCAATCGGACGTACTCCATTTCTCCATCGCTCCTTTATAGCAGGTTGGTGTCGGTTCCGCCGCCGGATCACAGAAACGGGTTGCGCCACTCCATGAGGGCCGCGTAGTTGCACGATTCCTCGTCTTCGAGATAATCGGCCGCCACGCCGACCGGCACCCGGCCGCAGCGGAGCAGGAACCCGATCACCGGATCGTGCAGTTCGCCGGCGACGACGCGCGCCAGATATTCCTCGGCCGTCATCCGGTCCTTCACCTTGTGGTAGCCGGGCATCCGGCCGCCGCCGAGCAGCCGCCGCTTGCCGAGATGGACGACCGTCTCGTACATCGTCGACATGAGCCATTTGCCGATGCCGGCCTTCCGGCAGGCGGGAATGACGCAGATGTCGACGACGTACAGCGTCTCGCCCGACGGATCGTGGTTGCGGATGTAGCCGCCGTCCGTCGCCGCTTCCCAGGTGTGCGCGCCTTCGAGCGCCTCGTCGCGCACGAGCAGTCCCGTCATCGAGCCGACCAGCCGGCCTTCCGCCTCCGCGCACAGCGCGCCCTCCGGAAACCGCGTCACATGCTCGCGCAGCTGTTCCTTGTTCCACCACAGCTCTTCGGGGAACGGCGGCGGGAAGCTTTCCCGCTGGATGTCGATCAGGGCGTCAAAGTCCTGTTCCCCGTAGCGCCGGATCGTCACCCTGACGGGCTTGCCGTCAACGTAGACATACAGTTCCTTGCGCACGCGGTTTCCTCCCCTCCCGGATGAGAATTTATTAATCGTTTTTTTATAAAATGGCTGCAACCTTTGCGGGAACAGCGTTTCCGTTCACCGAGGAATCATTTAGGAAACGCCAATTCTGGTAATGTAATAGCTGCACGGAACGAACGGGCATGAGGCCCGCCACGCGAAAGGAGTTGCAGCAAATGAAACGGATTCGCAACATGATGACCAAGCTCCTGGGAGTGTCCCTCGCCGTCGCGATCGGATTCGCCGGACTCGGGTTCACGGGCGCCGGACAAGCCGACGCGCTCTCGAGTTCGACTGCGACCAGCCTGGTGAACTATGCCGACAATTACCTCGGAACGCCGTACAAGTTCGGCGCCAGCACGAGCACGACCCGTTATTTCGACTGCTCGTCCTTCACGAAACACGTGTTCAAGAAATTCGGCTACAATCTGCCCCGCACGGCGCGGGAGCAGGCGAAGGTCGGGAAATACGTCGCCAAGTCGAACCTCAGGAAGGGCGACCTCGTCTTCTTCAAGGTGCCGAGCCGCGGCAGCGGAATCGGCCACGTCGGCATCTATGTCGGGAACGGCAAAATGATTCATACCTATGGCGCCGGCGGCGTCAAGTTCTCGAGCATCAACACGACCTACTGGAAGCAGAACTATGTAACCGCGCGCCGTCTCGGCGCCTGACGGCGAAAGCGCCCGCGCGAACGGACCGGAGCCTGATCCGGTCCGTTCGTCATTTCTTCGGGAACTGGAGCGCGATCGTCGTGCCGACGCCGAGCTTGCTGAACACGTCGATCGTCCCTTCGTGCAGATCGACGATCCGCTTCGCGATCGAGAGGCCCAATCCGAAGCCGCCCGTCTCGCGCTGGCGCGCGCCGTCCACCCGGTAGAACCGGTCGAACAGGTTCGGGATCTCCTCCTCCGGAATGCCGATCCCCTTGTCCGAGACGAGCACCCGGACCATGTTGCGCGACTGGCTCACGGTGATGTCAATCGCGTCCTTGCTGTATTTGATCGCGTTGTCGATCAGGATGACCATGAGCTGGCTGATTTTGTCCCGGTCGCCCTTCATCGGAATGCCGGATTCGTCGTGCGCGTGGACGCGGATGATCCGGTTGAACGTCTTGTGCAGCATGGAGGCGATCTCGTCGATCAGCTGGACGAGGTCGAACGTGTCCTCCTTCATCCACAGCTCCTGCTCGGCTTCGGTGAGCGTCAGCATCGACTTGATCAGGTTTTGCATCCGCTCGGATTCTTTCGCGATCGCCTCGATCGCTTCGTCGCGGATCTCCGTGTTCTCCCTGCCCCATCGCTTCAGCATGTTCGCGTAGCTGCTGATGACCGTCAGCGGCGTCTTCAGCTCGTGGGACGCGTCCGCGACGAACTGGCGCTGCCCCTCGATCCGCCGGTCCAGCCGCTCGATCATCTGGTTGAACGCCCGGATGAGCTGCTGCAGCTCGGCCGACTCTTCCTTGTCCTTCAGCTCGATCGGCCGCAGCTTGCCGCTCCGCTCGATCTCCCGCATCGTCTGCACCATCGTCTGGATCGGCGCCGTCAGCCGCAGCGTAAACCAGTATGTGCCGAAAATCACGAACAGCACCGCGCCGAGGCTCGTGACGGTGAGCGCGCCGACGAGCACCTGGAGGTACCGGTCGAGCGACGTCAGCTTGCGCAGCACCTCCACCGACCCGACGACTTCATATTCCCGCAAAAGCGGCACTTTCATGTACATGACGCGCATGCCGCGTATGGAAGTCATTCCCGACTGGTGGGTGGGGGAAAACGTCGATTCCCGCTCGAGCAGATCTTCGTCGGTGCCGATCTGGTTGACGATGTGCCCGCCGCGGTCGACGATCCGGATCACCTCGTTGACGTTGTAGAAGTCGACGAGCAAGTCCCGGTCCTTCAGCGGCTTCTCCGGCTCGGAGCGGATATGTTCGATGATCAGGTTCACCTTGTTCGCGATGAGCTGCTCTTCGCTGTTCGTCGAAATCCGGATGACGAAGAAATAGACGAAGATGTTGAACAGAATGAGGATGAAGATGAACCAGAAGATCGTGAACAGCGTGAATCGCTTGCGCAGGGTCATGCGTCCGGTTCCTTCAGCATGTAGCCGACGCCGCGGATCGTATGGATCAGCTTCGTGCGGAATCCGCGGTCGATCTTCTGCCGCAAATATCGGATGTAGACGTCGACGAGGTTCGTCTCGCCGACGAAGTCATAGCCCCACACGTCGGACAGAATCTGCTCTCTGGTCTTCTCCTCGTTCTTGTGCTCGGCCAGGTAGACGAGCAGATCGAACTCGCGCGGCGTCAGCTCCACCGCGATCTCCTTGCGGTACACCTTGCGCGTGCGCAGCTCGATCGTCAGATCGGCCACCTTGAGCACGTCGCCCTTCTCGCCCTCCGCCTTCTGCTGCTGGAAGATGCGCAGCAGGTTGCGGACGCGGGCGAGCAGTTCCTCCATCGCGAACGGTTTCGTAATGTAGTCGTTGGCGCCCGTCTCGAACCCGCTCACCTTGTCGGGCACGGTGTCGCGGGCGGTAAGCAGCACGACCGGAATCTGGCTGCCGCTGCTGCGGATGCGACGCAGCACTTCGATGCCGTTCAGACCGGGCAGCATGACGTCCAGCAGCACGAGATCCCATTCGCCGGACAGCGCCATTTCGAGCCCCTTGCGGCCGTCTTCGGCGCGTCCGACGCTGTAGCCTTCGTGCTCCAGTTCCAGCTGCAATATGCGCGCGATCGATGTCTCATCCTCGATGACCAGCAATCGTTCGTTCACGTGGATCCTCCTTCCGGCTGATTCCGCATCCGCTCGCTCATGCGCGCCATGTCGCATGCCGGTTCGGCATCCGCGCAATCGGACAAGCCACGGGCCGAAAATCCGCTATCTATTGTATCATACGGCTTCCGGCGCTGCCTATCCGTCGAGGATGAGATCGACGACCGGCCCGAGGCTCTTGCCGACGGGAACCGAAGATCTCCCGCCGCCCGCAAGCGTTCTGCCGGACCAGACGGCGGAAGGCCATTCGCCCGGGGCGAGCAGCGGCACGCAGGCGGCCGGCGGCTGCGGCATCAGCCTGAGCCAGTCGGACCGGTGCGGGAAGCGGGCGTCCTGGTTCGCGATCCAGACGGACCTGAGGCCGGCGGATTCCCGCCGTCGGGCGAGCTCGCGCCAGGCCGCCCGGCGAGTCCGCGTCCACCGCCAGACCGCCGGGTCGGCGATCATGAGCAGCAGATCGCAGGCTTCGGCCACCGCCCGGCTGCCGCCGATCCATCGAGACGACAGGTCGGCCACGACGAGCGGCGGCTCGGCAAGGGACGTCTCCGGGAACAAGAGCCGCTCGGGCGCGAACAGGGCGAGGGCGGCGTCGCCGGACGCATGATCCGCGCGGATCTCCGGAGATTCCGGATCGTCCTGGTCGGGATGCAGCGCGTGCACCTGCAGCGACGGACCGGCGAGCCAGGAGACGTGGCGGCGGCTGACCGGCGGAGGCGCGGGCCGGCCGTCGGGCCGGCCGAACGCGTCGGCGCCGGCGAGCATTGCGAGCAGCTCCGGCTCGCCGCCCGGCATCTCCACCAGCGCCGTCGGCCGGCGCCGCGCAAGGAGCGCGGCAAGGAGCGCGGACAGCATCGTCGCGCCGGCGCCGCGCGAGAACGACGCGACGGCGACAAGCCGCGGGCGCATCCGCGGCGGGCCGGCGGCATCATCCGCGCCGCCGGTCTCCGCATGCCCGGTGCCGGCCCCGGGGACGCCCGCCGCCTGCCGCAGCAGGACGGCGGCCTGCCGGGCGGTCGGCCGGCAGGCGGGATCGCGGTCGAGCATCCGCGCCATTGCGTCCAGCAGCGGACCGGGGACGCCGGCCAGGCGCCGGAAGCGGCGCTCGCCCGGCTTCGGCGTCCGCCCGCCGCTCAGCAGCCAGTACAGCAGCGCGCCGACCGCGTACACGTCCGCCGCCGGCCCGCACGGAGCGCCCGCCGCCTGCTCCGGCGCCGCGAAGCCCGGCGTGCCGAGGCGCGGTCCGGCGCCGCTTCCCGCGCCGAGCAGCCGGGCGATGCCGAAATCGATCAGCCGGACGCCGTGCGCCGGCTCGACGAGGACGTTCGACGGCTTCACATCGAGATGGATGATCGGAGGCCTGAGCCCGTGCAGGTAGGCGAGCGCCTCGCACAGCCCGATGACGATCTCCGCCGCCCGCCGCGCGTCCATCCCGCGGCCGCCGCGCCCGAGGACCGCCGCGAGCGGCTCGCCCCGCACATAATCGGTGACCAGCATGAGCGGCCTTCCGCCGTCCGGCGGAATGACGTCGATCACCTGGGGCAGCCGCGGGTGGTCGATCCGCCGCAGCACGTCCAGTTCGCCGACGCCGGCGTCGCCGGCGATCCCCGTTCCCGGCTTCATGATCTTGAGCGCCCTGCGCTTGCCGCCCACCTTCAGGTCTGCCGCCTCGTACACGACGCTCATCCCGCCCCTTCCGGCTTCGCGGACAATCTCGTACCGCCCGGCGACGAGGTCGCCGGGCCCCGGCATCCGTTGCGCCTCCATGGCGATTCCTCCTTCCCAAGGCAAAAGCATCCCGTCCGGCCGCTTCTTCAGGCGGCTGAACGGGATGCTTTCCCGTGTCCGTCGGTTTGTTCGTTATCCCCTGTACCTCAAGTATAGCGTAATTTCGTCCCGGTTGTGAAACAATTGCTTCGCCCGCAGGACGTCGAACACCTGCTCAAGCTGCTCCGTGATGTTCCGGATCGTCCGCATCGGCTTGCGGTGCAGCAGCTTCACCGTGACGATCGCCTCCGCGCCGGCCTTCAGCGAAGGCGCGAGGCGCAGCACCAGCTTCGCCATCGTCGCGGGGTCCCAGCTCATGTCGCAGACGAGCAGGTCGAACGTGCCCGGCGCGAACGAGACGTCGCCCGCGTTCCGCTTCAGCCAGGTGACGCGCGGATGGCCGACGAGCGACGGATGGAGGTCGGCCGGATCGACGGCCGTCACGTCCAGCCCCCGCTCGAGCAGGAGCGACGTCCAGCCGCCCGGGGCCGCGCCGATGTCGAGCGCCCGCTCGTGCCGGTCCAGGCGCAGGCCGAAGGTGCGCTCCGCCTCGAGCAGCTTGAACTTCGCCCTTGAGATCTGGCCGTCCTCGCGGCGGAAGCGGACCGCGCCGCCCGGCCAGTCGGACAGCATCTCCTCCGCGGTGCCCGCGCCGATCAACAGCTCCTCCTCATCGGCGAAGACCGACAGGATGCGCTCCGGCGATTGCATGGCGGGCTCGGCGCCGATCTCCCGCAGCGCGGCGTCGGCGGCCGCTTTCGCGTCCGCGACCGCATGCGGGAACGGCGTTCCCTCCTTGCGCCGGATGTGCACGGCGGTCCGCCTGCCCCTGAACGTGTCGGACAGGTCGCGGACGACGGCGGCAAGCGCCGCGAGATCGTCCGCCCCGCCCGTTATCGGAAGCGCGCGGTCGACGGGCTGGATATGGCGGAGGAAGATCGGTTCGGACGCGTTGATTTTCCCCAACACCTCTTCCCTGCCCTCTTCCGCCGACAGCTCGAACACCTCGCCCGGGACGATCAGCCGGAACGAAGCCCGCGGGAAAAGCCGCCGCAGCTCCTCGAGCGCGTACGGCGCGAAGCCGTGGTTGGCCGTGCAGACAAGCCGCGTCATGTCCGGACTCCGGCTCCCCGCGTGCGGATCCACGGCCGGTCGTACACCCAGTCGACCTCGATCGGCAGGTCGTACGCCCGGCTCAGCGTCTCGCCGGTCAGCACCTCGCGCTTCGGCCCGGCGGCGGCGATCCGCCCGTCGTGCACGATGGCCGCGTGGGTGAACAGCGGGATCGCTTCCTCGATGTGGTGCGTCACGTAGAGCACCGTCTTCGCCATGCCGCCGAGCCGGTCCAGATCGGCCAGCAGCTTCTCCCGCTCGTACAGGTCGAGCCCGGCGCACGGCTCGTCCATGATGAGCAGCTCGGGCGCCGCCATCAGCGCCCGCGCGAGCAGCGCCTTCTTCCGCTCGCCCTGCGACAGCGTGCCGAACGGCTGGCCCGCCAGATGCGCGATGCCGAGCCGCTCCAGCATGTCGTGCGCCTTGCGGACGACGTCCGGGTCGATCGTCTGGTAGAAGCGCAAGTACGCGTATTCGCCGGTCGCGACGACTTCCCACACGGGGTCCGCGAGGCTCATTTTTTCGACGAGCGACTGGCTGATGTAGCCGATCTTCTTCCGCACTTCGCGCACGTCGACCCGGCCGTAGCGGTGGCCGAGCACCTCGACCGTTCCCGAAGTCGGAAACAGGTAGCCCGTGATCATTTCGAGGATGGTCGTCTTGCCGCAGCCGTTCCGGCCGAGGATGACCCAATGCTCGCCCGGGCGGACGTCGAGATCCACGCCCTTCAGGATGTCGCGGTTCTCGCGCCGCCAGGTCACTTGCTGAAGCCTGATCATGCTGTATGTACTCCTTCCTTTGCTACGCCCGTCCGCCCGCCGCCGACCGGGCCGCCTCGGCCGCCACGCTGTCCGGCATCGGCGTGTGCGACAGATGGACATCCGGCGGCAGCGCCGACCGGAGCACCTGGTACATCCGCTCGCGCCCCGACGGGCTGGACGAATGCATGTAGATGCGCCGCGGATAGCGGCCGCTCTCCGCGATGTACCGCACGACGTCGAGACCGGTCGGGTTGCCCCAACCGAGGTCGTAGTCGAGCGACAGGATGTCCACCTCTTCCGACTCGAGCAGCAGGATGCATTCTTCCGCCGATTTCGCGGCGACGAATCCCGGCGGGCACGGCCGGTAATCGTCCAGATAAACGTGAATCATCGCATTTCCTCTCCCATCCATTCCCGGAGCAGGCGCATCTGCCTGCCGTGCGCGAGCCCCTCCGTCTCCGGCGTCTCGAGGACGAGCGGCAGCCGGCGCAGCTCCGGCGCGGCGAGCAGCCGGCGGAAGCCCGCCTCCCCGATCCGTCCCAGGCCAAGCGGCGCGTGCCGGTCCTTGCGCTGTCCGCTCTCGTACGCGGAATCGTTCGCGTGCACCGCGGCCAGATGCTCGAAATATCCGAGTTCCCTCGCCCGGCCGAGCCATTCCGCCTCGTTCCGGCCGTCCCATTCGCCGCTCGCGAACAGGTGGCAGGTGTCGAGGCAGAAGCCGATCCGTTCCGGATGCGCGCTGAGCCGCCGGATCTGGACGAGCTCCTCGGGCGTCGTCCCCATCGGCGCATGGTCGCCGGCCTGGTTCTCGATCAGCAGCTTCGCCGCGCCGTCCCATCGCCCGAGCACCGCGTTCAGCGCGTCGATGACGAGCCGGTAGCCCTCAAGCGGATCCGCGCCCTTGTAGACGCCGAAGTGGACGACGACGCCGATCGACCCGCACGCCTCGGCAATTTCAAGGTCGTTCAGCAGCGACGCGGCCATGCGCTCGCGCAGGTCCGGCCGCTCCGCCGCCAGATTGACCGGGTACGGCGCGTGCGCGATCGAGACGATGCCGCGTTCGCGGCAGATGGCCGCGCAACGGCGGGCGTCGGCGCGGTCGAACACCTTCACGCCGATCGAACGCGGATTTTTCGGAAAGTACTGAAAAGCTCCGCAGCCGAGACCGGCCGCGCGGACGGCCGCTTCCGCGTAGCCGCCGCGGATGCTCACGTGGCAGCCGATCCGCATCGCTCATGTCCCGGGCTGGCACGCCGGGCAGAAGAACGTCTTCCGTCCGGACAGCTCCGTCTTCACGATGGGGCCGCCGCATTTCGGGCAAGGCTCGCCTTCCCGGTCGTACACCTGCAGCAGGGCCGCCGCTTTGCCGGTCTGCGTGTCCCCCGCGTACAGCGGCGTCTCCATGTAGCCGCCGTGCGCCGCGGCCTCCTCCAGCACCGTCCGCATCGCGCCGTGCAGCCGCCGCCATCCGTCCGCGTCGACCCGCGGCACCGGCATGTCCGGGCGGATGCCCGCCATGTGCAGCATCTCGTCGGCGTAGCAGTTGCCGATGCCCGCGACGGCGGACTGATCGGTGAGCGCGGGCTTCAGCATGCCGCGCCTGCCCGCGAACCGCGCCGCGAACGCCTTCGCGTCGAGCCTCCGGTCCATCGGATCGGGGCCGAGCTCCGCCTGGCGGGCGGCCGCCTCCTTCACCGAAAGCAGATGCAGGTAGCCGAGCCTGAGCCCGATGAAGTACAGGTTGCCGACCGCGAACCGGATCGTGATCTGCGCGGTGCGGTCCGGACGCTCCTCCGGAGCGCCGAAGAACAGCGATCCGCCGACCATCAGGTGCAGCAGCAGCCGCTTGCCGTTGTCGAGATGGAAAATGAGGTATTTGCCCCGATGCTCCACGTACCAGACCGTCGCGCCCACCGTGGCGAGCCTGAACGTTTCGGGGTCGACGTTGATCGATCGGGGACGCGCGATCTCGACATCCGTGATCCGCTGTCCGCCGATCCGCTCCATGAGCAGTCTGCGATAATGTTCCATTTCCGGCCATTCCGGCATGGCGTCATTCCTCTTTCGCGATCGATAGAGTCCGATGGTTTCAGAACAGGGTCTGTTCCCGGGCGCGGGGCGCGCCCGCCTTCTTCGCGAGCCGTTCGATCCGCCGGCGAATCGCCTCCTGCTCCGCGCGCTTCTTCGCGTCGAAGCGGCCGAGGGTTGCCCGCCGCGCGGCGAGCTCGAGCGCCGCGTTCGCGTAGCGGAGCGCCTGTTCGTAATCCTTCGCCCGGTGTTCGTAGTACATCGACAGCTCGATATGCGCTTCGCCCGAACCCCATCCCTGGCGTTCGGCCGCATGCGCCGCCTTCTGCCACAATAGCACAGCGCGCCGCCAATTTCCACACCGCTTGTCGCGCGCCGCCAGCGGCAGGCACCAGGGTCCGGCCGCCTCGCGCCCGGCCAGCCGCTCATACAGCGCCTCCGCCTCGTCCGCGCGCCCCATCCGCTCGAGCCAGAGCCCGGTGCGCAGCAGCTCCTCTTCCTCCTCCGGCAGCGGGACATGCCGGCCGAGGCCGCCGGAGAGCAGCCGGCCGAAGCGGATCGCGAGGCACGCGAGCGCCAGCATGTCCAGCTCGTTGTGCCGGAACACGCCGCCCAGCGGTTCGGGATCGCCTTCCTGCAGGAACCGGAAGTAGATGGCCGGCGCCATCGCCCCCGGCACGTCGTCCCCGCGCGCGATGCCGAGCCGTTCCTCCTCCACATGGCTCAGCCGGAGCGAGGCGAGCGTGTTCTTCCAGATGCTGCGCGACGGATGGAGGAAATCGAGATGGGTCGGTTCCGCGGCCGCGTGCCGGCCGAATCCGTTCATGATGAACCGGCCTTTCAGGAGCGGCCAGTCGAACGTCCGCCCGTTGTAGGTGGCGAGATACGGCCGCCGCGCCAGCCGGTCGAGCAGCGCCTCCAGCATCGCCCGCTCCTCGGCCGGATGGCGGATCAGCATCTGTTCGATCACGAAGCGGCCGTCCTCGAAGTACGCGAGGCCGGTCATGAACGGCACGTTGCCCGCGCCGACGCCGAGGCCGGTCGTCTCGAGGTCGAGGAACAGGATCCGCTCCGCCTCCGGCGCGGGCGCTTCGCCGGCGCCGCCGACGCAGAGCGCGGCGAGGGCAGCGGCGCATTCGGCGAATTCGCCGAGCCGGTGATGCCCGTGCCGATGATCGGGCGGATATTCGACCCGCCGGTACAGGCATTCGCCGGCGTCGACCGCAAGGCGCGTCACGCCGAGCGCGGTCCACGCCGGATCGGGCGGCGGGGCGAGGTCCTCCGGCCGCGGACCGCCGGGGGACGCTTCCGGCAAGTCCCGCCCCGGCCCGCCGGCGGCCGCTTCCGGCTGTTCCGGTCCCGCATCGCCCGGTCCGGATTCGTGCTCGCCGTCCGGTTCCGTCCGGCTCTCCGGCCGTTCGCCGCCCGTTCCGCCACCCGATCCGCGCAGCCGGTTCATCCGCTCGCGCAGGCTGCTCACGGCGCGCCCACCGCCGCTTCCTCGAGCAGCTGCAGCGCCTGGCTCTTGCCGAGCAGGCCGACCTCCTCGATCGGCCCGACGCAGGCGGGACAGCCGCTCAGGCAGGTGCAGCCGCGGATGAGCCGCTTCGCCTGCTCGAGCAGCTCGTCATGCAGCTCGAACAGCCGCTCGGACAGGCCGGTGCCGCCGGGATAGCGGTCGTAGAAATAGATCGTCGGCCGCTTCATGTGCACGCTCTTCACCTGCGGATAGACGCGGATGTCGAACGGGTCGCACATCAGGTAGAGCGGCGCGATGTGGATCAGCACGTTGGCGATCCCGAGCAGCGCGCTCTGCATCGCGTTCGCCCCGAGGCGCGCCGCCGCTTCCTCGCTGAACGAGAACCAGTAGCCGCTCGTGTGCAGTTCCTCCTCGGGCAGGTGGATCGGTCCCGAGCCGATGTTCTCGTGGGTGCGGAGGCGGATTTTTTTGAAAATGGTCGGCCGCGCGTTCACCGTCACTTCGCCGTACTGCCGCACGATGCCGTTCGATTCGGCCTCCCGGTCGACATGGAGCACCTTCAGCTCCACGGCGAGGTTGGCGTCGGTGAAGTAGTCGACGTTCACTTCGCGGACGTAGGCTTTTTTCTCCGGATAGTCGAGCTTCTCCACCTGGTACTGGACGCCCTCGTGAATGTAGATCGCTTCCTCGTGGATGAGCGTCGGCGCGCTGAACCGGTCGACTTCGCCGATGACGCGGCTGCCGTTCGTGATGTCGATGATGATGAAGTTCTCCTGCGCCGCCGAGCGGAGCGAGATGTTGTTCGCCGGAAAAGACTGCGCCATCCAGTACCAGCGGTCCTTCACCCGGTGCAGCACCTGCTCCTCGACGAGAAATTCCAGCATGTCCTCGAGCCGCTCGCCGCCGAACGTCTCGCCCTGCTCGAACGGGAGCTCGTAGGCCGCGCATTTCACATGGTCGATCAGGATGAGCAGGTTGTCGGGATGGATGAGCGCGCGCTCCGGCGGCCGGTTGAAGAAGAACTCCGGATTCTGGATCACGTATTGATCCAGCGGGTTGCTGCTCGCGACGAGGAACGTCACGGCGGTCCCGTGCCGGCGGCCGGCCCGCCCCGACTGCTGCCAGGTGCTCGCGATCGAGCCCGGATAGCCGTTGATGACGCACGCCTGCAATTGACCGATGTCGATGCCGAGCTCGAGCGCGTTCGTGCTGACGACGCCGAGGATCTCGCCGCTTCTCAGCCCGCGCTCGATCTCGCGGCGCAGCTTCGGCAGATAGCCGCCGCGGTAGCCGCGGATCTGCTTGCCGCCGGGCAGCTGCTTCACCGCGTCCTGCAGGTAGGTGAGCAAGATCTCGACCCGGACGCGGCTGCGGGCGAAGACGATCGTCTGCACGCCCTGGCGGAGCAGCATCGCGGCGAGCCGCTGCGTCTCGAGCACGCTGCTCTTCCGGATGCCGAGCTGCTGGTTGACGACGGGCGGGTTGTAGAAGATGAAGTGCTTCTCGCCCGACGGCGCGCCGTTGTTGTCGATCACCCGCACCTTGTCGCCGATCAGCCGTTCCGCGTGCTCGCCGGGGTTGTCGATCGTCGCCGACGCGCACAGGAAAAGCGGGTTTGATCCGTAGAACCGGCAAATTCGCCGGAGCCTGCGGATGACGTTCGCGACATGGCTGCCGAACACGCCGCGGTAGGCGTGCAGCTCGTCGAGCACGACGTACCGCAGGTTCTCGAACAGCTTGACCCACTTCGTATGGTGCGGCAGGATCGCGGCGTGCAGCATGTCCGGATTCGTCACGACGATGTGCCCCGCGTTCCGGATCGCCTGCCGCACCGTGGGCGGCGTGTCGCCGTCGTAGGTGTGCGTCTTGATGTCGGCCTCCATCAGATCGACGAGCTGCTGCAGCTCGGCGACCTGGTCCTGGGCGAGCGCCTTCGTCGGGAACATGTAGAGCGCCCGCCCGCTCGAGTCTTCCAGGAGCGACTGGAGGACGGGCAGGTTGTAGCAGAGCGTCTTGCCGGAGGCGGTCGGCGTCACCGTCACGATGTTCCGGCCTTCCCGCACGGCTTCGAAGGCCGACGCCTGGTGGGAATAGAGCCGGTCGATGCCCTTCGCGCGAAGCGCCGCCTCCAGCTTCGGATGGAGCCCGCGCGGCAGCGGCGCGTACACCGCTTCGCGCGCCGGAATCGTCTCCCAGTGGGTGACGTTGTTCATGATCTCGGGGCGGCTGCGGAGGTCGTTCAGCCACTCGTCCAGATTGTCGAATTTGCCGGTCAGACGGTTCATGGCATCCGCTCCCATGCGTGAACGCATTTCCTTCATTGTACAGAATATATGTTCGCCCTGCAACGGGTCGCGGACAGGCCGGCGGTACGGCCGGCTTCGTCCCGGAAGCATCCTGGCCGGCGCCTTTGTTGGCGTCCTGGTTGCGCGCCTCGTCCGCGCGCCTCGTCCGCGCGCCTAGTCCGAGTGCCTCGTCCGCGCGTCGCTGCCGGGCGCACCGGATGCGCTCCGTGCCAGCGATTGGTCCGCCTTCCCCGCGATTCCGCCGCGTTCCGCGTCATAACCCCGGGATCGCGGGTTCATCCTATTCGCGTGCGTCCGCCGGTCCGGGCCCGGCCGACGGCCGGACGGCGGACAGACTTGCCGATTGGGGTGATCATGCCGTGGCCAAACCGGACAACCGCGAAGACAATGTGCCCCGCATCCAGCGGGCGATCTCGAACACGATCCGCAACTTGCGGGAAGCGGAAGACTATCTCGACGAGCACGCGGACGAGATCGGCGAGGAGGAGCGGAGACGGATCGAGGCGAAGAACGAGCGGCGCCGGCAGTCGATCGAGGGGTTTCGCGACGAAGTCCGCGACGAGGCGAAGCATCTGAGCGGGCAGAAGGATTGCGGCTGCGATCCGAAATAGGCCCGCTTTCACGACCTCCGCTTGTGCGGCAGATGCACGGTCAGGAAATCGCGAGCCGCGGCGGACGACGGGAAGATCTCCCGCGCTTCCGCCTCGAGGTGCGACAGATCTTCGTCCCGGTATCGGCCGCTGAAGTGCGTGAGCAGCAGCCGGGCGGCGCCCGCGTCGCGCGCGGTGCGCGCCGCCTCCGCCGTCGTGCTGTGGCCGTATTCGGCCGCCTTGTCGGCCAGACCGGCCTCGAACGTCGCCTCGTGCACGACGAGGTCGGCGCCTTCGGCCAGCCGGACCGCCGCCTCGCACGGCGTCGTGTCGCCGAGAATCGCGATCACCCGACCGGGGATCGGCGGCCCGGTGACCTCGGCGGCGCGGATGACGCGCCCGTCGGGCAGCTCCGCGTCCTCGCCCGCCTTGAGCCGCGCGTACAGCGGCCCCGGCGGCACGCCGAGCGCCGCGAGCTTCGCGGCGTCCAGCCTGCCCGGGCGCGGACGCTCCGCGATCCGGTAGCCGTAGCAGGCAATCCGATGGCTCAGGGGCTCGGCCGTGACTGTGAACTGTTCGTCCTCGTACACGACTCCCCCGTCGTCTTCGATCTCGTGAATCTCCAGTTCGTAATGCAGATGCGTTCCGGTGACGTCGAACGTCGTCCCGAGCCAGTGCCGGATGCCGCGCGGGCCGTACACCGCCAGCGGCTCTTCGCAGCCCATGGAGGAGCGGCTGCCGAGCAGACCCGGAAGCCCGAAAATATGGTCGCCGTGCAGGTGGGTCACGAAGACGCGCTCCAGCTTGCCGAGCCTGATTCCGGCGCGCAGCAGCTGATGCTGCGTCCCCTCCCCGCAGTCGAACAGCCAGTACGTGCCGCGCTGCGCCGGCATCGCGAGCGCCGCCGCCGTCACGTTCCGGCCTTCGATCGGCCTTCCGGCCGCCGTGCCGAGCATGGTGAGCTCCATCCGACACACCTCCGTATCCCAGTGTGGCCTTTCCTTGCCGAGCCTACTCGAGAACAATCCCCCGCACGCGGTCGTGCGGGGGATGCTTATTTCTCCACGTTGAAATATTGCGCTTCCGGATGCGCGAACACCATCGCGCTGACCGACGCCTCCGGCTCCATCATGAAGCCTTCCGTCAGCTCGACGCCGATGTCCCCGGGATTCATGAGCCGGAACAGCTTCGCCTGATCCTCCAGGTTCGGGCAGGCCGGATAGCCGAACGACACCCGGATGCCCTGGTAGCGTGCGGCGAACCGCTGCTTCATCGTCATCTCCGGCGGGTCCGGGAAGCCCCAGACATCGCGCATCATCTGGTGGACGCGCTCCGCGAGCCCTTCCGCCGTCTCGAGGGCGAGCGCCTGCAGCGCGTGCGAGCGGAAATAGTCGCCCCTCTCCTTCGCCTCCTCCGCCAGCGCGCGTACGCCGCGCCCGGCCGTGACGACGAGGAAGCCGACATAGTCCATGACGCCGCTTTCGACCGATTTCAGGAAGTCGGCGAGGCACAAGTGCGGCGCGGTCCGCTGGCGCGGGAACGAGAACCGCTCGATGACCGCTCCGCTGCCCGCCGGATCGTAGATCAGAATGTCGTTGCCGTCCGACTGCGCCGGGAAGAAGCGGTACATCGCGTCCAGCCGGAGCGTCTTCTTCTCCGCCGCCTCGCGGATCAGCGCGTCTACGGCCTCCTTCAGATGCACCGCCTTCCCGTCGCCCGCCGCGAGCAGATCGCTGACGGTTCCGCGCAGGCCGAGATGGTGGCCGAGCAGCATCTGCATGTTGATGTACGGCACGATCTGGGCGATCGGAATGTCGCGCAGCACGCGCCGCTCGAAATCCGGCGGCGTGAACACGGGCGCGTCCTGCGACACGCTCGAGCGGACCTGGGCCGGAGCCGCTTCATCCTGCCCGTCTTCGCGCGCTTCGGCCAGCGACGCCTTCAGCTCGCGCTGCTCCTCCTCGAGTTTCTTGCGCGCTTCGGGATCCATCAGCTTGTTCGCCAGTTCGAGGCCGTTCATCGCGTCCTTCGCGTACAGCACGAGCCCGTCGTACTCCGGCGCGATCCTTGTCCTCGTGAACTTGCGCGTCAGCGCCGCGCCGCCGACGAGGATCGGCGTGTCGATGCCGGCCGCCCGGAGATCCTGCGCGGTCGTCACCATCTGCTGCGCCGACTTGACGAGCAGGCCGGACAGCCCGATGATGTCGGCGTTTTCCCGCCGCTGCGCCTCGATGATCGCCTCCGGCGGCACCTTGATGCCGAGGTTGACGATTTCGTACCCGTTGTTGGACAGAATGATCTCGACGAGGTTTTTGCCGATGTCGTGCACGTCGCCCTTGACGGTCGCGAGAATGATTTTGCCCTTGACGCTCGTCTCGGTCTTCTCCATGTGCGGCTCGAGATACGAGACCGACGCCTTCATCACTTCGGCGCTCTGCAGCACCTCGGCGACGATCAGCTCGTTGTTGTTGAACAGCCGGCCGACTTCCTCCATGCCGCGCATGAGCGGGCCGTTGATGATGTCGAGCGGCGCGTACTTCTTCAGCGCCTCGTCGAGATCGGCGAACAGGCCGTCCTTCGAGCCTTCGACCACATATTGGGCCAGCCGCTCCTCCAGCGTGAGGTTGGCCGTGTTCTTCGCCTTCTTCTCGACGGTTCTGTCGCGGAAGGCGGCGACGAACGCGGCGAGCGTCTCGTCGCCGGTGTCGTAGATCAGCGCCTCGGCGAGCTTGCGTTCGTGCTCCGGGATCGAGGCGTAGCGTTCAAGACGCTCCGTGTTCACGATCGCGTAGTCGAGCCCCGCTTTCGTGCACTCGTAGAGAAACACGGAGTTGAGCACCTCGCGGCCCGCGGGCGGCAGGCCGAACGAGACGTTGCTGATGCCCAGGATCGTCTGGCAGCGCGGCATCTCCCGCTTGATGAGCCGGATGCCCTCGATCGTCTCCTTCGCCGAGCCGACGTACTGCTCGTCGCCGGTGCCGACCGGGAAAACGAGCGGGTCGAAAATGATGTCCTCCGGCTGCAGACCGTACTTGTTCACGAGAAGGTCATACGAACGCCGCGCCACTTCCAGCTTCGCCTCGCGCGCGATCGCCTGGCCCCGCTCGTCGATCGTGCCGACGACGACCGCCGCGCCGTACCGCTTGACGAGCGGCACGACCCGCTCGAACTTCTCCTCGCCGTCCTCGAGGTTGATCGAGTTGATGATCGCCTTGCCCTGGGAATACTTGAGCGCCCCTTCGATGACCCGCGGGTCGGTCGTGTCGATGACGAGCGGCACCTTCACCTTCTTCACGACCTGCTCGAGGAACCGGATCATGTCGGTCATCTCGTCGCGGTCCGGGTCCTGCAGGCAGACGTCGATCACGTGCGCGCCGTTCTTCACCTGGGCGCGGGCGATCTCCGCCGCTTCCTCGTACTTGCCCTCCGCGATGAGCCGCTTGAACATGCGCGAGCCGAGCACGTTCGTACGCTCGCCGACGAAGTACGGCCGGTTCTCCGGCTCGATGTACACCGTCTCGATGCCGGAGACGGCCGGCGGGTGGCTGCCGGTCTCCGTCCTCGGCTTGTAAGGCGCGAGCGCACCGGCGAGCGCCCTGATATGCGCCGGCGTCGTGCCGCAGCAGCCGCCCGCGATGTTGAGCCAGCCTTCGCGCGCGAACTGCTCCATCTTCCGCGCCAGGCTTTCGGGGGTTTCGTGGTAATGGCCGTTCTCGTCGGGCAGCCCGGCGTTCGGATAGCAGCTGACGGCCGTCTTCGCGATGGACGCGAGGCTGCGGATATGGTCGCGCATGAACTCCGGACCGGTCGCGCAGTTCAGCCCGATCGAGATCGGCTCGAGATGTTCGAGCGAGATGTAGAACGACTCGATCGTCTGCCCGGCCAGCGTCGTGCCCATCGGCTCGATCGTGCCGGAGATCATGACCGGCAGCTTCCGGCCGAGTTCGGCGAACGCCCGGTTCACGCCGACGCCCGCCGCCTTCACGTTGAGCGCGTCCTGGCAGGTCTCGATCAGGAGCGCGTCGACGCCGCCTTCGATCAGCGCCAGCGCCTGGACGTAATAACCGTCGGCCAGCTCGTCGAACGTGACCCCGCCCGTGACGGACAGCGTCTTCGTCGTCGGTCCGATCGAGCCGGCGACATAGCGCGGCTTGTCCGGCGTCGAGAACTTCGCGGCCGCCTGGACCGCGAGCCGGGCCGCCGCGAGGTTGATCTCGCGCGCCTTGTCCGCGATGCCGTACTCGGCCAGCACGACGCTCGTCGCGCCGAACGTGTTCGTCTCGATGATGTCCGCGCCGGCTTCCAGATACGCCTCGTGGATGCCGCGGATCACATCCGGGCGCGTCAGGACGAGCATCTCGTTGCAGCCTTCCAGTTCTTCCCCGCCGAAATCGGCCGCCGTCAGATTCGCCTGCTGGATCATCGTCCCCATCGCGCCGTCCAATATGAGAATGCGATGTTTCATCGCTTCCTGAAGGGTCGGTTTCGACATGCGCACACCTTCCGCCGCAAAAAGTTATCCCTTATTCTAGCAGAATGCCATACGCAAGAAAAGTCCGGAGCCGGGCCCGATTCGCGCGATCCGCCGACGCGAAGAAACCGCGCCGCGTCCGCGTCAGCTGCCCATCCCGTCATCGCGGTCGTGACATACATTGGGATAACAGCGGACAACGGAATTTGGTCCACGGAGGTGGGCTCGATGACGAAACGGAGCAAATGCACATGCCATTGCAAATGCAAATGCACATGCCATTGCAAGTACAGCCGCGGCAAAGCTTCGGCGAAAGGATCGCAACGTCGGCGCGCCGGACGGTCCAGACGAAACTCCGGAAAACGAACCATCCGCTCCATCGCCCCGTTCAGGGTTCGTCCCGTGGTAAAGCGTTATTTTTTTGAAGCTCCCGAAGATATCCGCCTGACCGGCGACAGCCTGGTCCTGCATCCCGGCCAGTTTTCGGACGATGCCGGAGAGCCGGCCTCCGGATTCATGGATTTCGGACAAGACGGCTATTTCAACTTGTACGTGAACGGCGTCTTGCAGGAGGGGAAACTGTTCAAGGCGGATGCCGACAAACTGACCATCGTGGCCACGGGGCAAAGCATCCTCAAGGGGACCCCGATCATTCTGGAATCCGTCGGATTTCAGGTGACGCGGGGAAAATAGGCGTGCGCGGCAGATGAATTGTCCAATCCGCCGGCTTGGCGTCCGAATACGATTTATTAGTGTATTCGACAAGGAGGGGTTGGACCATGCCGCTGCAACTCATGAAAATACGGATAGAAGCGACGTCGACGGTGGAAACGGGCCCGGAGCCGCAAAAGTTTTTCCATGTCACGGCCGCCGAAACCGATCCGGGCACTACCCTGACCATTGACGTCGACGACTTCTTTGACGATACGGGGGCGCAGGCAGCCGATCTGCCCGCGCTGGCGACCAACAACAGCCTGTATAACGTGTACGTCAACGGCGTGCTGCAAATGCAGGACCTCACGAACTATACGCCCGGGCCCGCCGGTTCGCTCACGATCGATGTGCCCGCGGGCGGAGAACCCATTCTCGCCGGAACCCCGGTCGTGCTGGAAATCATCAACTACGCTCCGTCTTCCACGATTACGGTGAACACCTGACGATCCGGACCGGAGAGCCGCAGTCGCGGCTCTTTTTTTTGTCCGGCAAGCAGGCTGCGGTCATTTGCGCATAATGGAAAACGGCTGATCTTTTTGCGTGGTCCGGACCCGTCGACAAACAGGCGAAGATCATGTATAATCAGGTTAATGATTGATAAATCCTATTGGAAATGAGGGATTAAAATGGCCGAGATTCGCATCCGCAACACGAACGAAAGAATCACCGGCGAGGAGAATGTGCGCGAATTTCTGAACGGGCAAGGCGTCCTCTACGAGCATTGGGACACGTCCAAGCTGCCCGAGCATCTGCGGGAGAAATTCGTGCTGAGCGACGAGGAGAAGAATGAGATCCTCCAGGCCTACGACGCCGAGATCCGCGATCTCGCCGGCCGCCGCGGCTACCAGACGTGGGACGTCGTCGCCCTGTCCGACGCGACGCCGAACCTGGACGAACTGCTGAAGAAGTTCGAGCAGGTGCACACGCACACGGAAGACGAAGTCCGCGCCATCGTGGCCGGGAAGGGCATCTTCATCATCAAGGGCAAGCCGGAAGTCGGCTACTTCGACGTGGAGCTTGAGGCCGGGGATGTCATCTCCGTTCCGGAAGGCAATCCGCACTACTTCACGCTGATGGAGAACCGCCAGATCGTCGCCGTGCGGCTGTTCATCGAGCCGGCGGGCTGGGTCGCCCATCCGTACGAAGATCCGGAATTCCAGAAAGCCTGATCCGATTCCGAATGTCGAAAGCCTTCCGCTTCTCGCCCGCCGGGCCCGAAGCGGAAGGCTTCTTGCTTTGCTTACAGCGTCTCGAGCAGCTCCGGCAGTTCGCGGAGCGACCGGATCTCGAAGGCCGGTTCGATTCCGCCGGACCGCTCAAGGCCGTGCCGGTTGATCCATACCGAATCGATGCCGACCGTGTTCGCGCCGAGGATGTCGGTAGTCAGCTTGTCGCCGACCATGACGGCATCTTCCGCTCCGACGCCGAGCAGCTTCAGCGCGTGGCGGAAGATCGACGCGGCGGGCTTGCCGTCGCCGAATTCGCCAGAGATGACGATATGGTCGAAGTACGGCGCGAGCTCCGGCACGCCCGCCAGCTTCTCGCGCTGCAGATCGGGCGAACCGTTCGTGAGCAGCAGCAGTCTGTAGCAGCCGCTCAGGCGGTCCAGCACCTCGAATGTCTCGTCGTACACGAGCGGCCGCGCCCGGCGCTCCGCCGGAAACCGCTCGGCCAGTTCCGCGCCGAGCGCATCGTCCTCGACGCCGACCGCGCGCAGGCCCCGGATCCACGACTGGCGGCGGTATTCGGGCGCGAGCGCCTCGAGCTTGCGGAACTCCTCCTGCTCGCCCTCGCGGAAATTGGCCCACAGCCCCTCGAACGGATTAATGCCGATCCGCTGTGTGAACGGCCAGGTCTCGTACGATTCATAGAGCGCGCGCGCTTCGCGGCGGACCGCCGCTTCCAGCTCGTCCGGGTCTGCGCCGGTCTTCCCGCTCGCATAGCGGCATACCGCCGCAAATGCCTCCTTCACGCTGCGTTCATCCCACAGCAGCGTATCGTCAAGATCGAACAGTACCGCTTGTTTGGCCATCCGGTTTCTCTCCCGTCATTACTTTGTCTCTTCATGGAAGGGAATCCGGTTGTCCTGCGCGAACTTCCTGAGCCGTTCCGCCATCTCGTCGATGGGATACCGGTTCAGCATGCGCGAGAACACCCAGTTGCCGCCCTTCTTCGGCTCGATGATGACATAGCCCGGCCGGTTCACGGTGATCGACCGGATCTCGCCGGCCGTCAGTGTCTTGGGCCCCGTGAACTTGCGGGTGCCGACGAAATCCTTGCCGACCAGCAGATAGGGCCGCCGGAACCAGAACAGCGCCGCGAGCGCCAGATAGCTGGCGACGGTCACCCAGAAGATGGCCGACTCGAACGGATTCGGCTGATTCGGATCGTCCGCGGGGATGGTCATCATATAAATGTAGAAGCCGATGAACAGGATAAGCAGGATCGGGATGCCGAAATTGCGCCCCCTGTAGCGGTCCGCCGCCGCTCCGGGCGAGCCGACGGGCGCCAGTCCGGCCTTCTTTCTCCGCTTGTTCAACTGTTCTGTCGACTTTCGCACTTTCCGTTCCCAGGATCGGGACATGCCGGCACCCCCTTCGCGTCAATGTTTCATCGTACCGCCGGCGTCGTCCGAAAAGCGGATCGCCTCGAGCTGACGCTTCAGATTCTGCCTGAAGCGCGCCAGATATTGTCTGCGCAGCTCGTCCCGCTCGACCGTCTCTTCCGGCGTGAGGCCGACCGACTTGTGCTTGCGCGCCAGCTCGTTGATGCGCGCGGTCAGTTGATCCATGCGTCGCTTTCCTCCCGTGCCCCTGACATACCACACCTTACTTTGACATTCCGGGCTGTTCGTTGTCAAGCGGAATGAAAACGGGCCGGCCGGAAATTCCGACTGGCCCTGAAAACACGGAATTCCCCGGCACGGATCGTGCCGGAGAACACGATTCTTCACCAAGTTCCTGAACGGCGCTTCCGTCCCCGCCCGGCAGCCTGCTCAGCGACCGGACCAATCGGGGATGACCAGCTGCTGGCCCGAATGGATGACGCTGCCGTTCAGACCGTTGCGCTTCTTGATCTCGTACACGGCGCGGCGCGTGTCCATGCCCGCAGCCTTGTTCGCCGCGGCGATCTCCCACAGCGTCTCGCCGGCCGACACGACGATGACCGATTCCGAAGACGCAGGTTCGGCGGGCGTCCGTTCAGCGGCGCCGGTGCCCATGATCATGAAGCCCGCGCTGACCAGCACGAGGAACAGCATGGCTGCGGCATAACGCATGATCGTGAATCCTTCCCCGCGCGGCGCGCGTCCCCCGCCGCTTCGGCCGCCGGCTGCCGCGCGGCGCTCTTGGATGGACGAATAGCTGCGGCATTCACTCACATACATCATGGCCAACACCCCAAACAACTGTTCTCATTTCGCGATCTCATCTTAACACGAACATTTGTTTGGCGTCAAGATTTTTCAGAACATTTGTTCCGCGAATGTCTGTTCCCGCCCCCTCCGCTGCCATGCGGATATGCGAACCTGTGTTTTCGGGAACGAATGTTTGTGTAAGTTTCGGTTCTGTGCTATAATTTGGAGTAACCAATGATCGATGGAGTTGAATGCCGTGTCCAGAATATCCAACCGCCAGCAAGCCATACTCGAATTCATCAAACGCGAAGTCCGTGAGAAAGGCTATCCGCCGTCCGTCCGGGAGATCGGCGAAGCCGTCGGCCTGGCTTCCAGCTCGACCGTCCACGGCCATCTGGATCGGCTGGAGAAGAAGGGGCTCATCCGCCGCGATCCGACCAAGCCGCGCGCCATCGAGGTGCTGGACGACGAGAACGAAGAGCAGCTGCCGTTCCCGCTCGCCATCACCCGCGTGCCGGTCGTCGGCAAGGTGACGGCCGGCGTTCCGATCACGGCAACGGAGAACATCGAGGAGTATTTCCCCCTCCCCGCCCATTTCACGGGCGACCACGAAGTGTTCATGCTCACGGTCAAGGGCGACAGCATGATCGAGGCCGGCATCCACGACGGCGACTACGTGATCGTGCGCCAGCAGCAGACGGCGCAGAACGGCGACATCGTCGTCGCGATGACCGAGGACGACGAAGCGACCGTCAAGACGTTCTACAAGGAACGCGACCACATCCGGCTGCAGCCCGAGAATTCGACGATGGAGCCGATCCGGCTGAAGCACGTCACGATTCTCGGCAAGGTCATCGGGCTGTTCCGCAGCATCCGTTGATAAGGATAGGCTGTCCGCGGCATGTTTTGCGGACAGCCTTTTTTGCGGCGGCAAGCGGCCGGCCGCATGCTTCTCCGTCCGGCGCCCGATCCCCGTGGTTCCATTCACGACAACCCGCATGCCAGCAAAAAATCCCCGCCCGGCGGACAGCCGGACGGGGATCCTCTTTCCTTCCGATACCCCGAATATAATATTCGGATCAATACAGCGCCAAATATTGATCGCGCTCCCACTGGTGAACCTGCATGCGGTACATGTCCCATTCGATTTCCTTCAATTCGTAGAAATGGGCCAGCGCATGGTCGCCCAGCGCCTCGCAGATCACTTCGTTGCGGACCAGTTCGTCCAGCGCCTCGCGCAGGCTCGTCGGCAGCATCTGAATGCCTTCCTCGATCCGCTCTTCCTCGGTCATGACGTAAATGTTGCGGTTCGTCGGCGCCGGCAGTTTCATCCGGTTCTTGATGCCGTCGAGGCCAGCCTTGAGAATGACCGCCAGGGCAAGATACGGATTGGCGGCCGGATCGGGGTTGCGCACCTCGATCCGCGTGCTGAGACCCCGCGAAGCCGGGATGCGGACCATCGGGCTGCGGTTGCTCGCCGACCACGCGACATAGTTCGGCGCTTCGTAGCCGGGCACGAGCCGCTTGTAGGAATTGACCGTCGGGTTCGTGATGGCCGCGAAACCACGGGCGTGATACAGCACGCCGGCCATGAACCAGCGCGCGACATCGCTAAGGCCGAGCGGATCTTCCGGATCGTAGAACGCGTTCTCCCCGCCCCGGAACAGCGAGACATGGCAGTGCATGCCCGAACCGTTGACGCCGAACAGCGGCTTCGGCATGAACGTCGCGTGCAGGCCGTGCTGCCGGGCGACCGTCTTGACGACGAGCTTGAACGTCTGGATCCGGTCGGCTGCCGTCACCGCGTCGGCATACTTGAAGTCGATCTCATGCTGGCCGGGCGCGACTTCGTGGTGCGACGCCTCGATCTCGAAGCCCATCTCCTCGAGCGTGAGCACGATTTCCCGGCGGCAGTTCTCGCCGAGGTCGGTCGGCGCGAGGTCGAAATAGCCGCCCTGGTCGTTCACCTCGTTCGTCGGGTTGCCGCGCTCGTCGGTCTTGAACAGGAAAAACTCCGGCTCCGGCCCGACGTTCATCGTCGAGAATCCGAGCTCCTCCGCCTCCTTCAGCACCCGCTTCAGGATGCCGCGCGGGTCGCCGGCGAACGGCGTGCCGTCCGGCATGTAGACGTCGCAGATCAGACGGGCGACCCGATCCTCCGTCACCCACGGGAAGACGACCCAGGTGTCGAGGTCTGGATACAGATACATGTCGGACTCCTCGATCCGGACATAGCCTTCGATCGAGGAGCCGTCGAACATCATCTTGTTGTCGAGCGCCTTCTCGAGCTGGCTCAGCGGAATTTCCACATTCTTGATCGTCCCGAGCAGATCCGTGAATTGCAAGCGGATGAACCGGACGTTCTGCTCCCGCGCGATGCGCAGGATGTCCTCCTTGGTATAGCCCATCGTATCCTCTCCTTGCCGCGATTAAGGTTTATTGTTGTAGAACCTGGACAGCTGGCCCTGAATGAGCGATGTCCTGCCGGGACGACGTTCGAGCAACTGCTGCTTGAGCAGCCGGTGGAGCTGCAGATCCGTCAATTCGCGGCGTTTGCTTTCCGTCTGCGGAGTAATGACCGTCGCTTCTTCGGACTCTTTTGAAACCGGATTCATGACTTGCTTGATTCCGGCGATGTTGACGCCTTTCTCGATGAGGGCCTTGATCTCCAGAAGACGCTCGACATCGTTGAACGAGAACAGACGCTGGTTACCCGAGGTCCGGGCCGGCATGATCAGACCGTGCTGCTCGTAGTAGCGGATCTGACGGGCGGTCAAATCCGTCAGTTTCATCACGATGCCGATCGGGAAGAGCGCCATGTTCCTGCGGATCTCGTCAGCCATGCCGCATCAACCTTCCAATTTTTGTGATGTAAATCCATTGTACCGACACTCACCAAAACGTGTCAAGGTATGTTAGGTTTAATCACAATGTTAGACGCTTCGGCAAGCCGTGTCAAGGCGGACAAAATCCCAAGTTTGGCGTGCGCGTACGTGAGCCCGCCCTGCACATACGCGATGTAGGGCTCCCGGATCGGCGCGTCGGCGGACAGTTCGAGGCTGCCGCCCTGCACGAACGCGCCGGCCGCCATGATGACGGGATGCTCGTATCCCGGCATGGCGCCGGGTTCCGGCATGGCGTGCGCGTCGACCGCAGCCGCCTGCTGGATGCCCTGCACGAAGGCGATGAGCTTGTCCGCCGAATCGAAGCGGACGGCCTGGATCAGATCGGTTCGCGGCTCGTGCCAGCGCGGATTCGTCTCGAAACCGAGTTCCTCCAGCAGCGCCGCGGCGAAAATGCTCCCCTTCACGGCCTGACCGACCGCGTGCGGCGCAAGGAAAAACCCCTGGAACATCCAGCGCTGCATGCCGGCCGTCGCGCCGACTTCGCCGCCGATTCCGGGCGCGGTGAGCCGGCCGGCCGCCTTCTCCACGAGATCCGACCGGCCGCAGATGTATCCGCCGGACAGCGCAAGCCCGCCGCCGGGATTTTTGATCAGCGAGCCGGCCATCAGGTCGACCCCGGCTTCCGTCGGTTCCCTGAGCTCGGTAAACTCGCCGTAACAGTTGTCGACGAAGACGACCGCGTCGGGCTTTATCGCCTTCACCCGGCGCGCCATCTCGCCGATGTCGGCGACGGTGAACGAGGGCCGCCAGTCGTATCCTCGCGACCGCTGGATCGCGACGACGCGCGTCCGCTCGCCGATCGCCCCGAGCGCGGCGTCCCAGTCGACGCCGCCGTCCGGCAGCAGCGGCACCTCCCGGTAGCCGATGCCGAAGTCGCGCAGCGACCCCTTGCCGTCTCCCGGTTCGCCGATCACCTTGTGCAGCGTGTCGTACGGCCGCCCGGTCAGATAGAGCAGCTCGTCGCCGGGCCGCAGCACGCCGAACAGCGCGCAGCAGATCGTGTGCGTGCCGGAGGCGAAATGCGGCCGGACGAGGGCGGCCTCCGCGCCGAACACGTCGGCGTACACCCGGTCGAGCGTCTCGCGGCCGCTGTCGTTGTAGCCGTACCCGGTCGATCCGTTCAGATGGAAATCGCTCACTTTGTGCCGCTGGAACGCGCGGATCACCTTCCACTGGTTCCGCTCCGCGATCCGATCCGCCTCGCGGAGCCGCTCTGCGATCCGCTCCTCCACCGTGTCGGCGAGCCGGAGCAGCTCGCTGTTGATGCCGTGAATCATCCGGATTCCTTCCCATCGATGCCATGTTGGCGGAAACGCCGAACGCGCCCTGACGATGCGGAGACGCGGTCCCCGCCGGCTTTCGGCAGTTTCCGACAGACCCATTAAAGCACATTTCCGTTCCGGGATTCAAATGCGAAGGCCGGCAAAACCGAAGGAGCCGGATCCGTCACGGACCCGGCTCCTTCCCGGACCAAATCGCGTAAGGTTGCAGTCTGTGCCCGTTCAGTTCATACTCCCGCCGGTTCAGGCGCACCGTGATCCGCATCGTCTCGCCGTCATCCGAGGCCGTCTGCCCGACGACCTCGCCCATCCGGCAGGCGAGCGCGATCAGATCGCCCCGCGCCGACGGAATGTCGAACGCGCGGACCTCGCCGGTCAGCTTGTCCTGCACCGCGCGGCCGATTCGTTCGCGGTCCGCGGCCGAGAACGCGCTGACGAGCAGCGCGTCCCCGTCCCGCCGGAGCAGCTGCCGTTCTTCGTCCGTGCACAGATCGATCTTGTTGTACAGCACGATCCGGGGCCTCTCCCCCGCGCCGAGCTCGGTCAGGATCCGGTCGACGACTGCCATTTGCTCCTCGCGGTAAGGCGACGAGCTGTCCACGACGTGCAGGACGAGATCGGCCTCCGCCGCCTCCTCGAGCGTCGACCGGAACGCGGCGACCAGCTCGTGGGGCAGGTTCTGGATGAACCCGACCGTGTCCGTCAGGACGACCTCCGTGCCGTCCGGCAGCGTCCAGGCGCGAGAAGTCGGATCGAGCGTCGCGAACAGCTTGTTCTCGACGTACACATCCGCGTTCGTCAGCTCGCGCAGCAGCGTCGACTTGCCGGCGTTCGTGTAGCCGACAAGCGCGACCTGCGTGACGCCCGTCTTCCGCCGCCGCTCCCGCTGCACGTTCCGGTGGCGGACCACTTCCGCCAGCTGCCGCTTCAGGTCCGCGATCCGTTCGCGGATGTGGCGCCGGTCCGTCTCGAGCTTCGTCTCGCCCGGCCCGCGCGTGCCGATGCCGCCGCCCAGCCGCGACAGGTTCTTGCCGTGGCCCGCGAGGCGCGGCAGCAAATAGCTGAGCTGGGCGAGCTCGACCTGGATGATGCCCTCCCGCGTCTTGGCCCGGCCGGCGAAAATATCGAGGATCAGCTGCGTCCGGTCGATGATCTTCAGGTCGAGCCCTTCCTCCAGATTGCGCACCTGCGCGCCGGACAGCTCCTGGTCGAAAATGGCCGTCGTCGCGCCCAGCTCCTTCCCGACCGCGCGCAGCTCCTCCACCTTCCCCCTGCCGATGAACCACTTCGGGTCCGGCGCTTCCCGGTGCTGCGTCACCTTCGTGACCACCTCGACGCCGGCCGTCTCGGCCAGCGCCTCCAGCTCGCGCAACGAATAGTCCGGATCGACGCCGGCCCGCTTCATCGCATCCGTCACCAGACTGACCAGCATCGCCCGCTCGCGGACAAAAGCCGCCGTCTCGTGCAGCGTCGTCATGCCGCCAACGCTCCTTCAACTCCTGGAATGATCCGTCCTTCGAACGAAAATCACGCGTCTTCCGCGTCCCAGCGAAAATCTTCCGCCCGGATCGTCATCAGCTCCTGCCGGCCGGGCTGTCCGCTGCCGTACAGATTGAGCAGCCGCACCGCCTGGTGGCGGATCGCCCTTTCGATCATGTTGCGCACGTAGCGCGCGTTGCTGAACGCGTACAGCGAGTCGCGCTTCTGCTCGGCGAGATGCTGGCGCAGCTTCGCGATCGCCTGCGGCTGCATCTCGTAATCGCGCTCCTTCGCCATCTGCTCGGCGATCTTCACGAGCTGGTCCACCGTATAGTCCGGGAAATCGATCCGGATCGGGAACCGCGACGGCAACCCGGGATTGGAGAGCAGGAACATGTCGATCTCCGCCGGATAGCCGGCGAGAATGAGCACGAACTGGTTCTTGTAATCCTCCATCGCCTTGACCAGCGTGTCGATCGCTTCCTTGCCGAAATCCTTCTCGCCGCCGCGCGCGAGGCTGTACGCCTCGTCCACGAACAGCACGCCGCCCAGCGCCTTGCGCACGAGATCCCGGGTCTTCTGCGCCGTATGTCCGATATATTCGCCGACGAGATCCGCCCGCTCCACCTCGATGAGGTGGCCCTTCTGCAGCACGCCCATCTTCTGGAACAGCTTCGCCACGATGCGCGCGATCGTCGTCTTGCCCGTGCCCGGATTGCCGCGGAAAATCATGTGGTACACCTGCGGGCCCACCGACAGCCCCGCCGCCGCGCGCAGCCCGGACACGTGGAGCAGCGCGTAGATCTCGTAGATGAGCGCCTTCACCTTCTCCATGCCCACCATCGCGTCCAGCTCGCGCTGGATCTCGGCGAACGGCGAGCCCGGCTCCACCGCCTTCGCCGGCTCGCCGGCCGGCTGTTCGGCCGGCTGCGCGGCCTGCTCCGCGGGCCGCAGGACGATGCTGATCTGCCGCGAAGGTCTGGGCGCTCCCGTTCCGCCCGCCGCCGCTGCGCGTCCGTTCATCAAGAACATCCCATCCTTCCCGGTTGGAGTCCGGACGACGTGGACGGTCCGCCTGATGCCTTATCCATCATATTCGCGAGCGGCGCGGGATATTAGCATAATCGAACTTTCCGCGCGGGATTCGCCGGCCGGTGAGGCAGGCGGCATGAAGCGGCGTTGCGACTTCCGGACGATCGCCGCCTCCGATTTCAGGTCGGATCTTTCCCGACGGCCCGCTCCGCGAGCTGCTTGCGGTGCCGCAGGCTGAGCGTGAAATACCGGAACCGTCCGTTCCGGATCATCGACAGCAGCCGCTCCGCGGTCCTGCGCGCCATCTCCGCGTCGCGCTTCGACACCTCTCCGTTCTTCAACGCTTCTTCCAGTTCGTCTTCGTCGAGCAGATACACTTCTCCGGTCGGCAGCACGACGATGTCCAGATACAGATCGTCGAACCACGGCACCTTCTGGTCGGTCATGCCCTGGTTCTTGCAGATGTCGATGTACCATTGCACGACTTTGCCCTTGTCGTCGAACATCGTCGTCACGACGAAGTGCTCGCCTTTCGGGAAATGCTGCATCCACAGATAGCCCCGGTTCGCGAGGCACAGCCGTCTGCCGTTGTACTCCTTCCAGAGCGGTTCGCGCAATTCGTGAATTCTGTAGAACGTGACCAGGCCGCGATAGTCGTCGCCGTCCAGCGCCAGGCAGCTGTAGCTCCTGCGCAGGATGCGTCTCCAGTTGGCCCGATCCGAGAACTTACGTTTCATGGCAAGATACCTTTCCGCATGGGATGAGACTCTTTATGAAAAAAGATTACCACATCTGTCCGCTCATCACCAGTTCGACGCGAAGCAATCCGCCATCGCCGCGCGTCAGCCGGCCGGCTCGCCGAAGGCGCGAGCCGGCTCCTCCGTTCCGTCTCCGCCGGATTCGCCGCTGCCCGGAACGGCCGGCCATCCGGCGTCGCCGCCTCCGGGGAATTCGCCCCCGGGGAAGCCGGTTGATCCGTCCCCCGGAACGTCCCCCGGAAGCGATCCGCCATCGCCGTTTGGCGCGCCGTCTTCCCCGTCGGCATCCCGGCCTTCGTCATCGCCCGGGAGCGGCCATCCGATATCGGGCCATTCGATGTCGGGCCATTCGGCGCCGTCCTGGCCGCCGGGCGCTCCATCGAGCCCGTCCCCCGGCATTGCGGGTTCCGTCTGATCCCGTTCCGGCACCGTCACGCCGCGCACCGTCGACGAATCGCCCTCGATCGCGTGCTCCTTGTCCCAGGCGGTCACGTAATATTCGTAAGTCCCGCCCGGCTCGACCGCCAGGTCGAGCGCCGTCGTTTCCCCCGTGACGGTCAGCAGCTCGAACCCGTCTTCATTCCCCGCCTTCCGGTAGACGCGATAGAGGAGTCCTTCGCCCGGCTGTCTCGCCCAGGTCAGCCGGACGCCGAAATCCGCCTCGCTCCAGACGACCGAGAACCCGCCGACGGTCGGCGGCTTGGCGACCGTCTTGACGCCCTCCGGCTTCACGAAGGACGATTTGGGAACATCCTTGAGCGCTTCGCTCATCACCCTGGCGAACATCGCCGCCGCCATCGAGCTGCCGCGCTTCAGCACGTGCCGCTCGTCCGTCCGGTCGTAGCCCATCCAGACGGCGGCCGTCCATTCCGGCGTATAGCCGACGAACCAGACGTCGCGGTTGCCGCTCGACTTGAAGCCCGGGATGCCGTGCTCGGTCGTCCCGGTCTTGCCGGCGACCGGCCGGCCGATGCGCGCCTTCGTGCCCGTGCCGCCGCTTTCGAGCACCGCCTGCAGCATCTCCGTCATGTACCAGGCCGTCTCGGGCCTGATGAGCCGCTTCGCCTCCGGCGCCTTGTACTCGTAGATCACTTTGCCCTTCCGGTCCTCGACGCGCACGATCGCGTGCGGATCGACCGAGACGCCGCCGCTCGCGAACACGCTGTAGGCCGTCGCCATCTCCATCGGCGTCACCCCGCGCGTAAGCCCGCCCAGGGCGATCGCCAGATTCCGGTCGTCCTTGTCCAGCTCGATGCCGAGCCGCTTCGCGAATTCGATCCCCCGGTCGACGCCGATCTCGTTCAGCAGCCACACCGTCGACGCGTTGCGCGACTCCTTGAGCGCCTGGCGCATCGTGATCTTGCCCGCGTATTTGCCGTTCGGATTCTTCGGGCAGTAGTCGCCGTAGCAGCGCTTCTCGTCCGTGAGGCTCGACCAGGGGAACCACTCGCCCGTCTCGAGGGCCGGGCCGTACACGGCGATCGGCTTGAACGACGAGCCCGGCTGGCGCGGCTGCACCGCCCGGTTCAGCCCTTTGTTCTGATATTCGCGCCCGCCGGCCATCGCCTCGATCTCGCCCGTCCGGTGGTCGATGATGACCATCGCGCCCTGGACGATCCGCTCGTCCGCGCTCTCCTCGAAATTGTCCGGATCGGCGAACGCCTGCTCGACGATCCGCTGCGCTTTCGTGTTGAGCGTCGTGTAGATCCGGTACCCGCCGACGCGCAGCTCTTCTTCCGTAAGGCCCGTGACCCGCTCCGCCTCGGACGCGACATAATCGACGAACGCCGGAAACTTTTGCGCCGCCGCGCCCGCGTACGCGCCCTCCGGCGGCTCATAGTCGGCCGCCTTCTTCTTCGCCTCCTCCGCCTGATCCGCCGTGATCAGCCCCTGCTGTTCCATCAGCGAGAGCACGACGGCCATCCGCTCGAGCGACCGCTCAAGGTTGCTGATCGGATTGTAGACGTTCGGCGCCTTCGGAATGCCGGCGAGAATCGCGATCTCCCACACCTCGAGATCCTTCAGGTCGCTCTTGCCGAAGTACAGCTTGGACGCCGCCAGGATGCCGTGCGCGCCCCTGCCGAAATAGATCCGGTTCAGATACAGCTCGAGAATCTCGTCCTTCGACAGGTTGTTCTCGAGCGCCACGGCGATCGAAGCCTCCGAAGCCTTGCGGAAGAAGGTCTTCTCGTGGCTCAGGAACATGTTCTTCGCGAGCTGCTGCGTGATCGTGCTGCCGCCTTCCACCATGCTCCGCGCCATGATGTCCTTCACGATCGCGCGGCCGATCGCCCAGAAATCGACGCCCTCATGCTCGTAGAACCGCTTGTCCTCCACCGCGACGAACGCGAGGTACAAAAGCTCCGGAATATCCTTGAATGCCACGTATTCCCGGTTCTCGACCGTCGCGAGCGCGGCCGCTTCCCGCCCGTCCTTGTCGTAGATGACCGTCGTCTCGGCGAATTCGAACGCCTTCTGGTTCGCCGCGAGAATCCGCTCTCCGTTGAGCACGATCAGCAGATAGCCGACCACCGCGCAGACGACCGCGAGGCAGCCGGCCGCCAGAAACCAGCCGAACCAGTGTCTTCCCTTTTTTCCGCCGCGCTTCTTGCCCGCCTTGCCGGTTGTCTTGCCGCCGGCCGGGCGTTTCGGTTTTCGTTCCGTCGCCACGGCAGACTCCCCTCCTCCTGCTCTCGGTTCTCTCTATCTTTCCCGATTTCGCGGAAACAAAAGAACAACCCACGGCCGGCCGCTCGGGCGCGTCAGGCGCGCCGCGGCGCAAGGGGGCGGGTTGCTCCTTGTTGATCCGTTAATTCAATTGACGACGCGGGCAGTCGAAAAGTTTCGCGTTTCTGTCAGGATTCGGAGGCCGAATCCGGAACAAGCGACACGCTGCGCTGCGGGGTAAAGGTCGAGATCGCGTGCTTGTAAATCATCTGCTGACGGCCTTCGCTCTCGATGACGATCGTGAAGTTGTCGAATGCCCGGACGACGCCCCGGATCTGGAAGCCGTTCGTCAGGTAGACCGTCACGGGTACGCTGTCCTTGCGAAGATGGTTGAGAAACGTATCCTGAATGTTGATGGATTTGCTCATGGGCCGTTACCCCCGTCGAAAAGATTGGTTATTCAATATATTCATCCTGATTCCTGAACTTTCCTGTTATTATAGCATGAATGGCTTCCAGATTGGCGAGAAAATTTCCTTCGTCCGTCACGTCCACCCATTCGATTCCGTTCATCCGCCGGAACCAGGACAGCTGCCGCTTCGCGTAGCGGCGCGTGTCGCGCTTCAGCCGCTCGACCGCTTCCTCGAGGGGGAGGCCTTCGGTGAGATGCGGCACGATCTCCTTGTAGCCGATCGCCTGCATCGAGGTCGCCTCCGGCGGAACGCCGCGCTCAAGCAGCCTCCTCACCTCGTCGACCAGCCCCGCTTCGATCATCGCGTCGACGCGCCTGTTGATGCGATCATACAGGACTTCGCGATCCATCGTCAACCCGATCAGGCAGAACGCGTACGGCGACTCCCGGGGCTCGCGAAAGGCCGAGACCTTCGCCGACATCGCCTCGCCGGTCCCGAGCGCGATCTCCAGCGCGCGAATGACGCGCTTCACGTCGTTCGGATGGAGGCGCGCCGCGGAGGCGGGATCGACTTCCCTGAGCCGCGCATGGAGCGCCCCGGCGCCGTGTTCATCGGCGAACGCCTTGAGCTCGGACCGGATCCGTTCGTCGGACGGCGCATCGGGAAAATCGAATCCGTACAGGAGCGACTCGATGTACAGCCCCGTGCCGCCGACGACGAACGGGAGCTTCCCGCGCGCGGCAATGTCTTCGATGCATTCGCTCGCAAGCCGCTGAAATTCGCCTGCGGCGAACGGCTCTTCGGGATCGCGGATATCGATCAGGTGGTGCGGAATGCCTTCCATTTCTTCAGGCTTGATCTTGGCGGTGCCGATGTCCATGCCGCGGTACACCTGCATCGAATCGCCCGAAATGATCTCGGCGTTCCACCTGCGCGCAATCTCGATGCTGTAGCGCGTCTTGCCGACGGCGGTCGGCCCGACGAGCACGAGCAGGCGACTTTTTCCCGAGCGCGGATCAACGGGGTTCAACGCGGATCACCCCGTAGGCGACGGCGGATGTCTTTTTCGGCTTGATCCGGGTGAACCCGAGCCGCTCGAACTCGTCGCTGTCGCGATTCTCCTTCATCACGACGATGCGCCGCGCGACGCGCTTCGCCTCCCGCACCGCCTCGATCGAGAGCGGCGCCGGGTTGGCGACGCCGCGCAGCGGCTCCATGCTCGACGATTCCTGCACCGGGATGCGGAACATCGGATCGAAATAGACAATGTCGACGCTTCTCTCCGGCAGGGAAGCCAAGTATTCAAGGTGGTCGGCACGGATCAGCTCGATCCGCCGCAGGGCGGCATCGGCATCGTCCATTCCCGTCGCGTATTCGCGCACGCCTTCGCGGACGATCGCGTGCAGCGCCGCCTCGCTCTCGAGGGCGATGACGCGGCCCGCCGGTCCGACGGCCCAGGAGAACACGAACGCGTCTCCCGCAAGGCCGGCCGTGCAGTCCAATACGGTGTCGCCCGGCCGGACGCCGCTGATCTCGACGAGCGGATCGCGGACGCCTTCGCGCAGCCGCTTCACGCGGACGAGCGCCATGCCCGGATGGTAGCGCAGCGGCTGGCCGCCGTCATCCGTATGCAGCCTCAGCCCGTCGGGCGGTCCGGCGACCAGCACGCGATCGGCCTTGTGCCGCCGCCGGAGCGAAGCCAGCGAGGCGCCGTTCCGCGGCACGTAACGGGCGTCCAGTTCGGCGGCCAGCGCCTTCGCCCGCGCAATTTCCTCCTCCGTCGGCTTCATGCCGGTCGTCACGATCATCACATCACCCGTTTGAACATTTTCTCCAGCTGATAGGTGGAGATATGGACGACGATCGGCCTGCCGTGCGGGCAGGTGTACGGCTGGTCGCAGGCGGACAACCGGGCGATCAGCGCTTCTCCCTCTTCGCGGGTCATCCGGTCGTTCGCCTTGATCGACGCCTTGCAGGCGGTCATGATCGCCGCCTTCTCCCGCAGCTTGCCGATATCGATCGCCTTCTTCTCCGCGAGGATCCATTCGGCCATCTCTTCGATGATGGCCTTCTCGCTGCCCTGAGGCAGCCATTCGGGATACGACCTGACGAGAAAAGCGTTCCCGCCGAACGGTTCGAGCTCCACCCCGGCCGCGGCGAACGCGTCGAGCCGGCCGCGGATCGCCTCGGCCTCGCCCGGCGTGAACTCGAGCGTGATCGGCACGAGGAGCGTCTGGCTCAGCTTCGGCGGCTCGGCGAACTTGCGCAGATAGTACTCGTAATTTATACGCTCGTGAGCCGCGTGCTGGTCGATCAGATACAGGCCGTCCTCGCTCTGCGCGAGGATGTAGGTGCCGTGCAGCTGGCCGATCCAGGACAGCTCGGGGAACGATCGGCGTTCGGAAGCGTCGCCGTCCGCGTCCCGCCGCGAGGCGGACGCGCCGGTCGACGCGGGCGAGACGCCGGCCAACGGGTCGCCGGCTGATCCGGTCGGGTCGCCGGCGCGGACGGCGTTTGCCGGGCCGGCTGCTTCGGGACTTGCCGTCCCGGCGCTTGCGGGCTCCGCGGCGGAAGCCGGCGGTCCGTCCGGATCGCCGGACCGGAACGCGTCCCCGGGCCGGTACGCGAGTCCGGCCGCCGCCTCGCGGAACGCCCCGGCGTCCAGCTTGTCGGACGGCCGGTACAGACGCTCCGCGGCGTCGCGCGGCAGGACGGCGCCGCCGGCCGGACGGGACGCGGGCGCCGGCGGGAAATCGCGCCGCTCGCGGGAACCGTCCCTGGACGGCCTGTCGCCGGATCGGTCCGCCGATGCCGGCGGGATCTCGAACCGCTCACGGGAACCGCCCTTGGGCGATATGACGTCGGATCGGTCCGCCGGCGCCGGCAAAAACGACAACCGCTCCTGGATGACCGCCGGCTTGATCCCGGCCGCCGAAGCGGACGGAATGTGCCGGGTCCGTCCGAGCGCTTCGCGCAGCGCCGATATGACCAATTCCTTCAGTTCCGATTCCTTGCTGAAGCGCACTTCCTGCTTCGACGGATGGACGTTGACGTCGAGCAGGCCGGGATGCATGCCGACTTCGAGCACGACGAGCGGATAGCGGCCGACCGGAAGCAACGTGTGGTACGCCTCGAGGATCGCCTGCTGGATCGCGAAGCTGCGGATGTAGCGGCCGTTCACGATCGTCGTGATGCCGCTCCGGTTCGCCCGGGTCAGCTCCGGCTTCGACAGCCAGCCGTCGAGCCGGTAATCCGCGCTCTCGGCGGTCGCGCGCAGCATCTGCCTGGCGGACGATGTGCCGTAGATCGCGGCGATCGCCTGCAGCCGGTCGCCGCCGCCGGTCGTGCGCAGCAGCGTGTTGCCGTTGTGCGCGAGCGAGAACGCGATGTCCGGACGGGCCAGCGCGAGCCGGTTCACGCAGTCGGAGATGTGGCCGAGCTCGGTCTGGATCGTCTTCATGTATTTCAGCCGGGCCGGCGTGTTGTAGAACAGGTCCCGCACGACGATGTCCGTTCCCTTCGGTGAAGCGGTCTGCTCGATTGCGCGCACGTGCCCGCCTTCGAGAACGATTTTGCGTCCCAGACCGGAATCGTCGGCGGAGCTGGTGCATGTCACGCGCGAGACGGCCGCGATGCTCGGCAGCGCCTCGCCGCGAAAGCCGAGCGTCGCGATGCGGAACAGATCCCGGTCCGAGAGGATCTTGCTCGTCGCGTGCCGCTGGAACGCGAGCTCCAGATCGTCCGGTTGGATGCCCGAGCCGTTGTCCCGCACGCGGATGGAGGCCAGCCCGCCTTCCTCGACCGCGATGTCGATCCCGGTCGCCCCCGCGTCGATCGCGTTCTCCGCCAGCTCCTTCACGACCGACGCCGGCCGCTCGACGACTTCGCCCGCGGCGATCCGGTTCGCGAGCTGCTCGTCCATCACCCGAATGATTCCCATACGGTTCCCCCGCTTTCCTCCGCCTTGTCCCGTGCGCCGGACGTCAATGCTCGTTCAGCTTCATTTTCATCTCGTGGATCCATTGCATCGCCGCAAGCGGCGTCATGTTCATCAGATCGACCTTGCGCAGCTGCTCCAGCACGTGCGTCTCGGCGGCGCTGCGCTTCGGCTTCGGCGGCGCCGGAGGCTCCTCGAACAGCGCGAGCTGGAGCGGCACCTCCAGGGAGGCGGCAGCTTCGCGCGCGAACGCGGAGTCCGCGGCGCTTGCGAGCGTCCCGCCGGACGAGCCTGCGGCAGCTTCGCGCGCGAACGCGGAGTCCGCGGCGCTTGCGAGCGCCCCACCGGACGAGCCTGCGGCCGCTTCATGCGCGGACGCGGGTTCCGCGGCGCTTGCGAGCGTCCCGCCGGACGAGCCCGTGGCCGCTTCATGCGCGGACGCGGGTTCCGCGGCGCTTGAGGGCGATCCGGCGGACGGGCTTGCGCCCGGGAATCCCGCGGCCGCGGACGAATTCGCGCCGCCCGCTCCGCTTTCCGGCGCGGGCGCGATTCCGACGCCGGTCCGCCCTCCCGCGTCATTCGCTTCGGACGATCCGCGCCTTTCCGGTTCGGCGGTTTTCTTTTCGCTCCGGGCATTCTCCTGTTCCGCCTGATGCAGCAGCTCGTACGCCCGCGAGATGATCGTATCCGGCAGCCCCGCAAGCTGCGCGCAGTAGATGCCGTAGCTGGTCCCCGCCGCGCCTGGCACGAGCTTGCGCAGGAACGTCACCGTGCCTTCCTCTTCCGCGACCGCCATGCAGCCGTTCACGAGGCCCGGAAGCGTCTCCTCAAGCCGCGCCAGCTCGTGGAAATGGGTCGACACAAGCGCCTTGCATCCGATCCGGTCGTGGACGTACTCGATCACCGCCTGGGCGATCGCCATCCCCTCCGACGTCGACGTGCCGCGACCCAGTTCGTCGATGATGACGAGGCTGCGCTTCGTCGCCCGCTCGGTCATGACCTGGATGTCGCGCATCTCGACCATGAACGTGCTCTGGCCGCCCGCCAGATCGTCCGCCGCCCCGATCCGCGTGAAGATCCGGTCGGTCAGCGGGATCTCGGCGCGCCTTGCCGGCACGAAGCAGCCGATCTGCGCCATGATGAGGAGCAGCGCCGCCTGGCGCATGTACGTGCTCTTGCCGGCCATGTTCGGCCCGGTGATGAGCAGTATCGGCGCGTCCGCGGTGAGCCGCGTCCCGTTCGCGATGAACGGCGCGTCGCCCGTCATCGCCTCGACGACCGGGTGCCGCCCGTCCTCGATGACGAGATCGTATCCTTCGGTGATGACCGGACGGACGTAGCGTCGCTCCGCGCTGACGGTCGCAAGCGACTGCAGCGCGTCGATCGCGGCGATCGCGCCGGCCAGCTTCTGCAGCCGGTCGATCTCGCCGGCGATCCGGTCGCGGAGCTCAACGAATTTGCGGTATTCGAGGTCGATCATTTTCTCCTCGGCTTCGAGGATGAGCTGCTCCTTCTCCTTCAGCTCCGGCGTGACGAAGCGCTCCGCGTTGGTCAGCGTCTGCTTCCGCTCGTAGCGCCCCTCCGGCAATAGCGCCAGGTTCGCCTTGGACACCTCGATGTAATAGCCGAATACCTTGTTGTAGCCTACCTTGAGCGACTTGATGCCGGTCGCCTCGCGCTCGGTCCGCTCGAGTTCGGCGAGCCATTGCTTGCCGTTCACGCTCGCTTCGCGCAGCCTGTCCAGATATTCGTCGCAGCCGCTTTTGATGAGGCCGCCGTCCCGCACCGACACCGGCGGATCGTCGACGATGATCGCCTCGATCCAGTCCGCGATGTCGGCGCAGGTGCCAACGTTGTCCACAAGTCTCGCGAGCGCCGGAGACCCCGATGAAGCGCAGAGGCCGGTGATTTTCGGCGCCTGGCGGAGCGATGTCTTGAGCGCGACGAGGTCGCGCGCGTTCGCGCTGCCGTACGCGATCCGCCCGACCAGACGTTCGAGGTCGTAGATCTCGTTCAACGCGTCGCGCAGCTCCTCGCGCAACATGAGGTCGGCGTGCAGCTTGTCCACCGCGTCCAGCCGCTCCTCGATGGCGGCGCGGCTCAAGAGCGGCTTGTCGATCCACCGCCGGAGCAGGCGCGCGCCCATCGCCGTGCGCGTCCGGTCGAGCAGCCAGAGCAATGAGCCGCGGCGGGTCCGCTCGTGCACCGTCTCCGTCAGCTCCAGGTTGCGGCGCGTATGCTGGTCGAGGATCATGAACTGGTTCGCTTCGTATTCGCGGAAGCGCTTGAGGTGGACGAGCGCGCGGCGCTGCGTCTCCTCCAGATAGGCGGTCAGCACGCCGATCGCGCTGCGCCTTGCGGGCGCGAGGCCCGCGAGCGCGTCCGCGCCGAACCGGCTGGCAAGGCTGTCCTCGTCGATCGTCTCCCGCGGGGTGTATACGACATTCCGTCCCGCCATGGCGGGGGAATTTTGCAGCTTCGCGAGGACGGATTCGGCGCCGACGATCTCGCGCGGCTGGTAGACGCCCGTCTCGTCCGCGATCGATTCGATCTGCGCGGGGAACGATGTCACGTACAGCTCGCCGGTCGACAGGTCGCAGACCGCCAGCCCGCAGACGCCGTCCGCCTCGGCGAGGCCGGCGATGAAGTTGTTGCCCCGCTCCTCGAGCGAGCGCGTCTCCATGATGGTGCCGGGCGTCACGATGCGGACGATCTCGCGCCGGACGACGCCCTTCGCGGTGGCGGGGTCCTCGACCTGCTCGCAGATCGCGACCTTGTAGCCCTTGTCGATCAGCTTCGCGATGTAGCTTTCGGCGGAATGGTACGGCACGCCGCACATCGGAATCCGCTCTTCGGCGCCGCCGTCCCGGCCGGTCAACGTGATCTCCAGTTCGCGGGCGGCCAGGATCGCGTCGTCGAAGAACATCTCGTAGAAGTCGCCCAGGCGGAAGAACAGGAACGCGTCCTTCACCTGCTCCTTGATTGCCAGATATTGCTGAATCATCGGCGTGTATTGAGCCGTCATGCCGCCCCTCCCATGATCACCGGCGTCGAGCCGGACATCATTGGTCATTATACCAGAAAGGGAACCGTGCGGGGAACGAAGGGACGAGGCTGCTTTGGCGGTTACGGCTCGTTCCGCGGTGCTCGCCAACGGTCCTGTGGACCGTTAACACCGGATCGGGCGCGGGCGGTGTGTCCGCTAACGGTCCCCTGGACCGTTACACGCGGGATCGGTCCGATCCGTTCGTCTCCCGGTCGTCCCTAACGGTCCTGTGGACCGTTAGAGCCGGATCGGGCGCGGGCGGTGTGCCCGCTAACGGTCCCACGGACCGTTACACGCGGAATCGGCCCGATCCGTTCGCCTCGCTGTGGTCTCTAACGGTCCTGTGGACCGTTAGAGACGGATCGGGCGCGGGCGGTATGTCCGCTAACGGTCCCCCGGACCGTTACACGCGGGATCGGTCCGATCCGTTCGTCTCCCGGTCGTCCCTAACGGTCCTGTGGACCGTTAGAGCCGGATCGGGCGCGGGCGACGAACCGCTAACGGTCCCACGGACCGTTACACGCGGAATCGGCCCGATCCGTCCGCCTCGCTGTGGTCTCTAACGGTCCTGTGGACCGTTAGAGCCGGATCGGGCGCGGGCGGTGTGTCCGCTAACGGTCCCCTGGACCGTTACACGCGGGATCGGTCCGATCCGTTCGTCTTCCGGGCGTCCCTAACGGTCCTGTGGACCGTTAGAGCCGATTCAGGCGCGGGCGACGAACCGCTAACGGTCCCCCGGACCGTTACACGCGGAATCGGCCCGATCCGTTCGTCTTCCGGGCGTCCCTAACGGTCCTGTGGACCGTTAGAGCCGGTTCAGGCGCGGGCGACGAACCGCTAACGGTCCCCCGGACCGTTACACGCTGCGCAAGGACGCCGGACTTGCCCCGAGGCCCGCCGTACCCGCCGTACCATCAACATGCGCGTCTCCGCCGGCCGCATTTTCCCGCGCCGGCAGCCCCCACTTCGGGCGGATGTCGGCGTCCTCGCGCCACACCGCGCCCCGTTCCACGGCGGCGAAGAACGGCGCGAGCCAGCGCCGGTACATCGCGTAACCGGGCACGCGGCGCATCGCGTCGTGCACCCGGAGCGCCATCGCGCGCAGCGTGTCCCGGTCGCCTTCGTAATAGGCGCGCCGGCCTGCCTCCGTCTCGCTCGGCAGTCCCGTCAGCAAGGCGAGCTCCGAGGTGTGCCGCGCGGCCAGCAGCGCGGCCGCGAATGCCGCCTGCGCGGCGAGCGGCGACACGAGCCAGCTTGGCGGCGTCCGATACTCGAAGCCGTGCCGCTTCACGCGGAAATCGCCGAGCGCCCCGTAGCGCGGACGCCGCCGCATTCCTCGCGCGTCCTCCGCAGCGGCGAGCGGCAGCGCCACGCAGCTGTCGAGCACGCGCAGCAGCCGGGCGTTCGGCGGCACGTTCAGGTGGATGTGGCCGCCGAGCGCGAAGCCGGGCACCGGCATCCCGCCCGCGAGCCAGCGGAGCGGCCTGCCGTCCGGCGCCGCAAGCAGCTCCGCACGCCGCATCAGCCCGCGGATGCCGCGCATGAGACCGTCCGGGTCTGACGCCGGATCGGGCCGCAGCTCCGCGACCGGACAGCGGAGCTGTCCGCGCACGCGCAGCGCGTCGCTCCCGGCCGCGCCATCGCGCGGGAAGAAGCGCGAAGCGGAGACGACGCGGCCGTCCGGGGCGACGAGCAGAAACTCGGGGTCCGCCCCGATCAGCAACTCCCGGCGGCGTCCGGTCTCCGCTTCTTCCGCCAGCTCCGAGCGGAACGCGCCGACCGCCTCCAGCCAGAGCGGCAAGTCCCGCTCCTCCGGTTCGCCGAACGGACCCGCGACCCGCACGGCGCCGTCGTCGGAAGCCGCAAGCGTCACCGTGCCGAAGTCGCGCCCGGTCGCGTAAAGCGCCCGAACCGCCGCCGTCTCCAGCCGCCGCCGCAACGGATGCGGCCCGTCCCAGTCGGCGGGCAGCAGCCCCGCCCCCTGGCCGATGCGCCGGACCGTCAGCGCCCGCAGGTGAAAAACCGGCACCTCGAACAGACGGAATGCGGGAACGTTCGAGGGGGCGGAACCGGAGCGGCCCGGCGAAGCGATCAGCGGCGCGCATGGGGACGGCCGTTCGGGAACAACGTTGCGCACGGGCTCGTACGGCCGTTCAGCAACGGCCTTGCGCACAGGCTCGGACGGCCGTTCAGCAACGGCCTTGCGCGCGGATTCGTATACCCGTTCGGCAACGGCCTTGCGCGCGGGTCCGGACGGCCGTTCGGGAACAACGTTGCGCACGGGCTCGTACGGCCGTTCAGCAACGGCCTTGCGCACGGGCTCGGACGGCCGTTCGGCAACGGCCTTGCGCACGGGCTCGGACGGCCGTTCGGCAACGGCCTTGCGCACGGGCTCGGACGGCCGTTCGGCAACGGCCTTGCGCACGGGCTCGGACGGCCGTTCGGCAACGACCTTGCGCGCAACATCGCTTGACGGCGCATGCCTGTCCAATCCGCTCACCACGGACAACTCCCCGTCCAGCGCAGGATCAACCCTGACCCCCGCCATCAGCATCTGCGCGATATCGCCCCGATCCAGCCCCGGCCGGCCGTCCAGCAGCCAGACGCCTGGCGCATATCCCTTCTCCGCCGGCTCGCGCTCCCGCCGCCCGCGCCGGAACCCGATCACCGCGTCGCCCGCTTCCGGCCATCCGTCCCTGCCCGCGATCGGCAGCGACAACCTGCGGGCGACAACCGCCAGGACGCCGCCGTCGGCCGCATCTTCGTCGATCCACAGCCTGCCCGCCATCCCGCTCCACCCCCGAAGCTTAACGAACCTGCGTGACCCCTGATCTTGCCCAAAAAAGTCATCCGCCGCCCGCGACAACCATCTCCGCACCCGCCGCCCGAGACCGCCGCACGGGCCGACGCACACGCCTTGCACGCCGACTCCGACGCTTCACTCACCCGCTTCTTCCGGGACCGCTTCACGCTCCGACACTCGCCCATTCGACAAAAAAGAGGGCATCCGCCCTCGAAACCTTGAACCTGTTCGCATATCCTGCATATGAGAACCGGCCATTGCAGATCCGGAAAACGGCGCGACCCACACGCCAGCCGCCCGCCGGCTTACAGCTCGTCGTCCAACAGTTCCGGATCCAGATCTTCGTAGCCGTCGTCGAAACCGTCGTACACTTTGTCCTCGTCGCCGCATCCGCCCGGGCACACGGCGACGCACACCTTCGTCTCCGCGATCATCTCGACGGCGAACTCGCGCTCGACGCGCACGACGACATCCTCGCCGTTCGCGGCGATCTTCGCCTCGACGCAGCTCGGCTCCTGCGTCGCCGTGGCGTATACTTCCTCGGTCGAAGCCCGATGTTTCGGGTCGACATAGGACAGCGGCACGAGCTCGGAATACGACACCGTCTCCTTCGCCACGTCCGTCTCGGAGTTGCGGTTGTAGGAGTACCAGATGTTGATGTCGTAGGTGCCGATCACCTCGATCCCGTCGCCCGACCGGACCGCTTCGTATTGATGATTAATAATCCAGGCCCCGAGAATGCTGGTCGGCCGGTGGGGCGGCGTGACGGTGTGGGAGACGGTGGAGAACTTACGACCTTTTCCGCAGACAGCCTTCGTGATTATCTCTCTGCACTTCAGCTGTTTATCTGCAATTGCCATTCGGTTTTTACCTCCTCCATGCGATCATTCAGTTAAAGTCTATGCAGGACATGGGCGAATGTTGATTGCGCGCGGCATCTTCAGCTTTATGTTTATGCTTCGCGAGTCCGGTTTTAGTATCATTTGCCGCAAAAAAACAGCCGCATCGACCATTCGCCCGTCCCGCGGCGCGGTCGGACAAGCCCGAATCCCGTCGAATCGGCCGCGCCCTGAGTCGTTCGGCCTCCGCTCACCGCACCCGGTATCCCGGCGACAGCCGCGCCTCGAGCAGCGAGACGAGCCCGTACATGACGGCGGCGACCGCGCCGATCACGATGAGCGAAGACAGCACCAGCGTGAAGTTGAACACCTGGAATCCGTAGATGATCAGGTAGCCGAGTCCGCGTCTGGCCGTCAAAAATTCCCCGACGATCACGCCGACCCACGACAATCCGACATTCACCTTCAGCGCCGAGACGATCGTCGGCAGCGAGCCGGGCAGGACCGCGAGCCGGAACACCTGCCCGCGCGTGCCGCCGAACAGCCGCACCACCTTCAGATAGTTCGTGTCGATTTCGCGGAAGCGGCCGTAGATCGTCAGCGTCGTGATGATGATCGTCACCGACAGCGCCGTCATGATGATCGAGAGATACCCCGGCCCGAAGCCGACGATGAAGAGCGGGCCGAGCGCGACCTTCGGCAGGCTGTTCAGCACGACCAGATACGGATCGAGCACGCGCGAGACGACCGGAAACCACCAGAGCAGCGCAGCGAGCAGCGTGCCGCCCAGCGTGCCGAGCACGAAGCCGGCGGTCGTCTCCACGACGGTCGTCAACGTGTGCGGCGCAAGCGTCCCGGAGGCGGCGAGCTCCATGAGCGTCCGCGCGATCTTGAGCGGATAGCTGAACAGCAGCTCGTCGATCCATCCGGATCGGACGGCCGTCTCCCACAGGACGATGAAGGCGATGAGCAGCGCCGCCTGCAGCACCCGCACCAGCAGCGTGACGCGCGCGGCCCGCTTCCGGTACGCCCGCTCAAGCTCGCGGATCCAGCCGCTCTCCCGCTTCCCGGGCATGGGTTGCGCTCCCTCCTTCCGATTCCTGAATCATCCCCCGCAGCCGTTGGAACAGCGGGCCGAAATCCGGATCCCACCGCGCCTCGGACGGCTGGCGCTCGCGGATCGACGCCGGCACGTCCAGCACGGTCCGGATGCGGCCCGGGGACGAAGCCAGAATGACGACGCGGTCGCTCATCGCGGCCGCCTCCTCCAGATCGTGCGTCACGAGCACGGCCGTCACGCCGCGCCCCTTCACCGTCTCCCACACGAGATCTTCCAGTTGCAGCCGGATGAGCAGATCGAGCGCCGAGAACGGCTCGTCGAGCAGCAGCACCTCCGGCTCCCGGGCCAGCGTCCGCACGAGCGCGGCGCGCTGCCGCATCCCGCCGGAGAGTTCATGCGGATAGCGGCGCGCGGCGCCGGCGAGACCGAATTCGGCGAGCAGCCGGTCGACCCGGCGCGCCGCCTCGGGGCCGCGCTCACCCGCGATTTCGAAGCCGATGAGCGCGTTGTCCCGGATGTTCCGCCACGGGAACAGATAGTCTTGCTGGAGCATGTAGCCGATGCGCGGATCGGGACCGGCCACCGGCTCGCCCGCAAGCTCGACGGTTCCCCGCGAAGGCTTGAGCAGCCCGGCCATCAGGTTCAGGATCGTCGTCTTGCCGCAGCCGCTCGGGCCGACCAGGCTGACGAACTCGCCGGCGGCGATGTCAAGATCCAGTCCGTCCACGGCCAGCGCCGCGCCGTCGGGACCGACATAGGCGTGCGACACGCCGGACAGCCGAAGCATGGCGTCCATCCGCATCCCACCTCCGCTCGTGACTTGTGGCCGACCCGCCGTTCACCGGTTCAGCGCCTTCTCCGCGAACGAATTGTCGACGATCGCCTCCAGCGGCGTCCGCTCCGTGATCTCGCCGGCCTGCGTCATGATGTCGAGCAGATTGTTCCATTCCGCCTCGTCGATCACGCCGCCGACGGCGTACGACTGCTGCGCCTTGTACCGCTCGATCACGCTGACGGCGATGTCCCGGTCCGTTCCCTCGAAGAACCCGAGCACCGCGTCCGCGATCTCGCCCGCCGGCTTATCGTCGACCCAGCGCTGCGCCCGCGTGATCGCGTTCGTGAACTTCTGGACGGTCTCCCTGTTCTTGTCGATGTAGCTCTTCTTCGCCATGAACACCGTGTACGGCAGCCGTCCGCTCTCCACGCCGAACGACGCGATGACGTAGCCCTTGCCTTCCTTCTCGAAGATCGACGCCTGCGGCTCGAACAGCTGGACGTATTCGCCGGTACCCGACGCGAACGCCGCCGGGATGTTGGCGAACTCGACGTTCTGGATCAGCTCGAGATCCCGGTGGGGATCGATGCCGTGTTTGCGCAGCGTGAACTCGCCCGCCATCTGCGGCATGCCGCCCTTGCGTTGTCCGAGGAACACCGAGCCCTTCAGATCGTCCCAGTCGAACGACTCCTTCTTCTCGCGCGCGACGAGGAACGTGCCGTCGGTCTGCGTCAGCTGGGCGAAGTTGATGACCGGATCGTCCGCCCCCTGCTGGTAGACATAGATCGACGTCTCCGAGCCGACCAGCGCGATGTCGATACCGCCCGACAGGAGCGCCGTCATCGTCTTGTCGCCGCCGGCCGTCGTCTGCAGGTCGACCTCCAGTCCCTCATCCGCGAAAAATCCCTGGCTGAGCGCGACATAAAGCGGAGCGTAGAAAAGCGAGCGCGTCACCTCGCCCACTCTCACTTTCTCCGTCCCTTTCGAACCGCCGCCGCAGCCCGCCAGCAGCGCGGCGATCAGCGCGGCCGCGAGGAGCCATCCGAATCGCGATCGCTTGTGCATGCACCTTCACCGCCTTTTCTACCGGGTTGAATTCGGGTGTGTTACAGCCTATTCTCCGCATGGGCGGTTGGTGCGCAAAAAACCCGGCCGGTCCGCCAGGTTCGTCTGGCGGTCCGGCCGGGTCGTCGTTCCGGCGTTACAGCCGGTAGATGTCGCGATATTTGTGTTCCAGATAGCGGGTCAGATGGGACGGATCAAGCGGCCCGCCGGTGACGCGGCGCACGATCTCGCCGGGCGTCTCGAGCTTGCCGTACCGGTAGATGCGCTCGGTCAGCCAATCCTTGATCGGATGCAGCCGGCCCGAGCCGACCAGCTCCCACATGTCGGGCATCTCGCGCTCCATGGCCCACGCGAACTGCGCCGCGTACATGTTGCCGAGCGAGTACGAGGGGAAATAGCCGAACGAGCCGCCGGACCAGTGGACATCCTGCAGCACGCCTTCGGCGTCGCTCTTCGGCTCGACGCCGAGGTACTCCCGGTACTTCGCGTTCCAGATTTCCGGGAGATCCGCCGCCGCCGCGCCCTCGTCGAAAATCATTTTCTCGATCTCGTAACGGATGACGATGTGCAGGTTGTACGTCAGCTCGTCGGCTTCGATGCGGATGAGCGACGGCTCGACGATGTTGATCGCCCGGTAGAACGTCTCCTCGTCGGTGTTCAGCCGGCCAGGGAAATGCGCCTTGAGATCGCCGAAGTAACGGTGCCAGAACGGACGGCTTCGGCCGATGATGTTCTCCCAGAAGCGCGACTGCGATTCGTGGATGCCCATCGACGTGCCGGTGTGGAGCGTCGTGCCCGCAAGCTCGGCGTCGATGTTTTGTTCGTAAAGCGCGTGGCCGCCTTCGTGAATCGTGCCGAAAAGCGCGCTCGCCACATCGTTCTCGAGGTACCGCGTCGTGATCCGGACGTCTCCGGGGCCGAGCCCGATCGCGAACGGATGGACGCTGGCGTCCAGCCGTCCGGCCTCGAAGTCGAAGCCCATCTCCTTCAGGATGAACAGACTGAACTTGCGCTGCGCCTCCGGCTCGAACGCGCCGGCGAGGACCGACCGGTCCGGCTTTGCCGGCGATTCGGCGATCGCGGCCGCGAGCGGGACGAGCTTCTCCCGGAGGTACCCGAACAGCCGGTCGAGCTCGGCGGTCGTCATGCCGGGCTCGTACTGGTCGAGCAGCGTGTCGTAGCGCGTCCCCTTCTCGCCCCACAGGTCGATGAACCGGTTCGTGTAGTCGATGATTTTCTCGAGGTACGGACGGAATCCGGGGAAGTCGTTGCGCGCTTTCGCCTCCTCCCAGAAAGCTTCCGCCTGCGAGGTCAGCACGACGTACTCCCGGTACAGCTCCGGCGGGATGCGGCGGTTCCGCTCGTATTCCTTCGCCGTCTCGTCGACGAGCCGTTTGTCGATCCGGGACAGTTCCGCGTACACTTCCGGTTCCCTGAGGCGCGCGAGCAGATCGCCCATCTCGTCGGAGACGGCCAGCTTGAACGACTCCGCCGACAGCGCGCCGACCGCCTCCGAGCGGGCCTCGATGCCCTTCCGGGGCGCGCCGGTCCGCATGTCCCAGTAGGCGAGTCCGACCACTTCCTCATAGCTCTTGATGCGCTTGATCAGCTCGCGGAATTGCGCGAGCGCGTTCGTTTGCGTCATGATGTTCTACCGCCTTTCCGGCAAATTGGCTTCCCCTTGATGATACGTCCGCGCGCAACGTATAATCAACTTTGACTTGCGAAGGCTCCGCTCTCGGAGCCGGAAAGGAGACATGCGATGCGAATCGATGTGACGCCGGAAGCCGCCGCCGTTCTGGCCGCCACGCCGGGCGTGGGACGGCGGCTCAGGCTGGTGTACGACACGGAAGGCTGCGGCTGCGCCGTGAGCGGCGTTCCCGCCCTGCAGGCGGCGGACGAACCGGCGCCCGGCGATCTGGAGGCGGAGACGGACGGGCCTTTCGCGATCGGTTACGACCCGAGGCGGGAAGTGTTTTTCGAGGACCGGCTCGTCATCGACCGCGCGCCGGACGGCGAAGGCCTCATGCTGCGCGGCGCGGGCCAGATCTACACGAGTCATCTGCGGATCGTCGCGCCGGTCCGCAATGCGGGAGGATGATGGCTTGAACCGACTGGCATCCATCCTGGAGCACAATCGCCGGTTCGTGGAGAACCGCGAATACGAGGCGTACATGACCGACCGCTTCCCCGACAAGAAGATGGTCGTCGTCACCTGCATGGACACGCGCCTGACGGAGTTGCTGCCGCGCGCGATGAACCTGCGCAACGGCGACGCCAAGATCATCAAGAACGCCGGCGGCATCGTCACGCAGCCGTTCGGCAACATCATGCGCAGCATCCTGATCGCGCTGTACGAGATGAAGGCGACCGAGGTGTTCATCGTCGGGCACCACGAATGCGGCATGACCGGGCTTGACCCGGAGATCGTGCTCGGGCACATGCGCGAGCGCGGCATCGCCGATTCGACGATCGAGATGCTGACGAACGCGGGCTTCCAGCTCGACCGGTGGCTGACCGGGTTCGACAGCGTGCGCGACAGCGTCGAGAAGAGCGTCGGCATCGTCCGCCGCCATCCGCTGCTGCCGCCGGGCACCGCCGTGCACGGCCTGATCATTCACCCCGCCACCGGCAAGCTCGACCTTGTCGTGGACGGCTACAAGGAACAGGCGGGCTGAATCAGGCGCCGCCCGGCGGGCGATCCCCGGATCTTGCGGCCGCCCGCTCGGCGGCAGCCCTCGCCCGCGCCTCGATGACGTCCGACCGGTCGCGCAGCGCGTGCCGCCGGACGATCGCGTCCTCGAGCGGATCGTCCGCTCCCCATGAAAGACCGCTGCGGGCGGCGCGGTCCCGCAGTTCCCGCAGCAGCGCGCCGTCCCGGATCGGCAGATTGACCGCCCGGTAGGCGGCTGCCGCGCCTTCCGCTTCCAGCCGGCGCGCCGCGTCGGCCGCGATGCGCCGCGCCGCTTCGCCGTCCAGGCCAAGCCGGTCGAGCGTCTCCGGGCGGAGCTTCGCCTCCGCGCCGCGGTACATCTTGAGCGCGCCGGCCGGGTTGCCCCGGCGATGATGGTACAGCGCCACCGCGAGCTGGATCAACCCGACCCAGACGTCGCGCTCCGGATCGTCTTCAGGAAGGGATTTCCAATATGCTTCGAGGATCTCGTGGCACTCGAAGTAATCGCGCGTCGCGTGGAACTCGAACAGATAGTCCACATAGCTTTCCGGATAGGCGGTCATGCCCGTTCACCTGCCGATTCGCCGGCCCGTTGCCGGCATTTTCATGGAACCCGGGACCCTGCCCGGACGTATACGAAGATGATACCAGAAGAACTTGCGATTTGGGGAGGACACTATACCGATGAAGTCTTCGATCTGGACGAAAGCGCTTCTCGCGCTCACCGTGTTCACCGTGTTCTTTGTCGCCGTGGCCGACGACGCGGACGCCCGCCGCGGACGGTTCGTCGCGCCGAAGAAGTCGTACACCGAGCAGCCGAAGAAAGCGCAGGACAACGCGGCCAATGTCAACCGGTCCGATTCCGGCACGACCGCCGGCCAGAAGTCGGGCGCGAACACGACGGGCGGCGCCGGAACCGCCGGCACGCAGCGCGGCCTGTTCGGGGGCGGCAGCTTCATGAAGGGCCTCATGGTCGGCGGCCTCGCCGGCCTGCTGTTCGGCAGCCTGTTCGCGGGCATGGGCTTCCTGGGCGAGCTGCTCGGCCTGATGATCAACGTGCTCGCGATTTACTTCCTGTTCGTGATCGTGCGCAACGTTTACCGCTACTTCCGCGACCGGAAGCCGCCGCGCGAATCGAGGAGACCGTACTGAGCATGCGCCTGTCGATGGATGAGATCGTGAACGCGGTCTGCCTTCATTTCGCCGAGCGGAAGGGCGTGAAGCCGACCGACGTCGAAGTGCAGCTCCAGTGGGACGAGGAGTACGGCTATACGGCCGAGGTATGGGTGCTCGGCCGGAGCCAGTACATTGTCGAAGCGAACCTGCTCGAGGCGATCGAGCGCTACATGTTCACCGAGTACGGCATGCGGGTGTACCGCGACCAGATCCGGCTCGGGCTGGACGACGAGATCTGGGCGGACATCGCGGTTTGATGGCGCCCGCGGACAAGCGAAGCCGCTTCCGAAGCGACGGCTTCGCTTGTTTTGTTTCGCGCGCGGTCGGCGGCCCGGCGCGATTCGCGATTTTGGAAACATTGCCAAGCAACCTTCCCTCCTCTTCTGCGTTAAATTAATAGATTCACAGTTTGCGAGAGGAAGGGTGTTGAACCGCGCATGAAACTTCGCGCCCTCAGGGCGATCATCGCGCTGCTGGCCGTCGCCGCGCTCGGCCTGCAGACGGCTTCCGCGGCGAGCGCCGCGGCGGATCAGGCCCGCATCACGAAGTACCGCGTCTACCAGAACGACAATCCGCTCAAGGAATTCGCCTCCGAAGCGCAGGCGATCGCCTACGCGAAGCAGTTCGCGTACAGCCGCGTCGAGAAAATCGCCGACCGCGCCTGGGTCTGGAACAACTATCCGCGCTACGGGGTTTACGTCGACGGCGAGCTTGCGCCGAACATGCGGTTCGCTACATACGCCGAGGCGAAGAAGGCGGCCTCGGGCAAGATCAACGTCGCAATCCGCGACTTCGAGCAGCCCGGCTGGATCGAAGCGAACTTCGCGCGCTACCGGCTGTACCAGGGGCACAAGACGCTCCCCGGCTGGTCGTTCGCCACGCTGGCGGAGGCGAAGGCGGCCGCGAAGTACTACAAGAACATGCACATCATCGACCTGACGACGAATACGTGGATCTGGGACAACCTGACGGACGAGGAGGAAGCGGCGGAACGGGAGAAGCCGCCCGCCTACGCGGTGCTCGCGGGCGGCGAGCTCGGGGAGGCGCGCTACGGGTATCTGCGCGACGCGATCCAGGCGGCGGCCGGCATCGCGGGCAGCGAAGTCATCCATCTCGACACGGGCGCGGTCGTCCACTCGAACGTCCCGCCGTACGCCGTCTTCCAGAACGGCAAGGAACGGAAGCGGTTCTTCGGCCTCGACAACGCCGTCGCCTACGCGAAGGAGCTGATCGGCGCCGAGATCGTCCGGGACGGAAAGGTGCTCTGGACGAACATCCCGTATTACCGCGTATACCAGGGCGACCGCGAAGTCCGGCAGTTCCACGCGCTCAAGAGCGCCCTGGCCTACGCGTCGGGACTTGCGAACGCGTCCATCCGCACGGAGGAAGGACGGCTGCTCTGGAGCAACGCGAGCCGTCTGCTCTATCTCGGGTGGAACGGTTCGTCGAACCCGGCCACGATTCTGAGCCAGGTCGCGAACACGCAGGGGCTCGACTTCGACTCGCCGACCTGGTTCCAGCTCGCTTCGGCGGACGGCAAGCTCGAGGACAGATCGGACGCCGCGCTCGCGCGGGAACTGAAATCCCGCGGCATCAAGGTGATGCCGCTCGTGCACAACCAGTTCGACAAGCAGCTGACGAGCGCGTTCCTCGCCGACGAGGCGGCGCAGCAGCGGTTCGTCGACGCCCTCGCCCGCCGGCTGTCCGAGCTCGGCGTCTACGGCGTCAACCTCGACTTCGAGGAAGTCGCCGCCGCGGACCGCGACCGGTACACCGCCTTCGTGCGGAGACTGGCGGACGCCGTCCACGCCCGCGGACTGAAGCTGTCCATCGACCTCATCCGGGGCGACAAGGCGTGGAACCACCTGACCGCGTACGATCACGAGAAAATCGCCGAGGCCGTCGACTACATCATGATCATGGCCTACGACCAGTACTGGAGCGGCAGCACGAAACCCGGCTCCGTATCCGGACTGGCCTGGACCGAGCAGGGCATCATCGATTATCTGTCCTACGGCATCCCCCGCTCGAAGCTGTTCCTCGGCGTGCCGCTCTACGTGCGGGAATGGAAGGTCGACAAAGCCGGCAATGTGATCGGTTCCCGGGCGGTCCTGATGAAGGACATCCCCGCCCTGCTGGCCGAAGTGGATGAGACGACGTCGTTCGATCCCGCGTTCGGGCAGACGAAGGTCACCTACGTCCGGGACGGGCAGACCTATATGTTCTGGATGGAGACGGAGCAGACGATCAAGGCGAGAATCGAGCTCGCGAAGAAATACGATCTGGCCGGCGTCGCCGTATGGCGGCTCGGCTACGAGCCTCCGGAGCTGTGGACGATGATGCTCAGGATGAAATGACGGACAAGGCGGACGCCCATCCGACGGGCGCCCGCCTTCCTGTTGTGTCTTCATCCGTCCGGTTCCGCCAGCCGGGTGCGCCGCACGGCCATGGATGCCCATCCGGGCACGGCACGGCCAATGCCGAACAGCAGCCTTGCGGCGCCGGGACGGCCGAACGCCGCCTGCAGCAGACGGCCAAGACGCAGCGCGCCCTCGCATTCCCGGCGGAAGAACCGCCCGTACTCGCGGCGCCACGCGTCTTCCGTCAGCTCGCCGCGCAGATGCAAGTCGGCCAGCCGCGCGCAGACCAGCCCGGAACGCAGGGCAATCGACATGCCGTCTCCGCAGAGCGGCGGGATGCGCAGCGCCGCGTCGCCGACGAGCGGGCAATCGGCCCAGGCGAGCGGCCGGCGGTCAAGCACGACCGGCGAGACCGCGGCCGCCGTGCCGGGAACGGGCCGGGCGCCGGCCAGTCTGCGCGCCAATCCGGGGTGGCGGCGCGCCGCGGAGGCGATCCAGGCCTCGGCGGAACGCTCGTCTTCGCCGAACGCCCGCCGATCGAGCAAGGCCGCGGCGTTGACCCGTCCGCCGGGCACGGGCGACAGCCCGAGGTATCCGCCGCGGAACGCGTAGAGCTCCGTCACCGGTCCGATGAACACGCCTTCGAAGTGGACCTTCACGCCGAGAAGCCGGGACGCGGAACCGTTGTCGGCGCGCGGGAATCCGAACGACCGGGACGCGCGCTCCCCGGCGGCGCGGGGATCCTTGAACGCCTTGCGCGCTCCCGCCCCCCAGGCGCCGATGACGATGCGCGCGCGGAACGTCTCCTCCATGCCGTTTCCCCGCATCCCGACTTCGTAAACGCCGCCTTCCCGGCGGACATGCAACGCCCGGGCCCCCATCCGCACTTCCACGCCGGCCCGCCAGGCTTCCTCGAGCAGCGCTGCGTCGAACGCATGGCGGCTGACCCCCAGCGCGGCGGCGGAAAGCGGCACGTCGAGCGGCCGGCCGCCGGGCGCGGACAGGCGGACGCGTTCGATCCTGACGGGCTCAAGCCGGTTCACCGCTCCTTCAAGCCCGAGTTCGCGCAGCGTCGCCCCCGCTTCCGGCGACAGAAACTCGCCGCATACTTTGTGCCGGGGCGTGGATCGCCGCTCCAGGACGACCGTCTCCCACCCCGCGCCGGCCAGCGCAACCGCCGCGGCGCTTCCGCCCGGGCCGCCGCCGATGACGACCGCGTCAACCGTTCTTGCCACCCGCCGCACCGCCTTCCGCCTTCGTCGCTGCTCAAAGCGCGTTTTTCCGAATCACGACAACATACCGATACGGCGCCTTGCGCCAATATCGCAGATCCCGGAATCCGCCTTCAGAGGCAAGTCTGTCCCAATTTTCGTCGCGAAATCCCCGCGCGACGGACAGCGGGCCGTCAATCCGGATGGAAGGATTTCGCGTGATGATCCGCGCCGTCAGCCATACCGCGGCCCAGGGCACGACGTGGCGGCGCAAATCGCTGACGACGACGCCGAGACGGGATGCGTCGAGCATTCGCCGGATGACGCCGGGAAGCTCGTCCGACCCGAAATGATGGACGAACTGCGCGGCGGTGACGATATCCGCCGACCGTTCCGGCAAGTCGAACAGATCGCCGCGCTCCACCGCGACCCGCTTCTCGCCCCGGAACAGCCGCATCGCCTCCCGACACGCCTCTTCCCTCCGGTCGACCAGCCGGATCGTCAGCTCCACCCGGTTCCGATCGGCCCAGCGCAGGAGCGCCCGGTTCACATCGCCGGAGCCGGCGCCGACATCGAGCACGGACAGCCGCGTCGGCCTGCCCGCATCGATCCAGAGCCGCCCGACGCCGCATCGGATCGGCCCGGCCGCCGCGAACAGCCGGTTGAGCGTCCGCAGCCGCCGGTACGCCTGCGCGAGTTCCGCCGCAGGCAAGCCTTCGCCGTCCATCCGTTCGCGCCGTATCGCGCGTTCCCGCAGCGATTCAAGCATGGACCGCAACCCGCCCGCTTTCGCCGGACACCGGGGCGGGCGCGAAGGTGAACGGCAATAGTTCCGCGGTCAGTCCCGGTCCGAAGGCGACGGCCAGGCCTTCGACCGGTCCGCTGCCATCCGGCCGGTCCCCAAGCTCGCGCAGAAGCTCCCGCATGACGAACAGGATCGACGCCGAGGACATGTTGCCGTACCGCCGGAGCACTTCCCGGCTCGGCCGCGTCTGCTCCGGCGTCAGCCCGCATATCTCTTCGACCGCGTCGATGATGCCGCGCCCGCCGGGATGGATCGCCCACAGTTCCGGAGCCCTCCCTTTCGGCATGAAAGACCCGATCTCCGCCGGCAAGTACTCGCGGATCCGCTTCGGGACGTTCGCCGACAACACCAGCTCGAAACCGTGGTTCCCGATGTCCCAGGTCATGTCCGCCTCTCCGCCCGGCAGCAGGACGGAGCCGGGCTCGCCCAGCCCGAATACGGCGGCGGCTTCTTCATCCGGCCTGCCGACGACGCAGGCGGACGCGCCGTCCCCGAACAGCGACGCGGCGAAGAGGTCTTCCCAATCATCCGAAGGCTGGATATGGAGCGTGCACAGCTCGACGCAGACGACAAGCGCGCGGACCTTCGCATCCCGGGATACCGCCGCGAACTGCCGCGCAAGGCCGACCGCCTTCAGTCCCGCCGCGCAGCCGACGAAGGTGAGCGGCAGCCGGTTCACCCGCTCCGGCAATCCCAATGCGCGCACAAGCTCCGCATCCAGCCCGGGCAAATATTGCCCCGTACAGCTTGCGGTGATCAGATGGGTTACGGCTTCCGGCGGCGTGCCGCTGTCTTCCAGCGCCCGCTCCGCAGCGAGCAGCGCCAGCGGCAGCGCCTCCCGCCGATAGACGGCCATCCGTTCGGCGGTGGCGGGCGCCGCTTCCCGGCCCAGCGGAAAGTAGCGGCAAGCTCCGGCTTTCTCCAGCAGGTTCGGCTCGCATGTGTGGCGCGACTCGATGCCCTGCTGGCGGAAGACGCGCCGGGCCCAGCGCGCCGCTGCCGGATTGTCCCTGAGCGCTTCCGCAAGCCGCAGCGAAGTGTCCGCCTGGTCGAGCCGCCAGCGGGGCACGGCGGTGCCGATGCCGAGCATCGCGATATCCGACGCAGAATCCATCCCGCTCACACCCTTTCCAGGTCGCTTGAGACGCCGATTGCCGCCCGGAGGCGGACAAGCGGCGCCGCTGTACGATTGTATTCGGATATCGGCGGAAGTTATGCCACGATCGTCGAACCGGCGCGGCATGAGCGCATCATTTCCATCAATGGAACGAAAAAAATCCCCGCGGCCTGACGCCGCGGGGACCGTGCAGGGATGAAGTTCGCATTATGCCTTGAAGAAGTCGATCCTCTTTTTCAGATCGGCCGATTGCTGCTGGAGCTGTTCGGACGTCGACGTGATTTCCTCCATGAGCGCGTATTGTTCCTGCGTCGAAGCGAACACTTCCTGCGCCCCGTCCCGGATCTGCTCCGCGATCTCGACGACCGCGCGCGCCTCGGCGAGCGTGCTGTTCATCTGCTCCGCCTGCGTCATGACCCGGTTCGACGCCTCGAGGACGATCTTGTGCACGTTCTCCGCTTCCCCGGCGATCAGGCGCAGCGCCTCCGCGGACTTTTCGCCGTGTTCGGACTCCTGTTCCGCGACCTCGTACTGCTCGGAGATCTGCTCGACCACCCGCCGGATTTCCTGCTGAATCTGCTCGATCAGCTGGCGGATGTCCTGCACCGACTCGGCGCTCTGCTGCGCCAGCTTGCGCACCGCTTCCGCGACGACCGCGAAGCCGCGCCCTTCCTCGCCGGCCCGCGCCGCCTCGATCGACGCGTTCAGCGAGAGCATGTGCGTCTGGTCGGCGATGCCCGCGACGACTTCGGAGATGTTGCCGATCAGGCCCGCATGCTCGTCCAGACGGCGGACGGTTTCGATCGATTCGCGGTTGAGCACGGCCATTTTCCGCATCCCTTCGACCAGCGATTCGATCGTCTCGCCGTTCTCGCGGATCGTCTGGTCCATCCTGATCGCCGAACGCCGCGCTTCCTCCGCCAGCTCGCTGATCTCGTTCGCGGCCTTCGACGCCAGCTCCAGCGACTGGAACATGACGGACGTCGAGCGGGATTGATGTTCCGCGCCTTCGGACATCCGTTCCACGCGGTCCGTGATGTTCTGGATATGCTGCGTGGCCTGTTCGATCGCGTTCCCGAGCTCGCCTACATGCAGATGGGTCGACTTGTAGTTGTCCGCGATGCCTTCGACGATCGTGCGCAACTGCCGGATCATCTTGTCAAAAGCCAGGGCGAGCGCGCGCAGTTCGTCGTCGGAGCGGGGCGGAACCACATCGACGTTCAGGTATCCCTCGGACACCCGGTTGGCCGTCTGCATGAGATGCTTGAGCGGTTTGACGAGATAGCTGGCCGCCAGCCAGCCGAGAAATCCGGTCCAGAAAATGCCGAGAAGCAGCGTGATGACGATGAACCAGCCCTCGGAAATGTAATCATCAAAATAATCCATCAGGACCAGAATGAAAAATGCGCTCGTGCCGTACGTGACAGCGGACACTGCCGTAATACCTAGTACGACTTTTTTCATGATGCTGAACTTGAACTTCATGTCGATTCCTCCCGAGGACACTTTTCCATTCCTATTACATTCGGCGGATGCGCGCGAAACCCTTTCGACATTTCGTTGAAGAATTAATCGGTTGTCCGGATGTTGGATTTTCCGACGCCATATACAAGTGAATGGTCATGTGTTATTCTTTATAGTGAACAGTTATGTTCGTAATAGCGCAAAAGGAGGTGATGATTTTGTCACGGTTCATATCCGTCGCGCTGGCCTTGTGTCTGGTCCTTACGGCTTCCCTCTCCCAGGCCGCCCCCGCCGCCGCGGCCGGATCCGGCTCGCCTCCGGTTCCGCGTGCGCCCGCGTTCGGCAATCTGTTCGGAGATCTTCTCGGTTTTCTCGCCGACCTGGGCGATCTGCTCCATGCGGCAATCACCGGAGGCGGCGGATCGAAAGACGGAAAGGACGGGAAGAACGGGAGCAACGGCAATAAAGGCAACAGCGGAAACAACGGCAACAACAAAGACAACAAGGGCAACAACAAAGACAATAAGGGCAACAAAGACAATAAAGGCAATAACGGGAAAAACGGAAAAGACAAACACCCACCGGGCGGCGGAAATCCCAAGCCCCCGGACAAACCCCCGGGACACAAGAATCCGCCCTGGGACTGGAACAACGACTGGGACGGCAAGGGATACAAGGAATCCTACGACATATGGAAAAAATTCTACTGCTGACCCATGTCCCGCACCGCGGCCGGGAAGCGCCGGCTTCCCGGCCCGCCCCCTCTGCGAAACCGCGCGCATCCGGCGGCGCCGACCCTCGATTGTCCTTGCCATCGCCTTCCGCTATAATAGTTCCATTGTCAGAAGCGTCCGCGGACCGGGCCTCGCGGCGGATACGCGGGTCCGATGAACGCCGGCCGCAAAACTAGCGGGATCAAGGAAGGTCACTCCGATGTACATCGCGGATCAATGGAAAGATTATGAAGTGATTGACGCCGGAAGCGGCGAGAAGCTCGAACGCTGGGGAACGGTCATCCTGCGCCGGCCGGACCCGCAGATCATCTGGCCGATCGAACGGGAGACGGATGAATGGCTTACGGCCCATGCCCATTACCACCGCAGCTCGTCCGGCGGCGGGCATTGGGAATACCGGCGCAAGCTGCCGGAGCACTGGAACATCCGGTACGGCAGGCTGACGTTCCTCATCCGGCCGACGAATTTCAAGCATACCGGGCTGTTCCCCGAGCAGGCGGTGAACTGGAGCTGGATCATGGACAAGATCAGCGGCGCCGGCCGGCCGATCCGGCTGCTGAACCTGTTCGCCTACACGGGCGGCGCGACCGTGGCCGCGGCCGCGGCGGGAGCCGCAGAGGTGGTCCATGTGGACGCGGCAAAGGGGATGGTGCAATGGGCGAAGGAGAACGCCGCCCTGTCGGGCCTTTCGGACCGTCCGATCCGCTACATCACCGATGACGTGTTCAAGTTCGTCCAGCGGGAGCAGCGACGCGGCCGCAAGTACGACGCGATCGTAATGGACCCGCCCTCCTACGGGCGCGGTCCGGGCGGCGAAATGTGGAAGCTCGAGACGAGCCTGTATCCGTTCCTCGAATCGTGTCTGCCGATTCTGTCGGACAACCCGCTGTTCGTCCTGATCAACGCCTACACGACCGGCCTCTCGCCGGCCGTGCTCGACAATCTGCTCCGGATGACGGTCGGGCGGAAGTACGGCGGCAGGATCAGCACCGGCGAGATCGGGCTGCCGATCACCCGCTCCGGCCTCGTGCTGCCGTGCGGCATTCTCGGCCGCTGGGAGGCGTCATGAACGGGCGCGAAAGCGGCGCGTCCGGGATTCGGGTGTTGTACGAGGACAACCACCTGATCGCGGTCGTCAAGCCGCCCGGCATGCTGTCGCAGGCGGACGGGACCGGAGCGCCGGACATCCTGACCGCCGTCAAGGCCGATCTGAAGTCGCGCTACAACAAACCGGGCAACGTCTTTCTCGGCCTCGTCCATCGGCTCGATCGGCCTGCCGGCGGCGCGATGCTGCTCGCGAAGACGTCGAAGGCCGCGTCGCGATTGTCCGACGCGGTGCGCACCCGCGCGTTCGCGAAGGGCTACGTCGCCTGCACGGAAGGCGTTCCGTCGCCGCGCGAGGCGAAGCTCGTCCATTATTTGCGCAAGGATCCGAAGACCAACACGGTCGCCGCCCTTCCCCGGCCCGCGCCGGACGCGAAGGAAGCGGCGCTGTCTTATGAAGTGATCGCCGCGAAGGACGGCCGGGCGCTCGTCGCCGTTCATCTGCACACCGGGCGTCCCCACCAGATCCGGGTGCAGATGGCCGCCATCGGCTGCCCGCTCGCCGGCGACCGGAAATACGGCGCGCGCGCGGGCGACTGGTCCCACGACACCGCGGCGCTCTGGTCGTGTTATATCGGCGTCGCCCATCCGGTGACGAAGGAATGGCTCGAGATCCGCTCCCTGCCCCCGCGCGAAGGCGTCTGGGCCGTCTGGCCCGAATCGGCGTGGAACGCGGCGGCAAGCGCATTCCCGGCGGAAGGGACGGACGCGCGATGAAGCGGCGCGTTGCCGTCGTCCTCATGCTGGCCGCCTCGCTCGCCGGGCTGGTGCTGATCTTCGCGCTGATCGTCTGGAACGGCGAATCCGCTCCGCCGGATGACGACGCGGCGAACCGCGAACAGGCGGACAACCATCGCGCGGAAGGCTCATCGGAAGGCCCATCCGATATTTCGCGGGAGGAACCGCGGGAAGCGCCCCCCGAACCGGAACCGGTCCCGCCCGGTTCGCCGGGTTCGGGCCTTGCGGCGGAAGGCCTGCTCGTCGCCGTCGGCGACATCATGATGCACATGCCTCAGCTTCCGGCGTATTTCGACCCGGAGAGCAAGCGGTACGATTTCACCCCGTACTTCGCCGAGGTGAAGCCGCTGATCGAGGACGCCGACTGGGCGATGGCGAACCTCGAGACGACGCTGTCGGAGAACGGCGACTACTCCGGATACCCCCGCTTCAGTTCGCCCCGCGAGCTCGCGGCCGCGCTGAAGGAAGCCGGCTTCGACATCGTCACGACCGCGAACAACCATGCGCTGGACCGCGGCGTGCCGGGCGTCAAGCGGACGCTCGGATTTCTGGAGGAGCAGGGCCTCGTCACCCGCGGCACCGCCCGTTCCGCGGAAGAAGCCGCCGGAACCGTCATCGTCGAGCAAAACCATATCCGCGTCGGGCTGCTCGCGTACACCTACGGCACGAACGGCATCCCGATCCCCGCTGACATGCCGTGGCTCGTCGACCTGATCGACGAGGAGCGCATGGTCCAAGACATCGCCGCGCTCCGGGAAGCCAGCGCCGACTTTATTGTCATTGCGCTGCATTTCGGCACGGAATACCAGACCGAGCCGTCCGATGAACAGAAAAGGCTGGCGCGCAGGCTCATCGCCGCGGGCGCCGACCTGATCGCCGGCTCGCATCCGCACGTCATCCAGCCGTACGAAGTCGTGGATGCGCAAGACGAAAGCGGCGCGGCGCGACAGGGCGTCATCATTTACTCCATGGGCAATTTCATCTCGAACCAGCGGGGCGACACGAAGGATTACGGCGCGCTGTACCGGATCCGGCTGCGCAAGGAGGAAGGGATCACGCGGATGACCGAGGTGGAGCCGGTCATTACCTGGGTGCACCGTTACAAAGCGGAAGGCCGCAATCATTACCGGATCCTGCCCGTCGAGCGCGTGCTCGAAGAACGCAACGATCCGCTGCTGACCGCGGCCGATTATGCACAGATGGAGAAAAATCTCGACACGCTCCGGAAGCGGCTGGCCGCCATGGGCGCGCCGGTCCCGGCTCCGTGATCCTACCGCTCGTCGCCCGCCGCGGCCGGCCGCAGCACCGGCTCGTCGGCGATCTTGCCGAGCAGATAAATAAGCAGCTGTTGATTGTGAGTCGATATCCGATCAAGCGCCTGCTGGATGTAACGCTCGCGGATTTCCACGCCGCGCCGGGCTTCGCGCACGCCCCGCTCCGTTGCGGTCACCCAGACGATGCGCCGGTCGGTCTCGTCCCGCGCGCGCGAAATGAGGCCGCCCCGCTCCATCCGGTCGAGCAGCGTCGTGATCGCGGCGGGCGTCGTGGACAGATAGTGCAGCATGTCCGACGGTTTCATCGGCTGATGCTCCAGGAGCAGTTCGAGCACGTTCAGCTGGCTTTCGGTCAGGGCGGGAGCCAGCGCCTCGTCGAGATGCAGTTTCCACTCTTTCGTGATTTTCATCCACAGTCGGGCAAATTCCGCGGCGAACATCCCCATCCCTCCCAATATCCGCCTGAATTCCATTATATCAGCCGCCCGTGTCGAAAAAAAGATTAACGCACTTAATAATTTACGCCGTGAATCGATACATTCCCCACCGAACCGACAGACGATGACAGAACGCGCCGCCGGCTCCGCGTCGAATGGCGCCGCCGGGCGGACAGCCGGGCAACACAAAACCCGCGGGCTCCGGAACGAATTCCGGCGCGTGCGGGTTCATATGCCGTTCGTCTGATGTCCGCCGATGCGTCCGTCGCCCGGTCCGACTCCCCTTCAGGCGTCGCTGTCCCGGGCTTCGCGATCCGGCCGGCGGAAGCTGATGATTGCCGGATCCTGCCTGTCGATCGCGGCGACGCGCTTGCCGCCCGACCGCAGCAATTCGATCGGCGCATCTTCCGAACTGAACGTGAAGGACGCGCCCGAAGCGGTCGCCACCGTGTAGCGCGCCTCCTCCTTGCAATGGAACGCGCCGATCAGCCGGCTGCCGTTCGATTTCGTCCGCTTGCCTTCGTTGAACACGAACGTCGCGAGGCCTCTGCCGCCCCTGCCCTGCACCGGGTAGTCGAGCAACAGCGACCGTTTCGCCCATCCCAGGTCGGTGACGACGAGCACCTCGCCCTCTTCGCCCTCGACGAGCAGGGCGGCCGCGACCTCGTCGCCGTCTTTGAGCTGGATGCCGCGCACGCCGGCGGCGACGCGGCCCATCGGGCTCACTTCCGATTCCTCGAACCGGATGCTCATGCCGAGCTTCGTGATGAGCATCACCTGCCGCTGACCGACGCTCGGCAGCACCTGGACCACTTCGTCGCCTTCCGCGAGCTTCACCGCGGCGATCGGTCCCGTGCGGGTCGTCTGGTATTCCTTCAGCGGCGTCCGCTTCACCTGGCCGCGCTTCGTCACGAACAAGAGCGACAGATCCTCGCGCCCGAAATCCCGCACCGGGATCAGCCCCGCGATGCCGTCTTCCTTCGCGATCGGCACGACGTTGACGAGCGCCGTTCCGGTATCCTTCCACTTGAACTCCGGAATCTGGTGAACCGGCAACAGGAAATACGAGCCCTTGCGCGTGAACAGCAGCAGCTGGTCCAGCGTGTTCACGTCGAGCACGTGGCGGACGATGTCGCCCTCCTTCACGCCGGAACTCACGATGTCGCCGCCGGACCGGGTGAAGGACAGAAGGCTCGTCCGCTTGATGTAGCCGTCCTGCGACAGCGTGACAATCACGTCTTCGGAGGCGACCATCACCTCGAGACCGACCTTCAGCTCCTCCACCTCGCCGCGGATGTCGGAGCGGCGGTCGACTCCGTATGTATCGCGAATCTCCGTGAGCTCGTCCTTGATGACGCCGAGCAGCTTCTTCTCGCTCGCGAGGATCGACTTCAGGTACGCGATGCGCTTCTCGGTCTCGCGCAGCTCCTTCGTCAGCTGCGTAATCTCGAGATTCGTGAGCCGGTAGAGCTGGAGCGTCAGAATCGCGTCCGCCTGCCGCTCGGTGAACCCGAACTTCGCGACCAGGTTCTGCTGCGCGTCCTGGCGGTTCTTCGACGCCTTGATCGTCGCGATGACGTCGTCGAGGATGTTCAGCGCCTTCACGAGCCCCTCGAGCACGTGGGCGCGGTCCTCCGCCTTCTCGAGATCGAACCGGGTGCGGTTCGTGACGACTTCCTTCTGGTGATCGATGTAGGCCGTCAGCATCTCCTTCAGGCCGAGCTGGCGCGGCGCCTTGTTGACGATCGCCACCATGTTGAAGTTGTAGGTGATCTGCAGATCCGTCTTCTTGAGCAGATAGGCGAGGATGCCTTCGGCGTCCGCGTCCTTCTTCAGCTCGACGACGATGCGCAGCCCGTTCCGACCGCTCTCGTCGCGCACCTCCGCGATGCCGTCGACCTTCTTCTCGAGCCGGATCGTCTCCATCGCCGTCACGAGCCGCGACTTGACGACCTGGTACGGAATCTCGGTGATCACGATCTGCTTGCGTCCGCCGCGCAGATCCTCGATCTCCGTCCTCGCGCGGATATGGATGCGCCCCTTGCCCGTCGCGTACGCTTCGCGGATGCCTTCCTCGCCCATGATGATGCCGCCCGTCGGAAAATCCGGCCCCTTGACGATGCCGATCAGCTTGTCAAGCGTAATGTCCGGATCGTCCATGACGGCGACGCAGGCGTCGATCACCTCGCGCAGGTTGTGCGGCGGGATCTCGGTCGCGAAGCCGGACGAGATGCCGCTCACGCCGTTGACGAGCAGATTCGGGAAGCGCGACGGAAGCACGACCGGCTCCTTCGCGGTGTTGTCGAAATTGTCCTTGAACGGAACGGTCCGCTTGTCGATGTCGCGCAGCATTTCCATCGCGATCGGAGACAAGCGCGCCTCCGTGTACCGCATCGCGGCGGCCGGGTCGTCGTCGAGCGAGCCCCAGTTGCCATGGCCGTCGATCAGCACGTGGCCCATCTTCCACGGCTGCGCCATCCGCACCATGCCCTCGTAGATCGACGCGTCGCCGTGCGGATGGTAGTTGCCCATCACGTCGCCGACCGTCTTCGCCGACTTGCGGTACGGCTTGTCGGGCGTGTTGCCGGCTTCGTACATCGCGTACAGGATGCGGCGCTGCACCGGCTTCAGCCCGTCGCGGACGTCGGGAATGGCCCGGTCCTGGATGATGTATTTCGAGTACCGGCCAAAGCGGTCTCCCACGACCTCTTCGAGAAACGCCGGCAGGAACTGTTCAAGCGTGCCCATGCCGCCTCTCTCCTACTCTTCGTATTCGGTGAAATCGACGTTTTCGATGATCCACTTCTTGCGCGGATCGACCTTGTCGCCCATCAGCGTCGAGACGCGCCGCTCCGCCTTCGCGGCGTCCTCGATCCGCACCTGCAGCAGCGTCCGCGTCTCGGGGTTCATCGTCGTCTCCCAGAGCTGCTCCGGGTTCATCTCGCCGAGACCCTTGTAGCGCTGCAGCTCGCAGTTCTTGCCGAACTCCTTCAGATAGTTCTGCAGCTGCTCGTCCGTCCAGGCGTACCGCACGGTCTCGAGCTTGCCGGTCTTGCGGGTGATTTTGTACAGGGGCGGCTGCGCGATGTACACCCGGCCCAGATCGATGAGCGGCTTCATGTACCGGTAGAAGAACGTGAGCAGGAGGCACTGGATATGCGCGCCGTCCGTGTCGGCGTCGGTCATGATGATGATCTTGCTGTAGTTCGCCTCGTCGGGGTCGAAGTCCGGCCCGACGCCGGCGCCGATCGCCGAGATGATCGTCTTGTATTCCTCGTTCTTCAGAATGTCGGCGAGCCGCGCCTTCTCCGGGTTCATCGGCTTGCCCCGCAGCGGCAGAATCGCCTGGTAGCGCGAGTCGCGCCCCTGCTTCGCCGAACCGCCCGCGGAATCGCCCTCGACAATGAACAGCTCGTTGCGCAGGAAATCCTTCGACTGGGCCGGCGTCAGCTTGCCGTTCAGGTTGGACGACTCGCTGCGCTTCTTGCCCGAGCGTACCTCCTCGCGCGCCTTCCGCGCCGCCTCGCGCGCCTTCGCCGCCTGGATCGCCTTCTTCAGGAGCTGCTGCGCGACCTGCGGGTTCTCCTCGAGGAACACGGCCATCTTGTCGGAGACGACCGCGTCGACCGCGCTGCGCGCCGAAGCGCTGCCAAGCTGGTCCTTCGTCTGTCCGACGAACTCGACATCGGACATCTTCACGTTGATGACGGCGATCATCCCTTCGCGCAGGTCGGCGCCGTCGAGGTTCTTGTCCTTCTCCTTCAGGATGCCGTTCTTCCGCGCGTACTCGTTCATGACGCGGGTGTACGCCGTCTTGAACCCGGTCTCGTGGGTGCCGCCGCCGCGCGTCGGAATCGAGTTGACGAACGAGGCGATCGTCTCGGTGTAGCCGTCGTTGTACTGCAGCGCCACCTCGACCTCGATGTCGTCCCGTTCCGCGTAGAAATGGATGACGTCCGTGAGCACCGATTTTCCTTCATTGAGGAACGCGACGAACTGGCTGGCGCCGCCTTCGTAGTGGAAGACGTCCTCACGGCCCGTCCGCTCGTCCTTCAGCGTCACCTTCAGGCCGGCGTTCAGGAACGCGATCTCCTGCAGCCGCTCGGCGAGCGTGTCGTAGTTCAGGTTGATGTTGCCGTGGAACACCCGCGCGTCCGGCTTGAACGTCACCTTCGTGCCGGTCTTGCGCGTGTTGCCGACGATCTCGAGGCCGGTCACCGGCTCGCCGACATGCTCCTTGCCGTCCTTGTCCACCCAATATTCGAACCGCTGGCGATGAATTTTGCCGTCGCGGTAAATCTCCACCTCGAGCCATTCGGACAGCGCGTTCGTCACGGACGCCCCGACGCCGTGCAGGCCGCCGGATTTCTTGTAACCGTTTCCGCCGAATTTGCCGCCGGCGTGCAGCACCGTGAACACGACCTGGGGCGTCGGCACGCCGGTCTTGTGCATGCCGGTCGGGATGCCGCGTCCGTTGTCGAGGACCGTCACCGAATTGTCGGCGTGAATCGTCACGTTGATCTCGGTCGCGAACTTCGCCAGATGCTCGTCCACGGCGTTGTCCACGATTTCCCAGACGAGATGATGAAGGCCGGAGCTGGACGTGCTGCCGATGTACATGCCCGGACGCTTCCGGACCGCCGTCAGCCCTTCCAGCACCTGAATGTCGTCCGCGTCGTATCCGCGCTCCCGCGCGGTCGCCTGGTCCGCGAACAGATCCAATTGTTCCGCCATGCGCGCCCTCCTTCACCGATTTGCGGCGTGCCGGATTCGGCTGCCTGAAGCCGCAGCCATCCTGTGCGGCAAACAAGCATTATTGTAATTCATTATATCCGGTTTCGTAAAGCTTGGCGGCGCGGCGCGGAATTCCGGGCGGTCCGTCGGCCGATTGCGCTTATCGTGATATGTTTACATAATATTTATTTCGTATACTCTCTCTTTCACAAAAAAGAAGCCGTTCCGCAAGACGGACCGCCGCCTTCGCGAAACAGCCTTCTTTTTTCCCCGCGTTCCCGATTCAGGCCGACAGGAACCGGTACTGCGCCTCGATCAATCCGTGGTAGACGCCGCGCTTCCGCATCAGCTCGTCGTGGTTGCCCTGCTCGACGATGCGGCCGTGGTCGAGCACGATGATGTTGTCCGCGTGGCGGATCGTCGACAACCGGTGCGCGATGATGAACGACGTGCGGCCGGTCAGCAGCGTCTTGAGCGCCTCCTGGATCTTCAGCTCCGTCTCCGTGTCGATGCTGGCCGTCGCCTCGTCGAGAATCAGGATGCGCGGGTCGGCAAGCAGCGCGCGGGCGAACGAGATCAGCTGGCGCTGACCCATCGAGAGGACGCTGCCGCGTTCCTGCACCTCGGTGTCGTACCCTTGCGGCATTTTCATGATGAAATCGTGGGCGTGGACCGCCCGGGCCGCCATTTCCACCTCCTCGTCCGTCGCGTCCAGCCGTCCGTAGCGGATGTTGTCGCGGATCGTGCCCGAGAAGATGAACGTGTCCTGCAGCACGATGCCGATCTGGGAGCGCAGGCTCTCGAGCGTCACGTCCCGGATGTCGACGCCGTCGATAAGCACGCGGCCGCGGACAGGATCATAGAAGCGGCAGAGCAGGTTGATGATCGTGCTCTTGCCCGAGCCGGTGTGGCCGACGAGCGCGATCGACTGCCCCGCCTTCGCCTCGAGGCTGACGCCGCGCAGCGCCGGCCGGCCGGGCTCGTACTCGAAGACGATGTCCTCGAACCGGACGTCGCCGCGAATCTCCGGCATCCGCTTCGCGTCCGGCCGCTCGGCGACCGTCGGCTTCTCGTCCAGAAACTCGAAGATCCGCTCGGAGGACGCCATCGCGATCAGGAGCTGCGAGTACATCTGGCCGAGCCGGGTGATCGGCTCCCAGAAGTTGCCGATGTAGTTCGCAAAGCCGACGAGCAGCCCGACCGTGATCGCGCCGGTCTGCACGAGGTGCGAGCCGTACCAGACGAGGATCAGCGTGCCGACGGCCGCCGTCACCTCGATGACCGGCCCGAACGACTGGTTGAGCGCGGACGCCTTGTTCCAGGCGAGCCGGTTCACCGTGTTCATCCGGTCGAAATAGCCGATGTTCGCCTTCTCCTGCACGAAGGCCTGGGTGACGCGGATGCCCTGAATGCTCTCGTTCAGATGCGCGTTCAGCCGCGACTGCTTGATCCGGACGTCCTGCCAGGCGAAGCGGATCCGCTTGCGCAGCGAGGTCGACACGACGAACATGAGCGGCACCGTGATCATGACCGCAAGCCCCAGCTTGAAGTTCAGCACGAGCAGCAGAATTGCGATGCCGACGAGCTGGACGCAATCCATGATCAGGTTGACGACGCCGTTCGTGAACAGTTCCTGCAGCGCGTTGATGTCGTTCGTGACGCGGACGAGCACGGAGCCGGCCGGCCGCTGGTCGAAGAAGCGGAACGACAGCTTCTGAATGTGGGTGAACAGTTCCCGCCGCAGGTCGAAAATGACCCGCTGCCCGATGATGTTCGTGTACCGGATGCGGAAGACGTTCGTCCCCCACTGGATCAGGTAGAGGGCGAGCGCCGCCGCGCCGAACAGATACAGCTTGGTGAGGCTCGGCTCGCCGCTTGAAGGCGCGATCGCCTCGTCGATCGCAAAGGCGATGAGCGACGGGATCGCAAGCCGCGTCAGCGTGCCGAGCAGCATCGTGACCATGATGACCGGAAGCAGCTGCTTCCGGTACGGCTTCATGTAGCCGTACAGCCGGACGAGCTGCGACCAGTTGAACGGCTTCTCGATCAGCTCGTCGTCCTGGTAGACGAACCGGTCGTTCCGGATCTTGCCGGCATCCGTCCGGATCTTGCCGGTTTCCGCCCGGTCCCGGGCGGTTCCGCGATCCGCGCCGCTCTCCGCTTCACGGGTATGTCCGCTTGACCTTGCGCTCACTTCGCGACCCTTCTTTCCGCCCCGGCCGTTCCGCCTTCGGGCCGGTCGGCGTATTGGATGTTGTACGTATCGCGGTACAGGCCGGGCGCGGCGATCAGCTCGTCGTGCGTGCCGCGCTGGACGACCTTTCCCTGGTCGAGCACGATGATCTCGTCCGCGTGGCGGAGCGACGAGATGCGGTGCGCGATGATGAACGTCGTCCGGCCGGCCATCACTTCCCTGAATCCGAGCTGGATCTCGTGCTCGGTCTCCATGTCGACGGCGCTCGTCGCGTCGTCCAGAATGAGGATGCGCGGATTCTTGATGAGCGCCCGCGCGATCGCGATCCGCTGCTTCTGCCCGCCGGACAGTCCCAGTCCGCGCTCGCCGACGACGGTGTCGTACCCTTGCGGCAGCTCCATGATGAAGTCGTGCGCCTGCGCGAGCTTCGCCGCGCGGATGATGTCGTCCATCGTATATTCCGAGACGCCGTACGCGATGTTGTCGCGGATCGAAGCGGAGAACAGGAACGTCTCCTGGAACACCGGCGCGATCAGCGAGCGCAGGCTCTCGATCTTGATGTTCCGGATGTCGACGCCGTCGAGCAGAATCCGGCCCTGCTTCACGTTGTAGGCGCGCATCAGCAGCTGGATGACGGTCGATTTGCCGGAACCGGTGCCGCCGAGCAGCCCGATGACCGAACCGGGCTTCGCGTCGATGGTCAGATCGCGGATCGCCGGCGCCTTGTCCGGGTAGCCGAACGTGACGTTCTGGAACTGCACATGGCCCCTGACCTTGTCGGGATCGAGCTCGACCGCGTTCTCCTCGTCCTTCACGTGGACATGCTGGTTCAAAATCTCGAGCACGCGCTCGCCGGACGCCTTCGACTGGGTGTAGCCGTTGATGTGGAAGCCGAGACCCCAGAGCGGGCCGATGATGTACCACACCATGCTGAAAAACTGCACCAGCGCGCCGAGCGTCAGCTCTCCCCGGATGACCAGCGAACCGCCGTAGACCAGCAGGATGACGACGCATACGTTCGAGAGGATTTCCATGACCGGGAAGTATTTGCCCCAGAGGAACGCGATATGAATCTGATTCTCCCGATAGTCGTCGTTGCGGACCGTGAACTTCTCGACTTCATGCGGTTCGCGGGCGAACGATTTGACCGTGCGCACGCCGGTGATGTTTTCCTGCACCGCCGTCGTCAGCCGGCTCATCGCGAGACGCATTTCGCGGAATCCGGGATGGATGACCCGCTGGAACTTCATCGCGACGATGACGAGCAGCGGCATCGAGACCAGCGTGACGAGCGTCAGCTGCCAGTGGATCGAGAGCAGCATCGCGCCGCCGAAGCTGATCATCAGGAACATGTTCAGAAACTGGGCGAAGCCGAAGCCGACGAAGTTGCGGATCGCCTCGAGGTCGCCCGTGAGGCGCGACATCAGGTCGCCCGTCTTCGCCGTATCGTAATATTGGAAGGACAGCGCCTGCAGCTTCCTGTACAGCGCGTTCCGCAGGTTGTAAGCGACCCGGTTTCCCAGCCGTCCGCCCGTGAACCCGTGCAGATACTGCATGGACGCCTTCACGATGACGACGCCGAGTATCGTCAGCGCCACCGCGGGCACGAGTCCGAACCGCCCGTCCATGACGATGTCGTCGATCAACACCCGCATCAGATACGGCTGGACAAGGCCGAGCGCCGTGACGCACACCAGAGCGCCGATCGAGATAAACAGCAGCCACCGGTGAGGCCAATAATATGCTTTCAATTGCCTGAAGACGTCCACCTGGACCCGATCCCCCGCATTCCCTCAAGTTGCAAGTATGAAAGAATATTAACAGCAACCCTTGCGCGGGGCAAACGCGGCGCCGCGCGATATTCCGGGTTTACCCCCGGTATCGCGGGAAAATGGAGAGCGATTTCCTCGCAATCTTCCGAATCGCTCCGCGGTTCTAATGTATGCTCCGTTTCTCTGGACAATCGCCGGGCGAAAGCCGCGAAGGCATGCGAAAACCGGCGCCACCCGTTCCGGACGCCGGTTTCGATTCTGCAAGTATAAGTTTAAGATTTCATAATCAGTTCCCTGTCCGACCGCAGCTCTTCGATCCGATCCAGCAGCCCGCGGATCTCTTCCGGACTCGCCTCGCCGGCGAGCGCCGCCTCCGCGCCGGCGACGAACGCTTCGATCTCCGAGACGAGCCGCCGGGCCGCCGCAGCCGCCGCTTCGCGCCAGGCCGTCTCGTAGGCCGCGTCCCAGGCGACGGCGCGTTCCTCCATCCATCCCCGGATGGCCGGCTCCAGCTTCCGCTCGAGCTCGGCCCGCATCTCGTCCCTTCCGCCCTGTTCGAAAAATTTCCGAGGACTGCGGAACAGGCTCCACAGCCGCTTCACGTCGACCGCGTCCGTCGTCCAGCCGCCGTCCTCCGGCGCCGCGGTCTTCCCTTCGTACTCGAACGGGGCCGGGTCGAATCCGTCAAGCTCCGCCTTGAGCCGGCTTGCTTCCGCTTCATACAGACGCGACGCCAGTTTCGCGAGCGCGTTGTCCATGAACAGCGAAGTCGCCTGGAGTTCCTGTCTGAGCTCGACGGCGATCGCGTGGCGCAGCTCCTCCCAGCACGAGGCGAGCGCGCGCTTCAGGTCTCGGCCGTCGTCCTGCAGCGCCGACGGATGGAACGCCATGCCGAACATTTCGCCGAACTTGAACGCGACGCGGCGCTGCACGTGGTGGAGCAGCTCGCCCAGCTCCTGGCGCAGCGGCTCGAACGGCGCGTCCTCCGCCGCGGCGCGGACGGCCTCGGCGGCCCCGGAGGCTTTCGCCTTGAGCGACTCCAGCCGGCTCCGCCGCACCGCCTCGTCCTGCCGCGAATCGTCCAGCCAGCGCCGGAGCGCGCCGGCCGCCCGCTCGAGCTCGCGGTCGGCGGAGGCGAGCGCCATGCCGCCGAGCTCGCCGGCGGCGAAGGCCGACAGCGCCCGTTCGAACGCGGGCATGCCGGACGTTTCGTCCGTCTCCCCGCGCAGCTTCGCGTCGAGCGCCGCAAGGCTCGACACCGGGAACATCCGCGGATTGCGGATGCCGTGCTTCAGCAGGTTCGCCTCGACGTGCGCAATGACGTCCCTGAGCTCCGCTTCATCGGCGGCCAGATCGGCCGCGTTGACGATGAAGAACATTTTGTCGAGCTCGAACTGGTCCTTCACGCGCCCGAGCTGCGTCAGGAACCGCCGGTCGGCTTGCGAGAACGCGTGATTGTAGTAGGTGACGAACAGGATCGCGTCCGCGTTCCGGATATAGTGGAACGCGACGTCGGTATGCCGCGCGTTCACCGAATCGGCGCCCGGCGTGTCGACCAGCACGATCCCCTGGGAAGTGAGCGGGCTGTCGATGTACAGATCGATCTCCTGCACGAAGCAGGACAGCGTCTCGTCCGCCACGTAGGCGCGATAAGCTTCGGCGTCGACCTGGAACCGCTGCCCGAGCCGCGGGCCCGAGCGTTCGATCCCCTGCCGGGCCGCCTTCAGGAACGCGTAGTGCGGCCGTCCGCCGGGATGCAGCTTGTCGGGCCTGATTTTCGCGGCGAGCGCGAGCAGCGCGTCGAGGTCGGCCCCCTCGCCGGCCTCCTCGCCGAGGCCGAGCATCGTCAGCGAATGGCGAACGTCGTCCGCCATTCGTTCGCGCGTCTTCATCGTGATGCGCGCGCTGCCGTCCGGTTCGCCCGGCCCGGGAGCGGCGATCCGGTTGATCGCCGCCGTCGTCGGGTTCGGCGACACCGGCAGCGCCGGGCGCCCGATCAGCGCGTTCGCCAGCGACGACTTGCCCGCGCTGAACGCGCCGAACAGCGCGATCGTGAACTTGCCGCTGGCGAGCCGCTCCGCCCGGGCCAGCATCGCCTGCGCCGCTGACCTGAGCGGAGCGTGCGGCTCGAGCAGCGCCGCCGCTTCGCGCAGCCTTGCGGCCGCGCGGCGCTGCGGCCCGAGCGCGCCTTCTCCGGGCGCGAACGGCCGGTCGCCGGAGGCCGCGGCGTCGGCCGCCCTGCCCGCGGCGGACAGATCGAGCCCAGGGCGCACCGGCGCGTTCGATTGGGCCGGAGCCTGCGCGGTGTCAGGCGGCTCGACCTTCGGCAGCGCCGGCCGCGGCGGATTCTCCGGCAACAGCGCCTCGAGCCGGGCGATCGCGCCGAGCCGCTCCGCCTCGAGCGCCTCAAGCGCGTTCAGCGCGCGCTCCTGCTCCGCGAGCGCCGCAACCCGCTCCGCCGCGGAGGCCGCCGCCGCTTCCGCGCGCGCGGCGGCGAATTCGGCCAGCCGTTCGATGGCCGCCCATGCCCGCTCACGGTAGGCGGACTTCACCGCGTCCGCCACATCGCGGCTGTACGTCATCGTGTATTCGTTCCCGAACACCGCGCCGGGGCGGATCAGCGACTCCGCCTTGTCGGCCGTAAACTCGAAGGCGACCGGATCGATCAGCTCGCGCTCGACCGCGTCGCCGCGCCATTCGAGCCGCTCCGCCGCCTGCCGCAGCAACGCCTTCAGATGCCACTCCGCGGCCGCCTTCGCCTGGGTGTTCACCTCGTCGACGAACCGCCGCATCCGGTTCTCCCGCTCGGCCGCGGTCTTCGCCGCGGCGAACAGCAGGCCCGCACGGAATCCCGGCTTCCGGCTCTCGAGCATCGCGCCGGCCAACTCGCGCGCAACCGCGGGCACGATGTTCGCGTTGTCCAGCAGCGACTGGACTTCCCGGTTGAGCCGGACTCGGAGTTCCTCCGGTTCGCTTCGCAGCCCGTCCAGCTCGCGCCGCAGCGCTTCCAGCTCGTCCCGGACCGCCTTCATGGCTTCTTCGCCGCCGGCGGCCTCGACGAGCCGCCGCCGCTCCCCTTCGGACCGCGCCTCCAGCCAGCATCCGTGCTCGGCGATCAGATGCCGCGCCGAACCCATAACGCTGTACACGCTCAGTTCTTCCCGCATGGCGGCGATGCCGGAGAGCAGGCCGCGCAGCGCTTCGAACTGGTCGTACGGATGGTCCGGCCGGCGGTTCGAGATGTACAGGATCGCGTCCGGCTTCAGGTTCCAGTCGGCAAATGCCGTCTCGACGCTCGCGCGGTAGGCCGCGAACGGCAGCTCCGCCTCGCGGTGCTTGTCGACCTGGCTCACAATGAGCGCGAGCGGCTTGCCCCAGTCGGCCAGCCGCTTCGCGAACTCGAAGTTGATCTCCGACTGTACGTGGTTGTAGTCCATCACATAACAGACGACGTCGGCCAGATGCAGCGCCGATTCCGTTGCGAGCTTGTGCGCGTCGTCCGTCGAATCGATGCCCGGCGTGTCGAGCAGAGCCAGGCCGCCTTCGAGGATCGCGGCCGGAGTCGAAAGCTCGATCGACTCGACGCGCTCGCCGTCCCGGCAATGCGCCTCCAGTTCCTCGAGCGGCACGTTTCTCGTCTCGCGCTTGCCGTCCCGGACCAGACGGATGACCGCCTTCGGCTCGCCATGCTTGATCGTGACGACGTTCGCGCTTGTCGGGATCGGATTGGACGGCAGGAGACGGGCGCCGCACAACCGGTTGACGAGCGTCGACTTGCCTGCCGAGAAATGGCCGCAGAACGCCACCTGCGCCAGCGGCTCCTCCAGCTTGCCGATCAGCGCGCCGATCCGCTCCGCGTGCGTCGCGTCGCCGGCTTCATGCATTTGCTTCCGAATATCAACCATCGCGGCCCGGAGCCGCGCGACAAGATCTCCCTGATTCCCCACGGTTTTCTCCCTCTCCGCTCCGACTGCCCGCATTCAGGGCAGACAGATCTCGAACAGATCGCCGTGCTGCAAAATCGTTGCGCCGTGCGTCCGTTCCCTCATGACAACCACGTCGGGCCGCTCGCGCAGCCGCTCGATGTAGCCTTCGGGCACTTCGCCCGAACAGCTGACCGTAATGCCCTCCAGCACGATCTCCTCGTTCTCGGCCGGCGGCGACGCGATGATCTGCTCGTACAGGTCCGAGAAAGACCCGAAATCGCGCGTATAGACGGAAATGCAACGCATCTTCTCAAACCCTCCAGTCAGGTCCGTGATGCCCCTTGCGCGCATCTCCGGATAGTATGCCGTCAGCCCGACGGCTTCATGCGCTTCTTGCCTTCTTTGCACAGATCGATCAACGGGCAGACCGGACAATTCGGGCGCTGCGCCTTGCAATGGTAGCGTCCGAAAAAAATGAGCCGGTGATGCGTGATCGTCCACTCCTCGCGCGGCACCCGCCGCATCAGCTTCTTCTCGACCTCGAGCACCGAATCGTCGGGCTTCGCGATGCCGAGCCGCTTCGACACCCGCTCCACGTGCGTGTCCACGGCGATCGCCGGCACGCCGAACGCGTTCGAAATGACGACGTTCGCCGTCTTGCGCCCGACGCCGGGCAGCTCGACGAGCGATTCGTAGTCCCGCGGCACTTCGCCGCCGTGCTTCTCGATCAGGATGCGGCACAGCTTCTGAATGTTGGCCGCCTTGTTCCGGTACAGCCCGATTCGCCGGATGTCCTGCTCCAGCTCCTCGAGCGGCACGGCAAGATAATCTTCCGGCCGTTTGTATTTTCGGAACAGGTCCGCCGTCACCTTGTTCACCGTCTCGTCCGTGCACTGCGCGGAGAGCAGCACCGCGATCGTCAGCTCGAACGGATTGCTGTGCGCCAGCTCGCAGCGCGCGTCAGGGAACATGTCGGCGATCGTGTCCAGAATTCTGCGCATCTTGTCCGATTTCATCGCTCTCCACCCTTCGCCGGTCCCGCCCAGGCTTCTTGAGCCTTTCGACAGCATTCGTTACTGAGTGTATCGAAAAAAAACGGCACCCGCAACATGGGAAACCGCCGCAAACCGCAAAAAAGAACCGCCCCGCGTCCCTACCGGTCGCGCGGGGCGGCTGGCGCTCACAAGCGGTTTACAGCTTCTCGACTTCGACCAGCTTGCCGTTATGGATGTACAGGGCAATCTTGTCGTCCATCTTGAGCGACGTGACATTAATCGCCTGGCCGCCGGACGTGATGAGCGTGTCGGACGACAGCTTGTATTGGTTGTTCTCGTTCAGCGTCGCCTTCCGCACCAGAATCTCGTTCGCCGAGGCGTCATAGCGCCAGAATGTCTTCACGAGCGCCGGAATGACCGTCACGACGTATTCGCCCGACTCGTTCGTCCGGATCTCGACCCGGTCATTCGCGGACAGCGCGGCGGTGGACGTCGACGTCACGCCGTTCTTCACGATCTTGAAGTTTTCGCCGAGCGCGATATCCTGCGTCGCGCCGCCGTACTCCGCGAGCGAAACGGCGCCCGGCGCGGTCGAGAGGATCTTGCCGACCTTCACGACGACGACCTGCAGTCCGATCAGCTCGCTGCCCGAGAATTCGACGTTCACCGTCCGGCCCGCCGCCAGCTGCGCCAACGACAGGCTCTTGCCGGTCTCGTCCAGCACACTCGCGTCGGACGAGATCAGGTATTCGTTCGTCGCGCCGGATGCCGACGTCAGACGGACCCTGCGGTTTGCGGCGTTGACCGAGGCGACCTGCATCTGGACGACCTTGTGCACCATGATGGCGAGCGCCTTGTCCAGATTCTGGTCGAGCTGGACGGTGACCTTGTCGCCGATCTTGAGGTCCGCGAGCGTCGCGCCCGCCTGGCCGTGGATCTGGACCGCCGGCACATCATAGGGAATCGTGACCGAAGTTTTCTCGTCGAGCTTGAGCACGACGCGCTTGCCGGTCGTGTCGAGCGACGTCAACGTGCCGGTATGGCTGTAAGCGAAGCGGATGACGATCGCCTGGTCTTCCGAATAGGTCACCGTGATCTTCCGTCCGGCGACGAACAGCGATTTGGCCGCATCCAGCGACATTACCGTACGGTTCATCTCGATCCGCGTCTTGTCGTTCAGCTCGACGGCTTCCGGCCTGCCGTTCGGCGTTCTGAACGTCAGCAGGTTGTCCGACAGACTGACGATCGACGCGCCGGCCACCGTCTCGATGTTCCGGTCGATCACCTTGACCGCCGTCACCTTGTCATTGCCGTCCAGCGTCAGTTCGAGCTTGTCGTCCTTGTACAGATCCTCCCAGGTCGCGCCGGCGAAGCCCGGGATTTCGAGGGTCGCGCCGACGGCCAGATCGCTGATTTCCTTCCTGCCGCCCGCCGTCACGTAGATGATCGAGCTTCCGTCGGCGCTGAAGCCGTCGAACTGCCCGGTGACCGTCCGGGCCGCGCCCGATTCGACCGCGATCCGCGTGATCACGCCGCCTTCCACCGTGTACGAGACGATATCGCCGACGCGCAGATCGGCCAGCGTGGCCGGCGACCCCTGCCGCGAGATGACCGCGGCGGCCGCGATCTCCCACTTTTCCGCCTGTTCCGCGCCGTCGTCGGCGATCTCGATCGCGCCCGGCTGGACGCTGACGATTTTGCCCCGGCCCTGCTTGTTGACCGGAGCGGACTTCAGCTCGATCCGCACCGCCCGCTTCGTCTCGCTGAACGTCTCGCGGTAAATGTCGACTTCCACGCCGTCGTCCAGCGCGGCGAGGCCGACGTCGGCGCCCGCGCGGTCCAGGACGGTCGTCCCGGATTCGTACGGGATGGTCACGACAGGCGTGCCGACCTTGACGTACAGCAGCCGCTCGGCGGTGTCGACGCTGACGATGACGCCGGTCGTCTTCTCGAGCCGCTCCGCGTCGTCCACCTGCTCGACGTAGAGCGCCTTGCCGCCGCTCGCGATCACGATCGCCCGCGTATACGGCTTCAGATTCGCCGGCGAAGAAGCGCTCTCGGAGTCATGGCGGTAGAACGCCGTGTCCGAGCCGATCGCGAACGTCTGCGTCGAGCCGTCTTCGCCCGCGAGCGTCAGACGGGCACCTTCGATGGACGTCAGGATGCCGCTGTATTGCCCTTTGTAAGCGACGGGATACAGCGATTGCGCGCGGCTCAGCATCGTCGCCATCTCGGCGCGGGTGACCGTGTTCTTCGGCGCGAACCGGTTCCCGTCGATGCCCTTCACGATCCCCAGGTCGACCGCGGCGTTCACGTAGCCGACATACATGTCATTAATCATGGAGGCGTCGGAGAACGCGGGCAGATCCTGCGCCCTCGCATTCGCCTTCTCCGTCTCGCCGATCGCGCGGATGATCAGCTTCGTCACCCATTCGCGCGTGGCCGGTTTCGTGCCCCATGACGTATCCGGCTCGGATTCCGCCAGGCTGAATTCCTCGTTCTCTTCGATCAACCCTTCGACGATCGCTTGCCGGACATAGGCCTTGGCATAGTTCGACACCTCGAAGTTCTCCGGAAACACAACCGGCATGTTCGGATCAACCTTGTCCGCCGCGCCGGTGAAGCGGAGCGCCATCAGCACCGCGTCCTGCTGCGTGACGTTGCCGGCGGGCACGAACATGCCCTGATCGTTGCCCTTCACGATGCCCTGCAGATTCAGCTTCGTGATGTGCTTCCTCGCCCAATGGTTGTTCGGCACGTCCTTGAATCCCGCGCCCGAAGCCGGCAGCGCGCTTCCGCCGTCCGACGCGCCTCCCGAAGCGCCGCCCGGCGCTTCCGCCTCCGTCTGATCCGCGCCGTCGGTTTCGGTTTCCGCGTATGCCGTTCCGACGCCCGTCAGCATCGAACAGACCAGCGCCGCGGACAGCCATTTCCTCCACTTATGTACCGCCATAAACGTTCGTTCCCCTCCCGATTGTGATCGCCGGCGAACGCCGGCGTGTGGTGCGTTCATGGTCATTGCTTCAAGGCCTGCGCGGTGACGATTTCTCCCCGCACAATCGGATGGGGGAGTTCCTCGTGCCCCATCAGGCTTTCGACCCGCTCGCCGTCCACCAGAATCTCGAGCGTGTCGACCTCGTCGAACTGGAACGCCGTCCGGGCGATCGCCTCGACGGCCAGCGACTCGCCCATCGAGCCGAGGCGCGCCTCGCCCGGAAGCGAGAGATCGACGAACAGCACGTCGCCGACAAGCTCGACCCGGCGGAAAACCGCGTTCTTCCAAAGCGAATATTCCCCGGCCGCCTCGTCCCCGAGCCTGAGCGCCTCGATGGCCAGCCGGTAGACCTCTTCCGGGCTGCCGGGTTCGACGGTCGTCTCCCGCTCGATCAGGCCGCCGAGGTCGCCGTCCGCGACATAATACTTCACCGTCACCGGTTCGGGCTTTTCCGGCTTCGCGATCGTACCTTCCTCCGGAGTCCCGTCGCCGGTCCCGGACGCTCCCGAAGCCGGCTGCGCGGGCTCCGCCCCCCTTCCGCAGGACGCGATCAGCAGCATGGCGACGAGGAGCGGCAAAAACCGCGACAATTTCCGCACGCGATCACTTCCCTCCGTAGGTTGTCAGGTACTCCTTGATGCCGGCGACGATCTCCGCGGCGATCCTGTCCTGCACCGACTCCGTGAACAGCAGCTTCGCGTCCTTCTGGTTGGACAGATAGCCGCTCTCGAGCAGGACGGCCGGCATCGTCGTCTCCCGGATGACGACGAAGTTCGCCTTGCGTACGCCGCGGTCCGGCAACCCGGTCGCCTTGAGCATGTGCTTGTGCAGCACTTCCGCCAGCCGCAGGCTGTCGGCGCGGTTGTAGTACGTCTCGACGCCGCTGACCCACGACTCGAACCGGTTCGCGTGAATCGAAACGAACAGGTCCGCGCCGAGCTCGTTCGCGATTCCGGCCCGCTCGTACAGACCGATGTACGCGTCGTCGCTCCGGGTCATGTAGGGCGTGATTTCGCTGTCCTCTTCGAGCAGCTTGTACACCTTGCGCGCGACGGCCAGATTGAACGTCTTCTCCCAATGGCCGGTCACGCTCGGAGCGCCGGGATCCTCCCCGCCGTGTCCCGCGTCGATGACAACCTTGTACTTCCGCGCGTCCGGAGGCAGCTCGAGGCTTGCGAAATCGACGTACAGCGCGCCTTCCTCGAGCGAGACCGAGTAGTCCAGCCTCGACTTCAGGTCGAACACGATCCGCACCGTCGACGGGTTGTTGCTGTAGTACGAATAGCGGATCCGCTCGAACGCCTGAATGTCGATGATGACTTCGCCCTGCGACGCTTTCCGCGCGGCAAGATCCGCCATCATCTCCGGCGAAAGCGAGGCGTGGGGAATGTCGATGACGAGCTTCGTGCCCGACCAGAACGGTTCGTTCGGCGTCAGGACGCCTTCATACGGCACTTCGACGCTCAGCCGGCCGTCGAACCGGATGTCCTTGACGATGCCGAGCGCGTCCGCCGGCACCGTTCGCGGAACTTCGACCGGTTGTACTACTTCTCCGTCTTCCGTCCCGATTCCTTCATCGCCTTCCGCTTCTCCTTCCTCTTCCCCGGGCGGTTCGGGGGCCGCGGGAAGTTCCGGCTCGGCGGGCCGCGGCTGGTGCAGGAACACCGACTTCGAATACGGATCCCAGTACACCTTGAGGCCGAGCTGTTCGCCGACGAACCGCAGCGGCACGTAGGTGACGCCGCGATCCACGAACGAGGGCGCGCCGAGCGGTCTCTCCACGCCGTCGACCAGCGCGGCGTCCTTGCCGAACGTCAGCTCGATGAGCGAAACGCCGTTCGATATGCGAACCTTGTCGGTGCCGGGGGTCCAATCCACGGAATAGCCGATGTCTTCGGCGATCACGCGTATGGGTACCATCGTGAAATTGTTCACGACGCGCGGGCTCGAGCCCTGCCCGATCGGGTCGCCGTTCAGATACAGGGCGGGCGGCTCTGCGGCATGCGATTCGGCCGGATACAGGGCCAGGAGACCGAACAGCAGGAACAAAAGCGCGGCGATTCTTCTCATGGGTCCACCTCTGGCTGTGAAATGCAGCAAACGCGATAAGCTTCTCTAGCCGAACGCTTGTCTGCAGAATTAGACGCCGGAGGGCGGGAAAAGTTGCGAGATGTCGAAAAAGAACGGCCGTCCGCATCCAGCTGTTCCGATCTCGCCCGATCGCCCGAAATCTCCCGTTTTCGCTCCGTTGCTATCCACAACTCCGCCGCGGCATACGAAAAGCCGCTCCGGATGGCCCGGAACGGCTCTTGCTTTGGTCGCCGCTCAGAACGGCTGCGCCGCGCGTCTCGCCTCGTACGCCGCAATCTTGTCCTCGTGCTGCAGCGTCAACCCGATGTCGTCGAGCCCGAGCAGCAGGAACTGGCGGCGATGCTCGTCGAGGTCGAACGCGATGTCGAGTCCGAGATCGTCGGTGATTTTCTTCGCTTCCAGATCGACCGTGAGCTTGTAGCCTTCGTTCGCGGCCGTGCGGCGGAACAGTTCGTCCACCTGCTCCTCGCTCAGCGTCACCGGCAGGATGCCGTTCTTGAAGCAGTTGTTGTAGAAAATGTCGGCGAACGACGGCGCGATGACGACCTTGAAGCCGTAGTCGAGAATCGCCCACGGCGCGTGCTCGCGGGAAGAGCCGCAACCGAAGTTCGCGCGCGAGATGAGAATCGATGCGCCCTGGTAGCGGGGCTTGTTCAGCTCGAAATCCGGGTTCGGGTTGCCGCTTTCGTCGAACCGCCACTCGTAGAACAGGAACTGGCCGAAGCCGCTCCGCTCGATCCGTTTCAGAAATTGCTTCGGAACGATCGCGTCCGTGTCCACGTTCACGCGGTCAACCGGCGCGACGATGCCCGTTTGTCGGATGAAAGGTTCCATCGTGCATGCTCCTCTCCGTTCTTCTTGCGAATCAGACCGTCACTTCGGACTTGATCTTCCAGTCCCGCACGTCCGTGAAGCGGCCCATGATCGCCGCCGCGGCCGCCATCGCCGGCGAGACGAGGTGCGTCCGGCCGCCGCGTCCCTGGCGGCCTTCGAAGTTCCGGTTGGATGTCGAGGCGCACCGTTGGCCCGGTTGCAGCACGTCCGGATTCATCGCGAGACACATCGAGCAGCCCGCGTCGCGCCATTCGAAGCCCGCTTCCTTGAAGATCTTGTCGAGGCCTTCCTTCTCCGCCTGCATCTTCACGCGGCCGGAACCCGGCACGACGATCGCCGTCACGCGCGGATGCACCTTGTAGCCGCGGGCGATCTCGGCGGCGGCGCGCAGGTCCTCGATCCGGCCGTTCGTGCAGGAGCCGATGAAGACGTAGTCGATCTCAATCTCCGTCATCGGCGTGCCCGGCTTGAGGCCCATGTACTCGAGCGCCTTGCGGGCGGCCTTCCGCTCGTTCTCCGTCGGGAAGCTGTCCGGATCCGGCACGCAGGACGTGATGTCCGCGCCCATGCCCGGGCTCGTGCCCCAGGTGACCTGCGGGACGAGCGACTCGACGTCGAACTCGACGACCTTGTCGAAGACGGCGCCTTCGTCGGTGCGCAGCGTCTTCCAGTACTCGACCGCGCGGTCGAAATCTTCGCCCTTCGGCGCGTACTCGCGGCCGCGCAGATATTCGAACGTCGTCTCGTCCGGCGCGATCATGCCGGCGCGGGCGCCCGCCTCGATCGACATGTTGCAGATCGTCATCCGCTCTTCCATCGAGAGCGCGCGGATCGCTTCGCCCGTGTACTCGATGACGTAGCCGGTCGCGAAGTCGGTGCCGTACTTGGCGATCAGGCCGAGGATCATGTCCTTCGCCGTGACGCCCGGCTTGCGCTTGCCGACGAAGCGCACTTCCATCGTTTTCGACTTGGCCTGCTGCAGGCATTGCGTCGCCAGCACGTGCTCGACCTCGCTCGTGCCGATGCCGAACGCGAGCGCGCCGAACGCGCCGTGCGTCGAGGTGTGGCTGTCGCCGCACACGATCGTCTTGCCCGGCTGCGTCAGCCCGAGCTCCGGACCCATGACGTGCACGACGCCCTGGTCGATGTCGTTCAGGTCGAACAGCCGGATGCCGAAGTCGCGGCAGTTCTTCGTCAGCGTGTCGATCTGCTGCTTCGAGATCGGGTCGGTGATGTTGAACCGGTCCTTCGTCGGCACGTTGTGGTCCATCGTCGCGAACGTCAGGTCCGGACGGCGCACCTTGCGGCCGGCCAGGCGCAGGCCTTCGAACGCCTGCGGGCTCGTCACCTCGTGCACGAGATGAAGGTCAATGTACAGAATGCTCGGCTTGCCCGGCTCGGAATGAATGACGTGGTTGTCCCAAATCTTCTCATACATCGTCTTCGCCATGCGATCACCCCATTGTCGGTTGCGGCTTGAACGGGAACGCTTCCCCCGCCCGTTCTGTATTGGTTCTATCTTATCATGTTCTCGCCCATTGAACAAAGATATAATATCTATATAGGCTATAGGTTGCACCTATAGCGACAACAGCAGCCGATTCCCGCGGATGCGTGCATAAGGAGCGTGCTTGCGCCATGGATTTAAGGCAAATGCAATACGTCGTGCAGCTTGCGAAGGAGCGGAACTTCTCCCGCGCCGCCGAGAAGCTGCACATCGCCCAGCCGTCGCTCAGCCAGCAGCTGTCGAAGCTCGAGAGCGAGCTCGGCGTCCTGCTGTTCAGCCGCACGACGAACAGCGTGGAGCCGACCCACGCCGGGCAGATCTTCATCAACAAGGCGGCGGCGATCCTCGACGCCGTCGAGCAGCTTCGCCAGGAAATGGACGACCTCGCCCAGATGCGCAAGGGCCGGCTGATCGTCGGCAGCCTGCCGATCACCGGCTCGCACGTGCTGCCGCACGTCCTTCCCGTCTTCCGGGCGCGCTATCCCGAGATCGAGGTGACGCTGGTCGAAGACACGACTTCGCGGCTCGAGCAGCTGACGGCGGTCGGCCAGACCGACCTGTCGCTCCTCTCGCTCCCGCTCGGCGATCCGTCGCTGACCTGGGAGCCGCTGATCGAAGAAGAGATCATTCTCGCGGTGCCTCCCCGGCACCGGCTGGCCGGGCGAAGCGGCGGCAACGGCGTGGAGGTGCGGGAACTGGACGGCGAGCCGTTCATCGTGCTCAAGAAGGGCCAGGGGTTCCGCAAAATCACGCTCGACCTGTGCCGTGACGCCGGCATCGAGCCGCGCATCGTGTTCGAAAGCGGCAACATCGAGACAGTGCAGTCGCTCGTCGCGGCCGGCATGGGCATCGCCTTCGTCCCGCAGATGGTCGCGCGGACGCCCGGCACGCCGCTCTCGCCCGTCTATCTGCGGCTCGCTTCCTCGCCGACGCGCACGCTCGTCATCGCGAGCCGCAGCGGCCGCTACCTGTCGAAGGCGGCGCGGGCGTTCATCGAGACGCTCAAGGAGACGGCGCCGGCGGCGATCGCCGCTCCCGGCGGCCGATGACGGCCGGACCGTGCGCGGACGTCTCCGCCGGGTCCGCGGCGCGCCCTACCTTCCGGACACGGCGTGGCCCCGCTTTCGCCGGTGCGATCCGGCGGCTCTCACGGCGCTGCGGACGAAAGCGAACGCGGCCAGGCAAGCGGCGATAAGCGTGATCGCGAGCCACGCGTTCAGCCGGAGTTCGTGGATCGCGTAGAGCCAGACCGCGAGTCCCGACAGCGTCGCGAGCAGCGTCGGCACGGTCAGGATAACGCCGGCCTTCACATAGTACCCCCAGCCGATCTTCACCTGCCTCGCGGACAGGACATGCAGCCAGAGCAGCGTGGCGAGCGAGCCGATGGGCGTCATTTTCGGCCCGAGATCGGAGCCGATCACGTTCGCGTAGACGAGCGCTTCGCGCAGGAATCCGCCGGTGTCCGTATCCGCGACGGCGATCGCGCCGATCATGACCGCCGGCAGATTGTTCATCGCCGAGGAAAGCACGGCCGCCAGCATGCCCATCGCGACCGTCGCCGCGTACCATCCCAGACCGGCGGCCTGCTCGAGAATCCGGCTCAGCAGATCGGTCAGCCCGGCGTTCCGCAGACCGTACACGACGACGTACATCCCGAGCGAGAACACGACGACGCTCCACGGCGCTTCCCGGACGACCTGCCGCGTGTCGATCGCCGGGCTCCGCCGCGCCATTGCGAGCAGCAGGACGGCGGCGGCCCCGACGAGCGCCGACACGGGAATGCCGTTCGCCTCTCCGGCGAACAGCGCCAGCAGCAGAATGCCGAGGACCACCCAGGCCCACCGGAACATCCGCGGGTCCCGGATCGCGTCCTTCGGCGCCTTCAGCCGGGACGTGTCATAGGCGGCCGGAATGCTTTTGCGATAGAAGAGATACAGGACGAGCAGGCTTGCGGCGGCGGAGATCAGGTTCGGCACGATCATCCGGCTCGCGTATTCGGCAAAACCGATGCCGAAATAATCGGCGGAGATGATGTTGACCAGGTTGCTGATGACGAGCGGCAGCGAGGTCGTGTCCGCGATGAAACCGGTCGCCATCACGAACGGCACGACCGTCCGGGCGTCGAAGTCGAGCGCGCGGACCATCGCGAGCACGATCGGCGTCATGATCAGGATGCCGCCGTCGTTCGTGAACAGCGCGGACACGGCCGCGCCGAGCGCGACGATGAGCAGGAACATGCGCAGCCCGTTGCCCCGGGCGCTCCACGCCATGCGCAGCGCGGCCCATTCGAAGAAACCCGCCTTCTCGAGCACGAGCGAGATCAGCATGACGCCCACGAGCGCGAGCGTCGCGTTCCACACGATGCCGGCCACGTCGCCGACATCCCGCAGGTCGACCACGCCGGCCGCGAGCGCGAGCAGCGCGCCGCCCGTCGCGGTCCAGCCGACCGGAAGCCCCTTGGGTTGCCAGATGATCAGGACAATCGTCGCAAAAAATATCAACAGGGCCACCGCGGCCAACTTGTTCGTCCCCCATAATTACGCGGCCTTCCGGCCATGCGCGCCGAATCGGGCAAATCCGCCGACCATTATCGCACAGCCGCCCCCGCCCGCACAACGGAAAAAAAGACGTCCCTGCCCCCGCCATTCGGCAAAGACAAGGACGGTAACCGGCCATCGGCCCGTTCTTGCGGATTCGCGTTATCCGGCTTGCGCTTCCGCGCGTTATTGCGTTTTTTGCCCATCCAGCGCATAAAGCGACGGTCTCCGGTCCTCGAACACCGGGATGCGCCGGCGCACTTCCGCCACCAGATCGAGATCGATCTCCGCCGTCAGAATCGTCTCCCCTTCTCCCGCTTCCGCCACAATTTCGCCCCACGGGTCGATGATCAACGAATGGCCGAAAAAGTCCGTGCCGTTGCTCGATCCGACCCGGTTGCAGGCCGCGACGTACATCTGGTTCTCGATCGCCCGCGCCCGGAGCAGCGTCCGCCAGTGCTCGAGCCGGGGATGCGGCCACTCCGCCGGCACGACCAGCAGCTGCGCGCCGGCAAGCGCAAGCGTCCGCGCGAGCTCCGGGAAGCGGATGTCGTAGCAGATCATGACGCCGATCCGCACGCCTTCGAGCTCGGCGAGCCCGATCCGCCGCCCGGGCCGCAAATGCTTCTCCTCGTCCATCAGCCGGAAGAGATGAATCTTGTCGTACTCGCCGACCGGTTCCCCGTCGCGGCCGAAGATCCGCAGCGTGTTGTAGACGCCGTCCTCCCGGCGCTCCGCGATCGATCCGGCGATGACGTTCACGCCGCGCCGGCGGCAGAAATCCGCCGCGAACGCCCGCGTCCGTTCGCCCGCCGGATCGGCAATCTCATCAATCACGTCCAGCGCGTAGCCGGTGTTCCACATCTCGGGCAGGACGATCAGATCCGGCCTGTCCGCCGCCGCCCGCTCCATCCGTTCTGCCGCCCGGGCGAAATTGTGGTCCGGGCTCCCCGCGTCCACGTGCATCTGCACGAGCGAAATCCGCATGCGCCATAACCTCCGCGTTCCGAAATGCGCTGTTCTTTCTCATATTACCCCGACATGCCGGCCTGTCAAGTTGGCAACACTATCGGCAACATCATTCCCCTGTCAAGGAGCTGATACCATGCCGAGAACGATGATGGCCGCCCTGCTCGCCCTGACGCTGGCCGCGATAGCGCCCGGATCGGTCGCCGCCGCGCGGCATGCGGAGCATCTGCCCGCAAGACCTGTGCAGGTGTTCGACGTGAAAGCCGGCAAAGTCGTCCATACCGTCGAGAACGACGAGGAATTCCAGGAGTTGGCGCGCACCTGGCTGCGCTCGGTAACCGGATTGTCTCCGAAACTCCACCCGGGCGAAGACTGCGGCTTCGTCTACCGCGTGCCGCTCGCCGAGCCCGGCGTGGCGCGGATCGGCGACACATCGATCGCCGTCCGCGACGTATTCCTGTTCCATTGCGAGCGGGACAAGCCGCTGCTGCTCGTCTTCGACGCGGGCAACCGGCCGTATCTGCTCAACTTCGAAGCCGATCTGGGGCCGTTCCTGCGCAAGCTCGCCGCCCCGGGCATGCCGCCGGAACCCGGCCCCCGTTGACGGAACACCCGTTTCGCGCTCCCGTGACGGGCGTCCGCCCCGTACCCGGGCGCCCGTTCCGCGCTTCCATTACCCGGGCGTCTGTTCCGCCCCTCTTGACCATGCGCTCATCCCGCGCCTCCGTTGACCGGGCGCCCGTCCCGCGCTTCCATTACCCGGGCGTCTGTTTCGCCCCCCTTGACCATGCGCTCATCCCGCGCCTCCGTTGACCGGGCGCCCGTCCCGCGCTTCCATTACCCGGGCGTCTGTTCCGCCCCCCCTTGACCATACGCTCATCCCGCGCCTCCGTTGACCGGGCCCTGTTCCGCTTCCCGTTGACCATGCGCCCGTCTCGAACCGAATAAACGAAGAAACTTCCTCTATTTTGTCGAATTATCTCTTTCTGCCTCAAATAGAGGAAGTATTTTCTTCTATCCCGCCGAAAATCTTGGAAATCAGCCGATTCGGCGAGGATAAGCGAAATTGTTGCTGCTATTTTTCTTTAAATTATCATTTTCCCTTATTTAGAAGAAATAACTTCCGCTATTCCGCGCCGCTTGCGCTTTCACCGGCCATGCCGCTGTTTGCGTTTCCCCCAACCATTCCTCCGCTTGCGCTTGTCCAAGCCATTTCTCAGTATTCCGACCTTCTCACACCGAAAAAATTGCCCGAATCCGCTCGACAGTGCCCCCGTTCCGTGCTAGAGTTAAGTATCATGCTCACCCCGGCCGCCCGCGCGGGCCGGACCGGGCGGGAACGGAACAAAACTGGAGTGGATCCCATGGAACGACAGATCGCCCGCGTCCGGGTCGAACCGGCGCGTCGCATGCGGGAGCTGCCGACGCAGTTCTTCGCGAAGCTGTCCGCCAAGGCGGCGGCCCGCATCGCCGAAGGATACGACGTCATCAACCTCGGCCAGGGCAACCCGGACCGGCCGACGCCGCAGCCGATCGTCGAGAAGCTGAAGCAGGCGGCCGACAATCCGCTGTATCACAAATATCCGCCGTTCAGCGGCTACCGCTTCCTGAAGGAGGCCGTCGCGAAGCGGTACGAGGAAGACTACGGCGTGAAGCTCGATCCGGACACGGAGGTCGCGATCCTGTTCGGCGGCAAGACCGGGCTGGTCGAGATCAGCCAATGCCTGCTCAACCCGGGCGACGTCTGCCTCGTGCCCGACCCCGGATATCCGGATTACTGGTCGGGCGTGGCGCTGGCCGGCGCGCGGATGGCGTTCATGCCGCTCGCCGCGTCGAACGGCTTCCTGCCGGATTACGGCGCGCTGAACCCCGCCGATCTGGAGCGCGCGAAGCTGATGTTCATCAACTATCCGAACAACCCGACGGGCGCGATCGCCGACCCCGCCTTCTATGCGGAGACGGTCGAATTCGCCTCGCGGCACGGCATCGTCGTCGCGAGCGACTTCGCCTACGGCGCGATCGGCTTCGACGGGAAGCGCCCGGTCAGCTTCCTCGAGACGCCGGGCGCGAAGGAAGTCGGAATCGAGTTCTACACGCTCTCGAAAAGCTACAACATGGCCGGCTGGCGCGTCGGATTCGCCCTCGGCAACGCCGACGTCATCCGCCTGATCAACCTGATCCAGGACCATTACTACTGCAGCCTGTTCGGCGCCGTCCAGGAGGCGGCGGCCTACGCGCTGACCGGCCCGCAGGATTCCGTCCGCGAGCTTGCGGCGATGTACGAGCGGCGCCGGGACGCGCTGTTCCGCGCCCTTGATCGGATCGGCTGGAAAGCCGCGAAGCCGGGCGGCTCGTTCTTCTGCTGGCTGCCCGTGCCCGCCGGGCACACGTCCGAATCGTTCGCCGAGCTCGTCTTCGAGCGGGCGGACGTCGTGCTCGCCCCCGGCGTCGGCTTCGGCCGGTCCGGCGAAGGCTACGTACGGCTCGCGCTGCTGGCCGACGAGGCGCGCCTCGAGGAAGCCGCGGATCGGATCGGCCGCCTCGGCCTGTTCGGCTGACGCGACCGGGGATGTTGTCAGCCCCGCGAACTTTACAGCCATGCGGTTTCGTGGTATCGTAAAGCCATAAACCTCCATAATGACAAGCGTGATGACGGGACCAGTAAGCATGTTGCAGGCGCGTCCAGAGAGCGGAATCGAAGGCCCCGGCGGACACGGGAATTCCGTCGGGCCTTGGCTGCGAGAATCCGCCGCGCTCCGTGCCGAACCCACCCCCGAACGGCCGGCGATGAGCCGGACAGCTCCTGCTGTTATCAGGATTCGAGTCGGACGGCGCCCGTCGGCGTCGTCAACAAAGGTGGTACCGCGGAAGCGCAGACTTTCGTCCTTTGCCGGGCGAAGGTCTTTTCTTTTTGACCATCCGACAGCACAAGACGCAAGGAAGGATTCATGATGAACGAACGCATCGTCGTCAAGATCGGATCCAGTTCCCTGACCTCCGACGAAGGCGGCCTGAACCGCGACCGCGTCGGCTTCTTCGCCGGCGAGCTCGCCTCCCTGCACCGGACCGGACGGCAGGTGCTGCTCGTCAGTTCGGGCGCCGTGGCGGCCGGATTCCGGAAGATCGGCTATCCCGCCCGGCCGAAGCAGCTTCACGAGAAGCAGGCCGCGGCGGCCGTCGGCCAGGCGCTCCTCATGCAGGCTTACCAGGAGGCGTTCGGCGAGAGCGGAATCGTCGCCGCGCAAATTTTGCTCACCCGGCACGATTTCTCGAACCGGCAGCGCATCCACAACGCGCTGGCGGCGATGGAAGAGCTGCTCCGCCGCGGCGTCATTCCGATCATCAACGAGAACGACACCGTCACGGTGGAAGGGCTCAAGTTCGGCGACAACGACAACCTTTCGGCGCTCGTCGCCAACCTCGTCCGGGCGAAAAAACTCATCATCCTGACCGACACGGACGGCCTCTACACCGACGATCCGCGCCGCAATCCGGAAGCGAGGCGCATCGACCGGGTGACCGAGATCAACGAACAGATCATGGCCATCGCGGGCGGCGCGGGCAGCGCCGTCGGCACCGGCGGCATGCGCTCGAAGATCGAGGCGGCGCGCGTCGCGATTCGCGGCGGCGTGCAGGCATTTGTCGGCAAGGCGAGCGAGCCCGGCGATCTGCTCGCGGCGGTCGAGGGCCGGGGCCGCGGCACGTACTTCGACACCGACTGCCACAATCTGTCGATGAAGAAGCAGTGGATCGGTTTCCATTCGACGCCGAGCGGCCGCATCGCCGTCGACGAAGGCGCGGCGCGGGCGCTCGTCAGCGAAGGCCGAAGCCTCCTCCCCGCCGGCATCACCGGAGCGGAAGGCGAGTTCCACCCCGGCGATGTCGTCGAAGTCGTCGGACCCGACGGCGCGCCGATCGGCCGCGGCGTCGTCAACTACGCGTCGTGGCAGGTGCAGGCGACCGCCGGCCTCGGCACCGACGAGGTGCGGAAGCGGGTCGACGTCGTCCGCATCGAAGTCATCCATCGGGACGAATGGGTTTCGTTCCCGCGCTAGACACGCTGACAACATTCGGAACAACAGTCCGAACATGGAGGGATGAAAGATGAGCCAAACGACGATTCTCGAAGTGAAGGAGAAGGCGATGCTGGCCCGCGGCGCGCTGGCGGCGATGAACCGGCTGACGACGGAGCAGAAGAACCGGGCGCTGATCGCGATGGCCGACGCGCTCGTGCGCGAGCGGGACGCGATCATCGCCGCGAACCGGGAAGATCTGGCGCGCGGCGAGGCAAACGGCACCTCCTCTTCCCTGCTCGACAGGCTGAAGCTCGACGAGAAGCGGATCGACGCCATCGCCGACGGGCTTCGGCAGATCGTCGAGCTGCCCGATCCCGTGGGCGAAGTGCTGGAGACTTTTGAACGCCCGAACGGGCTGCGCATCGAGAAGGTGCGCGTGCCGCTCGGCGTCATCGGCATGATCTACGAAGCGCGGCCGAACGTCACCGTCGACGCGGCCGGGCTTTGCCTCAAGACCGGCAACACCGTCGTGCTGCGCGGCGGCTCGGCGGCGATCGACTCGAACCGGCGGATCGTCGACGTCCTGCGCCGCGCGCTGGCCGGCACCGACGTGCCGCCGGACGCGCTGCAGCTGATCGAGGATTCCGACCGCCGGTCGGTCGACGCGATGCTGAAGCTGAACGGCCTGCTCGACGTCATCATCCCGCGCGGCGGCGCCTCGCTCATCCGCAACGTCGTCGAGAACGCGACCGTGCCGGTCATCGAGACCGGCGCCGGCATCTGCCACACCTTCGTGGACGAGAGCGCCGATCCGGAGATGGCCGCGCGCATCGCCTTCAACGCGAAGGTGTCGCGCCCGTCGGTCTGCAACGCGATGGAGACGCTGCTCGTCCACCGCAATTTCGCCGCGCGGCACCTCGCGGATCTTCTCCGCCCGCTCGCCGAAGCGAACGTGGAGCTTCGCGTCTGCGAGGAGACGCGCCGCCTCTTCCCCGGCGCGCGTCCGGCGACGGAGGCGGACTATGCGACGGAGTACAACGACTACATCCTGAACGTGCGGATCGTCGGCGGTCTGGACGAGGCGCTCGCCCATATCGGGAAGTTCGGCACGAAACATTCCGAATGCATCGTGACCGAAGACCGGCGCAACGCCGAACGGTTCCTGCAGGAAGTGGACGCCGCGGCCGTCTATCACAACGCGTCGACCCGCTTCACGGACGGGTTCGAGTTCGGCTTCGGCGCCGAGATCGGCATCAGCACGCAGAAGCTGCACGCCCGCGGCCCGATGGGGCTGCCCGCGCTGACGTCGACGAAATACCGGATCTACGGCAGCGGCCAGATCCGCGGCTGAAGAAGGAGCAACAGGTCATGAACCGAAATGATACCGGGCTCAGGCTATGCTTCTATGGCGCCGGCTCGATGGCCGAAGCGATCGTGCGCGGCCTGCTCGCGGCCGGGCTCTCGAAACCGGCGGACATCACGATGATCAACCGCGCGAACGCGTCGCGGCTCGCCGAACTGCGCGAACGGTACGGCGTGGGCACGGCGGCGGATGAGGCGGCGCGGGAACAGGCGCTGCGCGAGGCGGACGTCATTTTCCTGTGCATGAAGCCGAAAGACGCGGCGGAAGCGCTGCGCCGCCTCTCTCCCGTCGTCCGGGACGGACAGTTGCTGATCTCCGTCATCGCCGGGCTGTCGATCGCCGCGATCGAGAAGCTCGTCGGCCGCCGGCTGCCGATCGCGCGCACGATGCCGAACACGTCGAGCACGATCGGCCTCGGCGCGACCGGCATCAGCTTCAGCGGCACGGCGTCGGACGATCAGCGGGAGCTCGTGCTGAAGATGTTCGAGGCCGTCGGCATCGCCCGCGTCGTCGACGAGTCGCTGATCAACGCCGTGACGGCGCTGTCGGGCAGCGGCCCGGCCTATCTGTACTACATGATGGAAGCGATGACCGACGCGGCCGTCTCGCTCGGCATTCCCGCGGACACGGCGCGGGCGCTGACCGCGCAGACCGTGCTCGGCGCGGCGAAGATGGTGCTCGAGACCGGCGAGGAACCGGCCGAGCTGCGGCGCAAGGTCACCTCGCCCGGCGGCACGACGCAGGCGGCCATCGAGACGTTCGAGAAGCTGGATTTTCGCGGCACGGTCGAACGGGCGATGCGCCGCGCGGCGGAGCGGGCCGGCGAAATGGGCGCGGATCTGGAAAGGAGCATCACATAAATGAGCGGTTATTGCCGTGCAACGTATCGGCTGTTCGACGAGAAAGCCGATTTTCACAAAAAGGCGCTCGGCATTGCGGTCGGCCTCACCGTCGGCAGCTGGACCGACCTGCCCGAAGCGCGCAAGGCCGAGATGGAGAAGCATCTCGGCAAGGTCGTCTCCGTCGCCGAAGTCTCCGCGGCGGATTCCCCGACCGGCGAGCGGTACGCCGACATCGTCGTCGACTACCCGGACATCAACTTCAGCCGCGACATTCCGGCGCTGCTCGTCACCGTGTTCGGCAAGCTGTCGATGGACGGACGGATCAAGCTGATCGACCTCGAGTTCTCGGACGATTTCCTGTCCGCTTTCCCGGGGCCGAAGTTCGGCGTCGAGGGCGTCCGCAAGCTGCTCGGCGTCCATGAACGCCCGCTGCTCATGAGCATCTTCAAGTCGGTCATCGGCCACGACCTGTCGAACCTGCGGGAACAGTTCCTCCAGCAGGCGCTCGGCGGCGTCGACCTGATCAAGGACGACGAGATTCTGTTCGAGAACCCGCTGACGCCGCTCGAGAAGCGCGTGGAGACCTGCATGGCCGCGACGGCCGAAGCGAAGCGGACGACCGGCCAGGAGCTGCTGTACGCCGTCAACCTGACCGGACCGACATTCAAGCTCGCGGAGAACGCCCGGAAGGCGATCAAGGCCGGCGCGAACGCGCTGCTGTTCAACGTGCTCGCCTACGGCTTCGACGCGCTCGCGGAACTCGCCCGCGATCCGGAGATCAACGTGCCGATCGCCGCGCATCCCGCGCTCGCCGGCGCGCTCTATCCGTCGCCTTGTCATGGCATCGCGGCTCCGCTCCTGCTCGGCAAGCTGATGCGGCTCGCCGGCGCAGACCTTGTCCTGTTCCCCTCCCCCTACGGCTCGGTCGTCATGCCGAAGGAGGAAACCGAAGCGGTGAAGGACGCGCTCACGGACCGCGGGCTGCCGCTCAAGGCGAGCTTCCCGGTCCCGTCGGCCGGCATCCATCCCGGCCTCGTGCCGCTCATCCTCCGCGAATTCGGCCACGACGTCGTCGTCAACGCGGGCGGCGGCATCCACGGACATCCGCTCGGCGCCGCGGCGGGCGGACGCGCCTTCCGGCAGGCGATCGACGCGACGCTCGCCGGCGAGCATCTGCGCGCGGCGGCGGAACGCCACGGGGAGCTGCGGGCGGCGATCGAAGCATGGGGGATCAGGGAATGACGCGGGCGAAGGAACGGATCATTTTCTGCGACTTTGACGGCACCATCACGATAAACGACAACATCGTCGCGATCATCCGCCACTTCGACCCGCCCGGCTGGGAGCAGATCGTGGACGACGTCATCGCCGAGCGGAAATCGATCCGCAAGGGCGTCGGCGAGTTGTTCCGGCTGCTGCCGACCTCGAAGAAGGACGAGATCGTCGATTTCGCGGTGAACAACGCCGTCATCCGCGAAGGATTCGCCGAGCTGCTCCGCTTCTGCAGGTACGAGGGGATCGAGTTCTATGTGACGAGCGGCGGCATCGACTTTTTCGTCTATCCGATCCTCTCGAAATTCGACATTCCGCGCGACCGCATCTTCTGCAACGGCAGCGACTTCTCCGGCGAGCGCGTCGAGATCACCTGGCCGCATCCGTGCCAGCCGCCGTGCACGAACGACTGCGGCATGTGCAAGACGACGATCATGCGCCGCTTCCCGCCCGAGCGGTTCGAGCGGATCGTGATCGGCGACAGCGTGACCGACTTCGAAGCGTCCAGGATGGCCGACGCGGTGTTCGCGCGGTCGCATCTGACCGAGAAATGCAAGGCGCTTGGCGTGCCATTCACGCCGTTCGAGACGTTCTACGACGTCATCGACGCGCTCGAAGAAAGGGTGATGTCATGAGCGGCAACGGGTTCTCCGGCATTGCGACCGAGGAGAAGCAGCGCGTTCTGTCCGAGCTCGCGGAATTGAAAGCGACGCTCGCGGCCCGAGGCCTGTTCGCCGGTACGAGCGGCAACCTGTCCGCGCGCGTCGGGGCGTACAGCCCTGAGCGGTTCCACTTCGCGATTACGGCGAGCAGCAAGGACAAGTCGCGTTCGACGCCGGAAGATTTCCTGTTCGTCGACCAGGACGGCAAGCCGGCCGAGGCGACGGCGCTGAAGCCGTCGGCCGAGACGCTCATCCATTGCGAGATCTACCGGCTGACGGGCTGCGGCGCGATCGCCCACGTCCACACCGTGTACAACAATGTCGTCTCGGAATGGTTCTGGGAGCGGCGCGCGGTGCCGGTCCACGGCGTCGAACTGATCAAGGCGTTCAACATCTGGGAAGAAGAGGCGTCGATCGACATCCCGATCGTGCCGAACTACGCCGACATCCCGCGCATTGTGCCCGAGGTGACGGAGCGGCTCGATCCGCGCGTTCCCGGCATCCTGCTGCGCAAGCACGGCATCTACGCCTGGGGGAAGAACATCGCCGAGGCGAAGAAGCATCTCGAGGCGTTCGAGTTCCTGTTCGAATACGTCTACCGCTGGGAACTGCTCCAGGGCTTCCGGCGGTAAACCGGAGGCATAAGCGAAGCCCGGACATCCCGATCCGACTCGGGAATGTCCGGGCTCTCTTGTCGTCATGCGCGTCCGCGGAACCGCTGCGCATGCAGCCGCGCCTCCTCCGCGGTCGCGATCCGGTTCCGGCTCCATTCGAGCAAAATCCGGTCGATGTAGCGGAAGTGCAGCTTCCCCGCGAACACCGCCTCCTTCAGCGCCACGCGGATCAGTTCTTCGGGATAGCGGTCCTGGTCCAGCCAGGCCGAAATGGTCTCGAGCTCCATCGGCGACAGGGGCCGCCCGAACTCCCGCTCGAACACGGCGAACAGATTCGGCGTCTGCTCGCCCGCCTCTCCCGCCCGACCGGCGGGCTGGCGCGGCGCCGGAGAGACGGCTCCTCCGGCCGGCGGAGCCGCGTCGACATCGGCCGCCAGCGCCGCTGCCCGCTCGTACCAGCCGGTCCAGCGGTACGTCTCCGAACGGACGCCCGTCTCCGGATCGATCCGCTCGTCGATCGCGAGGAAGCCGCGCCGGATCAGGCCTCCGATCAGTTCCGCGACCTTGTCGGCGCCCAGCCCCATCCGCCGGCCGATCTCGTCCGGCGTCGGGAACGCGTTGCCCTCCGCCTGGCGAAAACCGGCGATTTGCAGCAGCAGCACGAACTCCGTGTCAGTGAGCCCGAGCGCGCGGACGGAGCGCAGCGCGAATTGCGGCACGAACACGCCGCCCTCCGCCAGCAGCCCGGCGTCGATCCCCGCCCGGGCGTCCCGCCTCGAATCGGTCATCCGCATCCTCCTCCCGCTGCCGCCGCTGGTCTACTGCCCGTTGCCGACCAGCGCGTCGCCGGCCGCCTTGCGCTCCGACACGAGCCGGTACGTGTCGCGCGCGATGATCAGCTCCTCCTTCGTCGGCACGACGAGCACCTTGACGCGCGATTGCGGCGTCGAGATGACGCGCGCCTCCTTCGAACGCTGCCGGTTCGCCGCCTCGTCGAGCTCGACGCCGAGGAACGTCAGGCCGTCGCACACCGCCTTGCGCACATCCGGCGAGTTCTCGCCGATGCCGGCCGTGAAAACGAGCGCGTCCAGTCCGTTCATCGCCGCCGCATAAGCGCCGACATACTTGCGCAGCCGGTAGCAGAACATGTCGAACGCGAGCCGCGCGTTCTTGTCCCCGTCCTCCATCGCCTCGACGATCTCGCGCATGTCGCCGCTGAAACCGGAGATCGCGAGCATGCCCGAGTGCTTGTTCAGCATCGAGTTCACTTCGCCGAGCGTCAGCTCTTCCTTGCTCATGACGAACGGCACGATGGCGGGATCGATGTCCCCGCTGCGCGTGCCCATCATGAGCCCCTCGAGCGGCGTAAGCCCCATGCTCGTGTCGACCGACCGACCGCCCTCGATCGCGGCGCAGCTCGCGCCGTTGCCGATATGGCAGGTGACCATCTTGAGCTCGGCGATCGGCCTGCCGATCAACCCGGCGGCCCGCTCGCTCACATAGAAGTGCGACGTGCCGTGGAAGCCGTAGCGCCGGATCTTGTGGCGGCGGTACAGCGCCATCGGAATCGGATACAGATAGGCGTGGCGCGGCATCGTCTGGTGGAACGCCGTGTCGAACACGACCGCCTGCGGCATGTTCGGCATGTTCTGCTCGACCGCGTTGATCCCCATCATCGCGGCCGGATTGTGTAGCGGCGCCAGGTCGAACAGATCGCGGATGCCGCGCTTCACTTCGTCGTCGACGAGCACCGATTCCTTGAATGTCTCCCCGCCGTGCACGACCCGATGGCCGACCGCCTCGATCTCGGCGATCGAGTTCACGACGCCGTGCTCCCGATGCAGGAGCAGGTCGAGCACGCGCCGGACCGCCGTCACGTGGTCGAGAATTTCGCTCACTTCCCGGACGCCGGGCCTATCGGCCGGCTCGTGCGTCACGATCGCCGACTCCGTGCCGATCCGCTCGACGCGGCCGCTCGCCAGCACCGACTCGTCCTTCATGTTGTATAGCTGGTATTTGATCGACGAACTTCCCGCGTTGATGACCAATATTTTCATATCCGATCCCCGTCCTCGTCGTACTTGAAGAACCCTTCTCCCGTCTTCACACCGAGCTGCCCGGCGCGGACCATCTTCTTCAGCACGACGGACGGGCGATACTTGAGCTCCCCGTATTCCCTGAACATCTGCTCGAGGGCCGCCACGACCGAATCGAGGCCGAACCTGTCCGCCATCTCGAACGGGCCGTGCTTGAACGAGTAGCCGATCCGCATCGCCTTGTCGATGTCCTCGGCCGTCGCGACGCCTTCCTGGAGCAAGTTCGCCGCCTCGTTGATGAACAGGCAGATGAGCCGGGACGTCACGAACCCCGGCGATTCGTACACCTGAATGCCCTGCTTGTTCAGCGTGTCCTCGACGAACCGCCGCGCCGCCTCGAACGTCTCGTCCGAAGTCTTCAGGCCGCGGATCAGCTCGACGACGTCCACCTTGAACGCGGGATAAATGAAATGCAGTCCGATGACCCGCTCCGGATGCGCCGTCACCCCGGCCAGTTCCGTCAGGCTGAGGGTCGACGTGTTGCTCGCGAGAATGATGTGGGGCCCGCAGACGCGGTCGAGCTCGGCGAACACCTGCTTCTTGATGTTCAGATCTTCCGACACCGTCTCGATGACCATGCCGCATTCGGCCATGTCGTCCAGCGATCCGACCGGGCGGATCCGTCCGAGGATCAGCTTCTTCTCGGCCTTCGTCAAAGCCCATTTCTCGATCTGTTTGTCGAGGCTCTGCTCGATCTGGCGCAGGCCGTGCGAAAGCTGCTGCTCCGTCCGGTCGGCCAGAAGCACGTCCAGCCCCTTCATCGCCAGCATCTCCGATATGCCCTGGCCCATCGTTCCCGCGCCGACAACGCCGACTTTGCGAATCGTCAAGCCGATCACCTGCTTTGTCTTATAGTGCGACACTCTATCATTATACCGTATGCCAAGCGCAAAAAAGAAGGCGTCCGGACGGATCGCCCCCTTTGTTCACACAACCTTCGGAATCTCCGGGCCATGGCCGCGTGTCTTCGAATGCCAAAAACGATTCCGCGGGCCGCGGCGTCCCATCGCCCCGTCCGGTCCGCGGCTTCCTCCGGTTCACGCGCCCTCGCGCAACGAACCGCGCAGAAACCCGCGGAACGCGTCCCCGCTCAGCGTTTCCTCGCGCATGAGGATGTCGAGCGACCGCTCGAACACGTCCCGGCGCTCCGCGAGCAGCGCCTTCGTCTTCTCCATCAGCCGGTCGAGCATGTCCCGCGCCACGCGGGAGAACGTCTCGGGCGACAGCATGCCCGGGTCGACGATGCCGAGCTCGGTCAGCCCCGATTCGGCCATCGTGCGCACGATGTTCATCGCCTGCTCGAAATCGCCGCGCGATCCGGTGCTGCGGCCGCCGTAGAACAGCTCCTCCGCCGCCGCGCCCGCCAGCGCGACCATGATCTGGCCTTCGAGGAATTCCGCCGTATACAGATAACGGTCCTGCTGCGGATTGTGGCGCACGTAGCCGAGCGCCTGCCCGCGCGGCGACAGCGCGACCGTCGAGACGCTGCCCGGACGCACGATCTCGGCCATGATCGCGTGGCCCAGCTCGTGGAGCGCCACCCGCTCCCGCTCCTCCTTCGTCGCCTCGCGGTCCGTCTTCTCGCCCATCATCACCTTGTCGATCGCCATCGTCAAATGATGCATCTCGATGAATTCGGATTCTTCGCGCATGGCGTAGATGGCCGCCTCGTTCAGGACGCTTTCGAGCTGGGCGCCCGAGAAGCCGAACGTCTCCTCGGCGACCTTGTCCAGGTCGGCCGTCTTGCCGAGCGGCTTGCCGGCGGCGTGGATCGACAGGATGTGCCGGCGTCCCTTCTTGTCCGGCAGATCGACCGCGATGTGCCGGTCGAACCGTCCCGGGCGCAGCAGCGCGCTGTCGAGCGTGTCCTTGCGGTTCGTCGCCGCGATGAGCAGGATGCGGGGGGATTCGTTCGTCTGGATGCCGTCCATCTCGGTCAGCAGCTGATTGAGCGTCTGGTCGTATTCGCGGTGCTGGCCGCCGTCACGCTTGCCGCCGATCACGTCGATCTCGTCGATGAAGATGACCGCGCTGTTCTTGCCCGTTTTCTGCGCCTTCTGGCGCGCTTCGCGGAACAGTTCGCGGATGCGGCTCGCGCCGACGCCGACGTACATCTCGACGAACTCGCTGCCCGATGCCGCGACGAACACGGAGTCCGTATGGTGGGCGGCCGCCTTCGCAAGCAACGTCTTGCCGGTTCCAGGCGGTCCGGTGAGCAGGATGCCCTTCAGCGGGCGGATGCCGAAGCGCGCGATCTCGTCCGGCCGGATCAGAAATTCGAGCGCCTCCGTCAGCTCCTGCTTGGCCCGCTCCTGGCCGCCGATCTCGTCGAACGAGAGCATCTGCGGCTTCTTCCTGCCGGCCTGCCTGCCGCTTCCGATCGCGGACAGCTGGCCGCGCGACCGGACGGCGAAGAGCAGGATGCCGAGGAAAGCCCCCGCCAGCACGACCGGCACGATGTTGACGCCGACGAAGTAGAGAAACAGCAGCAGCACCGGCGCGAAGCCGATCAGCATCTCCTTCCAGTACCTAAGCATTCGGCCACACCCCCAGCGCGGCGGGCTGGCGGGGAAGCACGACATACTTGACCGCGCCTTCCAGCTTCATCGTGATATAGACGTTCTGCTCGTCCATTTCGGTCTCCATGGCGAGTCCGGGATGGGCGGCCTCCAGCTCGCGCGCGGTTTCCGGAATGTCCGCGTACCGGCGGGTTTCCATCGCCTGCGCGATCGTGAAGAGCGCCGACGACCAGATGTCCTCGAGCTTCTCGTCCCGCTCCTGGCGGATGACCAGTTCGAGCTCGCGGCCGCCGAGCGAACCGCCGGCCTGTTCTCTTATATTCCGATAAATGTCGGCAAGTCCGACGCTTCCGTCCAGCTCAATCTCCACCCTCACCCGGTCTTCCGTCACGACCGGTTCGGACGCCGTTACGCCTTCGATGCCGGCGAACGTCACGGCCAGCGGTTGTTCGACGATGAAATGGCGGTATCCGTACCAACCGCCGAACAGCACGGCGCCGGACAGCAGCGCCGTCAGCAGCACGGGGACAATGCGTATCTGCGTCATCTGTGGTGCCTCCTTCCCATGCGATGCCGTATGCCTTAAAAGTATAGCATACGCGGGACACCGAATGGGCCGGCAATAACAGGCAGGGTCCGGACGAATCATGCAGGCGGAATAAAAAACGGACGATCGGGCGCAATCGACCGATCGTCCGGTACGGACACCGCCACGATATGGCAAACCCGATCCGGCGCTTATCCGGACGGGCGCGCCGGCAGCCGGTACGTCTCGATCGGGCTGCCGTCGGCGAAATCGTAAAATCCGTAGAAATGACGCTTCACGTCATGTTCTTCAATGCTGTAGAAAACTTCCCAGATTCTGCGGCCGTCGGCGAACCCCGGCCGGATCCGGATGATCGACGCGTCGGGACGCTCGCGGAGCACATCCTCGCGGAGCCTGTCGGGATTGTAGGCTTCGTCCGCGTCCGTCGTCTCGACGCGGTCCGCGAACGCCCAGACATACAGTCCGGCGCCGTCTTCCCGCTTGCCGCGCACGACCCAGACGGTCTCGTCCCAGACGAACTTGATCGCCGAGTCGACCTCCGCAAGGCCGGCTTCCGCCTTCGCCCGCCGGATCGCCTCGCGCTCCTCCCGGGCGTAATCGCTTCGCGCCCACTGGAAATAGAGATTGAGCAGGAGCAGCACCAGTCCGATCGAGAGCAGGATGATGACGGCCCATCGCCCCGGCGTCATGAACCGGATATCGGACTGCCGGCGCCTCATGTCGCCGACTTCAACCTTTCGAAGCGGGCGGAAGCCTCCGCGGCGATCCGCTCCTCGTCCAGCCGCGTGCAGACGCGGTTCCGCACGACCTGCACGCCGTCGATCCAGACGTGCTTCACGTCGCGGCCGCTGCCCGCGTAGACGAGATGCGAGACGAGATCGGTGCGCGGATAATATTGCGGCTGGTCGATGTCGACCGCGATGATGTCCGCGCGCATGCCGGGTCTCAACATGCCGAACAGGTCCGCCTGCCAGATCGCCTTCGCCCCGTACGCCGTGCCGAGCTTGAGCGCTTCCCGGGCGGGGACGGCCGTCGGATCGCCGGAGACGCCCTTGTGGATGAGCGCCGCGAGGCGGATTTCGTCGAAGATGTCCAGATTGTTGTTGCTCGCCGCGCCGTCCGTGCCGAGCGACACGGTGACGCCCGCGCGGAGCATGTCCGGCACCCGCGCGACGCCGCTCGCGAGCTTCAGGTTACTCGCCGGATTATGGGAGACGGCGACGCCCCGCTCGGCGAGCAGCGCGATCTCGTCGTCGTTCAGGTGGACGGCGTGCGCCACGAGCGTCGGCCGGCCGAACACGCCGAGCCGGTCGAGATGCTCCACGGGGCGAACGCCGTAGTCGCGCACGTTCTGCTCCACTTCGGCCGCCGTCTCCGACATGTGCGTATGCATCGGCAGATCGAGATCGTGCGCGGCCTGCACGAACCGCTCGATGAAGGCCGGCGGGCAGGTGTACGGCGCGTGGGGCGACATCATGACGCGGATGCGGCCGTCCGCCTTGCCGTTCCAATCCCGCGCGAACCGGATCGCGTCCTCGAGCTTGGCGCGCTGCTCCGCTTCGGAGCACAGGCCGATGACGCCGCGGGCAAGCACGGCCCGCAGCCCCGCCTGTTCGACGACCTGCGCGACTTCGCCCATGTGGTCGTACATGTCGACGAACGCGGTCGTGCCGCTCTTCAGCATCTCGACGGCAGCCAGGGCGGCCCCGGCGCGCACGTCGGCGGCCGTGAAGCGCGCTTCCAACGGCCAGATCTTGTTCTGCAGCCAATCCTGCAGCGCCATGTCGTCCGCGTACCCGCGCAGCAGCGTCATCGCCGCGTGGCCGTGCGTGTTGACCAGGCCCGGCATGAACAGCAGACCGCCGCCGGCGATCCGCTCGGCGCCCTCGGCGAGCGCGCCGGGATGCTCTTCGGCAAGATAGACGATCCGGTTGCCTTCCACGACCAGATGGCCGTCTACGATCGGCCTCGCGTCATCCATCGTCAGAAATGTGCCGCCGTCAATCCACCATTTCGTCGTCGTCATCGTCATCCCTGTCCTTTGCCAGATAATAGGCGAGGCTGAGCAGTTCGGTCGTGAAATCGGCGTGATGCACCCGCACGGTCGGCGGCACCTTCAGGATCGCGGGCGCGAAGTTCAGGATGCCCTCGACGCCGGCTTCCGCCAGCTGGTCGGCCACCTTCTGCGCCGCCGCGGCCGGCACGGTGATGATGCCGATCCGGATCTGCAGCGCATCGACCGTCTCCTTCAGTTCCTCGAGCGGCTGCACCTGTATCGTGTTGATCTGCATGCCGATCTTGTCGGGACTGTTGTCGAACACCGCGACGATCTTCATGTTGTCCCGGCTGTAGCGGTTGTAGTTGCAGAGCGCCTGGCCGAGATTGCCCGCGCCGACCAGCGCGACGTTGATGTCCCGGTCCAGCTTCAGGATGTGCCGGATCTTGCCGATCAGATAGGAGACGTCGTAACCGATGCCCTTGCGGCCGAATTCGCCGAAATACGCGAGATCCTTGCGGATCTGCGCCGGGTTGAGGTCGAGCTTGCGGCCGAGCGCCTGCGACGAGACGGTCTGCACTTCGCTTCTCGACAGTTCGTTGAGCGCCTGAAGATAGAGCGGCAGTCTGCGCACGACCGCCTCGGAAATTTTCGCCTGCTGCTTCATTACGCGGATCCTCCCTGAGTCCCGGTTTCCCCGAGCCACTCCCGAATGCGCGGCACGATTCTCTCGATGTTCATCGTCTCGATCTTGGGTCCCGGAAGCGAGTACAGAAAGTATTTCCCGTAGCTGGTGTCGATGACCCTCGTATCGTACAGGATGACGATTCCCCTGTCCCGCGCCGTGCGCACAAGGCGGCCGAATCCCTGCTTGAAGCGGATGACCGCCTGCGGGATCGACAGCTTCATGAACGGATTCTTCTTCTCGGCCGCAAGCTGTTCCGATTTCGCCTCGAGCAGCGGATGGTTCGGCGGCGTGAACGGCAGCCGCACGATTGCAAGGCACGTCAGGGCCTCGCCCGGCAGGTCGACCCCTTCCCAGAAACTGCTCGTGCCGAGCAGCACCGAGGCCTGCTGCTGCCGGAACCGGCGGACGAGCTTCGTCCTGCCGCCGCCGTCGATCCCCTGGGCGATGACGGAGATGCCCGACTCGGCGAGCCGTTCCTTCAGCGGATCGTAGACCTGCTTCAGCATCCGGTAGGACGTGAACAGAACGAGCATCCGGCCCGACGTCTCGCGCGCGACGTCCGCCAGCGATTCGACGAGCGCGGCGAGAAACGCCGGATCGGCCGACGTTCCCTTGATCGGCGGCAGATTGCGCGGGATGACGACAAGCGCCTGGTCGCGGTAGTTGAACGGCGACGGAAGCTGCACGGTCGCGAGCCTCCCGTCCTCCTCGAATCCGGCCAGCCCGAGCTGCTCGGTCGCGTACTCGAACGACTTGTGCACGCTGAGCGTGGCTGACGTCAGGATGACGCTGCGCTTCGCGTCGAAGAAGTGCTGCTTGAGCAGAGCGCTCACGTCGGCCGGCACGGCGTACAGATGCACCGAGCGGGTCTTGTAGAACGCGCTCGCCTCGATCCAGTAGACGATTCCCGCGTCGTCCAGCCTGACGAAGCCGCGCAGTTCATCGCGGACGCGCGCCAGGTCCTTTACCCGGCCCGCGACGTCGACGGCGGCCGCCTCGACCGCGGCGTCGTCGCAATGCTCCTTGATCTCCGCGAGCAGCCGTTCGTACGCGCGGACGATCTCGTTCAGGGAGGCGAACACGTTCGCCTCGGCCGTCCGCACCGCCTCCCACTCGGACGGCGGCCGATCGGGCCTGAGGCGCAGGACGCCCTGCCCGCCGTCGGCGTCGGCCTGCGGCTGCGCCAGCCGGTACAGGAGCTCGAACAGCTCGTCCCAATGGATGCGCAGCTCGCCGAACGCCGGAACCGTTCCGTCGATCGTCTCGATCCATCCTTCCGCCCGGGCGTGGCCGGAGTCCGCGAGCTTCTGCCTGAGCTGGAAGATCAATCCCGTGCGGGCGTCCTTGCACAGCCGCGTCAACGGATGCATGCCGCTGCCGTAGGCGAGCTGCATGCCGAGATGCTTGCCGGCGGCTTCCTCGAGATGATGGGCCTCGTCGACAATGAGGTGGTCGTAGGCGGGCAGCAGCCGGTATTCGGCGCGAATGTCGGTGAACAGCAGCGAGTGGTTCGTGATGACAAGATCCGCGTGAACCGCTTCCTGTTTCGCCCGATGATAGAAGCAGTGCTTGAACCAGGGGCAGGAACGGTTGAGGCACGAATCGGCGTCGCTGGCGACGGTCTGCCAGTATTCGGCGCCGCGGCCGCCGAGGTTCAGCTCCTCCTGGTCGCCGTGCTCCGTCTCGCCGAGCCAGACGAGCATCTGAGCGGTCGTCAACCGGTCTTCGGCGGGCGCGATATAGTCGCGCGCAGCGACCTTGCCCTCGAATTTCCGCAGACACAGATAGTTGGCCCTGCCCTTGAACACGGATGCCTTGAACGGCAGCGGCAGCACCTTCGCGAGCAGCGGCACGTCCCGCTCGCGGATCTGCTCCTGCAGGTTGATCGTATGGGTGCTCACGACTATTTTCTCGTCGTGGCGGATACCATAATAGAGCGCGGGAATGAGATAGCCGAGCGATTTGCCCGTGCCGGTGCCGGCCTCGATCATCAGATGGCGGCCGGATTCCAGCGCGTCGTGCACCTCGCGGAACATGCGCACCTGCGACTCGCGCGCCTCGTATCCGGGCACATGCTCCTTCAGCCTTTCAAGCGTTTCTTCCAGAAAGGTCTCAAAATCCGTCTCCCGCAGCCGCTCGGCCGAGTCCGGGTCATCCAGGCGCGGCGGCTCCTCGTCCGTCCATTCGCCGACGCGGAGGGCGAACTGGCGATGATAACGATAGCCTTCCGGTTCGACGGCGGCCGCGCGTTGCCGACGTTCCAGCGCGTCGTGGATGATCCAGCCGAGATCGTCGCCGGGGTCGAACTGGGCGGCCATCCGCTCCAGCGTCAGAAGCGGCAGATTGCGCAGCTTCCCGACGCAGGCCCGGAACAGGAGCGCCGTCGCCATTGCGTCGCTGTCCGCCTGGTGATGGCGCTCGTGCTCGATGCCGAACGCCTCGGACAACGCGCCGAGCTGATAGGACGGCTGGGTCGGGAACAGGATGCGCAGCAACTGCAACGTGTCCAGCACCCGGCCCGTGAACGGCATGTAGCCGCAGCGGTCGAGCGCGTGGTTGAGGAAGCCGACGTCGAATCCGGCGTTGTGCGCCACCAGCACGGCGTCATTCAACAACGGAATGACTTCGAGCAGCACATCCTCCGGTTCGGGCGCGCCCTTCACGTCTTCATCCGTTATCCCCGAAAGCTCGGTGATAAATGCGGGGACCGGGACTCTCGGACGCACATAGGATGCGTAGCTCCCGGTCACGCCGCATTCTTCATCGAGCAGCACGATGCCGATTTGGATGATGTCGTCTTCATCGCTATGATTGCCGGTCGTTTCCAGATCAAGGACAGCGAATTTCATCCGGTACGTTTCTCCTCACATGCTTACGTGCAGCCGAACGCGGAGTCTCCGAAATGCAGCGTCAGGGGACCGGCGTTCGCCATGCAGTTCGCCAGGTTGCGCGCGGCGCCGGTGAAAGCGGGATCCGCTTCGCAGGCCAGCCTGAAATAATGCGCCGCCTGCTCGAGATTCGCCGTGACGGCCTGGATGCAGCCGAGCGCGTTGAATCCGAGCGCCTTCAACTTCGGCAGTTGCGCCGTGCGGACGATAAACAGGAAATGACGCTCCGCGTCTTCCCATTCCTCGAGACGCATGTGCGACATTGCCAGGAACATGCGCGCCGCGAGCGATTCGGGCCGGAGCTCGACCGCGCGGCGGAACGCCGCCGCCGCTTCGCGGTACATGGCGAGATCATAATAACCCTGGCCCGCGATCAACTGGCGTCTGGCCTCGTCCAATGCGCCGTGTCCGGCCGCGGCATGGGCGGACAAACCGGCCGGGGCGTTCGCCAGCGCGGACGCCGTCTCTGTCTCGCCCTCCCGTTCCGCACAAGGCAAGGCCGTGTCGGCGGGCTTCGCTGCTTCCTCCCCCGCGGCTTCCGACGACACCATCCCGCGCAGCGTTGCCAGCTTCTCTTCCATCCGCAGCCAGCCGTTGACGATCGCGTCGCTCAGCCTCTGGATCCGGCGCAGTTCCGCTTCGATCGCGGCTTTCTGCGCCGCGTCCGCGGCGGGATAACGGGCGATCATCTCGTCGAGCATGCCGTCCGCGACGATGAACCATTGACTGACCATCCGTGCCGCCCCCTTCGCCGTGGGCTTCCGGCCACGAACGCCGGGCCGGTATGCTCATTCTGCTCCGGAGCGAGGGGGGACTATACCGCGGTCGCCGCGTCACATCCCGCAATCCGAGCCGGAATGCGGGCGGACTGGCGGATTACAGGATCGTCGCGTGTTCTTCCTTGCCCGCGAGTCCGGCTTGCCGGTTGTTCTCGTCCATCAGCACGATGCGCGGCCGATGTCGGCGGGCTTCGTCTTCGGTCATCAGCGCGTACGAGATGATGATGACCTTGTCGCCGGGCTGGGCGTGGCGGGCGGCGGCGCCGTTCAGGCAGATGACGCCGGAACCGCGCGGGCCGGGAATGACGTACGTCTCCAGCCGGGCGCCGTTATTAATGTTGACGACCTGCACTTTCTCGTTCTCCCACAGGTCGGCGGCTTCCATTAATTCCACGTCGATTGTGATGCTGCCCACATAGTTCAGGTTGGCTTCCGTCACGGTCGCGCGATGGATTTTCGATTTCATCATGTTCCGCATCATCGGTTCCTCACTCCTTTCCGACGCCGGTCAGCATGAGCAGCCGGTTGTCGATGAGCCGCGTCCGGCCGAACTTGACGGCCAGCGCCGCGATGAACCGGCTGCCCGGCGGCATCCGTTCGAACGGAACGTCCGCCGGAGGCTCAAGGTCCGGCCAGGTCAGCACTTCCGCATAGTCGATCTCGGCGAGCGGCGCCCGCCGGATATGTTCGCGCATCGCCGCTTCCAGCTTCGCCGGCGTCATGCCGGGCTCGGTGAGCTTCGCTTCGGCCAGCTTCAGCGTCTCGTGGAGGATGACGGCCTGCCGGCGTTCTTCCGCGCCCAGATAGACGTTCCGCGAGCTCATCGCCAGACCGTCCGGCTCCCGCACCGTCTCGCACGGCACGATGCGAACCGGGAAGTTCAGGTCCTCGACCATCCGCTCGATGACGGCGACCTGCTGCGCGTCCTTCAGGCCGAAATAGGCGTTGTCCGGCATGACGATATGAAACAGCTTGCTCACGACGGTGCCGACGCCGTCGAAATGGCCGGGCCGCGACGCGCCGCACAGCCGGTCCGTCAGGCCGGAGACGATGACGCGCGTCGCCGTCGGCCGGGGATACATCTCGGCGACGGACGGCATGAACATCAGCCCGGCCCCCGCCGACTCCGCCACCCGCCTGTCCCGTTCGGGATCGCGCGGGTACCGTTCGAAATCTTCGTTCGGGCCGAACTGCAGCGGATTGACGAAGACGCTGACGACGGTCAGTCCGTTCTCCGCCGCCGAGCGGCGGATCAGGCTGGCGTGCCCTTCGTGCAGATACCCCATCGTCGGCACGAAGCCGACCGTTCCGCCGGGGTTCTCCCGGCGCCATCCGGCGATGGCGGCGCGAAGTTCGGCGATCGTCTCAATGACCCGCATCCCGCTTCGCCTCCCCGCCGCCGTACAGTTGCGCCGACAGTTCCGGACCGCCCGGAAAACCGTGCTGCGGACCGGGGAACGTTCTCGCCTTCACATCGCGCACATACGCGGCGATCGCTTCGCGGATGACGGTTCCGACGTCGGCGTAGGTTTTGACGAATTTCTTGCTCCGATAAGGAGACGCGTATTGGATCATGTCGTGGAAGACGAGCACCTGGCCGTCGCAGCCCGCACCGGCGCCGATGCCGATCGTCGGGATCGAAAGCGCGCGCGTCACCGCCTCCGCCGCGTCGTTCGTCACCAGCTCGAGCACGATGGCGAACGCGCCGGCCTGCTCGAGCGATTTCGCGTCGTCGACGAGCCGGCGGACATCCTCCTCCAGCTTGCCCTGCACCTTGTATCCGCCGACCTGATGGATCGATTGCGGCAGCAGCCCGACATGGCCCATGACGGGGATGCCGGCCGCCGTCAGGGCGGCCACTTCGTCGGCGATGTCCGCGCCGCCTTCCAGCTTGACCGCCTGCACGCCGGTTTCCTGCATCAGTCTGCCCGCGTTGCGAAGCGTCGACTCCCTGCCGAGCCGGTACGTCATGAACGGCATGTCCGCCACGATGAACGTATCGGGCGCGCCGCGCCGGACGGCCCGGGCGTGGTGAATGATGTCTTCCAGCGTCACCGGAATGGTCGTGTCGTAGCCCAGGACGACATTGCCGAGCGAATCGCCGACGAGGATCGCGTCGATGCCCGCCTCCTCGGCAAGCCGCGCCGACGGATAGTCGTACGCGGTCACCACGGAGATCGGGATGCCGTCCCGTTTCATTTTCATCCATTTCGTTACGGTAAGTGCCTGCATGCGCAAGGTCCCTCCCTTTCCCGTCGGACGTTCCGATGCGGGCGGCGCCTTTTTCTCCGGAAAAAGCAAAAAACCTCCCGGCGTCCTGGCCGCAGGTTCTTCCGCATGACAATAGGAAACATCACGGTCAAGCGTGCTTCCATCTGTCTCGGTCCTGACGGCTCAGAGCAGAATGCGCCAACCCGGATGAACGTTCCGCGCGTATGAATGAAGTTCATTATTCCATGAAGCCGAGTGCGATTCGCGCGATTCCCGCGATACCGCCTCTTGCCGACAGTATAGCACGCCGGGGCCCGAAAAGAAAGCGGCGGACGTTCGGGACGCCCGCCGCCGCGGCGTGTTACGCGAACTCCGCCGAGATGATCTCGCGCACCGTTCCGTCCGCCGTCCGGACGCGCAGCGCGCCGCTCGAAGCCAGTCCGAGCGGGACCCCTTCGACCGTTCCCTGCGGCGTCTTCAGCTCGGCGGGGCGGCCGAGCGAGACCGACGACGCTTCCCATAGCAGCCGGATCGGCTCGAATCCTTCCTCGCGATACAGATCGTACAGCTCTTCGAGCGACTCGAGGAACAGCGCCGCCGTCTCCGTCCTGTCGAACGGTCGGCCGGCCGCCATCCGCAGCGAGACGGCCTTCTCCCGAAGCTCGGGAGGGTAATCCACCGGCCCGAGATTGACGCTGATGCCGATGCCGGCGACGACATGGCGCAGCCGCTCCTCCTCCGCGCTCGATTCGAGCAGGATGCCGCTGATCTTCCGGCCGCCCACGAGCAGATCGTTCGGCCATTTGATGCCGATGTCGAGGCCGGTCTGCCGGCGCAGCGAGCGGCAGAGCGCGACGGCGATGAGCAGCGTCAGCTGCGGCGTGCAGAAGACCGGAACCTCCGGACGGAGCACGAGGCTCATCCAGAGCCCCTTGCCCTTCGGCGACAGCCAGCTCCGCCCCATCCTGCCCCGGCCGCTTGTCTGCAGTTCGGCGACGACGAGCGTCCCTTCGGGCGCCCCTTCCTCGGCGAGCCGCTTCGCCACATCCTGGGTCGAGCCGACCTCGTCGAACAGGTGCAGCGTCCGGCCGAACGTCTTCGTCCCGAGACGCGCCGCCAGCCCGGTCGCGGTGAGCCGGTCCGGCGCGCCGGCCAGCCGGTATCCCCGGTTGCGGCACGCTTCGATTGTGTAGCCTTCCTCTTCCAGCTTGCGGATATGTTTCCATACCGCCGTCCGGCTGATGCCGAGCCGGCGGCTCGCTTCTTCGCCCGAGATGAATTCGCCCTCGCGCCCGGCGAGCATTTCCAGCAGTCGTTCCCTCATCGGCCGTCCCTTCCGTCCGGTTCGTCGTTCAGCATCTCCAGCGCCCGCTCGAGCAGCGCGCGGCGCTCGTTGGGCAGGCGGCCGGCGGCGGTCTCCAGCAGCAGCCGGTCCATCGTCCGTCTGATCCACGGGCCGCCCCTCCTGCCGGCCGCCTTCGTCAGCGTCGACCCGTCGATTGCCAGCTCCCTCGCCGTGAAGACCGGAATGTCCGCGAACCAGGCCGACCAGCGATCGAGCACGGCGGCGGGAACGGGGCAAACGCCGGGACAGGCGCGCATGACGGCGAGCCAGTCGGCCGTCGCCTGGCGCCCGTGAGCGAGCGCCATCCCGGTCCACGCCTCGCGCGTGTCCGGCGCGTTCGCCGCCGCGGCGTGCAGCTCGAGCGGCGCGAAAATGCCGCGCAGCCGATGCTTGCCGAACGCGAAGCCCGCCATCCAGCGGCGCGCGGCTTCGGGCGGCATGTTCGACGCCGCAAGAAGCGCGATCCAGCGCAGATCGCCCGGCTCCAGCCCGGACAGGCGCGGCTTGTCCGCGCAAGCCGGTCGGCCGGGCGCGTCCAGCGGCGTCTTCGTCTCGCGCCACAGCCCGGAGCGCAGGAACAGGGCGACCGCCCGGTCCGGGCCGGAGCCCCGGATCATCTTGTCCAGTTCGGCGCCGACCCGTTCGAGCGCAATGTGGCGCAGCAGACCGGCGTTCCGCCGCAGCGCGCGCCAGGTCGACGGCGCGATGCGAAAGCCGAGCTCCGCCGCGAACCGGACGGCCCGGACCATGCGCAGCGCGTCTTCGCGGAACCGCTCCTCCGGACGGCCGACGCAACGGATGACGCCGCGCGCAAGATCGGCCTTCCCGCCGAACGGATCGACGATCCGGCCGTCCACATCCATCGCCATCGCGTTGACCGTGAAATCCCGCCGCGCCAGATCGGTCTCGATGTCGTCGACGAACGCGACATCCGACGGCCTGCGATGGTCGTCGTAGCCCGATTCCGTGCGAAAGGTCGTCACTTCGTACATCCGGCCGTCCATGAACACGGTGACCGTTCCGTGCTTGAGGCCGGTCGGGGCATGATTCGGAAAAAGCGCCATCACCGCGTCCGGCCGCGCGGACGTCGCAATGTCCACATCGCCCAGCGGCCGGCCGAGCAGGGCGTCACGGACGCATCCGCCGACGAAGTACGCCCTGTGGCCGGCTTCGGCCAGGCGCGCGAGCACCGGCAGCGCTTCCAGCAGCTTCGCGTCCATGGCGGCGAATCACCTCTTCGCCTTACTCGCACACCGGGATCGGAATATCGGCCTCGATGCCGAGCACGCGGTAATAGATGCGCTCGTATTCCGCTGTGATCCGGTCGTTGCAGAAGATCGTGCGGGCGCGCTCGAGGCACGCCTCGCGGAACCGGGCGTACATCGCGTCATCCCCGAGCAGCCGGATTGCGTATTCGGCCATCCGCTCCGTATCGCCGACCGGCGCCAGGAAGCCCGTCGATCCGTGCGCGACCAGCTCCGGAATGCCGCCGGCCAGCGAGCCGATCGTCGGCACGCCGCACGCCATCGCCTCGAGCGCGACGAGGCCGAAGCTTTCCTTCTCCGACGGCAAAAGCAGAAGATCCGCGACGGAGATGACCTGCGCCACGTCGTCCTGCTTGCCGAGGAACGTGACGCGGTCGGACAGGCCCAGCGACTCGACCTGCCACTGCACCTTGGAGAGCTCCGGACCTTCGCCGACGAGCAGCAGGCGCGCGGGCATCTTCGCGCTCACCCGCGCGAAGATGTCGACGACGTCGCCGACCCGCTTGACCGGCCGGAAGTTCGAAATATGCATCAGCACCTTCTCGCCCGGCGCCGCGTATTCGGCGCGCAGATTCCGGCATTCCCGCGGATAGTAGACGCGCTTGTCGACGAAGTTGTACGTCAGCTCGATCGGCGTCTCGATGTCGAGCCGCTCCCGCGTCTCCCGGATCAGGTCGCGCGAGACAGCCGTCACGGCATCGCTCTGGTGGATCGCGAGCCGGATCAGATCGCGCAGCGACTCGTCCTGGGCGAGCACCGTGATGTCGGTGCCGTGCAGCGTCGTCACCGTCTTGATGCCGCCGCCCAGCATCTGCTTCGCGAGATACGCGCAGATCGCGTGCGGCACCGCGTAGTGGACGTGCAGCAGATCGAGCTTCTGCATCCGCGCGACCTGCGCCATCTTGCTGGCCAGCGACAGATCGTACGGCGGATAGCGGAACACATAGTAATTGTTCACTTCGACTTCATGGTAGAAGATGTTCCGCTGGAACTTTCCGAGCCGGAACGGAATGCTGTGCGTGATGAAATGGATCTCGTGCCCCTTCTCGGCGAGCAGCTTCCCCAGCTCGGTCGCGACGACGCCGGAACCGCCGAGCGTCGGGTAACAGGTGATGCCGATTCTGAGCGGTCTGACCATGGATGCGCCTCCTCTCGCCTCACGGAGCGTTCAGAACAGCCTCACTTCGACGGGACGCTTCGCCGCGAAGCCTTCGGCATGCGACCACCCGCGCTGGCCGCCGAGCAGCCGGTCGCGGGCTTCCACGTTCTCGACGTAACGCTGGTTGAGCGGCGTCGCCACCGTGTCAGGACCCGGCTCGAACTGCGACCGATAGGCCGACAGCGCGCGGCGCTTCGCCTCGTACCAATCCGATACGTTGACGACCAGATCGACTTCCGCGACATCATTGATATAGTAGAAAAAAATCTGCTCCACCTGCACCGGTTCCAGCTCGGGCATGTACCGGCGCAGCTTCGCGTTGAAAACCGCCTCCTCCACGAGCCGGCTCGCGGCGTTGTGGTCGGGATGGCGGTCGTTCCAGTACGGCGCGAACACGATCCGGGGGCGGAGCTTCCGGATTTCGCGAACGATGGCCGCGATCTGATCCGGCGACCCCGTGAGCCCGCGGTCGGGCAATCCGAGGCAGGAGCGGTAGACAATCCCCATCGCTTCGGAAGCTTCCGCGGCCTCCCGCTGCCGCAGCTCGACCGTCCCGTTCGACGACATCTCCGCACGGGTCAGATCACATACGCCAAACCGGACGCCGGCCTGCGCGTGCTTGGCGATCGTCGCGGCCATGCCGATCTCGACGTCGTCCGGATGGGCGCCGAACGCCAGCATGTCAACCCGGTCGGTCATGGCTGCCAATCCTCCGGCTTGTACTTGTGGACCAGCTCCCGCCACGCGAACTCGCCGCGCTCGAGCGCCTTGACGAGCAGCTCGGCCGTGGCGATGTTCGTCGCGACCGGGATGCCGTACACGTCGCAGAGGCGCAGCAGCGCGTTGATGTCCGGCTCGTGGGGTTGCGCCATCAGCGGATCGCGCAGGAAGATGATGAGATCCATCACATTCTCCGCCACCAGCGCGCCGATCTGCTGGTCGCCGCCGAGCGGGCCCGACATGAACCGGTGCACGGTGAGACCGGTCTGCTCCATGATCCGCTTGCCGGTCGTGCCGGTGGCGTACAGGTCGTGATGGCGGAATACATGTTCGTAGGCAATGACAAAATTGACCATTTCGTCCTTCTTCCGGTCATGCGCGATGAACGCGACCTGCATCCGTGCCGTCATGGGCGATTCTCCTCTCCGCCGTCCAGCAAATGCTCGAATCCGTAGACGAGGCCGGTGTACGTCATCACCTTCTGAACGGCGGTCTTGACGCCCGGCATGTAGCCGGCGCGGTCATACGAATCGTGCCGGATGCGCAGCGTCTGGCCGAACGCGCCGAAGATCACTTCCTGCTGGGCGAAGATGCCGGGCAGCCGGACGCTGTGGATGCGGAAGCCGTTGTAGTAGCCGCCGCGCGATCCCTGCAGCTTCTCTTCCTCGTCGGGATGCCCCTGCCTCAGCTCGCCGCGCACGGCGGAGACCAGTTCCGCCGTCTTGATCGAGGTGCCGGATGGCGCGTCGAGCTTCCGGTCCCCGTGATACTCGATGATCTCGAGGTGCGGGAAATAGCGCGCCGCCTCCGCCGCGAACTTCATCATCAGGATCGCCCCGATCGAGAAATTGGGCGCGATCAGGCCGCCGATCCCGCGGCTCCTGCACAGCTTGTCCAATTCATCGATTTGCTCCGGCGTAAAGCCTGTCGTGCCGACGACCGGCCGCACGCCGTATGTAATCGCCGTCTTCGTATTGTCGTATGCCGAATGCGGCACCGTGAAATCCACGAGCACATCGACGGCGCCGCCGCGCAGCGCCGCCTCCAGGTCGTCCGTGATCGTGACGCCGCAGGCGGGCAGACCGGCCGCGACGCCCGCATCCCGGCCGGCCGTCGAGCGGCCGACGGCGGCCGCCAGCTCAAACGACGGCTCCTCCAATACCATCTTGACCACTTCGCGGCCCATCTTGCCGCTTGCGCCCGCAACCGCGACGCGGATCTTGTCCGTCATCCGTTCCATCTCCCGTTCCTTGTCATGAATGTTATAATGATTAGTGCGTATTCCGCCTTTGCGTTCTCCGATGCCGACGGCGGTAGTCGGCGAACAGACGCTTCGCCTCGCCGTGCGCCGGATTCAGCCTGAGCGCTTCCCTTGCCGCCCGGGCGGCCTCGTCGAAACGGCCGAGCGCTCCGTGCGCCGCCGCCATGAGCAGCCATGCTTCGTCGAGAAGCGGATCCATCTCGAGCGCCGCCTTCAGACTTTCGATCACGGACTCGTAATCGGGATCGGCCGAAGCGAGCTCGCTCTTCGCTTCTTCGGCGGCGATGCGCGCCCGGATCGACGCGAGATGATACCGGTAATCCTCCTGCTCCGGCGCGAGGCGCACCGCTTCCGCCGCATGCCGGAGCGCCTTCGGCCACTGGGCGCTGCGCATGCAGGTGATCGAGCACTTGTGGTGATAGGCGGGGTTGTCGGGCTCGGCCGCGATGGCCAGCTCGAACGCCCGGATCGCCTGCTCGTAGTCGCCCGACAGAATCGAGGCGTACGCCTGTCTGACATGTTCTTCCCCGGCCATCTTTCACGCCCCCTTGCGCGTCTGCTTATCGATCAGCATATGCGCAAGGCGGGCGCCGGGTATGGGCCGGACCGGCGCGCGGACGGGCCGCGGCTACTCGGCCGGCTGTTCGATACGCGTCCAGCGGTCCCTGTCGCGCGTCGTGAATTTCGCCATCACCTTGTCGTGCGCTTCCGTCAGGTCGATCCCGAGCGAATTGGCAAAGCAGATCAGGATGAAGAGCAGATCCCCGAGCTCCATCTCGATGGATCCTTCCGGTTCGTCGGGCTTCTTCGGTTTCGGCCCGTACTGGTGGATCACCTCGCGCGCGAGCTCGCCCGCTTCCTCGGTGAGCCGGGCCATCAGGGCGAGCGGGCTGAAATACCCTTCCTTGAACTGCGAGATGTAAGCGTCGACTTCCCGCTGCATTTCGGCCAGCGTTTTGCCCAACACTAAACACGATCCTTTCCATGTCCTTCGGTTCTTACCTTATGTTAGCGCAAAGCGCAGGGGAACACAATGCTTGCGGAGACGCGCGGACGGACGTGAAGGAGGTTGAGACGAATGTCGGGAAAGGCGGCCGGCGGGCTGCGCGTTCTCGTCCCGGTGGCGGCGGGGACGGCGGTCTATGCGTTCGGCCTTCATTATTTTGTCCTGCCCAACACGCTGATGGAAGGCGGCGTTACGGGCATCGGTCTTTTGTTGTATTACATATTCGGATGGCCGCTTTCCGCGACGACCCTGCTGCTCAACGTGCCGCTTTTTCTGGCGGGTTGGAAGCTGCTCGGGCGGCAATCGATGGCGATGACGCTGTACGGAACCCTGTGTCTGATCATCTCGCTGTGGATCATGGAACGCGCGGTCGAAGACGGTTTTATCGTGCCGCTCGCCGGCCGGGGCGATCTGATCCTGCCCGCCCTCTATGCCGGGGTGACGCTCGGCGCCGGCCTCGGCATCGTCTTCCGCTTCGGCGCGACGACCGGCGGCATGGACATCGCCGCCCGCATTCTCGTGCGGAAATACGGCTGGAGCATGGGGCGGACGATCCTCGGCATCGATGCCGCCGTCATCGGCGCATCGCTGTTCTTCGTGCCGGTCGAGCGCGTGCTCTATACGCTGGTCGTCGTGTTCATCACGTCCAAAGTCGTCGATTTCGTGCAGGAAGGCGCATACGCCGGCAAGGCGTTCATGATCATCACGGATCACGGCGAGGCGATCGCCGATGCCGTCACGAAGAAGCTCGACCGGAGCGTGACGGTCCTGCCGGCGAAGGGCGGCTATTCGGGCGCGCCCAAGCAGGTCGTCTACTGCATCGTCGGCCGGTCGGAAGCCCGGGCGCTGCGCGAGCTCGTGCACGCGATCGATCCGAAGGCGTTCTTCGCGATCAGCGACGCCCACGACGTCGTCGGGGAAGGGTTCCTCGAGAAATAACGAGGCGCCCGCGCGTCAATGCGGGCGCCTGACGGACGTGATGCCCCATCGGTCTTGCCGGTATTTGCGGTATCCCGCATAGCCGAGGGCGGCGCACAAAATGGCGGAAAGCGCCGCGATCCAGGCCGGCGACGGATCGTCGGCCGGCCGCGCGGAAGACCGGACCGCCTCCGGACCGAACAGTTCCTCCGCCGCCCGTCCGATGGCGTCGAACGATTCCTCGATCCAGACCCGGTTCGCTTCGCCCGTTTCCGCCGCCGCCCCCAGCAGCTTCTCGGCATACCGGATCCGTTCCCCGAGCCGCATGACGGCCGGCAGCGGACGGTTGAGCGCGGCCGCCGCCTCCAGCCGCTCCACCCGCTCCTTCATGAGCCGGAGCGAAACGGCGGCCGCTTCGGCGCCTTCCCTGCCGCCTCGCTGCCAGCCGCGGCGCATCCGGTCGAGATCGTCGCCGATGAGCCGCCCGTACCCGAGCCAGAGCGACTCGCGGCCCGGAGCCAGCGCGTCGACGGCCAGGAGCAGCCTGGACGCCTCTTCCCGCCACGCGGAAACATCGCGTTCCCGTACAAGCGCCTTGCGCGCGGCGGCAATCGTTGCGTCGATCCGGCTCCACCCGGCCGGCTCGCCGATCGCCCGAAGTTCGGGCGATTCGGCCGCGTCTTCTATCCTGAGCAGACTGGCGTAGGCCAGCTGCCGGTTCCCCTCCACGGCTGCGAGGTAGAAGCTTCGGGTCAGAAGCTCGAGACGGTCCAGCCGGTCTTCGGCCGCCGCCGGCGCCTCCGCGCAGATCGGCAATCCGCCGGCCGTCAACATGATCGCAATCGCCAGCAGCACCTTCAGGCGAACGGACATGGACAATCCCTCCCGACATCATTGTATGGGCGGAATGTCCGTTTCAGAACCCGCGGCCGCATCCCGGCGTCCCGGGGCCGTTCACGCTCCGGTTTCCCCGGCCGGCCGCAGCCGGAGCGCAGCCAACGCCGCGAGGTAGCTGGCCGCCGACAGCGCGAAGGTAAACGGGGCGATGACCGGCAGGTCGTCTTCCAGCACCGTCGGCAGCCACGGATAAATGCCGACGCCGTAATCCATCGAGTCGTTCAGCAGCATCCAGGCGAGCGCGAGCAAAGCCGCGATCCGCCCGAACCGCATGAACCGCGCGTAGAGCAGCCCTTCGACGGCCATTGCCGCATGCGACGCGATGAGCATCCAGTTCTGCCAGTCGAGCGGGTCGCCCTGCAACCCTTGCGCGGCGTTCATGACGACCGCCCAGATGCCGTATTTCACGAGCGTCAGGACGGCAAGCGCTTCCACCGCGATCCGGAAGACCCGATACGCGCCGTTTTCCCTCGCCGGCCGCGCCAGCACAAGCAGCAGCCAGATCGTGAAGAACAGGCTTGCCGTCGGGCTGTCCGGGACGAACACGATGCGCCAGAGCGGATGATGGTCCAGCGTCCAGCGGAGCTGCGAACCGTACCAGACATAGCCGTATGCCGTGCCGAGCCCGTTGCAGACAAACAGCAGCCAGAGCAGCCGGCGATCGAGCAGGAATGCGCGGCTGGTAAACCATGAGAACGACATGCACGCCCCTCCTTCTCCCAATATGTTCCCGCATCAAATAAAAACCTGATCGCCGGATGGCGACCAGGTTTGCTGATGTCCGCGGCCTGAAGTCCCGGGCGGGCCGGCCGCGGATTCCGGACTGTAACCGTTATTGCGCCGCTTTCTGCTTCGCGAGCCATTCCGCGATCTGATCGATCTCTTCGGCGCTGAGCACATTGGCGAATGCGGGCATCATCGTGCCCTTGCCGTTTGCGACGATATCGGCCAGCTCTTCCTTCGAATACTTGTCGCCGACGCCGGCCAGCGGCGGGATCGAGGCTTGCCCCTGATAATCCGAGCCGTGGCAAGAGAGGCAGTTCGCCTGGATGACCGACGTGATGCTGTCGTTCGCATCGACGACGGCGACCTTCTTCTCTTCGCGCTTGACGGGATTCGGACGCTCTTCCCCGCGCTCCGCCGCGCGGCGCGCCTCCTCTTCGCGCTGGATATGCTCCGGCACGATGCCGTTCACTTCAAGCTGATGCTGATAGTGGTCCCATGCGACATAGGTCAGGTAGACGCAGGAAATCAGCGACAGGAACATCAGCGTCGAAGCGATCGGTCGCTTGTAGAAGCGGCGCTCCTTGCCCCGGTCGAGGAACGGCGCGAGCAGCAGGGCGCCGAACATGATCGCGGGCACGCCGACCGTGCCGAGCACGACATAGTCGCCGGATACATACGGCAGTTTCAGGAACTGGTACAGGAACAGGAAGTACCAGTCCGGCATCGGAATGAACGATGTATTGGTCGGATCGGCCGGATAGCCGAGCGGCGCCGGATGGGAAATCGTCAGGACGAGAAAACCGACCAGCACGACGACGCCGACCATCCATTCCTTGAGCAGGAAGTTCGGAACGAACGCTTCCGACTTGCCTGGGAACGCCGAGTAATCGGGCGGTATGTTCGGCCTTCTCCCGGACTTGCGGACCCGGGAGTCGCCGACGTATACCACTTTCTCCTGGCTGTCCTTGGAGTGATGGGCCATCGGTGAAATCTCCCTTCAATTATAGTGGTCCGGAGATGCCTTGTCTGCGGATCATGATGAAGTGAACCGCAAGGAGCGTAAGCAGCGCGCCGGGCAGGAAGAAGACGTGGATCGCGAAGAACCGCGTCAGCGTCTGCGCCCCGACGATATCGCCGCCCTTGAGCAGTTCGGCAATGTACGGTCCGACGTACGGAACCGATTCGGCGATCCGGATGCCGACCATCGTCGCGAAGTAAGCCTTGTTGTCCCACGGCAGCAGATAGCCGGTGAACCCGAGGCCGAGCATGACGAAGAAGATGAGCATGCCGACGACCCAGTTCATTTCGCGCGGCGCCTTGTAGGCGCCGGTGAAGAAGACGCGAAGCGTGTGCAGGAACATCATGACGATGACCAGGCTCGCGCCCCAGTGGTGCATGCCGCGCACGATCGCGCCGAACGCGACCTTGTGCTGCAGATAGTCGACACTCGCATAAGCATTGATGATGTCCGGCACATAGTACATCGTCAGGAACATGCCGGACAGAATCTGGATGACCGTGATGAAAAACGTCAGGCCGCCGAAACAATATACGAAGGCGGAGAAGTGATGCGCCGGGTTGACATGTTCGGGTACCTCGTGGTCCGCGACGTCTCTCCACATCGGCGTGATGTCCAGACGCTCGTCAATCCAGTTGTAGATTGCTTTAAACATCGGATATTACGCCTCCCAATCAGACTCGCGTGTTCGCTTTGACCGGTCCGAGGTACACCCAGCCGTCTCTCACTTCCACTTCGTATTCGTCAAGCGGCGCGGGAGCCACTTTCAGGTTCTTGCCGTCAATCGAATATTTCGCCTCGTGGCACGGACAGAAATACTGATTGTCGTTCTGGCTGTTCCAGTTGACCGTGCATCCGAGGTGTTTGCAAATCGGCGACAGCGCGAAAATAACGCCGTTCTGATCGCGCGCGATCCACGCGGTTCTCACGGGGTCGCTCTCGTACCAGCCGTCCACCTGGTGGATCTGGTACTTGAACTCCTTCGGTTCGCTCGTAATCGCGCTTTCCTCGGCAACTTTGACGAACGTGCCGCCCGTCTTCTTCTGCAGAATCGGGTCGACCGCAAAGCGGATCATCGGCAGCACGACACCGCCGGCCATGAACGCACCCGCACCGCCGAGCGTATACGACAAAAATTGGCGCCGGGACATCGTTTTTCTCTTCACGGACGAGTGT
>Ga0310837_100059_pt1 | contig 162561 bp, 142 predicted proteins | sample SM_ome_5_FD_201315 | JGI IMG/M metagenome (GOLD analysis project Ga0310837, IMG submission 201315) | Sorghum-adapted microbial communities enriched on stacked mutant (SM) sorghum from Joint BioEnergy Institute, Emeryville, California... ...
CCGGCGGCTGTTCCGTCACCGCTCTACTGCTCCCGTTCATCGCGTTTCATTTTCACTTGCACAAATTCCGCGCGGCGAGGCCCCGAAAATCAAGAAAGCCTGCCGTCTCCCGATTCCTCAAGAGACGACAGGCTCCGTGCCCGCGCGGTACCACTCTTGTTGACGCCCGCGCCGATACGGCCGGTGCGCCCACCTCACGCATGCCGCGCCTCGCAAGCGCAAGCATGCACCCGATTACGGGGGTCAGCCGTAACGACGTAATTGGCGGCTTCTCGCGCCGTCCGTTCCGCCGCTCCGCTCCCAGGCGAGGTTCAGGTTCACCTTCGGCTGCGTCGCACCGACCCGCAACTCTCTGACCGGCCCGGACCTCACGCCCCCGGCCGGCATCCCGGCAGCACCCTACTGCTCCTGTTCATCGCGTGTGAGATGTTTGCAGTGGATATTGCTGTTGATTATATTCCCTCGCCCGGGATTTGTCAATTCGGAACTTTCAAAAAAAATTACGGGACCACGTTCCGCCAGCTTCCGGCCCGCGTGATGTCTTCCGCGCTTTCGGCCGCGTAGGCTTCGCAGATGAAGCCCGGCACTTCCCGGCCGTCCGCCAGTTCGACCTTGCCGATGCCGAGCGGCGCCGGAACGGACGCGGCGAACCCGCCAAATGCGGCGAGCGGCATCCGCCACAGCTCGACGCGAATGGACGCGCCGCCATCGGCGCATCGGATCAAGCCCGGCTTGGCCGGATCCGTCGGCAGCTTCACAAGCCGGTAGGCCGCCGCCGTCTCCGCTTCTTCCACGAATTCAGCCCCGCACGCCCGCATTTGCGCCTCCAGCGGATAGCCCCGCATGTGCAGGCCGCACACCGCGACGAGCGTCGTGTCCGCATCCCGAAAGGCGGCGCGGCCACGGTCCGTTCCCGGGATCTTTTCGTCCAGGAACAGCGAAGCCGCTCCGCATACGAGGCTTTCCTGGTCGGCCAGCCCGAAGAAAGTGATGCCGAACGGAAAACCGGGCCGCGCCTCCCCCGCCGGGACCGCCGCCGCGCACAGATCGAGCAGGTTGCAATGGTTCGTGTAGATGCCCAGGTTGCTGTTCGTGATGATCGGGTTCATCCGCACCTGCTCGCGCGTGTACGTGCCGCCCGCCGTCGGCAGGACGAGCACCGCATCCCGCAGAAGCCTGCGGACTTCCAGCTTGAATTGCTGCAGCCGGTGCATCGCCCGGAAGACAGCGCCCGCCGTATGGCGGCCGTCGGCGCCGGACCGCAGAATTTGCCGGGTCACCGGGAACGTCTCGTCCGGATGGCTGTCGACGAATTCGCCGAGCGCGGCCCATCGTTCCGCCACCCACGGCCCGTCGTACAGGATCGAGGCCGCTTCCTGGAACAGGCGGATGTCGATCCGTTCCGTCCGCACGCCGAGCCGTTCCAGCCGCGCGGCCGCCTCGTTCCACGCCCGTTCGTACGCGTCCGCCAGCGGCCCGAAGAATGCCGGCGGCTCGCCCGGCAGACAGATCCGATCCGGCACGGCCGGCCGCGGCGCCGGAATGCTCTTCGACCAAGGGTCGTCCGGATCCATGCCCCGGACGGCGCCGTCCACCAGAAGCGCGTCGCCGAGCGTATGGGCGAACACCGTCACGCAGTCGAGGCTCGCGCAGGCCGGCACGACGCCGCGCACCGGCCACGCGCCGATGCTCGGCTTGTAGCCGACCAGCCCGTTCAGCGCGGCGGGAACCCGCCCTGAACCGGCGGTATCGGTGCCGAGGGAGAACGCCGCGTGGCCTCTCGCCACCGCGACCGCGGAGCCGGAGCTGGAACCGCCGCTGATCCAGTCCGGCTGCAGCGCGTTGCGGGTTTCGCCGTACGGGCTGCGCGTCCCGACCAACCCGGTCGCGAATTGGTCCAGATTCGTCTTGCCGAGCGGGATCGCGCCGGCGTCGATCAACCGCCGCACGACCGTCGCGCTTTCATTCGGCACATAGGCGTAGCCCGGACAGGCGGCCGTCGTCGGCACGCCGGCAAGGTCGATGTTGTCCTTGATCGCGAACGGAATGCCCCACAGCGGCGACCGGGCCCGGTCGATCCGGGACAGCCGCTCGACGTACGGCATCACGGTTTCGGGTGCCGGCGGGGTGATCCAGACCGGGTTGTCCGCGTCGGCTTCCGCCCGTCGCACAAGCTCGCGGACGACGTCCTCCGGCTCCAGCCTCCGCTCCGCGTACATCCGCTTCAACCAACCGATCGTCAATTTTTCGGGAAGTTTGGCCTCTTTCATCCCCTTCTCCTCCTTCTTCAAACGGGCTGGACGACGACCATGAGCTGGCCCGCCTGGACGCCGTCGCCCGGTTTCACATGGACCGACACGATCCGTCCGCGATCCGGCGACTGCACGGAAAACTCCATCTTCATACTTTCCACCACCGCGACCGTCTCGCCGGCCTCCACTTCCCGGCCCGCTTCGACATTGACCTTCCAGACGCTGCCCGGCAGCGGGCTGCGGATGGCGGCGGCCCCTTCGGGAATCGCCTCCTCTCGCGGCGCGCTCCCGGCGTCCTGCTCGCTGACGTACTCGGCGAGCCCGAGCGCCTTCCACCGCTCCCGTTCCGCGCGGAACGCCGCCTGCTGCGTTTCCCGGAACCGCGCGGCGTCTTCCCCGATCGAATCGAGGAAACGCAAATACGCTCCGAGATCGAACGTCGTCTCCTCGATTTCCGCCTCGAACCGTCCGCGCGGGAAATCTTCCCGGAGCTTCAGCAGCTCCTCCGCCGTCACCGGATAGAACCGGATCTGGTCGAAGAAATCGAGCAGCCACGGCTTGCCGGGCGGGAAACTGCGCGTCGGGCGGAGCCGGTTCCACATCTGCACCGTCCGGCCGACAAACTGATAGCCGCCCGGTCCTTCCATGCCGTAGACGCACAGATAGGCGCCGCCGATGCCGACGGCGTTTTCCGGCGTCCATGTGCGGGCCGGGTTGTATTTCGTCGTGACGAGGCGATGGCGCGGATCGATCGGCGTCGCGACCGGAGCGCCGAGATAGACGTCGCCGAGCCCCAGCACCAGGTAGCTCGCCTCGAACACGATCCGCTTCACGTCCTCGATGCTGCCGAGCCCGTTGATCCGCCGGATGAACTCCAGGTTGCTCGGGCACCAGGGCGCGTCCGGCCGGACATTCTGCTGATAGCGCTCGATCGCGAGCCGCGTGGAAGGATCGTCCCACGAAAGCGGCAGTCGGACGATCCGCGACGGCACCTTCATCGACTCAAGCGGCGGCAGCGCCCGGTCCAGCGCCAGCACCCGCTCGCACGCCTCGCGCACCGACATGTTCGCCGGATCGATGTGAATCTGCAGCGAGCGGATGCCGGGCGTCAGATCCAGCGCCGGGAAGTCCGGGCTGCTGCGCACGGCTTCCATCAGCGCGTGCACCTGGAAGCGCAGCTCGAGATTGAGCTCCATCGGCCCGTATTCGACCAGCAGATGGCGGTCGCCGCTGCAGCGCACCGTGACCGGGAAGCGGCGGCCTTCCCGTTCGGCGGCGAGGATCGGGTAATCGGGCGGAAGCAGACGGTCCGCGCCCGGGCCCAAATCTTCAAGTCCCGGCAGCGGGCCGCCGGAACCCGCCGCGCCGACGGTTTCGAGGAACCGCTCCTGCCGCTCGCGCAACATTTCCGCCTCATCCAGCGTGACGAGCCGGAACCGCACCTTGTCGCCCGGACGAAGCTGCCCGATCTTCCACTGTTCGGCGGACGCGACCGTCACGGGGCAGACGAAGCCGCCGAGGCTCGGCCCGTCCGGTCCGAGCAGAATCGGCATGTCGCCGGTGAGGTCGAGGGCGCCGATGGCGTACGCGTTGTCGTGGATATTGGACGGATGCAGCCCGGCATCGCCGCCGTCCTCGCGGGCCCATGGCGGAGCGGGACCGATCAGCCGGACGCCGGTGCGGGAACTGTTGAAGTGGACTTCCCACTCCGTCTCCGCAAGCTGGCGCAAATAATCGGGGCGCAGAAACTCCTCCGAGCAGTGGGGGCCGGGTATCGCCCCGATCGTCCACGTCCGGGAGGCGGCGGGCCGGCGCGCCGGTTCCAGCGCGGCGGCCTGCGGGAAATCCGGCGCATCCGGGCCGGCCTCCCGCTTCACGCCGATCACGTCGCCGGGGCGAAGCGCCCGCCCGCCGTGACCGCCGAACCCCCCCAGCGTAAACGTCGACGCGCTGCCCATGATGCGCGGCACATCAAAGCCGCCCCGGACGAGCAGATAGGCGCGCATCCCTTCCGCCGCCTCGCCGAAGCGCAGCACCTGGCCGCGCCGCGCCCGGACGGGCCGGTACGGCTCCACCGGCGATCCGTCAAGCGTCGCCCGCATGTCGGCGCCGGCGAGGCAGAACCCGATGTCGCAGCGGAACCGGTAAGCTCCTCCGCGCAGCGTCAGCTCCAGCCCCGGCGCCCCTTCGTCGTTGCCAAGAAGCCGGTTGCCGATCCGGAACGACAATGCGTCCATCGGGCCGCAGGGCGGCACGCCGACGCCCCAGTAGCCGGTTCGGCCGGGCCAGTCCTGGACCGTCGTCTGCAGGCCGCCGTCGAGCACCTCGATGGCGCGCTCGGCCGGCTCGAAGCCGGCGAGCATCCGGGTGTGCACGTTCCCCGCGCGGACATCGTCCTGTCCGAGCAGCGCTACGAGATACTGCAGATTGGTCGCGATTCCGTAAATCCGCGTTCCGGCCAACGCCTCGCGAAGCTTATCCAGCGCTTCCTCCCGGGTGTCGCCGCGCGCGATGATTTTGGCCAGCATCGGGTCGTACAGCGTCGTCACCGTCACGCCGTCCCGGATCCATGTCTCCACGCGGACATCTTCCGGCAGCACCGCCGAATCGATCTGTCCGGCGCTCGGCCGGAAGTCCTGCAGGCAGTCCTCGGCGTAGACCCGCGCCTGGATGCTCCAGCCTTTCGGCTCCCCGACCCGTCCGGCGAGGCCCTGCCATTCATCCGCCGCTTCCCTCACCATCCACTCGACGAGGTCGATGCCAAGCACTTCCTCCGTCACGCCGTGCTCGACCTGCAGCCGCGTGTTCACTTCGAGAAAATAAAACGCGCGCTCGCCGGGATCATACAGAAACTCGACCGTTCCCGCGCTGCGGTAGCCGGCCTCCGTCGCCAGCCGGACGGCCGCCTCGTGCAGCCGTCTCCTGACGTCGCCGGGCAGGTTCGGCGCCGGACTCTCCTCGACGATCTTCTGGTTCCGGCGCTGGATGGAACAGTCGCGCTCGCCGAGGGCGACCACTTCGCCGAACCGGTTGCCGAAGATCTGCACTTCCACATGCCGCGCCCGCTCAATGTACTTTTCCAGAAAAACGCCGCCGTCCTTGAAGTTCGCTTCGGCGAGACGGGTGACCGCCTCGAACGCGGCCACAAGCGACGCTTCATCCCCGCACACCCGCATGCCGATGCCGCCTCCGCCGGCGGTGCTTTTCAGCATGACCGGGTAGCCGATGCGCGCGGCTTCCCGCAGAGCGTCGTCCAGCTTCTCCAGCAATCCGGTGCCCGGCAGCATCGGAACGCCGGCCTTCCGCGCGATTTCCCGCGCCGAATGCTTCAGGCCGAACAGCTCCATTTGCTCCGGTTCCGGGCCGATGAAGACGATCCCCGCCTCCCGGCAGCGCCGCGCAAAGGCGGCGTTTTCGCTCAGAAAGCCGTAGCCGGGATGGATCGCCTCCGCGCCGGTTTCCTTCGCCGCTTTCAAAATCAGCTCCGCGTCCAGATAGCTGTCCTTCGCCGGACCTTCCCCGATGCAGACCGCTTCGTCGGCGAGGTCGACGTGCAGGCTGTCCTGGTCGGCCTTCGTATAGACGGCCACCGACCCGATGCCCATCCGGCGCAGCGTCCGTTCGATGCGCACGGCAATCGCGCCCCGGTTGGCAATCAGCACTTTGTTGAACATGGCGCACTCCCTCCTGACGGCTTTGCCAGGCTTGCGTTTACGGATTCCAGATCAGCAGCCGGACCGGCGTCGGATTGTACGCGTTGCACGGATTGTTGAGCTGCGGGCAATTGCTGATGAGTACCGTGACGCGCGTCTCCGCCCGCATTTCCACATAGCAGCCGGGGGAGGACACGCCGTCCGCGAACGTCAGCCCGCCCTCCGGCGTCACCGGCACGTTCATGAAGAAGTTCACGTTCGGCGCCAGATCCCGCTTCGAGTAGCCGCCGCGTTCGGCCAGCAGCCGCATGAAGGTGTCGCGGCAATTGTGCATGTGCTCCTTCTCGTGCGCGTAGCGGACCGTGTTGCTCTGGGCGGAGCAGGCGCCGCCCAGCGTGTCGTGGCGGCCGCACGTGTCGGCGACGATCGTGACGAGCGGCTTGCCGGATTCCGCAAGCAGCACGGAGCCCGTCGTCAGGTAAATGCCGCCTTGCGCCGCCATCGTCTGCGCCGCGCTGTAATGGTCCTCCGGGTCGTCCGCGTCGTAGAACAGCGTATCGACCGCCTGGTTCCCTTCCAGGTCGACGATGCGCAGCACCTGTCCCGGCTCGAGGTCGCGCATCCAGCCATCCCCCGCGGGCACGACGGCGTCGTATACGGCGTCTTCTTCCCTCAGGCCACTTTCCTTCCGCACAAAATCCGTCATCCGAGATTCCTCCTCAAGGCGATGTACGCCCACGTGTTGTCGAACGCGCGGCGGTTCTCCCCGCGGAAATTGACGCACGCGTCCGCCGCCGGGTCCACCGGTTCGGCGGGCAGCACGTCGATTCGCACTGGCACCGACGGGTACGACGGAGCCGGATCGAGCGGGTGCGGCGTGTTGGAGAAAATGAACAGCGTATCGAGCTCGGTGCGCAGCGTGACCGACGCGTTCGCGGGACAATGGCCGCTCGCGAAATGCATCCGCCCTTCCGCGTCGCACCAGACCTTCGAGAAGAAGTTCACCGCCGGCACGAGATCGCGAAGGCTGAGGCCGCTCCGCACGAGCTCCGTCGCGAAGTTGTCCCGGGCGTTGCGCAGCCAGTCGTTGCGCAGCTCCTGGTACGTCGTTTTGCCGTATTTGGCATCCGTCATGGAGCGGGTCGTATAGGCACCGAGCGGATCGTGCCAGCCGAGGCTGTCCTCGACGATGCTTGCCAGCACCCGGCCGTTGTCGCTCATCAGCACGTGGCCCTTCGTCAGATGGGACGTATGCTGCGCCTTCAGCGTATCCGGCAAGTTGCAGCGCTCCGCCGGAATGTCCGCGTGGTAGAGCAGCGTCGACACGTTCGCCCCCGGTCCGAGCGCCGTCAGGCGAACGAGCCGGCCCCGGCCGATGATGCCCGACCATTTGCCGCCCGGTTTCAGCGTTTTTGTCCAGGTCGCCTGTTGTTCCATTTTCCATTACCTCCTTGCAGATCAGCCGATTTCATGGAAAAAGCCCGGAACGCATCACATGTCCTCCCAGGCTTTTGTCCTTCCGTGTCAGCGCCGGCCGCCGCCGGCGCCCCCGTCTCTCGGACCAGTCCCGGCTTCAGGCAAGCCGGCGGAACCCTAGACGGGTTTGTTGCGATATGAAGTTGTTCCGGCCCAAGGCGTCAATGCTTGAGCCATGCGCCGAGCTCGCGCTTGAGGCTGACGAACTCCGGCAGCATTCTGGTCTCCTCCGTGCGGCTGGCGGGCAGCGGCACGACATGCTCGCTGACGATCCGCCCCGGTCGGACGCCCATGACGCAGACGCGCTGCGACAGGAACACCGCTTCTTCGATGTCGTGCGTGATGAAGACGACCGTCGTCTTCTCCTTCTCCCATACGTCCAGCAGGATCTGCTGCATCTCCAGCTTCGTCTGCGCGTCGAGGGCGCCGAACGGCTCATCCATCAGCAGCACCTTCGGCTTGTTGGCGAGCGCGCGGGCGATCGCCACCCGCTGTTTCATGCCGCCCGAGAGCTGTTTCGGATACGCCTTGGCGAACGGCTCCAGGCGGATCAATTTCAGATAGCGGTCGGAAATTTTGCGGCGCTCGAGAATCGGCACGCCGTTCAGCTTCGGGCCGTACTCGATGTTTTCCCGCACCGTCAGCCACGGAAACAGCGTGTAGCTCTGGAACACCATGCCCCTGTCGGCGCCCGGCCCGGAGATCGGTTCGCCGTCGATCCGGATGCTGCCGGCCGTCGCCTCCTCGAGGCCGGCGAGAATGCGCAGCAGGGTCGACTTGCCGCATCCGGACGGGCCGATAAGCGTGAGAAATTCATTTTTGCCGATATTCAGATTGATGTCGCGCAAGGCTTCAAATTCGGACTTGCGGCTGCGGTACACCTTGCCGAGCCCGGCGATCGCAATCCGCGGTTCGGTTCCTTCCGCCGCCGTCGTCATGCCGGCCACCTCCTTACAACCACGGGAAGAATCGTTTGTGCATCAGCGCGAACATCCGGTCGCTGAACAGGCCGAGCAGCCCGATCACGATGATGCCGACGAAGATCTGCTCGGTGTTGAGAAAACGCTGCGCCTTCATGATCGCGTAGCCGAGGCCGCTGTTGACCGCGATCAGCTCGGCCACGACGAGATACGTCCACGCCCACCCGAGGATGAGCCGCATCATCGTCACGAGCTCCGGCCGGATGGCCGGAATGAGCACCGTCTCGATCGTCTGCCAGCGGCTCGCGCCAAGCGTGTAGGAGACGTGCAGCAAATCCGGATTGACGCGCCGGGTGATGTCCGCGACCATCAGGACGACCTGGAAGAAGCAGCCGATGAAGATGAGCAGAATCTTGGCCCATTCCCCGATGCCGACCCATACCATGATCAGCGGAATGAAGGCGACCGCCGGCATGTAGCGGATAAATTCCATCGGCGGTTCGATGACCGCCGACCCCGCCCGGAACGCGCCGGCGAAGATGCCGATCGGAATGCCGACGGCGCAGGCGAGCAGAAATCCCGCGGTCACCCGGAACACGCTGATCCAGATGTGCGTCCAGTATTCGCCCGTGCCGAGCTGGCGGACCAGCTCGGCGAGCACATTCTGCGGTTGCGGCAGAAAGACCGGATCGACAAGTCCCAGACGGCTGACGAGCAGCCATGCGCCCAGAATGACGACGAACGACGCCGTGGCCAGAGCGGTGAACAGCGCAGGTTCGATGTCCCGGAAAATTTGCAGCTTCGGCCGTTTTCTTGCCGCGGCTTTCACCTCCGACAAGCCCATCACCTCTCTGTCAGGTCGTTCACGAATTTCGGTTCGAGCATGGCGGCAATGTCCGGAATGCTGCCGAGCATGTCGAGCCCTTTGAGAAACTCGGCCGTTTTCTGCCCGGTGTATTGCAGCGACTCGTACGTGTCGCCCGGCGCGAACGCCTTGAGGTTGTCTTCGAGCGTGAACAGTTTGATGCCGTCAATCGCGGCCCTGAACTCCTCCGGCGTCTGCTCGGCCTTCCGGGCCATGATTTCGATGCCTTCCTGCTCGTTCGCTTCGCTTTCCAGATACCAGTCCACCGCGTCGAACCAGGCGTCGACGACCTTCTGCACATCCTCCGGACGGCTGCCCGCCACCTCTTCCCGGAACACGAGCAGGTCCGGTATGAGCCCCGGCGTGTCCCTGGAGGAAAAGAGCACCTTCCCGCCGCCTTCTTTCACCGCCATCGTCTGGAACGGTTCCCACAGCACCGAGGCGTCCGTCTTGCCGCTGATGAAGGCGGGACCGGCGTCGTTGACCGTCATGTTGACGAAGTTGATGTCCTTCTCGGACATGCCGTGCTCGCTCAAGGCGGTCAGCAGCAGGAAATGGTCGACCGTTCCCAGTTCGGTGGCGACGGTTTTGCCCTTCAGGTCCTGAATGCCGCCGATCTCCGGTTTTGCGACGATGGCGTCGCCGCCGAAGGAGTTGTCGTTCACGAGCACCGCCTTGACGCCGATGCCCTTGGAGGCCGGCGCCAGCGTGTCGCTCAGCGTCTGGCTGTTCGCGTCCACCTGCCCGGTGGCGAATGCCTGCAGCGAATCGCTGTACACCGGGAACCAGACGAGATCCACGTCCACGCCGTGTTGGTCGAAGAAACCCTTCTCCTCGACGACGAACCAGAAAAACCAGCCCGGCCACGGACTGAGGGCGATTTTGAGCGGTTCGTCCGGCGAGCCCGCCGGCTTCCGGTCGGAGCATCCGCCGACGGCCAGCGCAACGGCCAGCGCCAACGCCGGCAACCATGCCAGGTTCCTTCGTCTCGACTTTTCCATCTCCCCACATCCTTTGCGCCTTTTTTGGGTCTGTAAAATGAAAAACAGCCCTGAGAAACTTGTGAAAAGTCTCCCGGGCTTTTTTCCCTCCGTGTTATATGGCCGGCGCGTCAACCCGCGACCATATACGTTGTCTCTTGGACCAGGCTTGAACGCGGCGTTCAACGGAACCCTAGACAACATTTATATATGTTATTTTTTATTACATAAAAGTTGATTGATGTTCGTGTAACGTTCTTATGCCCAGATTATATGTCAGTTTAAATAACCGTGTCAACCCGTTTCTCTTAAATTTTTCTCCTTTTTGTTACATTTTATGTTATGTTTAATGACTCGTTTGCTCGTCCCCTCCGCCGAAGCAGCGCTCACCCCAAACCGGATCTTCTATTTTTGCCAATTCGGACAGGGTTCCCAATCGGACGAAAATCCGTTACGCTAGGTAAACGGACGGTTCATTCCGCAAATTCGGCAACCGGCGACAGTTTCAGAGAAAGGTGGAGAAGCGATGCAGAACGACTTGCAGCTTCAGGCGACCGGCGCTGACCGCATGACGCGCGCGTCCCGCAAAAGCAGATCCGCCTCGAAAGCGGCCGTCCTCCTGGTGACCGTCTCCTGGCTCCTGCTTGTGGCCGGCGGCGCCGCCGGCGCCGCATGGTACGCCGGCGAGCTGCGGGCCCGCATGACGGCCGACATCGAACGGCAGACGGCGGCGCGGATTTCGGCCATGCAGCAGGACGTCGAGGCGCGGATGGCCGAGCTCGAAGCCGGCTTTCGCGCCGAGATCGACACCGTGGAAGCGAAGGTGAACGAGCTGAACGAACTGCTGACGTTCGCCCGCGACAACGCGAGCGAAGATACGGACAACAGCAATCTTCTCTACACGCAGCTCAATGAAGTGAAGGCGAAGCTGGAACAATTGCAGAAGCAGCTGGATGTGCTGAAATGAACCGCCTCCTCGAACCGCGCGCGATCAACCGGTTCTTCCTGCTGGCCGCCGCTCCTTTCCTCGGACTGGGGATCCTGCTGGCGATTGCCGGCCCCGGCCTGACGCTCGCCTTGTCCGATGAAGCGTATCCGGAGTTCAATCTGCCGGCGCCTCCGGCGCCCGGAGTGTTGACGGCGGATGTTGCGGCCGGTCTCGACGCGGCGATCGGACTGGCCGGCGAGACGAACGAATCGCTTCGCCGGGAAGCGGAGCTCTACGCGAAAGCGTCCGCCGAGGCGGAGCGGCTCGCGGCGCTCGCGACCGCCCAGGTCGGCAAGCCCTACGCGATCTACGACCGGCGCATCACGGCGAGACTCGGCACACCGGTCGAACAGGTGCGGTCGAACCGGATTGCGGCGCAGTTGTTTCATGTGAAAGCGCAACATTTTACCGGGTATGCCCTGAAGGTGAAGCTGAAATCGAATCAGGCGATGCGGATGGTACTCGGGAAGGACGAGCTCGGCGGCGCGGAGACGACGCTGTCGGCCGTCAAGCGGCTGGGCGCGGTCGCCGGCGTGAACGCGGGCGGCTTCTGGGACAGCGGCGGCAAGCGCTACCCGCTCAGCACGACGATCGTCGACGGGAAGTATGTGACGGAATTTGAAGCGACTTATAAAGACCTGTTCTTCGTGGGCATGAACGACAAGATGCAGCTCATCGGCGGAAAGTTCAAGACGCGGGCAGAGCTGGACAAGCTGAAGCCGCAGTTCGGCGCCTCGTTCGTGCCGATTCTGATGAAGAACGGCCGCCCCCAGCCCATACCGGAGAAATGGCAAAAAAGCCCCCGCCGCGCGCCGCGCACCGTGATCGGGAACTACAAGGACGACCAGTTGCTGATCCTCGTCGTGGACGGATACGACGAGAAAGGCGGGTCCGGCGCCACGCTGGGGGAGCTGCAGATTTTGCTGGCGAGATACGGCGTGAAGGACGCCTACAACCTCGACGGCGGCGGCTCGTCGTCGCTCGTGTGGAGCGGCCGCGTCGTCAACAAGCCGTCCGACGGCGAGCTGCGCAAGCTGCCGACGCATTTTCTCTTCTTCAAGTAAAAAAAGCCCCGCCGAAACGGGACGTTTCCCGCTTCGACCGGACTCTCTTGCCATCGCCCGACCGCATGGTTCTTCCTCAATCGCTCACCGACCAGGCTTCCAGGGACAGGAGCGGGTCGGCTTTCGCGTCGAGCGCGGTGAACTCGCCGCGCACCCATTTCAGATGGGCGGCGGCCGCGATCATCGCGGCGTTGTCCGTGCAGAGCGACAGCGGCGGAATGAGCAGCGGCAGCCCGCGCGCCTCGCAAGCCGCCGTCAGCGCCGCGCGCAGCCCGCGGTTCGCGGCGACGCCGCCGCACAGGAGAAGCTGCCGGGCGCCGAATTCCTCCGCCGCGCGCAGCGCCTTCGTGACGAGCACGTCGATGACCGATTCCTGAAATCCGCGCGCCATGGCGGGCCGCATCGGCGGCTCGCCTTTCATTTTCGCCTTGTTGATCTCGGCGAGCACGGCGGACTTGAGGCCGCTGAAGCTGAAATCGTACGATTCGGGCTCCAGCCAGGCGCGCGGCAGCTCGTTCACGTCGTCCGCGTCCGTCGCCAGCCGGTCGATGTGCGGTCCGCCCGGATACGGGAAGCCCAGCGCCCGCGCGACCTTGTCGTACGCCTCGCCGACCGCGTCGTCCCGCGTCCGGCCGATGATGCTGAACTTGCCTTCACGCTCGAGGACGACCAGCTCGGTATGCCCGCCGGAGACGACGAGCGCCACCGCGGGATAGAGAATGTCGCCGATCAGTTGATTGGCATAGATATGCCCCGCGATATGGTGCGTGCCGATCAGCGGCACGTCCAGCGCGAGCGCCAGCGCCTTGGCCGCGGCGAGGCCGACCAGCAGCGAGCCGACGAGCCCCGGCCCCTGCGTCACCGCGACGGCGTCGACATCCCGGAGCGCAAGGCCCGATTCGGCCACCGCATGCTCCATCATGAGCGTGATCGACTCCACATGTTTGCGCGAGGCGATCTCCGGCACGACGCCGCCGAACCGGCGGTGCGTCTCGACCTGGCTGGACACCAGGTTGCTCAAGATTTCCTTGCCGCCGCGCACGACGGCGGCCGACGTCTCGTCGCAGCTCGTCTCGATCGCGAGGATGACGCCGCCGCGGGAGCCGGCAAGGCCGGCAGCCGTCATGTCGACTCGCCTCCGGATGCGAGATCCGCCCACATGATGTACGCGTCCTCCTGATTGTCGGTATAGTATCGGGGCCGGATGCCGTTCTGCCTGAACCCCAGCTTGCGGTACAGATTTTGCGCCACTTCGTTCGACACCCTGACTTCCAGCGTCATCGACCGGGCGCCCTGCTCCGCGGCCGTCCGCATGAGCCGGCGCAGCAGCATCTCGCCGAAACCGCGCCCGCGGTACGGCGCGCGCACCGCGATGTTCGTCACATGCGCTTCGTCCATGATGACCCACATGCCGCCATACCCGATGATGGACTTGTCCAGCTCCATTACCGTATACCGGGCGAAGTGGTTGTGCCGGATCTCGTTCACGAACGCCTCCGCCGACCACGGCACCGTAAACGCTTCCCGCTCAATGGCCGTAATCACCGGCACGTCGGACAGCAGCATCGGGCGGAACTCCGGCACTTTCACGGCGCTGTGGCCGCTTTCTTGCGCCTCGCGCGCGCGTTCCCCCATCGTCATCCCTCCTGCCGCCCGGCGAGAAGTTTCACTTCCGCTTCCGCGAGCTGCGTGTAGTTGGGCACCAATGCGTGCGGATCGTCGGCTTCGCCCGCGGCGAGCCGCCGGATGCCGAGCTCCGCAACGAAGCGGCCTTCCATGACGGTCGGACGGACTTCGACCCGCGCGCGGCCGTCCAGCCGCTCTTTGAGCTGTTCAATGCTCGCCAGATGCAGCGACGGATCGCCGACGAACCGGATCAGGTCCGGAAGCCCGGCCGGTCCGATAGCCGCCGGCGTTCCGGCGCCGGAAGCCGCTTGCGGACTTGTTGCATCCAAGCCCGCCGTCTCCCGGCCGCATCCGTTCTCCGCCCGCTCCGCCAGCTCGTCCGCCCATTCCCGCATGAGCCGGATGCCGTCGCCGGTGAGCCGCCGCCAGCCGCCGGAACCGCCGGACTCGAACAGCGCCGTGTAGACCTGGCCGCGCCGCGCGTCCATCAGCGGCACGATCCATTCGCGCGCGGAGCCCGCGTCCGGGCCGGCGTCGCCGGGCGCCGCGCCGAGCGCCAGCGCCTCGAGGCTGGACACGCCGGCGAGCGGCACGCCCCAGGCCCAGGCGAGCGTCTTCGCGATCGTCACCGCGATCCGCACGCCGGTGTACGACCCCGGGCCGCAGCCGACGGCGATGCCGCCCAGTTGTTCCTTCGTGACGCCCGCCGAGGCGAGCGCGTCCTTCACCATCGGCACCGCCAGCACCGAATGGCTGCGCTCCACGATCGACCGGGCGTCCGCGAGCACGCGGCCGTTCCCGGCGACGGCGACGCAGAGCGCGGAAGTCGACGTATCGAGCGCCAGCACCGGCTTGCCGCAACCGGCGGATGCGATGTCCGTCATTTCCCGCCCGCTCCTTCCTCCGCCAGCCGCCGGCACCAGTCCGCGTACGGACGGCCCGCGCCGGCCAGACGAATGGCGCGCGCGCCGCCCCCGGCATGTTCGATCTCGATCGCAAAATGCGAAGGCGGAAGCAGGTCCGGGATGAGCCGCGCCCACTCCACCAGCACGACGCCTCGTCCGTAAAAATAATCGTCCAGCCCCAGCTCGTCCGCCTCTTCCTGCGACAGCCGGTAGACGTCCATATGATACAGGGGCAGCCGCCCGTCTTCGTATTCCTTGATGATCGTGAACGTCGGGCTGTTCACGACTTCCCGGATGCCGAGCGCCCGCGCGAACGCCTTCGAGAAAAACGTCTTGCCCGCGCCCAGATCGCCGTCCAGCGCGATGACCGTGCCCGGTTCCGCCCAGCCCGCGAGCCGCTCGGCCAGCCGCGCCGTGCCGCGTTCATCTTCCGCGCGCCATACCGCCTGCGCGGTTTCCAACTCCTGATCGTTCACGGCCGCTCACCGTCCTTCTCCCTGACCGTCAATACGCACTTATTATAGCGGCCGGGCCATGGGCGATCAACAAAGGCCGCGAAAAGCCGCGACAAACCTCCATCCGCGCCCCCGTTGTCCGGCACCCCCTTTTTTCGCCTGTTGCGCCCCCCTTTTTTCGCCTGTTGCGGAGAGCGCGGGGCAAGAAAGCCGGCTGCCAGAAAAATTCCATCCCGACAGCCGGCCGTCTGACAGACCGTATCCCGCAAAGACCGCTTCCCGACGCCGGAAAAAACCGCGCCCGCCATCTCGCGCCCGCAGTCCGTCCGCGTCAGTGGATATCCTTTTTCTTGAACCGTCCGCCTTTCACATCGTGAATATTGCCGATGGCCAGGAACGCGCTCGGGTCCAGTTCCTGCACGATGGACTTCATCTTCGCTTCCTCGAGCCGCGTGATGACGCAGAAAATAACCCGCTTGCTGTCGCCCGTGTACGCGCCTTCGCCGGACAGGTAGGTGACGCCCCGGCCGAGCCGGTTCATGATGGCCGAGCCGATCTCGGTCGCGGCATCGCTGATGATCCAGACCGCCTTCGACTCGTCCATCCCCTCGATCGTGATGTCGATCGCCTTGTACGCGATGAAATACGCGATCAGCGAATACATCGCGCTGTCCCACTCGAAGACGAAGCCGGCGGACAGCAGGATGAAGAAGTTGAAGAACATGACGACTTCGCCGACCGAGAACGGCGTCCGCTTGTTGACCAGAATCGCCACGATCTCGGTGCCGTCCATCGAACCGCCGAAACGGATGACGAGGCCGACGCCGACGCCGAGAATGACGCCGCCGAAGATCGCGGCGAGTATTTTCGTGATGGTCAGCGGTTCGATCGGGTGGAACAGGAACGTGCAGAGCGACATGACCGAAACGGCGTAAAGCGTCGAGAGGGTGAACGTCTTGCCGATCTGTTTGTACCCAATGAACAGGAAGGGGAGATTGAGAAAGAAAAGATAAAGACCAAGCGGCACATCCGTCAGTTCATGCAGAATGATGGAAATGCCGGTGATGCCCCCGTCGATGACATCGTTCGGAACGAGAAAAATTTCGAGCGCGACGGCCATCAGGACCGCACCGATGGTCAACATGACGATGCGGGTCGCGATATCTGCCGGCCTCAGGCCGGTATGTTGCTGTGAGACCATTCACTGTCTTCCCTTCCACGGCGTTTGGGCTAACATCTATTATTTTAACTTTTTGCCGTGGAGAAAAAAAGAGAAAACCGGAAGACGGCACAGCCGCCCGGACAACCCGCCGTCCGGGCAACCGTCCGCTCCCGGCCGACTGCCGCTTCCGCATCCCGGTTCCGCCGGCAAACCGCGCATTCGCGCCATGACCGGATACCGGAAAAAGGCCCCGCCCTTCGCCGCACTTCCCGCTATTGCGGGATGCCGAGCATCCGCGCGACCGTGACGAACCGCACGCCGTCATCGCGCAGCCTGGCGATGACTTCGGGCAGCGCCTCGACGGTGCCGGTCAGGTCTTCGCCGGTTCCGCCGGCCGAATGCTGCAGGATGATCGCGCCCGGCTTCACATGCGCCAGAATGTTCGTCGCGACCTCTTCGCGGCTGAGAGATTTCCAGTCGAGCGAATCGACGTTCCAGTTCACGATCTTGCGCTTCTGGCTCGCCAGCCATTTGATCTGCTCTTCCGTAATGTTGCCGTACGGCGGCCGGACGAAGCTCGGCGTGTATCCGGCATATCGCCGGATCAGCCGGTCCGTCTTGCGGATTTCCTCGCGGAACCGCTCGTCGGACAGCTTCGGCAGATTGGCGTGGCTGTAGGAATGGTTGCCGACGACATGCCCTTCCGCGACGATCCGCCGCATGATGTCCGGATGCGCCTCGATCCGGTTGCCGACGCAGAAGAACGTCGCCCTCACCCCTTCGCGCTTCAGAATGTCCAACACCATCGGCGTGAACACGTCGTCCGGGGCGTCGTCGAACGTGAGCGCCACTTCGCGCTTGTCTCCCGATCCTTGCAGCACGAACGTGCTCGGATATTTCGCGCGCAGGTCGGCCAGCGTCATCGGCTTCGGCTCGCGCAGTTTGCGCTCCGGCCCGTCCGCAAGATCCGGCGTATTGTCCCGTTTCGTCTGCGTGCGGACGGCGCGGCCGCCCTTGGCGTCTTCGGCCTGCTTCGCGCGGATGCCGCCTTCGCCGCCTTCGTCCCGTCCGCCGCCGCGCTCAGCGCCGTTCCCGCCGATCCCATTCGCGCAGCCGGCGAGAAGCGAAAGCGCGAGCAGAGCGGATAGACAGGGCAGCCCGATCAGCCGGTCAACTCCGATCGTCCCTGTCGGCCGGAACAGCCGTCTTGCGCGTTTCGAACCATACAGCATGCGGGTCAGCCTCCTTCCAGGTCGTCCATCGTATCCGTCGTCGATTCGCCGATCTTTCCGTTCCGCACCGGCGACACGTAGCCCCCGCCGAGCCCCTCGTTCACCATCCGGTCGATATCCATCTCCGCTTCCGCGCGTCCTTCATGGTCTCCGTCCTTCTGCCGGTCCTGCTTTCCCGCGGGCCGGTCCGTCATCCGCGAGCCCTCCTTCCATCCGCTGCGGGATACGCACAAAATATGCCCTCCGCGGTTGGTTTTCATGCATGTTGGGCACGATGGTAAGAAGGAAGTTGCGGCTTGAGGCGGATGCGTTTTTAAGCGGAAAAACAAAAGGGAGGGACGGGCATGCATACGGTGTGGAAAGGCGCGATCAGCTTCGGTCTCGTGCACGTGCCGGTCAAAATGTTCGCCGCCGTCGAGGACAAGGACATTTCGATGCGGATGATCCACCGGGAGTGCGGGGGGCCGATCGCCTATGTGCGGACGTGCAAAAACTGCGGCAAGGAAGTGGCAAACGAGGACATCGCGAAAGGGTACGAATACGAGAAAGGACGTTTCGTCCTGTTCGGGAAGGACGAGCTGGACGCGCTCGCCGCGGAGTCGTCGAAAACGATCCGCATCCTCGATTTCGTGGACATGCGGGAGATCGATCCGGTCTATTTCCAGCGGTCGTATTATCTGTCGCCGGACCAGGCGGGCGCCGGCGCGTACAGCCTGCTGCTGGAGGCGATGAAGCGGACCGGGCGGATCGGCATTGCGAACGTGTCGATCCGCTCGAAGGGAAGCCTCGCCGCGATCCGGTTCATCGAGAACTGCCTCGTGATGGAGACGATCGCCTATCCGGACGAAGTGCGGCCCGTCCATCAGGTGCCGGGGCTGCCGGAGCAGACGGCCGTAAACGAGAAAGAGCTCGAGATGGCGACGATGCTGATCGACCATCTGACGGGCCCGTTCGAGCCGGAGAAGTACAGGGACGAGTACCGGGAGCGGCTCATGGAGGCGATCCAGGCGAAAATCGCGGGCGAAGAGGTGCACATCGCGCCGGAACAGGAGCGGACGAACGTCATCGACCTGATGGCCGCGCTCCAGGCGAGCCTCGAGGCGGCCGGGGCGCCGAAGGCGGGACCGGCGGCGACGGCGGACGCGGGAGCCGGGGCGGAAGCCGGTACGAGGTCCGCGGCCGGGGCGGGGCCCGGTGCAGGGCCGGCGGCCGGGGCGGACGGAGCGGGCGGTACGGGCAAAGGCGCGGGCCGCAAAACCGCCGGCAAGAAGAAAGAGACGGTCTCTTGAGGGACCGTCTCTTATACTGTCGTCGATCGCTGGTCCGGATGTCCGGCACGGCGGCGCATTTCTGCGCCGGATCGCCGATCCGTCCTTACGATTCGTCCGCCATGAACCGTCAAATGAACGGCCTGAGCCGCCGCGCCTCGTCGTGCCGCACCCCTTCGATCTCGGCCTCCGGGTCGATCGCGGCAAGCAGGCGCCTGAGCGGCTTGACATCCCGGCGGTAGACGTCGAGGATCGCCGTCTCCCCGTCGCCCGTCTCGATCCAGCGGACGCCGAGCCCGCGCGCCGAAGCCTCCCGCAGTTGAGCCAGCTTGGCGCTGCGAACCCGAAATCTTTTGACGGGGGACATGCCGGAATATCCCGCTTCCAGCATGAAATAGGCGAGCACGTGCGCGATGATCGAATAGAGCGCCTGACCGACGCCGAACACGAGCCCGGCGAGCAGCAGGATGGCCAGATTCGCCAGGAAGATGACGGCGCCGGCATCGAACCGGCGGAAAACCGGCCTGAGCGGGGCGGACGCGGCAAGCTCGTCGAATCTTCCGCCCTGCCGCAGAATGAGGCCGATGCCGATGCCTAGGAACGTGCCGCCGCCCAGCGCGGCAGCCAGCGGATCGTCGGAGACCGCCGGCACCGGATGGAGATAGTGCGTGAACAGCGCGATCAGCACGAGCGGCAGCAGCATCCGCAGCGCGTGGCGCCGGTTCGTCGCCGTCCGGCTCAGCAGGAACGGGAGATTGAACAGGAACAGCACGAGGCTGAGCTGCATTTCGGTCAGATGCGCCGCCAGAATCGAAGCGCCGGCGATGCCGCCGGTCGCCACCCCGTTCGGCGCCAGGAACAGCTCCAGTCCGACCGACGCCAGAACGCTTCCGACGACGAGCAGACCGTAGTGGACGAACCGGTCGAAGGCGGACAAGACGCCGCTCCACGCGCCCGCTTCGGACGGCTCGTCCGGCCGGGCGGCATCCCCGCGTCCGGTCGGCTGAAAGGCGGACTTCAGCAAAACGGGTTCTCTGACGATCAAGCCGCATCGCCTCCTTGCCTTCGATGTACCGGCAAAACGTCAAACGCCATTCTCCTGACCCTAACGTTACCACAGTCCCGTGAATTGCTCAAACTTCAAACCGTTGTTTCTTCGAGCCGGGCGAACGTGCAGTCCGTTCCCGGCCCCGCGCCGACCGCCTCGATCACCGGCTGCCGGAGCGTCCGTCCGGCCGTCCATTCGAGATAGCGGACCTTCGCCGTCAGCATCGGCCGGATCCAGACCGCGCCGGCGCTGCGCGGCGGCTTCGCCGCGAACGGGCAATCCGGCGTGCGGAGCAGCTCCGCCGCGGCGGTGATGCCCGCCCAGTCCCGGCCGGTGAGCCGGCCCGATCCCGCATGGCCGATGTAGTGCAGCCGGCCCTGCCCGTCGTACAGGCCGAGCAGCAGCGCGTTCACCCGGCCGCCGCCGTAGGTGACGCCGCCCACGGCGGCCGTCAGATCGCGCCGCACCTTGATCTTGCGCCAGCGGCCGTCCTTGCCGCCGACCGTGTAGGTGCTGGCGAGATCTTTCACGACGATGCCTTCCATGCCGTGCTTTTTCATCGCTTCGAAGAGCAGCGCGCCGTCGGCCGCGTTCTCGACGAGCCGGACGCCGGTTCCGGGTTCGACGGCGCGCTCGAGCAGCCGCTGGCGCTCCCCGAGGGTGCGCCCGGTCACCCATTCGCCGTCCAGGTAGAGGATGTCGAACACCATGTAGGTGACCGGGATCTCGCGGACGGCGGCGGGCACGGCCCGAGCGTTGCGGATGCCGTCCCGGCGCATCACTTCGTGGAAAGAAGGCCGCGCGGCGTCGAAGGCGACGATCTCGCCGTCAAGGATGGCCGATTTCGCCCGGCAGTAGCGCCGCGCGTCGGCCAGCTCGGGATATTGCATCGTCCGCTCGCGCAGCCTGCGGTTCACGAGCTTCGTGGCGGCGCCGTCATAATAGACGAGCATGCGCACGCCATCCCATTTGATCTGGGCGGCCCATTCGGGCCCCGACGGAATGTCGTCCGCCGCGACCGGCTCGAACGGCACGACCGGTTCCATTGGCGCCTTCCCTCCCTCTTTCCGCCGCGGGCCCAACCGTCAGCGCGACTTATCGGAACTCCGTACCGTTACAGACGCCTCAGGTCCGCTTTTTTCCCATCCCGCGGATAGTTTCGCTTACGGCGGCAATACTGGGGGCAGTATCATTTTTTCCGGCGAACAGCGCGATGAAACGGGAGGGGCGCACGATGGCGGTCAAAACGACGGGAACGATCACGGTGCAGGGCGAGAAGCTGACCATCAGCAATCCGGACCGGGTGCTCTGGCCGGAAGCCGGGATTACGAAGCTGCGCTATCTGGAGAAACTGGCGGAGCTCGCTCCGCATCTGATCCGGCACTGCGAGGGGCGGTACCTGACGGTCATCCGGTATCCGAACGGCATCCACGGCACCTCTTTCTATCAAAAAAACGCCCCGGAACCGCTGCCCCCCTTCGTGCGCACCGCCGGGCAGAACGGCGTCCGCTACGTCGTCCTCGATTCGCTGCCGACGCTCATCTGGCTCGGCAACCTCGCCTGCCTCGAGTTCCATGCCTCGTTCGACCGGATCGGCGAGCCGCTGCGCCCGACGGAATGGGTGATCGATCTCGATCCGTCGCGGGAAGAGGAGCCGCGCATCATGGAAGCGGCGTGGCTCGCGGGGGATCTGCTGCGCTCCCTCGGCATCGACTCCGTGCCGAAAACATCCGGCGCGACGGGCGTGCAGATCGTCGTGCCGGTCGAGCCCGACCTTACATTCGACGAACTGCGCGTCATCGGCCGGTTCGTCGGCGAGTATCTGGTCGGCCGGCACCCGAACCTGTTCACCATCGAGCGGTTGAAAAAGAACCGCGGCGACCTCGTCTACTTCGACTATCTGCAGCATTACGCCGGCAAAACGCTGTCCGCCCCGTACACGCCGCGCGCCCGCCCGGCGGCGTCCGTCTCGACGCCGCTTGCGTGGGACGAAGTGCGCGCCGATGTCCGCCCGGCGGACTTCAACCTGCACACGATCGGGCCGCGCCTCGCCCGGCTGGGCGATCTGCTGGAGCGGGCGCCGCGGCAGAACCTCCGGCCGATCTATGAATTCATCCGCGGGCGGCGGGAGTGAAGGAGGTTACAGCAGCGGCGACAGCAGGCGCGCCATCGCCCGGCCCGCCTGCGCGCCGGCCGTCGGCCCGCGCAGTTCCTCTTCCGTCACCTCGCGCGAATCCGCGAAATCTTGCAGGAAATCCCGTTCCAGCCGCCCGATCGGTTTCTCATCGAACAACAGCGCGTTCAGCTCGTAGTTGCTGTAGAAGCTGCGCATGTCCAGGTTCGCCGTCCCCACCGACGCGAAGAGCCGGTCGACGATCATCACTTTCGCATGGATGAACCCTTTCTGATAGCGGTACACCCGCACGCCCGCCGCCCGCAGGTCGGCCGCGTGGGACAGCGTCGCGGCGAGCACGAACCGCGTGTCAGCGACGCCCGGCACGATCAGGCGCACGTCCACGCCGCTCCCGGCCGCCGTCCGCAGCGCCGCCGTCAGGCCGGCATCCGGGACGAAGTAAGGCGTCGCGATCCAGATGCGCTCCCGTGCGGCGCCGATCACGGCGAGCAGACCGTCGTAAATCTCGTTGCCGCCGAGGCGCGGCCCGCACGAGACGATTTGCACCCGCTCGCGCGACGTGCAGGCATGCGGCGGCCAGTAGGCCGGGTCATGAAGCGCTTCGCCGGAAGCGAGCTGCCAATCGCGGACGAAAATGTTCTGCAATTCGTACACGGCATCCCCTTCCACCCGCAGATGCGTGTCCCGCCAGAACCCGATTTTTTTGTCCTGCCCCAAATATTCGTCGCCGATGTTGATGCCGCCCGTAAAGCCGGACTTGCCGTCGACGACGACGATTTTGCGATGGTAGCGGTGGTTGAGGCGGCGGCTCCCGAGCGCGGCGCCGAGCGGCAGGAAGCACCGCGCCTTCACGCCGGCTTCCGCCAATTCGCGGATGTACGACCGCTTCAGCTTCCAGCTTCCGAAGCCGTCGTAGATGAGCCTGACCTGCACGCCTTCCCGCGCCTTGCGGATGAGGGCGTCCCGGAACCACAATCGGCAGCGCCAGCAGAACGAACAACCACGCCGCCGCATGAGCCGGACGGCGGTATTCCGCTGCGATGACGGCGGCGGCTTCAGCCCACCAGACGACACAAGCCGCCGCCAGCCACGGCCAGAACATGCAATCTCTCCTTTCCGACGACAATCGTCTCTGTAGTATGCCCTTGTCCCATGACATGTTTCCCGCCGGACAGGAATAAATAACTAGTGAACGTTCAAACCATTACCGGACGGGGAGGGGCGCCCGGCTTGAGGGACAGGGGATCGATCCGGTGGTCGCTGATCGTCATGCGAGGCCCCGACAAGCGCGTCCGCCAGTTCCGGATGCGGCGGCGCTTCGTCGTCGCCGCGCCCGCGGCGCTGCTGCTGCTGTTCGCCGCCTGCCTGGCGCTGCTGCAGGCGCGCGCGTCCTGGCAACTGGCGGCGCTGAAGCGGGAGCTGACCGAGCAGACCGCCCTCCATCAGGCAGCCCTCGCGGCGAAGGACGGGCAGATCAGCGCGCTGGAAGCGGAAGTGCGGGCGCTGTCGGACAACCAGGGCGAGCTCGAGGCGCGGCTTCGCGATCTGCATGAGTTGGAGCGGCGGCTGGAAAATTTTTTTGACCGGTACGGGGAAAATGCGGATGCGCCGGAAGGCCTGATCGGGCTGAGCGGAACGGATGCGGCGGGTAAATCAGACACGGACGGTTGGGACCCGACGGTCGGCCCGGACGCGCCCGCCCCGCCCGAAGCGACCGCTGCCGACATGATCCGGCTGCTCCATGCGGACGAGCCTGATTTCCGCGCGATTTCGGGCATGGTCGACGATCTGGACCGGTCGATGGCGCTCAGGCTCGAAGAAGCGCGGCGGCGGAAACAGGAAGCCGACGCGCTGCCGTCCGCCTGGCCGACCCGCTCCCGCCGCGTCACCTCGACCTTCGGCTACCGCCGCGACCCGTACACCGGAGAGACCGCTTTCCATGCGGGAATCGACATTGCCGGGCGGAAGGGCGATCCGGTGTACGCCGCCGGAGACGGCGAGGTGGCCGATACCGGCTCCAATACAAGCCGCGGCCGCTATATCGTCATCGCGCACCGGAACCGGCTGCGGAGCCTCTACTACCACCTGTCGGACGTCGAGGTGGAACCGGGAGACAGCGTGAAGCGCGGGGAACGGATCGGGGCGCTCGGATCGTCGGGCAGGAGCACGGGGCCGCATCTGCATTTCGGTGTCGAATCGGATGGGGAGAGCGTGAACCCGTTCGAATACCTTGAGCTTGTGAAGGAGGATTGACATGCGGAGGAAACGTTCGATTCCCGTGACCGACACGCTGATCGGCCGGGGCACATCTTCCGAAGGGCGCATCGAATGCGATGCCGGCCTCCGGATCGACGGCGAATTCAGCGGCGAGATCGTCTGCCGGGGCGACGTCGTCATCGGCGAGTCCGGCGTCGTCCGCAGCAACGTCGAAGCGCGCGGCGTCACCGTCGCCGGCAAGCTGTACGGCACCGTGAAGGCGCACGGCCGGTTCACCCTCCTGGCATCCGGCGAAATGAACGGCAACGTGGCCGCCGCGGGGTACGTCATCGAAGGCGGCGCACGGCTCAACGCCGATTGCCGGACGGACCCGTCGCTGGCCGACGGGCGCGCGGACGGGAAGCGGAACGACGGCCGGAAGCCCGCGCCCGTTGCCGCTGCCGCCGATGGCCCAAGCGCCGCCCCGCAGGCGAAAAAACAGGCAGGATGAAGAGCGGTCTACCGCTCTCCGTCCTGCCTTGCTTCGTTCGGTCCATCCGTCCGTCCATCCGTCCGTTCGTCTGTCCGTTCGCCGTCCGGGCCGCTTGAATCCATCCGGACCATGAAGCGGTCGTAGCGTCCGTCGATCTCCCGCGCCATGCCGCGGTACCGCTTCGTCTCTTCCACGACCGGATCGTGCTCCGTCCGGATCCGCACTTCGTACTTCGGCGGCAGGCTCGCCCGGACGCGCTCGGCGCGGTCCGACTCTTCGATCGGACCGTCCGTCAGCCGATCCGCGAGCAGCCGCTCCGCTTCCGCTTCGTTCGGGCGGACATGCGGACCGCGCCCGCCGTCCCGCCGGCTTTCCCGTCCTTCCATGCGACTCACCTTCCCGCAAGCTGCCGTTTGGATGACGATCGCGTCATGCCGTCCCGAGTAGTATCGGAAATACGCCCGGTCCGTTATTCCGCCGAGCGGAGCGCGGCCAGAAGTTCGTCATGCACGGCGCCGTTCGACGCCACGACGTTGCGCACGCCGAGATGGTACGGGGTGCCGTCCAGATCGGTGACGACGCCCCCCGACTCCTGAATGAGCAAGGCGCCGGCCGCGATGTCCCAACTGTTCAGGCCGATCTCCCAGAAGGCGGAGAGCCGGCCCGCGGCGACGTACGCGAGATGCAGCGCCGCCGACCCGGCCGTGCGCACGTTCCGCACCCGCGGCACGACGGCCGAAAGCTGGCGCATGTTCAGCGGCAGCGCGCCGTCCCGGTCCGCCGGGAACCCCGTCGCGACGAGGCTGTCCTTGAGGCTCGTCTCCCCGGACACCTGCGTGCGCCGGCCGTGAACGTAGGCGCCCTTGCCTTTCTCCGCGATGAACAGCTCGTCTTTCGACGGGTCGTAGACGACGCCGAGGATGACTTCCCCCCGGTGCGCCAGCGCGATCGAAACGGAGAAGAAAGGAAATCCGTGCACGAAGTTCGTCGTCCCGTCGATCGGGTCGATGATCCACAAATATTCCGCGTCCTTCACTTCGGCGAGCGCCGCCGCCGACGCGGCCGGACCCGGCTCGACGCCTTCCTCCCCGAGGACGGCGTGGTCCGGAAAATGCGTCAGAATGAGGCTGCGGATCAGGTTCTCCGAGCCTTTGTCCACCTCCGTCACGAGGTCGTGGTGCGACGTCTTCTGATTCAGGGTGGCGTAGCCGCCCACCTTCGTCTTGATCCATTCGCCCGCCTTCGCCGCGCAGTTGATCGCCACGGCGGCGAAGCTTTTCCGGCCGATGACTTGCCGACTTTCCGTATCGCTCATGATCTCCCCCCCTTTCCGCATTCGCTTGGTGATAAAAGCTCCATGATACGCGGTACGCCCGCTCTTTTCGCCTACATCGACCGAAACCCGTCCACGATCATGCGGACCGCCAGCACGAGCAGCGTCACGCGCAGCAGCCACAGGAGGCCTTGCCCGGACATGCGCCGGGCGACCCAGGCGCCGAGCTTGCCGCCGACCCAGGCCCCCGGCAGCAGCGCCGCCGCAAGCAGCCAGTCGATCTCGCCGAGCGACGCCTTCACGCCGCTGCCGAGCAGCGACGACAGGAAGATGACGAACATCGAGGTCGCGGCCGCCACATGCGGCGGAAAGCGAAACAGGATGACCATGACCGGCACGAACAGCGAGCCGCCGCCGATGCCGAACAGGCCGGAGACGAGGCCGACGCCGAAGCCGACGAGCAGCCCGGGAAGCAGCGCGAAGCCGTACTCGTGCGCCTGCCCGGTGGCGTCGGTCCAGACGCGGCGGATCGGCCATGCCCTGGAGGACGGCTTCATCCGGTCGCGCAGGATGAGCAGCACGGCCATCAGCAGCATGAAGACGCCGAACGCGACCTGGAACGGGCCGCCCGCAAGCCGGCCGGTCAAGGCGGAGCCGAGCATCGCCGCGGGACCGCTCGTGACGAAGAGCAGCCACGCGACGCGGAAGTCGACCCGCTTGTCCTTCATGTAGGACAGCGTCGACGCGAGCGCGGTTACGATCAGCACGGCCAGCGACGTGCCGACGGCCGTGTCGTGCCCGATCGGCTCGCCGGTCAGCAACGGGCCGAACAGGATGAGCGACGGCACGATGATGATGCCGCCCCCGAGCCCGACGATGCTGCCGAAGACGGCGGCGATCAGCCCGAGGATGACGAGCAGGATGATGGCGATGAACATGCGGATTCAAGCGCCTTTCCGATGGTGTTCGCCGGTTCGCCGGAATGAGCGTCCGCCCGGCACCGCTTTACACGCCGACAATATGATAACCGTTGTCCACGTAGATGACTTCGCCCGTGATGCCGCGCGACAGATGGCTCATCAGGAACATCGCGGTGTCGCCGACTTCCTCCGCGTCCGTCGTCCGGCGCAGCGGCGCCTTCTCTTCGACCTGGCGCAGAATCGAGTTGAAGTCCTTGATCCCTTTGGCCGCGAGCGTCCGGATCGGGCCGGCCGAAATCGCGTTGACGCGGATGTTGTACGGTCCGAGGTCGGCGGCCAGATAGCGGACGGACGCCTCGAGCGCCGCCTTCGCCACGCCCATGACGTTGTAGTTCGGCATCGCCCGCTCGGCGCCGAGATAGGTCATCGTCATGATGCTGCCGCCTTCGGTCATGAGCGGATACAGCTTCTGCGCCACCGCCGTCAGCGAGTAGACGCTGATGTCGTGCGCCAGGGCGAAGCCCTCGCGCGAAGTGTTGACGTACAGACCTTCCAGCTCGTCCGTCTTGGCGAAAGCGATGCTGTGCACGACGCCGTGCAGCACGCCGAACGACTCGCGCAGCGCGTCGGCGAGCCGGTCGATGTCTTCGTCGGACGTCACGTTGCAGGGCAGGACGAGCGAGCCCGGCATCGTTTCGGTGAGCTTGCGCACCCGCTCCTCCACGCGCTCGCTCTCGTACGTGAACGCGAGGTTGGCGCCCTGGCTCCTAAGCGAGCGGGCGATCGCCCAGGCGATGCTCCGGTCGTTCGCAACCCCCATGACGACGATGTTCTTGCCGCTCAATAGTCCGCTCATGAACCGATCTCCTCCTTGACTTTTCCTTCGTCCAACTTAACGGATTCTGACAGCGATTTCAAGTGGCACCCCTCACGCCCCGCGCAAAATGCTCGTCCGCCCGCGGGAGCTTGTCCCGCTTCGACGCGCGAACCGCAAGAAGGCGCCGAATGCGCCGCCGGGGAGCGCGCCGGATGCGCCTCTCCGCATGTTATGCCCGTCCGTCAGGATCGCTCGCCGAAGAACATTTCGTGCGCCAGCGCCGTCTGGACGCGCGCCTCTTCATCCGTCAGCCTGCGCACGAGCTCCATCTCGACCTCGGTCACTTCTTCGCCCTGGAAATTGATCTCCGCGATCGACGCGACGATCTTGACGATCGCGATGGCCTGATTGTCCGGCGTGTAGGCGATCACTTTCTGGCCGGTCGGGTAGACGCGGAACCCGCTCTTCACCATTTTGCCGCGGCCGTATTCCAGCAGCTCGTACAGTTCCTGGTCGGATTTGAATTTGCATACGGAGTTGAATTCGGTCGCAAAACCCATCGGATTCCCCTCCCTGGGACTTGAATCGTCTTACTCAGCCTTATTCGCCGTAGACGAGCTTCTGCTTCGCTTCATACCGCTCGAACGCCAGCTCGATCAGCTTGTCGAGCAGCTCCCGGTAGGACAGCCCCGACTCCTTCCAGAGCAGCGGGTACATGCTGAACGGCGTGAAGCCCGGCATCGTGTTCACTTCGTTCAGGAATATGCGCCCGTCTTCCTTGCGCAGGAAGAAGTCGACGCGCGCCAGACCCGATCCGTCGATCGCCTGATAGGCGCGAAGCGCCATCTCGCGGATCTGTTCGGCCGTCTCCTCCGGGATGTCGGCCGGAATCTTCATGACGGATTTGCCGTCGATATACTTCGCGTTGTAGTCGTAGAAATCGTTCGACGAGACGATCTCGCCGACGACCGACGCGCGGGGCTCGTCGTTGCCGAGCACGCTCACTTCGAGCTCCCTGGCGTTCACGAACTCTTCGACGAGCACCTTGCGGTCGTAGCGGAAAGCGTATTCCACCGCCCGGATCAGTTGATCGCGGTCGCAGGCCTTCGAAATGCCGACGCTCGAGCCGAGGTTGGCCGGCTTGACGAAGCACGGGTAGCCGAGCGACACCTCGATCTCCATGATGAAATATTGCGCGTCCTTGTCCCACTGCGCCCGGGTGAAATGCCGGAACACGCATTGCGGCAGCCCTTCGTGGGCGAACACCCGCTTCATCATGATCTTGTCCATGCCGACGGCCGAAGCGAGCACGCCCGCGCCGACATACGGGATGCCGGCCATCTCCAGCAGCCCCTGGATCGTGCCGTCCTCGCCGTACGTGCCGTGCAGCAGCGGAAATACGACGTCCAGCCGCTTGCCGGCGCCGCCCGATGATGCCGAAGCGGTTTCCCGGACCGCCTTCGCGGCCGCGGCCGGTGTCCCGGGCCGGGCGGCCATCCGTTCGAACATCGGCAGCAGCTTCTGTTCCGGCGCGCCGCCTGTCTCATCGTAACGGATAAGGCCGATATGTTCCGGCGGTGCCGACAACGCCGGCCCGGCGTGCCAGATGCCCTGCTTCGTAATATAGAAAGGCTGGATTTCGTATTTGTCGTAATCGAACGCTTGCAGCACGGAGAACGCGGTCTGCAGCGACACCTCGTGTTCTCCGGAACGGCCGCCGTAGACGAGCCCTACCCGAACTTTCTCCCCCATGTCCATCCTCCGGTTCTTAAAATATCCAGCAGCCTGGGGCGCTATCCGGCCGCGCGGACGATCGGAATTCGTCCGGGAGACGATCAGAATTCGTCCGGGAGACGATCAGAATTCGTCCGCGATGTGAAAGAATCTGTACCGCGTCCGCTCCGTCCAGGCGTAGGAGTCGCGGTAGTCCCAATAGCGGTGGCGGCTGGCCGTCGTATTCGCGTTGACGAGCGGCATTCCCTTGCTGTCGAAGGCGGTGACGATCGTGCTGTGCTGGAACCTCCCGTTGCCGTCCCAGTCGTAGACAATGACGTCCCCGAGCGTCAGATCCGCCGGCGATTCGACCTGGACGGCCTGCAGCCCGGATGTCGAGCCCCGCGCCAAATACGATTGAAGCGCATGCGAGACCGCCCAACTGTAGCTCCACAGCTCACGGCCGCCGCTGCGCCCCTTGTACCACCAGCCCGAATCTCTTCTACCAGTATAGTTCATCGGAGCATGGCCTGCAAAGAGGCACTGGGAAACATAATTCGTGCAGTTCACTTCGAACTTCTCATAGGCCGGATTCGGCTCGTTCCACCAGCGGTCGGCGTACGCGGCCGCCAGATCGCGGCGGTACGGGATGCCCGCGCGCGTCCTGTGAAAGTGGGGCAGCAGCCGGCCGTTTATATAAGGAAGCGGAAGCCCGGGGCCGTCCTGCTTCCGCGGGAACCGGTCGGCGGCGTCCTCCCGGTCCGGATCCGCCTGATCCTCCGGCAGCTCCGGTTCCCGCCGCAGCTCCTCGATTTCCGGCACGATGCCTGTTACCCGCCAGACGCCGTTTCGGTGCTTGAGCCGGATGCGTTCGGTCTCCATTTTTTCCTCGGTATAGGCAGCTTCCCCGAAGGACAAGCTTCGCTTGAGATGCAGCTTGAGGCGGACCGCGGCCGTATCCCCGTCCTCGCGGAAGTCGAGCAGAATCGCCCGGGCCTCGTGCCGCTCGGGAAAAGCGCCCCGCCGCAGTTCCCTGTCGCGCATGCGCCTGAGCCGGTTCTCGAGCCGGCCCAGGTGCTTGTCATCCTCCGCGACGGCCGTCAGCGGTCCGACGGACATGTCAATCTCCGCTTCATTTACGCACTTCACGTATTCGTGCACGGCCGCCCGCCACCCGTGCAAAGCCGGCGGACGCCGCCCGGCCCCGCGCTCTTGCGCCATGCCGGCCCCTCCTCCCCTCAAGCTCGAGGTCTGCGCTCCCCGGGCGGGTCTCCCGGGGCAGGAAGCGAATCGCTTCATGTATATGTGCCGGGCGCCGTTTTCATGAATCCGCTGGCCGCGCCGGCCGTCAGACGGCGGCGGAAGCGACAAAATCAGGCTTTACGGTGGCCATTGCAGACGATATACTAGGAATATAGCGCGATTATGAAATTGAGTTTCACCAGACGAAACAACCATTGTCCGGCGGAAACGAATCGCGGCAGAGAGACCCATTTTGCAAGGAGGAGACTACCTCATGGCGAAGCAAGATGCCTACGGCATCCGCTCCAGCCTTGAAGTCGGCGGCAAGACGTATGCCTACTACCGGCTGCAGGGGCTGGAAGAGCAAGGCCTCGGCAGCATCGCGAAGCTCCCGTTCTCGATCAAGGTGCTGCTCGAAGCGGCCGTCCGCCAATATGACGGCCACGCCATCACGAAAGACCATGTGAAGCTGCTGGCCGCCTGGGCGGAAGGCCGGCAGGACAAGGAGATTCCGTTCATTCCCGCCCGCATCGTGCTGCAGGACTTCACCGGCGTGCCGGTCGTCGTCGACCTCGCGGCGATGCGCGACACCGTGAAGAAGGCGGGCGGCGACCCGAAGCGGATCAACCCGCTCGTGCCGGTCGACCTCGTCATCGACCACTCCGTCATGGTCGACGCGTTCGGCTCGCCCGACGCGCAGGAGACGAACGAACGGATCGAATTTGAACGAAACGGGGAGCGCTACCGCTTCCTCCGCTGGGCGCAGACGGCGTTCGAGAACTTCCGCGCCGTGCCCCCGGGAACGGGCATCGTCCACCAGGTCAACCTGGAATACCTCGCCACCGTCGCGGCGACGAAAACGGTGGACGGCGAGACGGTCGTCTTCCCGGATTCGCTCGTCGGCACGGACTCGCATACGACGATGATCAACGGCCTCGGCGTCGTCGGCTGGGGCGTCGGCGGCATTGAGGCGGAAGCCGGCATGCTCGGCCAGCCGCTCTATTTCGTCACGCCGGAAGTCATCGGCTTCAAGCTGACGGGCAAGCTTGCGGAAGGCGCGACGGCGACCGACCTGGCGCTGACGGTCACGCAGATGCTCCGCAAGAAAGGCGTCGTCGGCAAGTTCGTCGAGTTCTTCGGCCCGGGCCTGACGAACATCAGCCTGCCGGACCGCGCGACGGTCGCGAACATGGCGCCGGAGTACGGCGCGACGATCGGCTTCTTCCCGGTTGACTCGGTATCGCTCGACTTCCTGCGCCAGACGGGCCGCTCCGAGGAGCAGATCGCGCTTGTCGAAGCCTACTACAAGGCGCAAGGCATGTTCCGCACGGACGACACGCCGGACCCGGTCTTCTCGGACGTCATCGAGCTCGACCTGTCGACGATCGCGCCGAGCCTCGCCGGTCCGAAGCGTCCGCAGGACCGCATCGAGCTGACGGCGATGAAGGAATCGTGGAACACGATCATCCGCACGCCGATCGAGAAGGGCGGCTACGGTCTCTCCGAGGAGAAGATCGCCGAAACCGTCGAAGTGAAGCACAAGAACGGCAACGTCACCAAGCTGGGGACCGGTTCGGTCGTCATCGCGGCGATCACGAGCTGCACGAACACGTCGAACCCGTCCGTCATGCTCGGCGCCGGCCTTGTCGCGAAGAAGGCGGTCGAGCGCGGCCTGACGGTGAAGGAATACGTGAAAACGTCGCTGACGCCGGGCTCGCTCGTCGTCACCGATTACCTGAAGAAAGCCGGCCTGATGGAGCCGCTCGAGAAGCTCGGCTTCCACGTCGCGGGCTACGGCTGCGCAACCTGTATCGGCAACTCCGGTCCGCTGCCGGATGAAGTGAGCCAGGCGATCGCCGACAACGACCTGACGGTCGCGTCCGTCCTGTCCGGCAACCGGAACTTCGAAGGCCGCGTCCACGCGCTGGTGAAAGCGAACTTCCTCGCTTCCCCGCCGCTCGTCGTCGCCTATGCGATCGCGGGCACGGTCGACATCGACCTGACGAAGGATCCGATCGGCCACGATCCGAACGGCCAGCCGGTCTACCTGCGCGACATCTGGCCGTCGTCGCAGGAGATCCAGGACGCGATCAACCAGTCGCTCACGCCGGACATGTTCCGCGCGAAATACGCGAACGTGTTCACGCAGAACGAGCGCTGGAACCAAATTCCGGTGCCGCAGGGCGAATCGTACGAGTGGGACGAGAATTCGACCTACATCGCGAACCCGCCGTTCTTCGAAAACCTGCATGAAGGCGTCAAGGATCTCGGCGACATCACCGGCGCCCGCGCGCTGGCGCTGCTCGGCGACAACGTGACGACCGACCACATCTCACCGGCGGGCAACATCAAGGTCGACAGCCCGGCGGGCAAATACCTGATCGAGCACGGCGTGAAGCGCGAAGATTTCAACTCGTACGGTTCCCGCCGCGGCCATCACGAAGTGATGATGCGCGGCACGTTCGCCAACATCCGCATCCGGAACCAGGTGGCGCCGGGCACGGAAGGCGGCGTGACGAAGTATCTGCCGACGGATGACGTGATGTCGATCTACGACGCATCGATGAAGTACCAGGCAGACGGCACGAACCTCGTCGTCATCGCCGGCAAGGAATACGGCATGGGCAGCTCCCGCGACTGGGCGGCGAAGGGCACCTACCTGCTCGGCATCAAGGCCGTCATCGCCGAGAGCTTCGAGCGGATCCACCGCGCGAACCTGGTCGGCATGGGCGTCCTGCCGCTGCAGTTCCTAAGCGGCGACAGCTGGCAATCGCTCGGCATCACGGGCCGCGAGACGTTCGACATCGTCGGCCTGACGAACGACCTCAAGCCGGGAGATACCGTGAAGGTCGTCGCCACCCGCGAAGACGGCAGCAAGTTCGAGTTCCCGGTCACCGTGCGGCTCGACTCCTACGTCGACATCGATTACTACCGCAACGGCGGCATCCTGCAGACGGTGCTCCGTCAGATGATCGCAGGCTGAGGCTGAAGCAGCGGCGCAAGCAGATTGACGCGCCGCATTTGCGGACCGCGGATGTGACGCAAGCAGACTGCGGCAATAGCGCGATCAAGCTGCCGCCTTCAAGGCAAAGGGCTCCCGCTCAAGCGTTTTTCGCTCGGGCGGAAGCCCTTTTTCACCGCTTATCGACCTTATCCCCTTCGCTCAGGACCGCATTTCGACCATATCCCCGTCGCTCAGAACCGCTCCTCGATCCTATTCCCATTGATCAGGGCCGTTCCTCGGCCATATCCCCTTCGCTCAGGAGTGGACTTTCGCGCCCTCGCGCTCGTTCAGCACGGCCAATCGCTGGACCGAGCCGTCCTCCAGATCCGGAACAAACACACTCAGATACAGTTTCCGATCTTCGATGTGCATGACCTGCGGCTCCAGATGAAGCCGCCCGGCTTCCGGATGCTGCAGGACATAGGGATGGCGATGCGTGCAGCGCACGTCGTAGTAGTCCCACCACTCCGCGACTTCGGGACTGCCTTGCTTCAGTTCGTCAATGAAATCCTTGTACCACGGATTTTCCAGATTTCGCGCGTACATCGGACGGAAATGATCGAGCATCGACTTGGCGAGGCTCTCCCATTCCGGGTACAGGGACCGGTGGGACGGCAGCATGAACATGCGCCAGAGCAGGTTCCGTCCGTATGGATGTCCCGTATCGAATGAGCCGAACACCGCCTCCGCCAGACGGTTCCACGCGAGCACGTTCATTTTTTCGTCGTACAAGTACGCGGGGACGCCGGAAAATTGATCCACCATATACCGCAGCGTCTCCGGGACATCCCGGAGCTCGTTGACCGGTTTCGGGAAATCTCTGCGCGATCCGGCCAGGAAAAACAAATGCTTGCGCTCGTCGGCATCCAGACGAAGCACGCGGGCCAAGCTCTCCAGCACTTGATCGGACACATGAATATCCCGTCCCTGCTCAAGCTGCGTATACCAGGGGAGCGAAATGCCCGCCAGCGTGGCCACTTCCTCGCGGCGCAACCCTTTCGTTCTCCGGCGCGACAGGTCGACGTTCTGGAGACCCGCCTGTTTCGGCGACAACCGCAGACGGCGTGTTCGCAGGAAATGACTGAGTTCCAACCGCCGCTGATCAACACCCATGACCGTTCATTCCTTTCAAACAGATACTTATACTATCAACAGGAAGGGTTCGGCGCTTCGCTCCAGCACTACAACCCGCTGATCGACGAGCGCGTCGCGAAAACCTGGAACCTCCCCGAGAAATGGAAACTGATCGCCCAGATGCCGGTTGGCAAACCGACCCACACGCCCGGCGAAAAGTCGTTCCTGCCGCTGGACGATCGGGTGCGGGTGTTCAACTCGGAACGGGTATCGCAAGCCGGCTGACGACGCGACGCAAGCGGACGGCTGTGACGAATAACGGGTGGCGCTACAGCGCAAACAGGCTCCCCGCTCAAGCGTTTCGCTCGGGCGGGAGTCTTTTTTTGCCGCTTATGGGCCATATCCCCTTCGCTCACGAGAGGTTCTTGTTCACTTCGCCGTGTTCAGCAGCCAGGTTGAATGTTCACTTTTGCGTCGAATGGACACCTGCAGATGATGTTCGTCCACGAAAAATTGCGGTGAATAGATGGATTCCGGAATTTTGTAGTAGTCGATCTCGTTCGACTCGAATCGCAGAATCGCGATCTCATCCTCATACGAATAAGCAACGTCCCCGTTCGGTGAAACGGCCACCATATCATACCCAATGCGAGGAAGCCGGAAACGCTTTTCGGACCTGTCTCCCGGGTCGAGAACCGTAATTTCCGTGCCGGTTCGATGAACCACAAATCCATTGGCAGTTTTGAGCAATTTGATGTTGATATCGTCGGTCTCCAAGATGGTCTCATATTTCCCGTCAAGCAATGAATATTTGAGCACTTTGCTTCTTCCGTCGGTATAGGACTCCTGGAACACAAAGGTATTATCATCGATCCAATCAATTTGAGCGATCACATATCCCCCGTCCGACAGATCACGATCCGAAATCAGCAACTTCTCGTTCAGATTGTCCAGATCAATGAGCCATAAGCTGTTCATTTGGGCCGGCCTCCCGTCCTCTTTCACATGCCGGTTCGAATAGTAGACCAGCTTCTTTCCGTCCGGACTGATTTGAGGAGTTTCCGCCCAGAAAAGATCTTTCGGAAAATGTTCGATGAAGGTTTCCTTGTCTATATTATGATACTTATCTTTTGTAAGTTTGACCACTTCCTGCGTGCTGGGATCAATCCGGTACAAATGGCTGTCAAGCCCGAACACAAAGGCGTTTCCTCCGGCGTCCGACTCGACGTACGGCGTGCCGGTGTCTTTTGTGTAAAGCCCCCTAATCCAATTGGACACATCCGTCGCTTCAAGATACATTTGAAGTATTGGAGGAACTTGCCATGAAGCGAAGGTTCCGGTGTCCGGTTTCAACCAAACGTGAACTGGTTGCCGAAGTGCTTATGGGATACCGTACAGAGTTTGTCGCACGAAAGTACGGGGTGTCACCTCACACACTTCGGAAATGGGTTTGCGCATTACGGGATGAGGTGGGCGATGTCATGGCCAAGAAACAGAAACAAAACGAGCAACTCGTCAAAGATGCTGAAGAGCTCAAAGAACTGAAGAAAAAGTACAATTCAGCAATGAAACTTCTCGGTGAAAAAGAGCTGGAAAACGCCATCCTGCAAGACCTGTTAAAAAAAATGAATCCGAAGGCGTGGGAGGAGCTTCAAAACTGGAAATCGCAATCGAAGTAGCCTCCCGCTGGATCGCCAAAGGCTACCCTGTGCGGACCGTGCTGCGGATCTGCAAGGTTGCGCCTTCAACGTACTATTACCGTCTCAAACATCCGGAGCGCCACAAGCCGAAAGGAAAAGGACGCCCGGTGCCAGGGTATTCGCTGGACAAGCAAGGCAAGACTGTGTCCGACATCCGGATCAAAGGCTTCATTCGCCGCATCCTTCAAGGGCCGGATGCCGCTTTCGGCTATCGCAAGATCACCGTACTTTTGCGCAGACGGTTTAAGCTGGTCATTAACAAGAAAAAGGTCTACCGTCTGTGCAAAGAGATGGGGATTCTGGGGCCCCGGCTCAGTAAGGCACGCACCATCCCGCGCCGGGTTGCGAACAACCGGAAAGTGACAGGCCCGAACCAACTGTGGCAGATGGACATCAAGTACGGCTATGTGGCGGGCATGCGGCGGCACTTTTATCTGGCCAGCATCATTGACGTGTTTGACCGTTCCATCGTGGCTTACCACCGAGGGAAAGCCTGCGATACGAAAAGCGTGATCCAAACGCTGCAGAAGGCGCTGCTGAAGCGCGGCATATACAAGCAGGACACCAGGCTGATCATCCGTACTGACAACGGGCCGCAGTTTGACAGCAACGCCTTTCGGGAGTTTTGCATGCAGGCGGGAATCGAGCACGAGCAGACCCCGGTCAAGACGCCGAACAAGAATGCGTATATTGAATCTTTCCACAGCATCATTGAGCGAGAATGTTACCAGCGTAACTGCTTCGACAGCTTTGAAGAAGCTTTTGCTGAGGTAGACCGGTTCATCCGGTACTACAACAACCATCGGATACACGGTAGTCTGCTGGATCATTCGCCTGCGAAATACTTGCGGCTGTTTCGGCAAGGCATGATTCAGCCGGAAGAAATCGCGCTGTGATGAGAAATGCGTTGAATACGGCGGCTAGTGTCCAAATTAAAGGGGCTAGGCCGAATTTGCACTCTATTGCAGAAGTTGTCGGCCAAAATGGGCCTTGTGGTGTAAATTTGCACTACATTCGGGCATCGGGCGCCCGAACAGGCCCCATTTGGTGCAGATTTGCACTTTATTGGAGTTCTATCCGCCGAACGAGGCTTGATGTAGTGCATTTTTGCACCAGAATCAGCAATTTCCCGCGCAGCCCGATCCATCTGGTGCAGATTTGCACTACGCGGCCGAGCTTCATGCTCACTTGGGCTTCCGCACAGACATCGCACCCGATCCGGCGCCTGTCCGGAGGCCCTTTTCGACGGCATTTCGATCATATCCCCTTCGCTCAACAAATGAGAATCACCCGGCAGGGTGCTCGGCATGGCCCTTGTCGATCATATCCCCGTCGCTCACCAGGGGGCCGGTCGCGGCGCTTTTGGATCCTATCCCTCTCGCTCAACAAGAGGGCGGCGCGGTACTTGTGTATCATATCCCTCTCGCTCAACAGCAGCGGTGCGTGTGCAGTCCCTTTTGTCCACGGCACCCGTTTGTCGATCGTCGACTGAGCGATGGAGTGGTGCTGATCGAATGGGATATGGTCGAAAAGAGGGCGGCACGAGGCGGTTGATCGGAGGGGATATGACCAATAAGGAGCAAGAAACGGATTGTTGAGCTAAGGGGATATGATCAATATGATGCGAGAAACGGGTCGTTGAGCGAAAGGGATAGGATCGAAAAGGGAGCGGAACATATGCCGCTCCCATTGATTTCAGGTCTTCTCGTCCACACCGAGGCGTTCGGGGTGCGTGTAGACATTCATCCGGCCGCCGCGGACGAAGCCGACGGCCGTGATGCCGAGGTCGTGCGCCAGCCGCAGCGCGAGGCCGGTCGGCGCCGACTTCGCGATCAGGATCGCCGCGCCGATCTTCGCCGTCTTGAGCAACACTTCCGAGGAGATGCGCCCGCTGAAAATGATCGCCGCATCCCGGGTCGGAATGCCGCTTCGCAGACAGTGGCCAAACAGCTTGTCGAGGGCGTTGTGGCGGCCGATGTCCGTCCGCATCGCGATCATCCCCTGACCCGGCGCCCAGAGCGCCGCGTTGTGCACGCCGCCCGTGCGCGCGAATTCGGCCGAACGGCGCTGCAGTTCGGCCATGGCGGCCAGGCATTCCTCCGGCCGCATCCGCACCCGCGACATCGAAGTCCGCGCCGTGCGGACATCGCTTCGGAAGTAGAACTGCCGGCTGCGCCCGCAGCAGGAGCCGATGACGCGCCTGCCGAAATCGGCTTCCGCCCCGTCCAGCCGCCGGCGCAGCCTGACATCCGCGAAGCCCGCCGCCTCGTCCCAGTCGATCCGCCCGACATCATCGGGCCATGCGATGATCCCTTCGCCCGCGAGAAAGCCGTACACGAGATCTTCGGTGTCCTGCGGCGAGCAGACGATCGTGGCGAATTCCTCGCCGTCCAGCCGGATCGTCAGCGGCATCTCTTCGGCCACCGCGTCCTCGCCGGCCGACCAGCCGCCATCGCCGTAGCGCCAGACGGGAAATGCGGTGTCGATGGCCCGGTCGATTCCGCCGGACCCGGCCGCATCGACAACGGCGCGACGCCGGTCATGCGATCCATTCCCGCCGTCGGCACCGTCCGGGCCATTCACATCGCCGGCACCATGGAAGGCTCCGCCCGGCCCATCCGCGCCGCCGAAACCGCGCGTTACTCCGTCCGGCATGGCTGTGCCCCCGCCCCCGCTGCGCCCGCGGGCAAACCGTCCTCCTCCGGCGCTTCCGCTTCCGTCGACCGATATTTCCGATCTTTGCGGGCGTAGAAGACGTCGGCTTTCTCCACCTTCACTTCCGTGTTGTACTCCGGGATGCCGGCGTGCGGCTCGTAGACGCCGGACGGGAACAGGACGTTGCCTTCGGGCCAGAACAGCTCCACGTTGCCGCGGGCGACGGGCGCCGTCTTGAGCCGCCCGTAGAGCCGGCCGAAGCGGTTGTGGACGACGACCGCCTCGCCGTCCGCGATGCCGAGCTCGGCCGCGTCCGCAGGATTCACCAGCACGTCTTCCCTCAGCGCGCCATTGAACGGGTCGACGCTGCCGTACACCATCGAGTTGAACTGCTTGCCCCGGCGCGTCGTCGCCAGAAAAGCGCCCGCCGTCCGGCGAATGCCCGGCGAGGCGACCGGAATGAGCCGGCCGCGCCCGTCCGCTGTCGGGCAGACGCCATCCTCGCACAGCCACGCGCCGCCCCATTGGAAGAAGTCGCCCTGCTGCCGCAGACGCTGGATGCCGTCGTAGTTCGGCGCCGCAAGGGCGATCTCCGCCCGTATTCCGTCCGCCGTCTCCGCCTTCATGACCCGCGCTGCCTCCTCCGGCTTCACGCGCCGCGCCAGATCGAGGAAGATGCGCCACTCCTCGCGCGCCTCGCCGATCCGCGGACCCCGGATTTCCGGGGAAAAGTAGACCATCCGCTCCGTCGACGTCGACGTGCCGCCGCCTTCCTGCTCATAACGCGTCTTCGCCGGCAGCAGAATGACCGCCTCCCGCGCGTCCGCCAGCATCGACGTGTTCAGGATGATGTCCTGGTGGACGCGGAGCTCGATGTTCTCCAGCGACCGCCTGATCCGGTCCGGGTTCGGCATCGTCTCGAGGAAGTTGCCGCCGGAGGTGTAGAAAAGCCTGAGCCGCCGCTCATGGTCATCCGGCAGCAGCGCGTTCTCGAGGGTGACGCCGACGATGTCGCCCTGCCATTTCGGAATGTCGAAGCCCCACAGCTTCTCGATCCGCCCGATCGTCGCCGGGTCGAAGTCGCCGCCCGGCAGACTGAACGGATCGGCTCCCATCTCGCTCGAACCCTGCACGCCGCTGTGGCCGCGGATCGGCATGAGCCCGCATTTCGCCCGGCCGAGGAAGCCGCGGAGGAGCGCCAGATTGACCACCTGCGTCACATTGTCCGTCCCGAACCGGTGCTGCGTCAGCCCCATGCTCCAGACGAACACGCCGCTCCGGGCGCGGGCCAGCAGTTCGGCGAATTCGGCGATCCGCTCGCGCGACAGCCCTGAACCCCGCTCGATGACGTCCCAGGACAGCCCTTCGATATGCGCCCGCAGCTTATCCAGTCCGTTCACATGCTTGCTGATGAAGGACAGATCGAGCGCGGAGCCGGGCTCCCGCTTCTCCATCGCGAACCAGTGCTTCATGACGCCGTTCACGAAGTCGATGTCCCCGCCAATATTCACCTGGTACCAGTCGTCCGCCAGCTTCGTGCCGAACAGGGCCGATTCCGGAATCGACGGGATCCAGTAGCCGTCCAAGGCGGGCTCGCGGTACGGGTTGATGACGATGATCTTCGTGCCCTGCCGCTTGGCGGCGTACATGTATTTCGTCGAAACGGGCTGGTTGTTCGCGGCGACGCTGCCCCAGAAGACGAGCACGTCCGTGCCGATCCAGTCCGTGTAGCTGCAGCTCGACGCGCCGATGCCGATCGACCGCTTGAGCGCGGTCTTGGACGGCGAGTGGCAGATGCGCGAAGCGTTGTCGATATGGTTCGTGCCGAGGAAACGGGCCGTTTTCGCCGCCATGTAGTACGTCTCGTTCGTCAGGCCGCGGGCCGTCAGATAGAACGCCGCCTGCTTCGGATCGACCGAACGGAATTTGTCCGCGATCCGGCCCATCGCCTCGTCCCACGAGACGCGGCGGAAGCGGCGCTCTCCGCGTTCGCGGATCATCGGATAAGGCAGCCGCCCCAATTCGCGCAATTCGGCGCTGCTCATGCGCCTGAGCTCGTCAATGTCCGCCGTCAGCGCGCCGTCGGGAATGGCCGGCGCGGTATTGAGGCGCAGCAGGTTGAGCCGGGTCGTGCACAGATGAGGGCCGACAAGCGTCCGGTCCCGCAGGCCGGAGACGCCGAGCGCGCATCCGTCGCATACGCCCCGGGTCAGGATGCGCCAGGCGTAAGGCAGGTTGTCCCGGTTCCGCCATACGGTCCGGAACGTGTCCATGATGTGGTGCGGCTTGACCTTGCCGAGACCAAGCGGGACCGGGCTGACCCACAGTCCGGGCTTCGGCGTCTTCGGAAGGCGCATCGGGCCGCCGTGCTTCGTCTTCCCCATTTCGCGTCCATCCTCCTCTGTCCGTTCGGCTCCGCGCGTGAGCGCACACTTCTATCCTATCAGGAAAGCGGTTCACTTGCCCAGCATCATGCCCATGCGGCGCGCGGCCTCCCGGATGGCCGGCACGTACGACTGCATCACGTCCGGCGTCAGCCGCCCGGACGGTCCGGAGACGGACAGCGCGGCCGTCAGCCGGCCGGATCGGTCCAGGATCGGCGCGGACACCGCCGCCGCTCCGGGCTCGCGCTCCTCGAAACTGGTCGCGTAGCCGGCCTCGCGGATGGCGGCAAGCTGCGCGAGAAACGCCGACTTGTCGATGGCGTCCGGCCACTCGGGATCGTCAAGCACGAGGCGAAGCGTCTCCTCGTCGCCCCAGGCGAGCAGCACTTTGCTCGACGCGCCGACGTAGAGCGGCAGGCGGGCGCCGACCGGCGCGACGCGCCGGACCGGCTGGTTGCTCTGCACCGCCTGGATCCGGATCCGCTCTTTGCCGTCGCGGACGTACAGGCTGACCGTTTCGCCAAGCATGTCGCGCAGCCGCTCCATTTCGGGCAGGAGCAGGGCGGCCGGATCGTCGCTGGAGGACAGGTTCGCCGCCAGTTCCCAGATCCGCATGCCGATGCGGTACCGTTCGGTCAGCGAATCCCGCGCGACAAAACCTTTGTGTTCGAGCGTGGCGAGCATGCGGTGCACCGTGCTCTTGTGCAGGCCGGTCCGCTCCGCCATCTCGGTCATCGACCATTCGGCGCGCTCGAGGAAGAGCAGCAGAATGTCCAGCGCCCGTTCGACCGCGCGGACCGTCGATTTCCCGTCGTCCATCCGAAGATCGCCTCCCAAGATCAACTGTCCGATGTTTCGCACAATGAAACTCGATATCAACCAGTATAACGCACTCCCGGGCGGCGGGCCATAGGCAATCCGGCCAATGCGACGCAGACGGGCAAACGAAATGGATGCGGAGGGACATTTTGGTCAATTTTTTACAAAAAGATTACACTTGCCTAACAACTTGTCGACACAAATTGACACTGCCGCCGGCGGTCCCCTACGATAAAAGTATCCGATAGAAGCGCTTACAGTCCGGGGAGGTAATGCCGCATGCGATCGACGGTCACGCATCTGGAAGCCGGCATTCCGGGCGGCGGTCCGGCCGCGCTGCCGGGTCCCGCTCTGCTCCCCGGCGGCCCGCCCGGGCTGCCCGTTCTGCCGGACGGTCTGCCGGCGTCGCCCAGGCGCAGAAGCCGCCTGAAGCTCGCCCTCGCCGCGCTCGCCTCCCTGACGGCGTTCGCGCTGCTCGCCTTCACGGCCGTCCACGGCTACATCGCCTGGCGGCTCGCCTACCCTTCCGTCGCGCCGCTTGCCTCCGACCCCATGCAGGCGAAGCAGCTTGCTTATTCCGATTTTCGGATCCCCGCGTCGGGCGGCGTTCCGGCCATCCACGGCTGGTACATACCCGCTCCGACCGGCAGCTCGCGCACCATCGTATTCAGCCACGGCTACGGCACGAACCGCGAGGAACCGTGGGTGCCGATGTACGATCTGGCCGAGGCGATGCATCTGATGGCGTACAACGTCATCCTGTTCGACTACGGCTACGCCTCCGCCGAAGACCGGGCGCCGGCCACGGGCGGCGTCACGGAATCGCGGCAACTGGTCCGGGTGATCGAATACGCGAAGGAGGCGGGCGCCGGCGAAGTCATCGTCTGGGGCTTCTCGATGGGCGCGGGAACGGCGCTGCAGGCCGCGTTCCTGACGGACGACATCGCGGCGATGATTCTGGACAGCACGTTCATCGCCGATGCCGGCACGCTCGCGCTGAATCTGGCGCAGTTCTCGCCGGTTGCCGGGTTCCCGTCGCCTTCGCTCGTCGAGGCGTTCTTCCCGCTCTGGACCGGCACCCGCCTCGCCAGCATTCCGTCCGGCCGGGTCAAAAGCGCCTCCTACGACATGCCGATCCTGCTCATCCACGGCACGAACGACCCGAAGGCGCCGGCCGCGGTCGCCGAGACGATCGCCGCGAACCAGCGCCATCCGCTGTCGTCGGTCTGGATCGTGCCGGGCGGCCGGCACGAAATGATGTTCCGCACGCACACCGACGAATATATGCGGCGCGTGTCCGCTTTTCTCGCCGGCATAGGATAACCTGCTCCGCGAATACATCTCATACGGAAGCATCATACGGAAGCATCCGGAGAGACGTATGCGGAAGGAGGAGTCACGCGCCGTGACCTTGAGCGGGAATGAATCGCCGGCCGATCCGGCGGGGGAGATCGCCGCCTGGAAGCGGGAGGAGCAGCGGACGGCTGCCGGGCTGTCCCGGCGGCTTGCGGCGTTCAATCCGTCCGGCGCCCGCCTGCTCGGCGATTGGGTGCCGGTCTTCGACTATACGGCTCGCTGCGCCGAGTATTGGCGGCTGGCCCGGGCGAATCCGGCCGGCGGGTTCGCCGCGATCCCGGAGCCGCACGGCCGGGCGTTGGCCGAAGCCGCGCATGCGCAGACCGAAGCGTTCGCCGTCCATCTCGAGCGGCTGGCGGACGGCGCCCGCGTCAGCGGCCGCGCGGAGGACGCGGATGCGCTCGCGCAGGCGGCCGCGGCGGCACGGGAGCGGCTGACGCGGCTTGCGCGGCTGGCGCGGCAGGATTGGCGGGAGCCGGGGACGGGCGGCCTGGCGGAGCGCGAGCATCAGGAGCCCGGCCGAGCGGGCCGCGGCGAAGCGGAGCGCGAACATCAGGGGCCTGGCCGGGCGGACCGCAATCAACCGGATCGCGTCCGGGCGAACGGCGGACAGCCGGATCGCAGCCGGCCGGAACACGAACAGCCGGATCGCGATGAGCGTGATCGCGTCCGGCCGGAGCGGGCCGTGCCGATCGGCGGGCATACGCTGCCGCCGCTGCCCTACGCCTGCGACGCGCTGGAGCCGTACATCGACGAGGCGACGATGCGCATTCATCACGACCGGCACCACCGCGCCTACGTCGACGGGCTGAACCGGGCCGAACGGGCGCTGCAGGCGGCCCGCGCCTCCGGACAGTTCGATCTCGTGAAGCATTGGGAGCGGGAACTCGCATTCAACGGCGCCGGCCATTATTTGCACACGATTTTCTGGAACGTGATGTCGCCGCAAGGCGGCGGGCGGCCGACAGGACCGCTCGCCGAAGCGATCCATGCCAGCTTCGGCAGCTTCGAAGCCTTCCGGCGCCAGTTCTCCGCGGCGGCGGAACAGGTCGAAGGCGGCGGCTGGGCGATCCTCGTCTGGAGCCCGCGCAGCGGCCGGCTCGAAATTTTGCAGGCGGAGAAGCACCAGAACCTGTCGCAATGGGACGTCGTGCCGCTCCTGCCGCTCGATGTGTGGGAACACGCGTACTATTTGAAACACCAGAACCGCCGCGCCGACTACATCCGGGATTGGTGGAACGTCGTGAACTGGCCCCATGTCGCCGAGCGGTTCGCGAAGGCGTCGCAGCTTCGGTGGGAGCCGTTCTGAAACGGCGACGGCCCGCGCTCCGCTCAGACAGGAGCAGGGCCGTCTTTGCGGTGAATGTGCCGTTTCCGATCCAAAAGAAAAAGCGCCCCGTCGGGATGTTTGTCCGTCGGAGCGCCGCGTGCAGCGGATGATGGTCGTGCGCCGGCAATGTTCTTTTTTTATATCCGGATCAGTTGAAGAAACTCGTCCCTGAGCGCCGCGCTCTCCCGAAATTCCCCGCGGATCGCCGAGGTGACCGTCTTGCTGCCCGGCTTTTTGACGCCGCGCGCGCACATGCACAGATGCTCGCCTTCGACGACGACCATGACGCCGTGGGGATGCAGCCTTTCTTCCAGGATGTCCGCGATCTGGCTCGTGATGCGCTCCTGCACCTGCAGCTTGCGCGTGACCGCTTCGACCAGACGCGCCAGCTTGCTCAGCCCGACGATTTTGCCGCTCGGGAGATAGCCGATGTGCACCTTGCCGAAGAACGGCGCGAGATGGTGCTCGCATTGGCTGTAGTACACGATATCCTTCACGATCACGAGCTCTTCATGCTGTTCGTCGAACGTGACGCCGAGGACGTCGCCGGGATCGACCGAATAGCCGGCGTAGATCTCCTCGAACATCCGCACGACGCGGGCCGGCGTTTCAAGCAGCCCTTCCCGGTCGGGGTCTTCCCCGATCATCCGCAGCATTTCCCGGACGAGCCGCTCCAGCTCGGCACGGTTCTCCTCCACATGCCGATTGACATAATCCTTCACGCCTGCCATCTGGATGATCGCCTCCCCCGGAGGCACCGCCTCATTTCGGACGGAAATTCCCCCGTTTCATCATCTGCTGCGCTCGTTGCAGCTGCTGTTTGTTCAGGTTGTAGCCCATCTGCCTGGCCATCTTCTGCAGCATTTCCGGATCGCTCTGCATCTTCGTCAGTTGACGCCGCAGGTAGAAAACGCCGCCCGCGAATCCGCCGATCAGGCCGACGACCAAAGTCAAAATCGGAATGATGACGTCCCATGCGCTCATTTCGGCCGCCCCCCTTTCCGCATCATGCGTTTTCCCGTGAGTGCCACTAAATCATAGCACGTTCGCGAGCGGCCGGGCAACGTTCGCGGTCTGCCGCTCCAATTCGAGCAGACGCGACTTCGCGTCGAGCCCGCCGGCGTAGCCGACGAGCGCCCCGTCCGCGCCGACGACCCGGTGGCACGGCACGATGATCGGAAGCGGGTTCCGGTTGTTCGCCCCGCCGACCGCCCGCACCGCCGACGGACGGCCGACCGCCTCGGCGATCGCCTTGTACGAGCGCACCTCGCCGTACGGAATCGCGGCGAGCGCCTCCCATACGGCCCGCTGGAAGGGCGTGCCGTACATTGCCGTCGGCAGCTCGAACCGGACGCGCTCGCCGCGGAAATACGCCGCAAGCTGCGCCGCCGCTTCGCTCAGCAGCGGATCTTCCGGCGCGTGCCGGAATTCGCCGCCGAGTCCGGCCCTGTCCGCCCAGGCGGCCAACGCCGCGCGGCGATCGTCCATCCGGCCGAATTCGACGCGGCACAGCCTGCCGTCCGCCGCCAGCAGCACGAGCGGTCCGACGGGCGAATCGATTTCGATGCAGTTGACGGTCTTCCCGTGATCACGCTGTCTCATGGATTACACCTCCAGAGTGTCGTTATCCGGCATTTCTGACGCCCCGCTCGACCCGAACGTCCCATGCGTCCCGGGCGTCCCGGGCGTCTCAATCGCCTTGAGCGCCGCCCTGATCCGCGCCGCCGCTTCGGCATCGGTCTCGCGGTCCAGCGCTTCGCGCAGCGCCCGCTCCGCCTCGGCGCCGCCGATGCGGCCGAGCGCCCAGGCGGCCGTGCCGCGCAGCACCGGACGCGGATCGTCCGTCAGCACGCGGATGAGATCCGGCGCCGCCGACGCCTCCCGGAAATGGCCGAGCGCGATGACCGCGTTGCGCTGGATCGGCTTTTTGCCCCGCCAGGCGGCGGCGGACGCGCCGAACCGCTCCTTGAACTCGCGGTTGCTCATCGCAAGCAGCGGCTTGAGCAGCGGTTTGACCGTCTCCGGGTCCGGCTGCAGCTCCTCGTGATGCGTCCAGTCCTTGCCGCGGTTCGCGGGGCAGACGATCTGGCACGTGTCGCAGCCGTACAGCCGGTTGCCGATCTTGCGCATCTGCGCGTCGCTGAGAAATCCCTTGGTCTGCGTCAGGTACGAGACGCACGCCTGCGCGTTCAGCTCGCCCGGTCCGACGAGCGCGCCGGTCGGGCAGGCGTCGATGCACTTCGTGCATTCGCCGCACAATTCCGTGACCGGTGCGTCCGGCGGCAGCGGCAAGTTCGTGATCATCTCGCCGAGATACACCCAGGAACCGAACTCGGGCGTGATGATCGAACAGTTCTTGCCGCTCCAGCCGATGCCCGCACGCTCGGCGACGGCGCGGTCGACGAGCGCGCCCGTGTCCGTCATGGACAGCGCCCGAAGCTCCGGCGCCCGCTCGCTAAGCCACGCCTCGAGCCGGCTCAGCCGGTCCCGCAGCACTTCGTGATAGTCGCGTCCCCAAGCCGAACGCGACAGGATGCCGCGGCGGGCCCCCGGCCCGGACTTCGGCGCTTCGCGCAGCTTCGAGGGGTAAGCGACCGCAATCGCGATGATCGATTGCGGGTCCTCCATCAGCAGCGCCGGATTCGTCCGCTTGTCCAGGTCCGGCTCCTCGAAGCCGGATTCGCGGCCGAGCGCGCGGTGCCGCTCCAGCGTGCGCCTGAGCTCCTGGAACGGCTCCGCCGAAGCGACGCCGATCTTGTCGATGCCGAGCGTCCGCGCCGCCGCCTTCATCTCCGCTTTCAGCATGGCGTAGAACGCCGCCGGCCGCTCCGTCATGGCGGGCTCAAGCCTCCTTCGTCAGCCCGGCTGCGACCGCCGCCTGATCTCGGCCCGGGCCAGCTCGTCGCACCGGTTGTTCCATTCGTTGTCGCTGTGGCCTTTGACTTTTACATAGGATACCCGGTGCCGCTGCATGAGCGACCACAGCTCCTGCCAGAGATCCCGGTTTTCCACCGGCTTGCCCTTGCTGTTCCGCCAGCCGTTCTTCAGCCAGCCCTGCATCCAGTTCTGACGGAAGCAGTTCACCACATACGCCGAATCGCTGTAGACCGTTACGGCGCAAGGCTCCTTGAGCAGCTTGAGCGCCTCGATGACCGCGGCGATTTCCATCCGGTTGTTCGTCGTCATCGGCTCGCCGCCGGATATTTCCTTGCGATGCGGTCCATAGAACAGAACGGCGCCCCAGCCTCCCGGCCCCGGGTTGCCGGAACATGCGCCGTCCGTGTAGATCGTCACTTCTTTCACGTGCGAAGTCGCTCCTATATCTTCTTCCAGCGCGAGAGCGGCCAGAGGATGAATTCCGCCTTGCCGCGCAAATCGCCGGCCGGCACCGTGCCGAACGAACGGCTGTCCTTGCTGGCGCCGCTCCGCCGGTTGTCGCCCATCACGAACACCTTGCCCGGCTCGACCGTGAGCGGTCCGAAATCGGGGCTGGCAATCGCGACATCCGTGTACGGCTCGGAAAGCCGCTCGCCGTTCACATACAGCACGCCGCTTCGGATCTCGATCGTGTCGCCCGCGATGCCGATGATCCTTTTGACGATATGCTTGCTGTCGCCTCGGGACGGCGCCGGATCGACCAGCACGGCGATGTCGCCGCGGTCCGGTCCGCCCAGCCGGTAGCCGATCTTGTTGATGAACAGCCGCTCGCCCGTCTCCAGCGTCGGTTCCATCGAGATGCCGTGCACGATCGTCACGTCGAAGACGAAACCTTTCAATAAGACGGCGATGACGACCGCAACGGCGAGCGACTTGATCCATTCCACCAGCTCTTCCCGCCATCCCTTCGGCTTCGCGCTTCGCTTCCGCCGGGATCGGCCGCCGTTACGCCGGTCTTCGCGCTCCATGGTCTGCGCCGGTTTGTTCATGACAACCTCCGCCCGCGGAAGCCCGTCAGGCCGTTTAGAAATAGAAAAGCATATCTTGCGGCCAAAAGCAAGGCGCGCAACATATGCTGTGGGAACGTGGATCGGGTTCGCCGCCCAAGGCCGGCCGTCAGCCCGCCATGATCGCGAGTTTCCTGTTCGAATGCTGGAAATCCTGGGCCTTGTATCCCATCGCTTCGTACAGCGGAAGAATCGGTTGGTTATGCTCATCCGCGGCAACCATGACTTGCGTTACCTTGCGCTGTTCGAAACGGACCTTGAGCCCCTGGATCAGCGCCTTCGCGCATCCCCGGCCCCGATAGTCCGGATGAACGGCGATTCTGTAGTAATAGCCGCGGTCCCTGTCGATCGTGCCGATGATGAAGCCCGCGATCGCGCCCTCGATCTCCGCCACCAGGATCAGATCGCTGTCCCAGCCGAGCTGGCGGGCGAACGCTTCGCGCGTCTCCTCGCAGCAGGCTTCGGAGAGGACGGACTCCATCAGCCCCGATACGTCACGGTAATCCGACAGTTGAAAAGAGCGAACAACCATGGAATGAGTACCCCCGCATTTTTCGTCAGATGGTTGCAGAACGGCAGGCGCCGTCCGCTCGGGCGGGGCGCGTCCGTTCCGCATGAAAAGGCAGCCGATACAAGCGCGAGACTTATCTATAATTGTCTGTGGAAAAAGACAGGCATCTTATCCAATACGACAATAATGAACGGATTCCTGCAAAATCTTAAAAAAAGATTAAAAAAATCGTCTTAATCATGGAAATGCTGCCGGTAGATATGAATTTTAAGCGCTTACTTCCATATAATAGTTACGTCATCCGCCATCGCCGTCAGCCATTCGACCCGACCGCCTCATCTCCCGGCGGCGTCGCCTTTTCAAATCACCCCGTACGCCCGCAGCGTCCCGAGCCGTTTCACCGTCATCCAGCCGCGCCATTCCAGCTCGACGGCCGGGCTGACCGTCTCCCAGTTGATCGGCCAACCGCCGTCCTCCTGCTGCTCGCGGACGAGCGCCCGCAGATGCTCCCTGACTTCCGCCTCCGTAACGAATTTCGCCGCGTAGCTGTCCGGATGCGGCGCCCAGTCCAGCACTTTCTGCACGAAGCCCGAAGCGTTTGCGTCCCGCACAATGGTCCCCGGGCGGGCCAGCCAGGCGTCGACCTTGGGCCGGTACCGCTCGGCCCGCTCCCGGTCGGGCGTGTGCTGCAGGAACGCCAGCCAGTTCACCCCGTCATAATAGCCCTCGGGCTGTTCGTTCTCGAAAAAGCGCCAGATGTACGCCACATTCTTCCGGAACCACTCTTCCCCGAATATGTCCGTACGCACCCGCTGCTTGTACAGGATCGCGATGACGTTGCCGGTCGGATTGATCGACGGCGCATCGTCGCGTTCCGTCTTCCACCACGGGGCATGCGGATATTCGCTCGCGCTCTTGAAGACGAAGGGCAGCCCGCCGTCCGGCAGCGTGATGTCGCGATAATACCGGATGATCCCGTCCAGCAAGTCCGGCGCGAAATACCCGATTTCGTCCATGGTGACGAGCGCCATCTCCGTCGCGACGGGCTGGCTGTACGGGCAGCGCATGTCCGGCTCGATCGCGTGGCCGAATCCGCCGTCCGGATTCTGATACGCGCGGAGCGCCGCGATGACCGCCTCCTTCGATCCCCCCTCGAACCAGAACTCATACCGCCGCCGATCCAGCAGCCTCGCGTTCCCGTACAAAAAATGTTTCGCGCGCGCCAAGACGTCGTTTCTTCCCATCATGCCATCCTCCCCCGTCCGATCATCGTGCCTTCCGTTCATTCGCCGTATTTTCCCGCTCACGCATCGTCTCCGCCTGTTCCGCTGCCATTCGTCACTTCGTCCCTGTTCCGCTGCCATTCGTCACTTCGTCCCTGTTCCGCTGCCATTCATCCCGTCGTCCCCCTCGCAGCTCCGTTCGTACCGTTCGCACACCTGCCTCGCCATGCCGAAAATCTCGCGTCTCAGCCGCTCCGGCTCCTTCACTTCGGCGTCCATCCCGAGCGTGAAAAAGAAGCGCGCCGCCCATTTCCATTCCTCCGCCGGACAATCGAAGTCCACTTCCCACTCGTCGTCCGCGACCTGCCGCACCCGCTCGCCGATATGCTTATCCTGCTCGGCCAGCAGCGCGCCGCGGTACGTCAGCCTGGCGACGATCCGCACGGAAGCCGCCTCCGGCTCCGGTCCGCGCGCTTCCCTGTCGTCGCGCCTGCCGCGCGCCGGCTCCGGCGCCGGCTCTTCCATCGCCTCGACCTTCTCCATGCGGTCGACGCGGAACGTGCGCTCCTCCCCGTGGAGCGCCGAATACGCTTCGCAATACCAGAAGCCGTGCGCCGCGTAAATGCGCCGGGGGAGCAGCTCCAGCCGGCGGCGATGGTTCTCCGAGCGGTAGCAGACCCGAATCCAGCGGGACGCGGCGGCGTGTTCCATCAGCTCGGGCAAATGCGGCGTCTTCACCTTCCTTTCCGGAACTTCGATTTCCACCCGGTCCAGCACCGGCTCGACGGCTTCCAGCATCGGCTTCGGCAAGACGGCCCGGATCTTGTCCACCGCCGTCCAGCGGGCCTGGCGGAAAGGGGTGTCGGCGAGCCGCGTCAGCGCGCGGAGCGCGAACAGCAGGGTGAGCGCCTCCTGCGGGTCGAACCGCAGCGGCGGCAGCTTGTACCCTTCCATCAGCCGGAAGCCGCCGGCGGGCCCGGACTCGGCGTAGATCGGGACGCCCATCTCGGCGAGCGCCTGCATGTCCCGCAGAATCGTCCGCCGGGACACCTCGAACTTGTCCGCCAGCCTCTGCGCCGTCTCCGGCCGCTGCTGCAGCGCGATCAGAATCGCCACCAGTCTGTCCATCCGTCGCAACGCGGTTCCCTCGCTTCCCGGTTTGATCATAGCACCCTGACGGTGACATGAAGACTGTCACCAATCGCGGCTTCATCCCGTCAGACTTTCGCAACATCCGTGTTGATTTATTTGGGCGAATCATGGATAATAATGCTGTAAAAAATTGATCGCAGGAGGTAAACAAACCATGGCTCATCAACTGCCACCGCTTCCGTACCCGACGAACGCGCTCGAACCGCACATCGACGCGACGACGATGGAAATCCATCACGGCCGTCACCATAACGCCTATGTGACGAACCTGAACGCCGCCCTCGAGTCCGCTCCGGAACTGCAAAGCAAATCGGTCGAAGAGCTGATCGCCGACCTGAACGCCGTACCGGAATCGATCCGCACGGCCGTTCGCAACAACGGCGGCGGCCACGCGAACCACTCGCTGTTCTGGAAGGTCATCGGCCCGAACGGCGGCGGCGCTCCGACCGGCGCGCTCGCGGCGGCGATCGACAGCGAGCTCGGCGGCTTCGAGAAGTTCAAGGAAGACTTCTCGAAAGCGGCCGCTACCCGCTTCGGCTCCGGCTGGGCATGGCTGGCCGTCTCGCCGCAAGGCAAGCTGAAAGTGTACAGCCTGCCGAACCAGGACAGCCCGATCATGGAAGGCGACACGCCGATTCTCGGCCTGGACGTATGGGAGCACGCCTACTACCTGAAATACCAAAACAAACGTCCGGACTACATCGCCGCATTCTGGAACGTGGTGAACTGGGAAGAAGTCGGCAAGCTGTACGATGCAGCCGTGAAGAAATAAGAAACGCAGAAGGGGTTTTCCCGCAGGCGGCGGGAAAACCCCTTTTGCGTTGTGTTCACGGCTCGCCGGGTCCCGCCGGCGCGGTCTGCGGCGCGTGCGGCCGCCGATGCCGCTGCGGATCGCCGTTCGGGCGGTCGCCCCTGGGATGGCGCGGTCCGCGCGGCGCTTCGCCCGGACGCGGATTCGGCTGGCGGCCCCGGTGCGCGTCGCCGCGGGCGGCTTCGGGCTTCCGGCCGTTCTGCTGATGCGGATGCCGCTCGCCCTTGCCCGGCGCGCCCTGGACTTGCTGCCCGCCGCCGCGCGGTTCCTGCCGCCCGCCGGACGCGCCGCCGCGCCTGCCGCCCTGCTGCGCGCCTCCGTGCTGCGGGCCGCCATGCTGCCCGCCGCCTTGCCCCTGCGGCTTCGGCTGCCCGAACCCCGGGCTCTTGTTCGGCTGCGCCTGCCGTTTCTGCTGCTTCTGCTGCTCCCGCTGCTCCTTCGCTTCCCGCAGCTCGCGCTGCAGGATGAGCGCCTCGAGCTCCGCCCGCTCCGCCGCGATGCGGAGCGCCCGGCCTTCCCGGCCGGTCGACTGGTCCGCCCGCCAGCGCATGAGGCGATCGCCGCCCGGCAGCGCCGCCACCTTGCCGGCCAGGCCGGCCGCGGTCTCGCCGGTCGCCGGCAGCGCGCCCGTGAAGACGGCCGGCTCCTCGTCCGCCGCCGTCCGGCTGCGCTCGTCCCCCGGCACCCGCTTCAGGACGAAATACGCGCAGCCGAAATTGCAATATTCGTGGAGATAGTCGACCAGGTGGCTGATCGCCGTATCTTTCGTCGCCTTCGGATGGTTGTCGCGGAAAAATCCCTTCAGCCTGAGCTGGTTGTAGCCCCAGTCGCCGATCACGTAATCATAGCGGTCCAGCACTTCGCTGTACCGTTCCCTGAAGGCCTCGGGGTTCCAGCCGCCCTTGTGGTCGAGCACCAGCTCGAATATTCTGCCGCCGATATTGATCAAGATGAACCCCCATTTCCCGCATCGTTTCCGAGCTTTCCGATTCCGGCGCTCAGTTTCCGGCCGAATGGGTCAGCGCCGCCGCCGCCGACCGCACCTGCTCATGAGCGTGGTAGGAACTGCGCACGAGCGGGCCCGATTCGACGTGGCGGAAGCCTTTTTTCAACCCTTCTTCCTTCAGCGCCTTGAACTCGTCCGGATGGACGTACCGCTCGACGGGCAGATGGTTCGGCGTCGGCTGCAAATATTGCCCGATCGTCAAAATATCGCAGTCCACGGCGCGCAGATCGTCCATCGCCTCGAGAATTTCGTGCCGCTCTTCCCCGACCCCGAGCATCAGGCTCGACTTCGTCGGAATGTCCGGCTGCATTTCCTTCGCCCGCCGGAGCAGTTCCAGCGAGCGGTCGTATTTTGCCTTCGCCCGCACCTTGTCGGACAGACGGCGGACCGTCTCGATGTTGTGGTTCAGGATGTCGGGCTTCGCGTCCATGACGGTGCGCAGCGCGTCCCAATTGCCCATGAAGTCCGGAATGAGCACTTCCACGCTGCACAGCGGCAGCCGCTTGCGGATCGCCTTGATCGTCATGGCGAAGATTTGGGCGCCGCCGTCGGCGAGATCGTCGCGCGCGACGCTCGTCACGACGCAGTGGCGCAGCATCATTTGCTCGGCCGCTTCCGCGACCCGCTCCGGCTCCGCCAGGTCAAGCTCCGTCGGCTGGCCGGTCTTCACGGCGCAGAACCGGCAGGCGCGGGTGCAGATGTCGCCGAGAATCATGAACGTCGCCGTCCGGTTCGCCCAGCATTCGTAAATATTGGGGCAGCGCGCTTCCTCGCATACCGTGTGCAGCGTCTTCGCGCGCATCATCGTCTTCAGTTCGGCGTAGCCGCCGTCCGTCGTCAGCCGGATCCGAAGCCAGTCGGGCTTCGGCAGCTTCGGCCGCTCGCGTGTGCTCATGGGAAATACCCGCTTTCCTTACGGGCGGGACCGAAGTCCCATGCCCTTGCTTGGGGTGGAGCCATAATCTTTCTTATTATAACACGATTCGGATAAAAACCAATGATCTGCGAATGCTAACGAAGGACAAGGAGGCGATGGAACGCTATGCTTCGGTTGACGCGGAAAGGCGCGGGAGGCCGGATCGGTTCGGCGTCTTGGGCCGTGCGGCGCATTGCCGCGGCCTGCGCCGGTCTGGCGCTGCTTGCGGCTGCGGCCGTTCCCCCGGCCCAGGCGGCGCCCGCGGCCGGCAAGGAACCGCAAGGGCGGGACGTCTATGCCGAGCGTCGCGCGCTGTTCGAGCGGGTCAGCCTGCTGACCGGCATCCCCTGGCACCACCTGGCCGCCATCGACCAATACGAACGGACGCTGACGAAGGCTCGTCCCAAAACGCGGCCGCAGCCGCGCGGCCTGATCGCGATCTACGTGCCGCCCGAACGGTGGGCGGGCGAGCTGAATCCGGATGAGGACGAGACGAATCCGGCGGTCATCCGCCACTTCGGCGGCATCGGCCTCGACGGCAACGGCGACGGGCGCGCCGACCGGACGGACGATGAGGACATTCTCTGGACGGTCGCGCAGCAGTTGCTCAAGTCCGGCACCGCGGAGGATGATCTCGCGATCGGGCTGTGGGAATATTACCACAACACGCGGGCCGTCCAGCGCATCCTGCAGTTCTCCGCGCTGTACGCCGCCTTCGACCGGCTCGATCTCGACGATCACGCGTTCCCGCTTCCCGTGCGCGCCGACTACTCGTACCGGGACACCTGGGGCGCGGCGCGGGGCTGGGGCGGCTACAGAATCCACGAAGGGACGGATATTTTCGCCGATTACGGCGTGCCCGTCCGCAGCACCTGCTACGGCGTCGTCGAGATGAAGGGATGGAACCGGTTCGGCGGCTGGCGGATCGGCATCCGGGACATCGAGGGCGTCTACCACTATTTCGCGCATCTGTCCGGCTATGACAAAAACCTGAAGCCCGGCGACATCGTGAAGCCGGGCCAGGTGATCGGCTGGGTCGGCAGCTCCGGCTACGGCAAGCCGGGCACGTCGGGCAAATTCCCGCCCCATCTCCATTTCGGCCTGTACCGCGACCGCGGCCTCGTCGAGTGGGCGTTCGACCCCTATCCGCTGCTGAAAAAATGGGAACGCGAGGATTGGCGTCGCATTCGCAAAGGCGCGTACAAGTGAGGCGGACATCCGGCTGTCGCCGCCGGGCCCGGGCTGCGGGGGCGCGGCGGCAGGGACGCGGCCTCCGCAACCTGTGCCGCGGGCTCTGTCCGCGGCGCCGCCGGCCCGGTCCCCATGCCGCCTCTGCCGCTTGTTCCGCCGCTGCCGCCGCCCGCTGCCGTCACCTGCCGCGGTCACAGCTCCTCCGGTACGGCGCTTTCGGCTTCATCCTGCGCCTCGCCGGAGGCTTCTTTACTTGGCGCCGGAAGCGGCAGCGCGATGTTCGGCGCATGGTCGGCCATGGATCCGGACGGGTTGCCCTTGTTGTCATAATAGTACATCGGCACGTCGCCGACGACGAGCAGATACGAGATCGGAATTTCGGTCACGACCGTCTCCGGCTTCGTATCGAACGGAATGATGATCGCCATTTCGGCCGTAATCCGGATATACACTTCCACGAGAATCATGTTGATGCCCGCGTCGCGCTGGCGGGTGCCGAGCTCCACCTTCGCCGCGCCCACGGGCTCGAAGCGCACGGGCACGCGCGGGCCGAACGACGCGATGACCGCGCTGCCGATCGCCTGGCCGATCGGGATGTGCTCGGGCACATGCTTGATCTCGTTCAGCGTCCGCTGCACCGTCTCGACCGTCTCCGATGTAATGCGCATGTGCTCGGCATAGTTCAGCATGAAGCCGGACACCCGGCCGTCTTCGCTCTTCTGCCACTCCACGAGCCGCTCCGCGTTCGCGTGGCTCGCCACATGGTTGCTGATCGCTTCGTTGATCGCCCGCGTCACGATCTGCTTCACCCGCATCGTGGCGACATGCATGAGCGGCGGGCGGAGGTTGCGCTCCACATAGACGAACGTGAATGTCGAGAACACGAAGAAGGACAGGAAGGCGATCAGGAACAGCCGCTTCCCGCCGGGCCACCGCCGCTCCCGCCGCGGCGGCCGGGAGCGGACGAGCATCCGCGTCCCGGCCGGGCGACGTTGCCGTTCGCCCCGGGCCGGACGGGTGAACAAGGCGCGACGGCCTCCCGCCACAAAACGTCCTCCCGATGCCGCGCGGACGCCCGCGGCGGACCGGCTTCCGGAGACATAGCGGCCGCCGGCGGCAAGCCGGCCCCAACCTCCGCGCCGCCGGACGCGCATGGCGCCTCGCCGTCCCGGCAAGAGCGCGCCGAGCCGGCGCGCGATGCCGCGCCTGCCCCATCTCGCCATTCGCCCCACCCCCGCTGCAAGACCGCGTGATGCCGCCCGTCCGACGGCATCCTCATCCCAGCATATGCGGGGTCCGCCGGAAACATTTCCCCGCCGCGATCTTTCGTCCGTCATCATTGACATCCGGCAAGCGGTGCGTTTTAATGTTTAGTAGATAGATATGATTAATCGGCTTTTATCGGTATTCCCAGTCCCGGAAGGAGGTAGCGCCATGAAAGAAATCCCGCTTCCGATGATCAAGACAAATCAATCAGGCATCGTTCTCTTCGTCGTCATCGCGCTGGCCGCGCAGCAGCCCTGGTGGATCTATGCCCTGTTCCTGATCCAGCTCATTGGCCTGCTGTTCGGCCCCCGTGCGAACCTGTTCATCCGGATCGGACGGCTGATCCTGACCGACGGGCGGCTGAAGCGATCCGATACGCAGGCCGCGGAGCTCGCCCGGTTCAACCAGACGATCGCCGTAATCCTGCTCGGCCTGTCATCCGTGTTTCACCTCGCCGGCTGGAGCTGGCCGGGGCACATCGCCTCCGGCATGGTCGGGCTGGCCGCGCTGGCCGCCGTGGCGGGCTATTGCATCGGCTGCACGATCTACTACCAGTACAAGAAATGGCGGGCGCTGCGCGCGCGGTCGGCGGAAAGCGCCTGATCTTTCGCGGATGAGCTTGCGGCCCTGTCGGCGCGGCCGCGGCGTGCATGCCACTCAACGGAGGCGTGCACTGACACGCCGGCGCGGCCGCAGCGTGCATGCCATTCAACGGAGGCGTGCACTGACACGCCGGCGCGGCCGCAGCGTGCATGCCACTCAACGGAGGCGTGCACTGACACGCCGGCGCGGCCGCAGCGTGCATGCCACTCAACGGAGGCGTGCACTGACACGCCGGCGCGGCCGCAGCGTGCATGCCACTCAACGGAGGCGTGCACTGACACGCCGGCGTGTATGGCACACTGCAGAAGCTCATGCGGAGATCGGGCCCGCCCTCGTCCCCGTCGCCCCGGCGGAGCGCAGAAATAAGCGAAGCAGCTTCGCTTATTTTTCCGAAATCTCGCCATTCGCCCGAAATAGAGGAAATTTCTTCGCCTGTTCCGAAAAAATCACGCGAAACCGGCCGTTTTCACGGAATTAGATGAAATTTTTTCTTCTGTCCGCGGCGGACACGCCATTTCGGGCGAAATAGCGGAAATATTTTCGCTTATCGAACGGCAAAAAGCCAATCAGGAACCGCGCTCCTGATCGGCTTCGCTTCATAGACTCAGTCCAACGTGAAATCCGGCAATCCGGCCGGCAGCGGCGCGGGCTTCGCGCACGCGCTCGCCATCGCGCAATGCCGGCCTTCCTCCGACGCGATGTGGAAGCCATGCATCGCCTCGAGCACGTGGTACGCGAGCTCGCCGCTGGCGCGGTGCGCCCGCCCCGTGCGGATCGCCTTCGCCATGTCGGCGGCGCCGACGCCGCGCGAGTTGCCCGTATAGCCGTGGGTGAGCGGCACTTCGACCCATTCGCGCTCGCGCCCGTGGCCCGCGGACAGCAGCACCGGCCCGCCGAATGTGTTCGGGTCCGGCACGATGAGCGTCCCCTCGCTGCCGTACACCTCGATGCGCGGCAACGTCGAGCCGCCCTTCACATCGAAGCTCGTGATGATCGTCGCGACCGGTCCCGACGCGAAGTCGATCACGCCGGCGATGTGCGTCGGCACTTCGACCGGAATGACCGTACCGGCCTTCGGCTGGCTCATGATCGTCCGCTCCGGGAACGAAATGCGCGCCGATCCGGTGACGCGCCGGATCGGGCCGAGCATGGCGACGAGCGCCGTCAGATAGTACGGCCCCATGTCGAACATCGGCCCGCCGCCGGCCTGATAGTAGAACTCCGGCGACGGATGCCACGACTCGTGGCCGCCGCTCATCATGAACGCCGTCGCGCCGATCGGCGTGCCGATCGCGCCTTCCGCGATCAGCTTGATGCAAGTCTGGATGCCGCCGCCCAGGAACGTGTCGGGCGCGCTGCCGACGAGCAGCCCCTTGCGTCCGGCCAGCTCCAGCACCTCGCGAGCTTCCTCGCAGGTCACCGCCAACGGCTTCTCCACGTAGACGTGCTTGCCGGCTTCAAGCGCTTTCAGATTCACCGGCGCATGCGCCTTCGGAATCGTCAGGTTGATGACCAACTCAATCTCCGGATCGGCAAGCAGCTCTTCGACGGAGCAGCCGCGCACGCCGTATTCCGCGCCTTTCGCGAGCGCCCGTTCGACGTCGATGTCGGCGCAGGCGACGATCTCGAGTGATTCGAAACGGCTGCCGTTCTGAAAATAGATCCCGCTGATGTTACCGGTGCCGATGATGCCGGCTTTCACTTTGTCCATTGCGCAAGCTTCCTTCTTTCCGTGTCGAGTGTTGGTGCCTTCGATGCTTCCGCCAGCCCGCCAGCCCGCCAGCCCTTCAGCCCGTCAGCCCGCCAGACCGTCAGCCCGCCGGCCGCCGGCTTCAGTCCGGACTGTCGCCCATGCCCGTGTAACTCGTGTAGATGACGGGATTGGTTCCGCCGTAAAGCGCCTTTCCTTCCGCCGCCCACAGGAAGCCGCGCCGCATCAGCTCCGTCACGACCGGCATGCGGAGGATGTTCGCCTTGTGGCCGAGCGAACAGTAGTAAACGCGGCCGACGCCCCAGCGCTTCGTCCAGATGACCGGCATCTCCACCGGGCCGTTCAGCTCGTGCGGGCCGGGGACGGTCGGGAACCGGGTGACGGCCAGCACCTCGACCGCGGGGTCCACGTGCAGGTAATACTGCTCGCTCTCCACCGTGAAGTCCCCAATATCCGCGACCAGCGGGCTCGACGACTGCTTGATGTGGACGACGTACTCGACGCCGTCATTGCCCGGATGCGCAACCCAGTTCCCGCCGGTCATGAACTGCCAGTCCACGTTCTCGCGGAACGCGTCGCACATGCCGCCGTGGCACCCCGCGAGGCCGACGCCCGCCTGCACCGCCTCCGACACGTTGCGCACGTAGCGCTTCTTGATCTTGCCCATCGTCCAGATCGGGATGATCAGATCCAGCGATTTCAATTTCTCCAGGTCGGCAAAAGACTCCAGCGAATCCGACACTTCGACGAAGAACCCTTCCTCCTCCAGAATGCCGCGAAAATGATCCGCCGCCTGGTCGGGCTCGTGGCCGTCCCATCCGCCCCATACGATCAACGCTTGCTTCTTCATGAAGTTCTCCTTTCCGTCACGGCCCGACAGAGGGAACCTGCGCAAACGGGATCAGCCCGCCGCAAACGTTCCCCCGGACCTTCTCACATCTCGCTGACGCTCACCCAACGCCGCTCTTCCACGATTTCTCGACCGCTTCGAGCACCGCCCTTCTCACATTTCCCTGATCTTCACCCAACGCCGCTCTTCCACCGATTTCTCGACCGCTTCGAGCACCGCCTGGCATTTGACCCCGTCGCGGAAGTTCGGCACCGGCTGGCGGTTTTCTTCGATCGCGCCGAGCAGTTCGACGACGACATGCGTGAACGTCTGGCCGTAGCCGATCGAGTGTCCGGGCGGCCACCACGCGTTCATGTACGCGTGCGCCGGGTCGGTCGCGACGACCCGGCGGAAGCCCTGCACGTCGTCCGCGTCGTCCGTGAAGTACACCTGCAGCTCGTTCATCCGCTCGAAATCGAATTTCACGCTGCCCTTCGATCCGTTGATCTCGAACGCGTTCGTGCAGCGATGGCCCGGCGCGAAGCGCGTCGCCTCGAAGCTGCCGAGCGCCCCGCCGGCGAAGCGGGCGAGGAACAGCGTCGCGTCGTCGACCGTCACTTCGCCCTTCGGCGCGGACGCGTCGCCTTTCGCGCTGAGGCCGGTCATCGAGGACGGCAGCGGCCGCTCCTTGATGAACGTCTCGCTCATGCCGACGACTTCCTCGATGTCGCCGACGAGGAAATGCGCAAGATCGATCAGGTGCGCGCCCAGATCGCCGTGCGCCCCGGAGCCGGCCACCTTCTTGTCCAGCCGCCAGACGAGCGGGAAGTCCGGATCGACGATCCAGTCCTGCAGGAACCACGCGCGGAAATGGTAGATCCGGCCGAGCCGCCCCTCCCGCACCAGCTTCTTCGCGAGCTGAACGGCCGGAGCGAACCGGTAGTTGAAGCAGACCATGTGCTTCACGCCGGCGTCTTCGGCGGCCTGCAGCATTTCGCGCGCGTCGGCGAGGGTCAGCGCCAGCGGCTTCTCGCAGAACACATGCTTGCCCGCCCGGGCGGCCGCGACGGCGATCTCCTTGTGCGCGTCCGACGGCGCGTTGATGTCGACGATGTCGATGTCGTCGCGGCTGACCAGCTCGCGCCAGTCGGTGACCGCCGACTCCCAGCCGAACTGGGCGGCCGCCTGCTCGACGCCGGCCTTGTTCCGGCCGCAGATCGCCTTCATGACCGGCACCGGCGAACCGGGGAACGCCATCGGCACTTCCTTGTAGGCGTGGCTGTGCGCCTTGCCCATGAATTTGTACCCGACCATGCCGATGTTGAGCTTCTTCATGCGGATCACTCCTCCCACACGGGTCAGATTGTATGAAGGTCCGGGGCGCATGGCTCCGGCCGTTCTACGAGCGCGGCGCGGAAGACTCGCGCACGACGAGCTCCGTGGGCAGCGTCTCGTGGAACACGGATTCCGTTCCCCGCCAGTCGGGCAGCTTATCCAGCAGCCGCTCCGCGGCGGTCCGTCCCATCTCGCCGAACGGCACGCGGACGGATGTCAGGGGCGGGTCCACCATGGCGGCCGCGTCCGAGTCGTCGCAGCCGACGATCGCGAGGTCGTCCGGCACGCGGACGCCGCGCTCGCGCAGCGCCTGCATCAGCCCGATCGCCATCCGGTCGTTCGCGGCGAACACCGCGTCCAGATCGCGCAGCCTCTCCAGCACCGCTTCCGCCGCGCGGCGGCCGCTCGTGCGGCTGTAGTTGCCGGCGAACATCCGCTTCGGGTCCGGCGCAAGGCCCGCTTCCCGCAAAGCCCGCACGTAGCCGGCTTCCCGCTCCCTGCTTGGTGAATACCACGGCGAGCCGTTGAGGAAACCGATGTTGCGGTAACCGTTTTCAATCAAATGCTTCACCGCGCGCCGGCTGCCCTCTTCGTGCGCCGCGCCGACGGAGCTCGCCCGGCCGTCGCCCGAGCGATGGTCTATGAGGCAGAACGGCAGCCCCTCGTCCGCCATCGCGCGGATGCCCGCCTCCTCCTCCGGCAGGCTGCTCGCCCCGAGCACGATGCAGGCGTCGATCCGCACCGAGCGGAACAGCGGCACGTAGTCGAACGGCTCCCGCGGCCTGCGGTACAGGAGGAGCAGCCCCATGCCGCGCTCGCGCGCCGCCTCGCCGATGCCGTCCAGCATTTCGGAGAAATAGTACGTCGAGAACAGCCGCACCTTCGGCACATGCGGCAACACGACGCCGAGGTTGCCGCTCCGGCCCCGCGCGAAACTGGCGGCCAGGGCGTGAATCTGATAATCGAGCTTTCGGGCCGCTTCCAGCACCCGCTGCCGCGTCTCATCCCGCACCGGGCCGACACCGTTCAGCACGCGCGAGACCGTCGCTTCCGAGACGCCTGCCAGTTCGGCCACTTCCTTGCGGGACGCCACTTTGCTCCCCCCTCCCGACGGCGCGATTCGCCATTCCGAAGCGCCAGGACAGGCAGCCGGATGACTGGCGCAACCGGATGATGTTGCAATGTACGCGCGTACATTTTCGCACGAAAAGATGAGGAAGTCAATGCACGCGTTTGATTTTTTGCCCGCCGCATCCTTCCCCCTCGCCGCGCACTTCGCCTTCAGCCCAGCCAGATCGTCTTCTCCGCGGCCGGCCTGCGCCTGCCCGCGGGCAGCGGCCCTACCGGCTTGCCCAGATAGATCAGGCCGACGAGCTCCTCCGTCTCCTTGAGGCCGAACGCCTGCTTCATGAGCGGATGGTACATCGGCTCGCCGGTCCGCCAGATCGCGGCCAGCCCGAGCGCGTGCGCCGCCAGCAGCAGATTCTGCGCGGCCGCGTGCGCCGCCGCGATCTCCTCGGCGCGCACGACGTTCGGCGCGTCGGACGGCAGCGCCGACACCACGATGACGACCGGCGCGCGGTACGCCTTCGCTTCCGCCTTCGCGCGCGCCGCGTCCCGCTCCGCCTCCGGAGCGCCGAGCGCCGCGATGTCGCCGTACGCCTTCGCCAGCACGCCGCGCCCGTCCCCGGTCATGACCCTGAACCGCCACGGCTCCGTGCCGTGATGGCTCGGCGCCCAGTTGGCCGCCTCGAGAATCGCCTCGATCGTCTCGCGCGGCACCGGCTCCTGACTGACCCTTCCGCAGGACCGGCGCGTGCGGATCGCTTCCAGTACGTCCATTTGTCCGCCCCTCTCCGAAACATCCTTTCAGCCGAACACTTCCGCGATATAGATCATGGCCAGCAGTCCGGCAATGAAACTGTACGTCGAAGGCCGCTCGAACCCGTGGCCGTGGCTCTCCGGGATGAGCTCCTTGTACGCGATGAACAGCATCGCCCCGGCCGCGAACGCGAGCCCCGGGCCGATCAGCCCGTCGATCCGGCTGGCCGCCCCGTAGCCGACGACCGCCGACACCATTTCCATGAGACCGGTCGCCGTCACGATGAGCAGCGATTTCAGCTTGGGCGTTCGCGCGTTCAGCAGAAACACGGCCAGGATGAGCCCTTCCGGCATGTTCTGCGCCCCGATCGCGATCGCGACCATCGGGCCGAGCCCTTCGCTTGCGCTCGCGTAGCTGAACCCCGTGCTGAGACCTTCGGGAATGTTGTGGATGAACAGCGCGATCATGACGAGCAACGCCTTGTTGTCGAGCGAGCGGATGCCGTTCTTGTTCTCGACGTCGATGTGGGGGATGTTCCGCTCGATCAGGTCCAGCACGAGCACGCCGAGCACGAGCCCGCCGGTCATCGCCCAGAAGCCGGCCTCGGCGATCGCCTGGGGAAGCAGGCCGAACGTCGAGGCGGATACCATGATGCCCGCCGTGAAGGCGACGAGAATGTCTTTCCAGCGCTCGGACATCTTCCGGATCAGGAGCACCGGAAGCCCGCCCAGAACCGTCGCCATGGCCGATACGAAGCTGCCGAGCAACGCTTCTTCCAAGTCCGCCGACACCTCCCGCAACAACCGGATGCGCTATTTCCGAGTATAGCACGAGCGCGGGCGGCGGCAAGCACTTTGTATGGGCGAAATGGCCGGCCGTACCGTTCGACGTTAGTCGCCGAACGCCGGCGCGCCTTCTTTTTCCCCCGGATCTTCGGCTTCCCGGCGTCCCGGCGGCACGATGCGCACCTTCGCGATCCGCTTGTCGACCGGACCTTCCGCGCGGAACGTGTGCCCCTCCCAAACAATCTCCGCCGGATCGCCCGCCTCCGGAAACCGCCCGAGCTCACCGATGACGAAGCCGCTCACCGTGTCGTACCGGTCCACCGGCAGCCCGATCCCGAGCAGGCGCTCGATGTCGTCGAGACGGGCGGTTCCGCTTGCGAGCAGCGATCCATCGTCCATTTTCACAATATCGCGCACATCTTCATCGTATTCGTCAAAAATGTTGCCCACGATCTCCTCAAGCAAATCCTCGACCGTGACAATGCCCGCCGTACCCCCGTATTCGTCGATGACGATCGCCATGTGGACCTTGTTTTTCTGGAAGTCCCGGAACACCTCGTCGATCGGGCGCTGCATCGGCACATGGTACGGCTTGCGCAGCAGCTTCGTCAGATCGAACATCGCTTCGTCGCAGTCCATGATGAACATCGTCAGATCCTTGACGTGCAGAATGCCGACGATATCATCCATATGCTCGCGGTAGACGGGATAGCGCGTATATTTCTCGCGGCCGATCGTCGCGACGACGTCCTTCAGCGCCGCGCCGAGCGGAATGCCGACGACGTAGAGCCGGTGGGTCATGATTTCGGCGACGGTCTTGTTGTCGAAGTCGAAAATGTTGTTGATCATCATTTTCTCCGTCTCGTCGATCGCGCCCCGCTCCTCGCCGACATCGACCATCATCCGGATCTCTTCCTCCGTCACTTCCTCGTCGTCCGCGTTCGGATCGACGCCGAACAGGCGCACGATCAGGTTCGTCGACCAGGTGAGCAGCCGCACGACGGGGTACGTGACCGCCGACAGGAAAACGAGCGGGCGGACGGCGAGCATCGCGATCGGCTCCGCCTTCTTCATCGCCAGCCGCTTCGGCACCAGTTCCCCGAACACGAGCGTGAAATAGGACAGCACGAGCGTGATGGCGACCAGCGCGATCGTATGCAGCACTTCCGTCGGGATAGCCGCGCCCCGGGCCGAGGCGAAGGCCGCAAGGTCGTCCGCGAAGCTCTCGGCCGCGAAGGCGCTCGCGAGAAAGCCGGCGAGCGTGATCCCGATCTGGATCGTCGCGAGGAACCGGCTCGGCTCGCGCAGCAGGCGGGCGAGCAGCTTCGCCCGCTTGTGGCCGTCCTCCGCCATCGCGCGGATCCGGTTGTCGTTCAGCGAGATCAGCGCGATTTCCGAAGCGGCGAAAAAGGCGTTCAGCAGAATGAGCACGATGAGCACAATGAATGCCATGCGGTCACTTCCCCGTCCTGTTCCGGCACAGAGTTCAAACGTAGTATAAGGCTAGCGGCGGCGAAATATGTCCGCGAGGGGACCGGCCGCACAGACGGGAAAGCCGCCGCCTCGGGCATCGTCCCGGGCAGCGGCTTTCCTTGCCTTACGGCATCTCCCGTTCCAGCCGGTCGACGGCGGGCTTGAGCGGCTCGGGCGCGAGGGCGCGCACATGGCCCAGCATGGCGCGCAGGAAGACGCGGTTCGGCAGCAGCTTCGCCGCCTCGGCCGCAAGCAGGCCGAGCGCCTCCTCCAGCTCGCCGGTATCCGCGCCGTCCGCCCGGACGGCTTCCACCCGCTCGCGCAGCTCCCGGATCGCCGTCTGCCACGCCGCCGGTCCGCAGCCGCCGGTCATCCTCCGCACCAGCTCGTCGAACTCGTCGGCCGCGACCAGCGGCCGCTCGCCGCTTCCGGCGAGCCCGGCGGCGATGTCGTCCATCCGGCGGGCGATGTACCGCGACAGCCGCTGCGGCTCGAGCGGCTTGCCGCCGAGCAGGAAGTAGCCGATGTACTCCCCGATGGCGCCCTGCATCATCAGCGCGATGTCGCAGGCGTAAGGCGCGCAGGCTTCGCCGTACATGTTCCGGACCGACCGCTTGAGCCAGTCCGCCGTCTCCGCCCGGATGCGCAGGACGAATCCGGGCAGCGCGTCGTGGATTTCGCTCGCCTGCTCGTGCCAGACCCGCCGGATCCAATCGGCGTTGTCCGCGCCCACGGCAAGCTGCGCCTCGAGCTGGCGGACGAACCGCTCGCGCGGCGTCAGCCCTTCATCCGCCTCCAGCTCCGCCATCCGCCGCCGGATCCGGTCGTAGACGCCGGCCACGGCGGCGAGCGCGAGCTCGTCCTTCGACTTGAAATGGAGATAGATCGAGCCCTTCGCCACCCCGGCTTCCTCGGCGATCTCCTGGATCGACGCCGCGCGATAGCCTTTGCGCGCGAACACGCGCAGGGCGGCGGACACAATCAGCGTTTTCTTGTCCGACAACTAGATCCGCTCCTCGGCCTGCCTGCGGAAGAGCGCGCCGCGAATGCGCATCAGCACCTCGTAGATCGCCGGCACGATGAACAGCGTGAGCAGCGTCGAGCTGGTCAGGCCGCCGATGACCGTCACCGCCAACCCTTTCGAAATGATGCCCGCGCCTTCGAGGCTGAACAACATCGGCAGCAGGGCGCCGATCGTCGCGAGGGCGGTCATCAGAATCGGGCGCAGACGGGTCGCGGCCGCCTCGAGCAGCGCGTCCCGCGTCGGGAGGCCTTCCCGCTCCTTGTGGATGACGCGGTCGATCAGCACGATCGCGTTCGTGACGACGATGCCGATCAGCATGAGCAGGCCCATCATGGCCGAGACGTTCAGCGTCTCGCCGGCGAGCAGCAGCGCGATGAGCGCGCCGATCGCCGTGAACGGCAGCGAGAACAGGATCGCGAACGGCGCGAGCCCGCCGCCGAACGTGATGACGAGCACGAGGTAGACGATCGCGATCGCGGCGGCCATCGCCAGGCCGAGCTGCGTGAACGTCTCGTTCATCTGCTCGACGACGCCGCCGAACTCGACGTCGACCGAAGCCGGCAGCTCGAGATCGTCGATCTTCTGTTTCAGCGAAGCGGACGCCTTGCCGACGTCGGCGGTCGTCACCTCGGCCGTAATGCTCGTGTACATGCGGCCGTCCAGCAGATTGATCGTGTTCGGCGATTCGCCGCTTTCGACCTGCACGACGTCCCGGATCGGCACTTCGAAACCGAGCGGCGATTGCAGCGCCACGCCGGTCATGTCGCCGATCGAGCCGTAGTTTTTCGTCTCCGTATGCACGTAGACGTTGTAGACTTCGCCGTCCTCCTCGACCGTCGCGAGGACGGGCCGCTCCCGCGCGGGGGCGAGGGCGAGCATGATGTTGCCGGCCGTCAGCCCGTACCGGCTGAGCTGCGCCTGGTCCGCCTTCAGCGTATATTGGTCGTAGGTCTCTTCGAGTCCCGTCTCGATATCCTTGAAGTTCGGGTCCTCTTCCATGAGCGCCTTGATCCGTTCGGCCGCGCCCTTGATTTCTTCGTAGCTGTCGCCGTACACGGTCAGGGTGAAGCCGCCCGCGCCGAAGCCGGCCATGTCGAGCATTCCCCACTCGCCGTCTCCCGGAGCCTTCGCCCGCACTTCGGCGAGCACCTGATCCTTGACGTCCTCGAAGTTCTTGATGTCGTTCTCGAACAGGACATAGAACAGCGCGGACCGGTCCGAGCCGAAGCCCATCATCGGGCCGCCCTGGTTGCCGATCGCGAACTGGATATCCGTCACGTCATCGCGGTTCATCAGATAATCTTCCGCCTTGAGCGCCAGATCGTGCACTTCCTGCTTCAGCTCGCCCGGCGCCGGCGAATAGGTGTACACCGCGTACTTCTGCTCTTCTTCCGGCAGGAAGCTCGTGCCGATGAGCGTGCTCAGGCCGACGCTGGCGATGAGCAGCAGCACCGCGACCGTGAACGTCACGATCTTGTGGCTGAGCGCCCAGCGCAGCCCCTTCTGATAGGATTTCGCCAGCCGGCCGGGGCCTTCGGTATGCTTGCCCTCGGGCAGACCGCGCCTGAACAGCGTATGCGCCAGCATCGGCACGACCGTGATCGCGACGAGCAGCGACGCCAGGAGCGAGAACACCATCGTCAGCGCGAACGGCAGGAACAGTTCGCCCACCATGCCGCTGACGAGGCCGAGCGGCACGAAGACGGCGATCGTCACGATCGTCGACGACATGATCGGGATGAACATTTCCCTCGTCGCCGCGAGGATGAGCGCCTTGCCTTTGAGCTGCTCGCCGGTCAGCGACATGCGCCGGTAGATGTTCTCGATGACGACGATCGAGTCGTCCACGACCCGGCCGATCGCGACCGTCATCGCGCCCAGCGTCATCATGTTGAGCGTGATGTCGTTCACTTTCAGCAGCAGGATGCCGATCAGGAGCGACATCGGGATCGAGATGACCGCGATCAGCGTCGAGCGGACGTTGCGCAGGAACAGCAGGATGATGATGACCGCGAAGATCGCCCCGAAGAGCGCCTTCTCGAGCATCGTCGCGACCGATTGCTCGATCGGCTCGCCCTGGTCGAGCATGGTGATGATATTGAGGCCTGCGTTGTGTTCCTTGAACGCGTCGATTTCGGCCTTGATCCGGTTCACGACTTCGACCGTGTTCGCGTCAGGCGACTTGATGATCTGCACGGCGATGGATTCCTGGCCGTTCGTGCGCGAGATCGACTCTGCCTTGCCGACGAGCTCGATGTCCGCGATCTCCGAGAGCGGAACGGTCGGCAGGCCGCCGCCCATCAGCTCGGCGAGCAGATCGGCGCCGCCCGCGCCGGCTTCGCCGGCGTCCATGCCTGCGGCGGCGTCCGTGCCTGCCGACGGGTCCATGCCTGCGGCGGCGTCCATGCCGGTTGCGGGGCCCATGCCTGCCGCCGGGTTCATGCCTGCGGCGGCGTCCATGCCGGTTGCGGGGCCCGTGCCTGCGGCTCCGCCCATGCCCGCTGCGCCGCCCATGCCCGCTGCGCCGCCCATGCCGGCGCCCGCTTCTCCGCCGGCCGACGGGATGAGCGGAATGGCCAGATTGCGCAGATCCTCCAGGGAACGCACGCCGCCGTCCACGACGATGTTTTTCTGCGTATCCTCCATCTCGAACAGCCCGAGCGGCGCCTTCAGCACCGAGCCCCGGATGATGCCCTGAACCGTCTCCTTGCCGAGGCCGTATTCCGCCAGTTTGTCTTCCTTCCAGGTCAGGATGGCTTCGCGGACGAACTGGCCGGAAATCTGGACGTCCGACACGCCGTCGAGCCCTTCGAGGGACGGCCGCAGCTCCTCCTCGATCACCGCGGTCAGTTCCTCGAGCGACAGCGTACCGCTGCTGATGCTGACAGCCAGCACCGGGATGGCGTTGATCGTAATCCTGGACAGCGTCGGTTCCGAAGCGCCTTCCGGCAGCGGGACGCCGTCCACCGCTTCCCGCGCTTCCTCGAGCGCTTCCTTCATGTCCTTCTCATACTCGTACTGAATGAACAGCGACGAGACGTTCTCCATGGACATGGATTGCATGGTGTCGACGCCGCTCAAGTTGCGCAGGCGTTGCTCGATCGGGCGCGTCACCTGCTCCGCCACCTCGTCGGGGGCCGCGCCCGGATAGATCGTCGTTACCGAAATGACCGGAACGTTGATGTCCGGGATCGTCTCCTGCTTCATCGTGAGCCCGGCGTAGAGGCCGGCCGCCACGACGATGAAGGTCATGATCCACAGCGCGAACTTGTTGTTCAGCGAAAATCGGATGATGCCGTTCAACCGCTTCCACTCCTTTTCTACATTTCTGACCGACTGTTCAGAACGGCTATATTTTATCTTACAAGAAGTTGGATTTCAAACACGAACCTCCGATGACCGATCGGTCAGCACGATTCCGCCTGTGTCAAGGGCCTGTTTTCGAGCCCATGAATTTCATACGGAGAAGTCCGCGGCAGGGCGCAAAAAAATAAGCGGAGCACGCCGACAGCTTGTCCGCCGTCGATCCCGCGCCGCTGTTGGAAGCAGCGCCAACGATACCTCTGCCGTAAGAGGTTTGCTTATTTTCGGTTCTCGTGGAACTTTTTGATAATTTTTTCGTCATAATGTTATGAAGATTTCTCACTGGAGGTATTTTATGAAAAAACTATTGTTGAAAAAACTGTTGGTGTGTGCCGCATTGCTGCTTTTCTGCATGCCGATTTATGCGTCTGCCCAAGGGACTGATTATTCCTACTATACAAAATACGCCGTCAAAGTTGTACTTAATGGAGAGGAAATGGATTTCAGTCCTCCCGCAACTGCTGTGAATAACAACACTATGGTTCCGTTCAGGCAGCTATTCGAAGCCTATGGTGCTGAAGTAAGTTGGCAACCGGGCACAAAAACCATAACAGCAATCAAAGATGATATTACACTTAAAATTACCATTGAGAGTCTGATCGCTTATGTTAATGACAAGGAAGTTCAATTAAAACAAGCTCCTTTCACCGCTGAATATAGCGATGGGAACATGTATACATTTGTAAACCTCAGATTTATCAGTGAAGCTCTGGGAGCAGTCGTCACATTTTCCAAAGATCCTGAGCCGACTGTGTTCATTCAATATCACTAAAAAAAGGTCAACTATTAACTCGTGCAGATTAAGATGAGAGTGGATTCATCATAAATCGTCACACCTGGATAAAAGAAAGAATGTGGGCCTCTATTCAAGGCTCTTTTTTTATTTTGTTCCTTTATTGACACTAAAATATTTAAATGGTAATATTTAACTTGATTATACTATTTTAGGAAAGGTGATGAGTTTATGTTTAAGTTGGCTGCAAAATGTATGCTCGTTTTATCGATTTTGGCAGCAACATTTTCGTCAGTGGTTTTGGCTGATAACAGCGATGTTCAGGGGCTCGAAATAAAAGGAGCCGATGGAGTAGACATTACTACTGAGGAAATTAAAGCATTTGCTGCCTTGGCTGCACAGGTTATAAGAGATGAAAAAAAATCAAGAAAAGGAATGTTAAGCTCCGAACCAGTAGTTTACAACTTTATGATCGCTACGGATAATGATATTACACTCTTGTATGAGGAAGGCAATGAGAACGGTCCCACGGTACTGGTGATGAGAAAGGAAGTAACCCCTAATCTTCCTCAATACCCTGGGGAAGATCCATCAATTAAAGAAAAAGGCGTTGTTAAGACTTTAGCTGATGATGGAGGATTTATTTCGGACGGAATCGGTGCAAGAGTTAAAATTAACGGAAGTACTGCGTCATATATGAGCACATTAACTACTACGGCAACTGCCAGCCAAGTAGTTGTACCTGTGGATAACAATAATAGCGGAACAGTGTGCCCTAAAGCTAATGGGGTGGCTGTCTGCAATGCATGGACTTATGGAGGGTTTGAAACATCGACAGGAGTAGTATTTGACATGGGACTTATGTATGATTCTACTATTGGCCCTTTTGATACAGAGCAAGGTTACAAAGGTTTTTTATCCCTAAGCCCCGATAAATTGTCATATGCCAATGGGTATGATCAAGTTCAGTATAAGAATGGTTACAAGGCAGGAACTCAGGTAACTCAGTATTTTTATCGAAATGTATCTGGAAAAGTAAGATTGAAGCTTGAGGGTCTTGCTACATGTGCTGATATGGGATGCAATAATCCTGCAGATACTCAATTAATCACTATTATTGAGTCTAAAGATTCCTTTAACATCTCATCAGTAAAGTATTGGAAAATCGTTTCGACTATATCTACTCTAAACAATAAAGGTAAGAACCAAGCCGATTTTGAATCTATACGACTGGATGGCAATCTCGTTTCCAGCTCATCATTCCAGGCAGCTGAAAAGGACCATGCACAAGTGACAAGAGATTCTGGTCTTAAATATTATTTCAGAGTTGACGGGGATCTCTATTGAGAAACTTGACGATGCATAAGCCAGCCAAAATGTACGGCTATAGACTGTCGACAAATCCTTTGTCGACAGTTGTTTTTATGTATGGTCACTTTATTATTTCACCGTGACGAGTTTTCCATCACCCAGTGCAACTTCACACTTCACCATCATGTCGGTGACAGCGTTTCACCATCGCATGGTTTAACCGCAAACTCCCGGTCCATCAATCAAAAAACATACTGCGCATATACGAGCAGTCTCAGCCTGTTGTACCGCCAAAATCATCAGCAAATCACCGAATAGGAGGTGATCGTATGACTTCGCTCCAATCTGAATGTTCAAAATCAATACGTTTGTATGTATCGAGGATCTTGTGTTGCCCAATCATCCTCTCCACAAGATTCAGAAATACACCGACTTCTCCAGCCGCCGACCTCGGATTCCTCATCCTGGATGTTAAACCGCATGTTCCCCCTTGCCTGCATGCATTCCCGCTCCTCACCCGCTATTCACGGACTTCCCCCGCCCCGCCGCCGATGCTCCTCCGCCACGTTCCCGAGATCATTTTGATTTTCGCAACATTTTTATATAAAATGTTCTGCAGGCATACTGCTGTATTCGCACATTCTTTGGGCAAGGAGTGGTGGAAATGTTCGACATCGCCATTATCGGCGCCGGACCGGCCGGCGCAAGCGCCGCGCTGTTCACGGCCAAGGCGGGCAAGAAGACGCTGCTGCTCGACAACGACAAGAGCATCACGAAGCGGGCCTGGATCGAGAACCATTACGGCGTTCCGGAGATTACGGGTCCCGATCTCGTCGAGACCGGCAAGAAGCAGGCGGCGAAGTTCGGCGCGGAAGTGAAGCAGGCGACGGTGACGAATATCGCGAAGGACGGGGACAACTTCCGCATCGAGACGGAAGACGGCGAGTCTTACGAAGCCGGGCAAGTCATCATCGCGACCGGCGTGCTGACGGACCTCGCCGGGAAGATCGGCCTGAAGCTGAAGGACGGCACCGAGCCGCGCATCAAAACGGTCATCGACGTTGACGCGGAGGGCCGGACGAACATCGACGGCATCTGGGCGGCCGGCACGGCGGCGGGCGTCAGCGTCCATACGATCATCACCGCCGGAGACGGCGCGAAAGTCGCGATCAACGTCATCAGCAAGCTGAACGGCGAACGGTACGTCGACCACGACGTGCTGAAGTCCTGACAGGACATCCGGCCTCAACAACACGAGACGGGTATGCTGACCCGGGTACACCTGCTGCCACAACATACAGCGAACTGACCCGGGCACACCCGCAACTGCATGAACCGGGCCCATCCGGCCACTGCGTCAAACGGCAGCCGGACCCGAAGCGCATCCGCAGCGCCCGGGTCCGGCTGCCGTCCGTCATTGATGCGGCATGACGAAGAGCCCCTCCTCGGGATGCCAATCCGCGTACAGAACGCCCGAGTACGAGTCGATGCCCTGTTCGGCAAGCTGCTGCTTCAGCCACGGCTCGGACAGCGACGCCTTCCCCAGATTGTCCGACATGAGCCGGCCGTCGAGAATGAGCGTGACCGGTATCCGCTCGCCCGCGCCGTGCAGGCCGAGATCGCCGCGTGTCAACTGGCCGTAAGGGCGCTTCGGCAACACGCTGAGCATGCCGTTCGTCTCGAGCACGGCGTACTCGATCTCGCGCAGCGAGAAATACCCCTGCTGCCGCAGCATGCTGAGCAGTTGGTTGAGGTCGAGCATGTTGCGGCGCATGACGTCGTATTGCAGCTTTCCGCGCCGGATGACGATGGACGGCTCGCCTTCGAACAGCGTGCGCATCTTTTTCGACCTCAAGGTCAGCCGCCCGATGCTGTAGATGATCAGTCCCCAGACCAGGATGCCGTACAGAATTTGCGCCCACGTCACATCCGGTTGGTAAACCGCGTTGCCGACCAGATCTCCGAGCACCAGAATGGCGACGAACTCGAAGGGCGTCAATTTGGAAAAATGCGCCTTGCCGAGTACCTGATTGAAAATGAAAAGTCCCGCGAACCCGAACAACAGATCCGCGGTGATATGCGCATAGTGGCTCACGGCAACCTCCCGCGTTTCCCGCAGCGGTCATTGCCGTTAGTATTCCCTCAATTTCCTTGATCCGATCCGGACTTCGCCGCCAAAACCTTCACCCGCGGCACGGTCAGCAGGACGGCGGCGACGCAGACGAGCATGACGCAGCCCGTCACGGCGAATTGTCCCTGGACCGGCAGCGGCACAAGGCCGATGCCGGACGAGCCGGCCACCGTGCCCGCCGAGAACAGCGCATAGAACCAGCCGTAGGCTTTCCCGCGGTTCGCTTCCGTCGTGCCGTGGATGAGCAGCGTGTTCATCGCCGGGAACAGCAGCGCGAACCCGAGGCCGTACAGCGTCATCACCGCGCCGAGGACGGTCATGCCGGCGCTCTGCCCGAGCAGAATCTGGCTCGCGGCCATCATCGCCAGTCCCGCCGAGAACCGCATGACGGGCGGCAGCCGCCGGAAACCGACGCGCGCCTGCGCGATGAAGACCGCGACGGCGATCAGGCCGAACATGCTGAGCAGCGTGCCGCTGATCCGCGAGTCATACCCGAGCGCCTCGACGTGCAGCGGCAGCAGATAGGCCAGCGCCCCCTGCGAGAACATAAGGAAAAAAGCGCCCGCGAACGACTGCAGCAACTCGCGATTCCGGACCAGTCTGCCCGCGGCCCGTTGTTTTTCGTCCTTGCTCCGCGCATCCCGCCTCCGCAGAAAAATCGCCGTCAGCAGAAGCAGCCCCAGCCCGAGCGCCGCGACCGTGGCGAACACGAACGGCACCGACGTCCGGCTCGCCATGATGCCGCTGTACGCGGGGCCGGCGATCGCCGCGACGCCGACGAACGTGCCCGACACCGCGCTCTGGCTGCCCTGCCGGTCCTTCTCCGTCACGTTCGCCAGGAACGTGAAGGCGGCCGGCACGATCAGCCCGCTCACGAGTCCGTGCAGGAAGCGGACGGCCACGAGCGCGCCCGGGCTTGCGACGAAGCCGTACAGGAGCAGCACGCCGGAAGTCAGGGCCAGCCCCGCGGTCACCACCGGGTACGCGCCGCGCCGGTCCGTCCAGATGCCGGAGGCGATGTTGCCGAACAGATTCGTCATCGAGTACATGCCGACGGCAAGCCCCGCGACGGCCGCGCTTGCGCCGAGCGACGACGCGTAGGTGCTCATGACCGGCAGTTGGGTGAAAAGATCGAGAAACGCGAAGAACACGACCGCGTAGACGAGCCATTTGACCGGAATCGGCTTGACCTCGAACCGGTCCGCGCGGCGCTTGATCGCGCGGTCGAGCGCGAACCACGCGAACGGCACGAACGCGGCCGCAAGGCACAGCAGCGACCACAGCGCGCTCCATTGCAGGCGAAGCTGCGCGTACAGAATCGCAAGCATATACAGGATGACGATGTAGCCGTGGATCGTGCCGACGATTGTGACCGCCATCGGCATGTCGGCGTAATATTTCAGCGGCATCGCGATGCCGAGCAGCACGAGCAGCGACACGCCGTCGACCAGCCCGGCGGCGCGTACGACTCTGACGGGATGCAGCAGATCTTTCAACGGTTTTCCTCTCCTCCGGTTGTTGCGCCTTCCGTTCTGCTCCTTCAATAATACCATGAAATTCGACAAAAAAGCCCGCCCCGGCCGGGGCAGGCAAGCCGTTATTCGGTTCCGGCGTCCGCCGCCGCCAGCGACGCGATCGCCCGGAGCGCGGCTTCGATCTCGCGGTCCACCGCCTCCGCGACGATATCGCGGTGCGGGTCGTACGCTTCGTCGACGTTGTCCGCGTCGCCGTCCAGCGCGACGATCGCGCCCGCGCGCATGCCGCGCAGCGATGCGATCACATAGAGCGCGGCGATCTCCATCTCCACGGCGAGCACGCCCGCCTTCGCATACGCGTCGTGCGGCAGCTCGACGACGCCGGTGAAGAAGGCGTCGAACGTCGCCGTGATCCCCTTGCCGACGGGGCCGCCGCCGAGCGCGACCGCCTCGCGGTAGAGCGCCTCCGTCACGGCGCTGTCGGCGACCGCCGGGAAACCGGGCGGCACGAGCTGCTTCGTCAGCCCTTCCTCGCGCACCGCCGCGGTGCTGACGATCAGGCTGCCCGCCGGATAATCCGGCGTCAGCGATCCCGCCGTGCCGACGCGGATGATCGTGCGCACGCCGGCCCTGGCCAGCTCCTCGAAGCAGACGGCGGCGCCGGGCGAACCGACGCCGTGGCTCACGACGGCGAGCCGTGCGCCGCCATATGTTCCGGTGAACGTCCGGTATTCCCGGGCGAAGGCGAGCTCCCGCGCGTCCTCCAGCCGGGACGCGATTTTCTCCGCGCGGAACGGATCGCCGCAGACGAGCGCATGGGCCGGGATGTCGGCCGGATCAACGCACAGAATCGGCAGTTTCATGGGCATGGTACCTCCCTTGTGTCATGGCGCGCTGTTCCGCGGCCTGTCGGTCATGCTGTCGCTTTTTCCCTGTCAGTCGTATTCCTTGCTCATCCATCCGTCTTCCGGCATGTAGCCCGAATCGTCCGAGAACCGCTGCTCCCGGAACGGGTCGGCGTAGTTGTGGAAGCCGTTCCGCTCCCAGTAGCCCGGCCGGTCTTCCTTCATGAACTCGAAGCCGCGCACCCATTTCGCGCTCTTCCAGAAATAGAGATGCGGCACGATCAGCCTGAGCGGCCAGCCGTGCTTCGGGCTGAGCGGCTTGCCGTCGTAGCCCCAGGCGAGGATCACGTCGTCCCGCATCAGGTCATCCAGCGGCACGTTCGTCTCGTAGTCCTGATCGGCGTGGACCATCACATGGCGCGCCTCCGGCAGGACACGAACGCCCGCCGCCGCGAGGAAATCGCGGAACCGCACGCCTTCCCACACGGTGTCGAATTTCGACCAGCGCGTGACGCAATGAATGTCGCAGACGACGGTCACCCGCGGCATCGCCTTGAGATCGTCCAGGGAAAAGGTCTTCTCGCCGTCCACGAGACCGAACACCCGCAGCGACCATTTCGATCCGTCCCCGTAATCCGGCACTTCGCCTTCATGCAGGATGGGGAACCGGTCCGTCAGCGTCTGTCCCGGCGGCAGCCGGCGCGCCAGTTCCGGGTTTGCGCGGGAAGCCGGGGCGGGGGTGTTTCTGATGCGTTCCGCCTTGTCTTTTTTGTCCATTCGATGCGCCTCCTCCTTGCGAAATTCGCCTATCGTCCCTCGATCCGTCCGGACTGTTCCAGATAGGCGCGGTCCTTGAAGAAAAACATGGCGGCCAGCGTCATGACATACGGCAGCACCATCGTGAACTGCGTCGGCAGCGCGAAGCCTTGCAGCCGTATGCTGAGGGCGTCCATGAACCCGAACAGCAGGCTCGACAGCGTGACGCCCAGCGGATTGTTCTGCCCGAGCATGACGGCGACGAGCGCGATGAAGCCGCGGCCGGCCGTCATCCCCTCGGTGAACTGCGTCACCTGGCCGAGCGAGAGCTGCGCGCCGGCCAGGCCGCACAGCACGCCGCTCGCGAGCACGGCGACGTACCGGATGCGGTCGATCTTGATCCCGAGGCTCCGCGCCGCCGCCGGATGCTCGCCCGCGGCCAGCATCCGGAACCCCCTCACCGTGCGGAAGAAGAAGAACTGCAGCGCGAAAGCCAGCGCGAACGCGAGGTAGACGAGCGGCGAGTGGCCGGTCACGATGCCGAGGAACGAATCGCCGGGGATCTGCGGGATGTTCCATTTCGGCAGGCCGGTCATGTTCGGATCATAGTATGAGCCTTTCACGTTGAATATGGCGAACAGGCAATACGTCGTCAGTCCGGCCGCGAGGAAGTTGAGCGCGACGCCGACGACGATCATGTTCGCGTTCAGGCTGATCGTCAGCCAGGCGAGAATCAGCGACATGAGTCCCGCGCAGACGACGGCGAACAGGACGGCGAGCCACACGTTGTGGAACAGATGGTTGCCGACGATCGCCGTGAACGCCCCCGTCAGCATGAGCCCTTCGAGGCCGACGTTGAAAATGCCCACGCGGGCGCAGATCGCGCCGCCAAGCGCGGCCAGCAGAATCGGAGCGATCATCCGCAGCGTGGAGTTGAGCAGCGAGAAGTCAAGCAACTGGTCCATCGGAAGCCCTCGCTTTCCTGCGTTTGAAGAACGCGTACGTGAACCGGGCGGAGATGAACAGAATGATCGCCGCCTGGATGACGCTCGCGATCTCGAGCGGCACCTCGGTGTTCCGCTCCACGCCCATGCCGCCCGTCTGCAGCGCCGCCAGCAGGAGGGCCGCCGCCGCCGTCCCGAGCGGATGCGAACCGGCGAGCAGCGCCGCCATGATGCCCGACCAGGCGTAGCCGGGGGCGGTCAGCGCGTTGTCGATGTAGCGATACTGCGTGCCGAGCACCTCGACGGCGCCGGCGAGACCGGCGAAGCCGCCGCTCGCCAGCATGGCGGCGATCATCAGCCGGCCGCGGCGAACGCCGCCGTACACGGCGAACAGCGGGTTGCCGCCGTGCATGCGCAGGTGGTAGCCGGCGACCGTATGGCGGAGGAACAGGAACAGCAGCACGGCCGCCAGCGCCGCGATGACGAAGCCCGCGTGGACGCTCATGCCCTTGAACAGCTTCGGCAGCCAGACCGCCCTGTCCACCATGTTCGTCTGGTTGATCGCGGCGTTGCCCGACGTGTCCTTCAGCGGGAAGCTGACGAAATAGCTGCACACATAGATTGCGATATAGTTCAGCAGCAGCGTCGAGATGAGCAGGTTCAGACGGAACCTGAGATCGAGCCAGCCGGCAAGCAGCGACCAGGCGCCGCCGGCGGCGATGCCGGCGGCGAGCGCCGCGATCATGGCGACGGCCGGCGGCGCCGGCAGGTAGAGCGCGGTGACCGCGGCGGCCAGGGCGCCGAGCAGGAGCTGGCCTTCGGCGCCGAGGTTGAAGAACCCGGCGCGGAAGGCGAGCGCCACGCCGAGGCCGATCAGCATGATCGGCGTCGCCCGCGCCAGCGTGTTCGTCGTGTAATAGAAGCTGCCGAAGGCGCCTTTCCACATTTCCGCGTACGTCTCGGCCACCGAACCGCCGACGGCGATGATCGCGATCGCGCCTGCGGCGAGGCCGAGCAGCAGGGCCGCGAGCGGATGAATCCACCCGCCCAGACTACGCGCGATGAGCCGCATGAGCGCCATGGGCCGTCACCCCCGCCATCAGCTTGCTGATTTCTTCTTCCGTCGCTTCTTCCGCCTTGAGTTCGCCGGCGATCCGCCCTTCGAACATGACGATGATCCGGTCCGAGAGCTTCAAAATTTCCGTCAGTTCGGACGAGACAAGCAGAATGGCGCTGCCTTCGTCGCGGCGCTTCAGCAGCTCGCCGTGGATGATCTCCATCGCGCCGATGTCGACGCCGCGCGTCGGTTCGGCGGCGATGACGAGCGGCGAGCCGTGCGCCAGCTCGCGCGCCGCGATCAGCTTCTGCAGGTTGCCGCCGGACAGCGAACCCGCCTTGGCCGTCGGCGATCCCGCCTTGATCTTGTAGCCGGCGATCCACGATTCGGCCAGCTTGCGGATGCGGCCGCGCAGCAGGACGCCGGAGCGCTTCGCGCGATCCGCATGGCCCATCGCCGCGTTGTCGGCGATGCTCTCCTCCTTCGCCGATCCCCACAGGTAGCGGTCCTCGGGGATATGGGCGAGCCCCTGCCTGCGGATTTCCCGGACATCCGCGCCGGTGATGTCGCGCCCGCACAGCTTGACCGAACCCGCGTCGATGCGCCTGAGGCCGGCGACCGCCTGGACCAGCTCGGACTGGCCGTTGCCGGAAATGCCCGCCACGCCGACGATCTCGCCCGCCCTGACGCGGAACGTCACGTTGTCGACAAGCGGCTTCGCCTTGCCGCGGCCGGCGCGGATGGCGAGGCCTTCCACCTCGAGCACCGCGTCGCCCGGCCTGGCCGGCCGCTTCTCGAACGGGACGAGCTCGCGCCCGACCATCAGGCGGGACAGCTCCTCGGCGTTCGTGTCGGCGGCTCTCACCGTCGCGGTGACGCGGCCGTCGCGCAGCACGGTGATGCGGTCGGCGGCGTCCATCACTTCCTGCAGCTTGTGCGTGATGAGGATGAAGCTTTTGCCCCGGCGAGCCAGTTCGCGGATCGCCGCCAGCAGCTCCTTCACTTCCAGCGGCGTCAGCACGGCCGACGGCTCGTCCAGGATGATGATGTCCGCGCCCTGGTAGAGCACCTTCAAAATTTCGACGCGCTGCTGGATGCCGACCGGGCAATCGGCGACCCGGCGATGCGGATCGACGGGCATGCCGTATTCGGCGGACAGCCGGGCCACCTCTTCGGCCGCCTTCTTCCGGTCGAACAGAATGCCGGAGGCCGGTTCCCGGCCGATGACGATGTTCTCCGCCACGGTGAACGAGGGGAACAGCATGAAATGCTGGTGCACCATCCCGATCCCCGCGCGGATCGCGTCTTCCGGCGAGCGGAACGACTGCTCCTTCCCGCGGAGCCGGATCGTGCCGGATGTCGGCGTCTCCTCGCCGTAGAGAATGCGCATCAGCGTCGTCTTGCCCGCGCCGTTCTCGCCGACGAGCGCGTGCACTTCGCCGGCTTCGAGCGTGAAGTCGACGCCCGCGTTCGCCGTGACATCGCCGTATGTCTTGGTGATTTTCTCCATCTGCAGCAGCATGCCGTTTCCCCTTCCGTCATGCGGTATGTACCCCGATAACACGTGCAGCAGCCGACTGCGTTCCGGCAGCCGGCTGCTTGCGTATGAAACACGTATCGTCCGATGCTTTACTGCTGTTCGAGGGGATTGTTGACCTTGATCGCGCCCGACACGATGTCGTCGCGGATCTTCTTCAATTTCTCGATGTTTTCCTGGCCGATCGCGTCGCTGAGCGGCGACGGCGACTCCGCCGTGACGAACGTCAGGCCGACGCCGTTTTCCTTGAGGCCGTAGTTGACCGTGCCGAACGTGAAATTGCCTTGCGCGAAGTCCTTGACCGTCTCATAGACGACCGTGTCGGTTTCCTTCAATTGGGACAGGATGATGTGCTCCGGATCTTCGACCGTGCGGTCGACGTCCTGGCCGGAGGTCAGGAAGCCTTTCTCCTTCGCCGCTTCGAAAACGCCGTTGTCGCTCACCGCCGACATGCCCGCGATGAAGTCGGCGCCTTGTTCATGCTGCAGCAGCGCCAGCTCTTTCGCCTTCGCCGGATCGGTGAAGCTGCCGACATAGTGGACCAGGAAGTTCGCGTTCGGATTCGTGGCTTTAAGCCCTTGCTCGAAACCGCTCGTATATTTGCCGAGCAGCGGGATGTCCATTGCCACGACCGCGCCGACCGTGTTCGTCTTCGTGATGAGGCCGGCGGCAGCGCCGAGCAGATAAGCGGCTTCGTGCTCGCGGAACTCGATCGCGCGGACGTTCGGCGCGTCAAACGCCGTGTCGATGATCGCGAACGGCTTGTCCGGATTTTCGGCGGCCACTTTCGTCAGCGCGTCGACCGCGGTGAAGCTGCTCGTGATGATCAGATCGTAACCGTCGGCGACGGCGGCGCGCAGATTTTGCTCGAACGCGGCCGGGTCCGTCGATTCGATCGCCTTCGCCTCGACGCCGAACTCTGCGGCGGCTTGATTAAGACCGTCCACCATTTGCGAGAAAAACGCGTTGACGCCGATCTTCTCCGGCAGCACGAGCGCGACGCGCTTCTTCGGGCCTTCCGTCTCGCCTCCGGCGTTGTTCCCGCCGCCCGCGTTGTCCGAGCCCGCGCCTGCGCCCTCGTTCCCCGCGTTCTGGGATGCGTTGCTTCCGTTGCCCGCACCGCTGTTTCCGCTGTTTCCATCCTTATTTCCGCCGCCGCAAGCCGCGAGAAGCGAGACGACCAGGACGGCAAGCAGCACCAATAAAGACGCTCTTTTCACGGCAGGTTCTCTCCATTTCCGTTTTGTTTGACAGTTTAATCCTAGTGCCTTACTTTGGCTTTGTCAATGGATACGGCTCGCTTTTGTCGAAAAATGTCGTTGTCGAACCGCCGCTTTCCCGCAACGCTGCGTCTTGACAGAAGATTCGTTGCTCTGGTAGGATTAACCCAACTTATCTTACCATATTACTAGGATTTTTGCATCCATTTTTGAGGAGGAACCGCCATGTCCACCCGACTTCACCGATTGTTCGGCAGGCTGCTGCCGATTCCGCTCGCCGCCTCGCTGCTGCTCTCCGTCCCGGCCGTATCCGCCGCCGACGGCGTGTCCGCCGTTTCCGGGTCCGGCAGCTCCGCCGTCTCCGGGTCCGGCAGTACCGCCGTTTCCACAGCCGTTCGGAATCCGGCGCAGGAAACCGCCGCAGACTACGCGCTGTTCCTGAAAGACAAGTTCGGCATTGAATTCGGCAACACGCTCAAGAAAGGCGACTTCATCGCCGCAACGGCGGCCGCGCTCCGGCTGCAGACCGGCGAAGACGCCGAAGCTTCGGCAAATGCCGAAGCCGCCGCAACCGCCGATGCTGCCGCAACCGCCGATGCTGCCGCAACCGCCGATGCTGCCGCAACCGCCGATGCCGTCGTCTTCGCCGACGTGCCGGCATCCAGCCCCTACTATGCCGCGGCCGCGGCGCTTTACAGGGAAGGCATCCTCTCCGGCGGCACGGTGAACCCCGAGGCGCGTCTGACGGCGATCAATGCCGCGCAAATCGCGGTCAAGGCGTCCGGCCTGAAAGAGCTGGCCTACACCTACTCCGCGGACAAGGCCGACCGGACGCTCGCGCCGTTCAACCTGAGCGCAGCGCTGCTCGGACTGCAGGGCGCGCAAGAGCTCGCCGCCGCCATCGACACCGGCCTCGTGCCGGCCGAACAACTCCACCTGATCCGGGAGCGCGGACCGGCGACCGCCGAGTATGCCGCCGCCCTGCTCGGCAAGACGCTCGAAAGCCGCAGCGAATACAAGCGGTACATCGGCTGGGTAAGCGACGACAACATCCTGAACGAACTGTTGAACGCGTACCAGGCGAGCGGCATCGTCAAGGCGCCGGAACTGCAGGCGATCGGCGACCGGGCGCTCGAGGACAACCTCGTCACCGGCTACACGATCCGAGACTCGCGCTACGAAAGCAACTTCATCGACAAGCTGACGATCACATACGCCCATGCCGACATCCGGCACGCGCTGCAGCTCGTCGCCCTGCTCCGGAGCGAAGGCATCGACGCCAAAGTGCAATACGAGCCGCGCACTTCCGCCTTCGTCTATCTGCAGGAATGGGGCGACCCCGGCGAATCCGAATATTACGAGGTTCGGCAGATCGCAAACGGCAACTACATCGAGTACGCGAAGGAATACGAGCTTATCTTCGAATTCCGCACCCCGGCGGACCGCGACCGGTTCGACGGCATCATCCTGGAGTACGCGAAGAAGAATGAAGCCGACCAGCAGGGGCTGATTTACGGCTCGTGGTGGCAGCCGCTGTACTACTCCAATGTCCGGCCGAAGGGCGACTACAAGGAGATCGCCAACAACAAGCTGTCCGACGGGCGCTACTACCTGGAGTCGTTCTCGCTCGTCGAGCAGGCCGATGAAGTCGCCGCGGCATACAAGACCGACGATCCGGGCATCACGTTCTCGACCTACACGTTCTGGACGAATGCCGCGTTCTACCGGTACTTAAGCGGCGAATCGAAATAACCGCGCCCGCGCGCCAATGCAGGAAGGCCGTCTCCCCGCGAGACGGCCTTAGCGTTCTCCGTTTAGAAAAACGGGATGTTGGTCGGACCCGGTCCGCGCATCATCCCGTTTAATGCGCCTCAATGGTTCTGGATCATCTGAATCAGGTTGCCGCAGGTGTCGTCAAAGACGGCGACCGTCACATTGCCCATCGTCGTCGGCGCCATCGTGAACGTCACGCCCGCCTCGACCAGCCGCTGATACTCCGCCTGGATGTCGTCCACCCCGAACATCGTCGCCGGAATGCCGTCGGCGAAATCTTCTTCTGATACGACTTCGCCGCGGGATGCTCGTTCGGTTTCATCAGCAGCTCGACGCCGTCCGGCTGCTCGGGCGACACGAGCGTGATCCACCGGTGCTTGCCCATCGGGACGTCATGCTTCTTGACGAAGCCGAGATTCGCGGTGTAGAACGCCAGGGCCCGATCCTGATCCTCGACGAAAATGCTGGTCACTACGATCTTCATCCGATTGCCTCCATGTCCAAAATAAGCCCCGCCGCGTCAGTCGATCCAGCCATTGAACAGGTCCCTGAGCGGCTCCCGGTTGAACCGGATCATCCGATACTTTCCTTTGCGGACCGATTGCACGAGCCCCGCTTCTTCCAGCACGGCGAGATGCTTCGCGATTCCCTGCCGCGTGATCGACAGATTGTGCTTCATGATGAGCCGCGTCGTCAGCTCGAACAGCGTCATTTCGCTGCGCTCGGCCAGCTCGTCCAGGATGGTCCGGCGGGTCGGATCGCCCAGCGCTTTGAAGATGGCGTCCCTGTTGTCCCGTATCATACCCGCATTGTACGCAACTTATCGGTTGCATGTCAAGCACGGCATGGCCGCCGCCGTGCATGCGCGGGCTAACGCTTTGAAAACAATGGTTTTCCGGACAACAATCGGATCCATTTTTCGTTCTCCGTCTGGTTCGGGAAAGTAATTTGCGTCGCGACACACGGGCGTTTGTTGGGATTTCTGCGTACGGATCTTGACGATTTTTTCTCCAAGATCATGCACCTCTGACTGGCCGTTTTTTATACTTTATGCGGCGGTCCGGGAATTAGTCCCACAAAAAAAGAAAGCATCGTGCAAGTTGATGCTTTCTCCGCCTTCTCTACCGGGTTATCGGGCATGTCTTATTGCTTCCAGGTCATTGGCTTTCATGCGTCCGATCGAACGTTCCATATTGATGGAAGTCTCACGTTTATTGGGGTTTCTAGGAGCCGCTTTAACGTGACGGGAAGTTTTTCGATGACTTTTTCCTTTCAATCGATCTCCGGTTGCCCATGTCATCTCTTCCACACTCCCTTCTTTCATATTTTCATCATATCATACGCCATGTTCCGTTTTCTATCTTGAATCTTCCGACTCGTTTTCATCATCATCATCTCTGTACAACAACTCGTCTTCATTTGCTTGCAGCCACAAATCGAACGTGTACAACAGGTTTAGCATGAGCGAAGCATCCGCGCCTGTAACCACTTTATTTTGCCTTGAGGTCAACAGGAAGATCAGGTTGTAATATTCGCCAAAATAAGGGAACAAGACCGCTGACGATTCACCATCAATGATCTCGATGTTTTCTCCTCTCAAAATCTTCTCTATGGCATGGGCCTCTCTCATCCCCACTGCTCTTATGGTCAGTCCATGATCATCCTTGATTTGCTTGTATACCTTTTCCACGTTTCGCATGAATTTCTCTTCGTCGGGGTCCTCTTTGACCAAATACGAATAAACATCGATTTGAAAATCCGATGCAAATCGTTTCAGGTACAACAGAACGGTTTCTTCATAGTGCTCCGGGGTAAATTCAAAATCCTCCAAAACCCAGTCGGACAAATTCTTGGGAATCATCTGATTTACTTTGATGAGCTTGTCACTCAACTCAATGAATGTTCCCCGGTTTCGGTTGATGCTCTCTACCAGACTTTCATGCTTGAACTCGTGTGACATGAACTTCGTGATATCAGGTGTCTGAAAAACAAAAAGATCAATAATGACCACGCTGATGACGACGGCAGCCCAGTTCTGCAAATCGGTTCCGACATCCGGAAAAACACCGAATGCCCAGAGCAAGAATACTGAAATGACAACAAAACCATAGTATGTCTTTCGTATGGCCAGACGGTATTTCAGATACAGCTCTCGAGAGTATATGTACAAAATGATGCTGGATGCGATGCCGATCAACAACACGGCAAAGATGGCAATCATATACCAGGATGCTTCCATCCGATTCCTCCTTTCGCCATCGGCACGTTGAGCGACTCCGCCCGGCTTCGTGACGGCGGCGAAGACCGGCGGCGCTTACCTGACGCCCTGCTCCCGCATGCCGTACAACGTCTTCTTGTCCAGCGGATGGCCCGCTTGCTTCAAGTACAATGCAATCTGTCCGCGGTGGTGGGATTCGTGTGAAATCAAATAAGGGAGCGCCTCCTTGACCCGCATTCTCCGGACTTTGTACATATGGCGGCACCGTTCGGGGCGGCGTTTCAGGCGGACATCCACACGATAACGTATTTCTGTTTCGTTAACATTCACGCTGACCGCATTTCGCCGAAATTAGGCGTCTGAGTTTCGTTACGGCTGCCCGGAACAAAAAGCAGCCCCGAAAGCCGGTTACAGCGACCCGAAATCGGGCCGCAACCGCCCGGGAGCCGGCCTCCGACGCCCGGGACGATTACCGCCTTCCGGAGTCAAAATACCGCTGCCGCATCGCCTCGTACATCAGCACCGCCCCCGCCATCGCCACGTTGAGCGACTCCGCCTGCCCGCGCATCGGGATCAGCACGCGCTCGTCCACAAGCGCGGCGACGGCCGGGGAGAGGCCGTTCGACTCGTTGCCGAGCAGCAGCCAGCAGGCCGGCCGCCAGTCGAACTCGTAGCACGTTCGCCGCGCGTCCAGACTGGCGCCGACGAGCCGGGCGCCGCGCCGCTTCGCCTCCGGCAGCAGTTCGAGGAGATCCCCCTCGATCACCGGCAGGTGGAACAGCGATCCCATCGTCGAGCGGACCGTCTTCGGGTTGTACGGGTCGACGCTGCCCCGGCCGAGCACGACGGCATCGGCGCCGACCGCGTCGGCGGCGCGGATCAGCGTGCCCGCGTTGCCCGGGTCGCGCACGCCGTCGAGGGCGACGACGAAGCCGCCGCCGCGGAACAGCGCGTCACGCCCGTACTGCGGTTTCCCGACGACCGCGAACACCGGCGGCGGCGTGTCCGTGCCGGTGCACTTCGCCATGACGGACGGCGGCAACGCGTAGACCGGCACATGCTCCGGCAGGCGCGCACCCGCCAGTTCCTCCGGCCAGCCGCGTTCGGCGTCTACGGCGATCGCCTCGATCGCGACGAGCCGCTCCGCCTTCAGCGCCTCCTGCAGCAGATGGACGCCTTCGATGAGGAATGTGCCGGTGCGGTCGCGGTGTTTTTTCTCGAGGAGGGAGGCCCAGGCCTTCACCTTCGGATTCTGCGCCGATGAGATCGGAATCAGGTTGATGTCCGCCATGCCGCTCCGCTCACTTCCCGTTTTCCGCGTAGTGCCGTTCGAGCCGCGCCAGATCGCCGTTCTTCCCGACGATGACGAGGACGTCGTCTTCGCGGATCGAATCTTCCGCGTTCGGCGCGATGTTCATCCGCCCCCCGCTCTTGATCGCCATGACGTTGCACCGGAAACGGGCGCGAATGTCGAGCTGCTTCAGGTTTTTGCCGACCATGACCGGAGGAGCTTCCAGCTCCACAATGCTGTAGTCGTCCGACAGCTCGATGAAATCGAGCAGGTTCGGCGAGATCAGGTTGTGGGCGACGCGCTGCCCCATGTCCCGTTCGGGGAAAATGACCTTGTCCGCGCCGATCTTGCCCAGCACCTTGCCGTGCAGTTCGTTCTGCGCCTTCGCGATGATGCACGGGACGCCGAGCTCCTTCAAAATGAGCGTCGTCAGGATGCTCGCCTGAATGTCCTGTCCGATCGCGACGACGACGACATCGAAATTGCGGACGCCGAGCGCGCGCAGCGCTTCCTCGTCGGTCGAGTCGGCCGCCACCGCGTGCGTCACGTTGTTCACCACGTCCTGCACGCGCGCGCTGTTCGCATCGATCGCCAGCACCTCGTAGCCGAGCCGCGCGAGCGACTGGGCGACGCTGGTGCCGAAGCGGCCCATGCCGATGACCGCGAACTGTTTTTTCGACGCCTTGGGCATAACCGAATGTCCCTTCCTTCCGGCAGTTGTCACCTTGCGCAATATGTCCCATTATAGCACAGCGCGGGGATGAACAAGCGCCGTGCCGGGTATAGTATAGGGGAACTTTTCGCTCTCGGGGGGAAAACGCGTGAACACGCTCAATCTGCGTCAGGCGATCATCCAGCGGGTGCATGACAAGTCGTCCGAAGATTTGCTCGACATCATCGACAGCTCGGTCGGCGCGGATGAACGGTCGCTGCCGGGTCTTGGCGTGCTTTTCGAGCTGATCTGGCGGGATACTTCTCCGGACGGCCGGCAGCAAATGGTGGAGACGCTGCATCACCACCTCGCCTCGATCCCCGCGCCGCTGCAGAAAACTTCGCCGCAGCCGCAAAGCCGCACCCGCAAAACGTGAAAAAGCGGGAAGCCTTGAAGTTCCGCTTCCCGCCTGGTGCCTGCTTCCCGCCTGACGCCGATCAGCCTTTCGCCGCGCCCAGCGCCTTCGCCGCAATGTCCTTCCGATAATGCATCCCTTCGAACCGGATCAGCCCGCACGCTTCGTACGCCCGGTCCCGCGCTTCCGCGATGTCCCGGCCGCGGCCGACGACGCCGAGCACCCGGCCGCCGGACGTCACAATGCCGCCGTCCTGAAGCGCCGTTCCCGCATGGAACACGAGCGCGCCGGCCGCTTCCGCCCGGTCGATCCCTTCGATCCGCCGCCCTTTCGGGTAGGAGCCCGGGTACCCTTCCGACGCCAAAATGACGCAGACGACCGCCTCATCGCTCCAATCAATCGCGATCTGACCGAGCTTCCCGTCCATCGCCGCAAGAATGATGTCGAGCAGGTCGGTCTTGAGCCGCGGCAGCACGACCTGCGTCTCGGGATCGCCCATCCGGGCGTTGAACTCGATCACCTTCGGCCCGTCCTTCGTCACCATCAGCCCGGCAAAAAGCACCCCGCGGAACGGCCGGCCTTCCTTCACCATCGCAACCGCCGTCGGTTTGATGATGCTTTCGACCGCTTCTTCAATGATCGCCGGGTCGATGTGCGGCAGCGGCGTGTACGTGCCCATGCCGCCCGTGTTCGGTCCCCGGTCGCCGTCGAACACCGGCTTGTGGTCCTGCGCCGGCACCATCGGCCGGACCGTCTCGCCGTCGACGAACGACAGAATCGACATCTCCTGCCCCTCGAGAAACTCCTCGATGACGACACGCGTGCCGGATGCGCCGAACACCCGGTCGATCATCATGCCGCGCAGCGCGGCCTCCGCTTCCTCCATCGTGCGCGCGACCGTGACGCCTTTGCCGGCGGCGAGGCCGTCCGCCTTCACGACGATCGGCGGCTGCTGCTGCCGGAGATACGCCAGCGCCGTCTCGTAATCGTCGAATGTTTCGTAGCGCGCGGTCGGGATGTTGTATTTTCGCAACAGGCTTTTCATGAAAATCTTGCTGCCTTCGATCTCCGCCGCCGCCTTGTTCGGACCGAACGCCGGGATGCCCGCGGCTTCGAACGCGTCGACGATGCCCGCCGCCAGCGGGTCGTCCGGGCCGACGACGACGAGGTCGATCGCCTTGTCCTTCGCGAATTGGACGAGCTTGTCGAAATCCATGACGCCGGCGGGCACGCACTCCGCGAGTTGCGCGATCCCCGCGTTGCCCGGCGCGCAATAGAGCTTCGTCACCCGGCTGCTTTTGGCCAGTGACCATACGATGGCGTGCTCGCGCCCGCCGCCGCCGATGACCAGAATGTTCACCGCGTGAGCCTCCTTTGTTTCCGATACGGATTCGTTGCCCTTCTTCGTACGCTGCCGGTTCTCCTTCCCGGCCTTCCTTAAGCCTTGTTCCGGATTATGACCGCCGCTTCGCCGCCTCGGGCCGGAATCGTCTTCACAAGCAGCGAGATGCGGTTTTCTTCGTCAAGCCGCTCCCAATAGTAATCCAGTGTTTGGTTCGGGTCGTCGAACAGCGGGACGAGCTTCGGCTCGCCCTCGAAGGACGGGAGCGGATTGCCGTCGCCCTGGTAGGTGGTGATGAGATGGCCGAAGCCCGGGAGCGGCTGTTCGTATGTGAAGAAATGCCGCTGCGCGAGCGACTCGATGCCGCGGTTCGACTTCAGGATCGCCAGCTTGTAGGCGGCGGACTTGTCGTCCGGCTGGACGATGCCGGAAATGCGCGGCGTGAAGTTCGGCGCGTCCGGCTCGAACGTGCGCGTCTTGAGCGCGTCTTCGAACGTGCCGCCTTGGGCGATGGTGTTCGCGATCGTGTCGGTCTGGTCGCCGTTCGTCACGATATGGGCGCCGGCGGATTGCCTGACCGGATAGTAAATGATGAGCGACGGGTCGGTCAGCTTCGCCGGATCGCGCGCCTCGGTGCGGACGCTGCCGTCCTCCTCGAGGACGAAGATCCGGTTGCGGCTGTTCTCGCTCCGCCCCATGATCCAATAGACTTGCACAAGCCGGGTGCCGTCCGGCGTCATGCCGATGATGATGCCGCGGCCCGGATAGCGATTGCCCTTGAGCGCTTCGGCGTTCTTGTCCGCTTCCGCCTTCAGCAGTTCGAGATTGGTGATGGTGGACATTGTGCCGCTCTCTCCCTTCTTGGCGGAGTTCGTTGTCGTGGTCATTGTCCGCTCTCTCCCTTTTTGGCTGGCGGAATCAGTGGTGGAACAGCCGGACGCCGGAGTACACCATGACCATGCCGTAGTCGTTCGCCGCCTTCACGACTTCTTCGTCGCGCAGCGAGCTGCCGGCCTGGATGACGTATTTCACGCCGCTGCGGCTGGCCCGGTCCAGGTTGTCGCGGAACGGCAGAAACGCGTCGGAACCGTAGGCGACGTTGCGGAGCCCCTTCAGCCATTCGCGTTTCTCTTCCGGCGTGAGGCGCGGCGGCACTTCTTCGAAGCATTGTTCCCAGCTCTTCTGCTCCACCGGCGTCAGCACGTCCTCCAGCCACAGGTCGATCGCATTGTTCTGCTCGGCGCGGGAGAGGCCTTCGCGGAACTTCATGTTCAGCGCGATCGGATGCTGGCGCAGGAACCAGCGGTCCGCCTTGTCGCCGGCGAGGCGTGTGCAATGGATGCGCGACTGCTGGCCGGCGCCGATGCCGATCGTCTGGCCGTCCAGCGCGTAGCAGATCGAGTTCGACTGCGTGTATTTCAGCGTCACGAGGGCGACAAGCAGGTCGCGCTTCGCGCTCTCGGGCAGTTCCTTGTTCTCGGTCACGATCGTCTCAAACACGGACTCGTCGATCACCGCGTCGTTCCGTTCCTGTTGCATCGTGAGGCCAAATACGGTGCGCGTCTCGACGGGGTCGGGCACGTAGTCGGGATCGATCTCGAGGATGAGGAATTTGCCGCCTTTTTTCTCCTTCAGGATGGCCAGCGCTTCCTCGGTGTATCCCGGCGCCACGACGAGGTCGGACACCTCGCGCTTCAGCAGCTTCGCCGTCGGCACGTCGACGATGTCGCTCAGCGCGGCCGCGTCGCCGAAGGACGACATCCGGTCCGCGCCGCGCGCCCGCGCGTAGGCGGTCGCGAGCTCCGACAGCTCCATGCCGTCGACGAAGTACGCCTTGGCCAGCTCCGGCGTCAGCGGCGCGTAGACGGCGGCGCCGGCCGGACTGACATGCTTGAACGACGCGGCCGCCGGCAGGCCCGTCGCCTGGCGCAGCTCGCGCACGAGCTGGAACGCGTTCAGCGCGTCGAGCAGGTTGATGAAGCCGGGCTCGCCGTTCAGCACCTTGATCGGGAGCGGCTTGCCGCCGTTCGTCAGCTTCGCCTGCTTCTGGTGCGGGTTCATCCCGTACCTGAGATTGAGTTCGGTCATTTCGCTCATCGTCCCCATCCTTGTCATTGGGATATGCCGGGATTGCCGGCTGTTGCTCCGCGATGTGGGGCGGCGCAGCCCGTTCGTATCGCCGCCGCAGCCGCCCGTCAGCGGCCGGTAACGGAACGCTGTTCCGTTAACGCTTGCCCGAGCGGAGCGGCGCGGTAATTTAACGGCACATTGTGCCGTTATTGAGCGGCCTGGGGCCGTCTTGGCGGTCGATGACGGCAATTAACGGCACTCCGTGCCGTTAACAGTTTCCCGAGCGGGGCGGCGCGGTGATTTAACGGCACATTGTGCCGTTATTGAGCGGCCTGGGGCCGTCTTGGCGGCCGATGACGGCAATTAACGGCATTTCGTGCCGTTAACGCTTGCCTGAGCGGGGCGGCGCGGTGTTTTACAGGCACCGCGTGCCGTTATTCGCGGCTTGAGGGCGCCGTGGACGCCCGTCTGCGGCCGGTAACGGAACGCTGTTCCGCTAACGCTTGCTCATCATCCGATGGCAAGCCCGCTAACGGTACTCCGACCGTTACAAGCGGCATTCGGCAACCTGCACCCGCTCGCTTACGGCTCGATCGTCACACGCCGGCCGTCCAGCCGGATCCGGCCTTCCGCGAACCGCTGCACGACCTGAAGCAGCAGCTTGTGCTCGACCGGGTGGATGCGCGCCGCCAGCGTCTCTTCGGTGTTGCCCGGCTCCACCGCCAGCGCCTCCTGCGCGATGATCGGCCCGCTGTCGAGCCCGCCGTCGACGAAGTGGACGGTCACGCCGGTCACTTTCACGCCGTATTCGAGCGCCTGACCGATGCCGTTCAGGCCGGGAAAAGCCGGCAACAGCGACGGATGGACGTTGATCATCCGCCCGTAGTAGGCGTCCACGAGCACCGGCGTCACGATCCGCATGTAGCCGGCGAGCACGACCAGCTCGACGCCGCGGCGCTTCAGCTCGACCAGAATCTCGCGCTCGTACGCTTCGCGCGACGGATATTCGCGCGGCCGGAATACATACGTCTCGATGCCGGCCGCTTCCGCCCGCTTGATGACGGGCGCGCTCGGCTTGTCGCAGACGAGCAGCCGGATGTCGGCGTCGATCCGGCCGTCCCGCGCGCCGTCGGCGAGCGCCTGGAAGTTCGAGCCGTTGCCGGACGCAAAGACGGCCATCTTGAGCTTCGCCATTACACGTCAGCTCCCGTGAACGTCACGACTCGGCTGCCCGGCGTCACCGCGCCGATCCGGTAAGCCTCGACGCCTTGCTCCGCGAGCGTCCGGACTGTTTCATCCGCCTGCTCCGCCGGCACGACGGCGACCATGCCGATGCCCATGTTGAACGTCGTGAACATGTCGCGGTTCGGGATGCCGCCCTTCTCCTGCAGCAATTTGAAAATCGGCAGCACCGGCCACGAGCCGTATGCGATCTCGACGTTCACGCCTTCGGGCAACACGCGCGGGATATTCTCGATGAACCCGCCGCCCGTAATATGCGCGAGGCCTTTCACTTCCACGCGCCCGATCAACTTGAGCACCGGCTTTACATAGAGCCGCGTCGGCTCGAGCAGCACGTCGCCGAGTCTTGCGCCGCCGAGTTCCGGCAGCGTGTCATGCAGCGAATAGCCGCCGTCCTTGAGCAGCACCTTGCGCACAAGCGAGAAGCCGTTGCTGTGCACTCCGCTCGACGCGAGCCCGATGACCGCGTCGCCCGGCCGGATGCCCGCGCCGTCGATGATGCGCTTCCGGTCAACGATGCCGACGGCGAATCCGGCGATGTCGTACTCCTCCTCGCCGTACATGCCCGGCATCTCGGCCGTCTCGCCGCCGATCAGGGCGCAACCGGACTGTTCGCAGCCGTCGGCGATCCCCTTCACGATCGCTTCGATCCGCTCGGGCACGACCTTGCCGCAGGCGAGGTAGTCGAGGAAGAACAGCGGCTCCGCACCCTGCACCACAATGTCGTTCACGCACATCGCCACCGCGTCGATGCCGATCGTATCGTGCTTGTCCATCGCGAACGCGAGCATCAGCTTCGTGCCGACGCCGTCCGTGCCGGAGACGAGCACCGGTTCCTCATACTTTTGCAAATTCAGGCCAAACAGCGCGCCGAAACCGCCGAGCCCGGTCAGCACTTCCGGGCGGAATGTCCGCGCCACATGTTTCTTCATCCGCTCGACCGCTTCATTGCCCGCCGCGATGTCGACGCCGGCTTGTTTGTACGCTTCCGACACCAGGGTCACTCCTTCGCAAATGTGAATCCCGTCCCGGCATGCGCTGGACCGGGGAGGGAAAGGGATCCGTTCAAGACCAATGAGATCAATAAGACCAATAAGCGAAGCTGCTTCGCTTATTTTGTCGAATTTTCGATATTCGCCCGAAATAGAAGAAAATTTTGCGCTTATCCCGAGGACTAAGCCCGAAATCAGCCGGTTCCGAAAAAATAGCGGAAATTTCTGCGCTTATTTTGGGCGATTTCGCCCATCGGGCAAAATAGAGGAAATTTTTGCTTCTATTATCGAGCAATCTCACCCCGTCAGGGTATTTTTCTGCGCTGATCCGCATTAACGACGGGAGAACCGGCCTTCGCCCGCCCAACTTGAGCAGCCGAGCATCCGGCCAACCTCAGCAACCGCAGGTCCGGTCAACATCGTCCGCACGACTTCAACAGCCGCATGTCCGCGATGGCTTCCCGAAATCGATCGGCGTCGGGTAGTCGTTGTCAAAACACGCCATGCACATGCCGCCGTTGATCCGGAGCGCAGCCTCGAACTCTTCCGGGGACAGTCCCGCCGCCTGCAATCCTTTCAGATCGAGCACCGACGGATCGAACCGCCAACCGGCCCGGCCGACACCAACTCCACCGGTGCCGACAGCTCTGATGACACCATCACCACCAGCACCAGCACCACCAGCACCATCAGCACCACCAGCACCACCAGCACCACCAGCAATACCAGCAGCGCCGACACCAGCGCCGCCGGCGGCCCCCCCGCCGACTCCGCCTGCGTTGCCGGTTCCAACTCCGACGCCAACGGTTCCACTGGCACCGGCCCCTCCGGTCCCCGCGGCACCACCGGCGACCGTAACCGAACCGCCAACGACTGCGAGCCGACCGCCGATACCGCCGCCGCCCGCGGCGGTTCCGACTCCGCCGGAAAGGCTCACGCCGCCAGTCCCCGCAACGTTACCGACGGCACCAATGCCCGCGTCAACTCCGACACCCGCGCCGACCGGAACCGCGGCGCCCGCGCCGACGCGGCCCATGACCGCCTCGATAAACCCTTCCTTGGACAAAAACTCGAGCGAGTCCGCGTTGATCGCCTGCCGGATCTCCTCCACCGTCTTCTCGGACGCGATCAGATCCTTGCGGTCCGGCGTGTCGATGCCGTAGAAGCACGGGTTCGCGAACGGCGGCGACGTGATGCGGACATGCACCTCAACGGCGCCCGCCTCGCGCAGCAGGTTAACGATCCGCCGCGACGTCGTCCCCCGCACGATCGAGTCGTCGATCATGACGACGCGCTTGCCTTCGACGACCCGGCGCACGGCCGACAGCTTCATCTTCACGCCGCGCTCGCGCAGCTCCTGCGACGGCTGGATGAACGTCCGGCCGGTGTATTTGTTCTTGATCAGCCCGAGCTCGTACGGAATGCCCGTCTGCTCCGCGTACCCGATCGCCGCCGAGATGCTCGAGTCCGGCACGCCCGTGACGACGTCGGCGTCGACGAACGATTCCAGCGCCAGCCGGCTGCCCATCCGCTTGCGGGCCGCGTGCAGGTTGATCCCCGCCACATCCGAATCCGGCCGGGCAAAATAGATATACTCCATCGCGCACACCGCCCGCCGCTTGAGCGGCGCGAACCGCTCGATGCGGATCTCGTCCCCTTCGCCGAGGATGAGCATCTCGCCCGGGTAGATGTCGCGCACGAATTCGGCGCCGACCGTCTCGAGGGCGCACGTCTCCGACGCGAACACGTACCCGTCGCCGAGCCGGCCCATGCAGAGCGGCCGCAGCCCGTTCGGGTCGGATGCGGCGATCAAGCGGTCGTTCGTCAGGATGAGAAACGCGAATCCGCCGACGACCCGCTGCAGCGCCGCCTTCACCGCGCCGACGAAGTCGAGCGGCGAGCGCGCGATCAGGTGCGCGATCACTTCCGTATCGCTCGTCGTCTGGAAGATCGACCCGGCCGCCTCGAGCTCCGCCCGGATCTCCGGCGCGTTCACGAGGTTGCCGTTCGTCGCGACCGCGAGGTCGCCGTCCCGGTACTTGAACACGAGCGGCTGCGCGTTCGCGAGCGCGCTGCTACCCGCCGTCGAGTAGCGGACGTGGCCGATCGCCCGGTCGCCGCGCAGCCCGTCGAGCGCCTCCTTCGTGAACACTTCCTTCACGAGGCCCATGCCGCGATGCGCCGCGAATGATTCGTACGGCCGCGCCGAATCGACAGTGCAGATGCCGCAGCTCTCCTCGCCGCGGTGCTGCAGCGCGTGCAGCCCGTAATAGGTCAGCGCGGCGGCGTCCGGGATGCCGAACACCCCGAACACGCCGCACTCTTCGCGGACCTTGTCGAACAGATCGTCCCGCCCGATCCCCTCGTTGTAATAGCCGCCATCGGCCCAGGACCGGACCAAACCGTTCAATTCTTCAGCAGACATGGGATCGCTTCCTTCCAGACCTTCCGCAGTTCCTCGACCGGCGCCGCGATGCCGTCTTTCCCGTTCACCCGCACAACGAGATCCGGTCCTTCCACCTTGCCGAGCACCGCATGCACGACGCCCCGCTCCGCCAGCAGACCAAGTAGCGCATCGGCCTTCTCCGGCCGCGCACTCAACAATATTCTCGACTGCGACTCGCTGAACAGCGCCACATCCGGACGAAGCGGCGTCTCCACGTTCACGACGGCGCCCAGGCCGCGGCCGAAGCACGATTCGGCGAGCGCGACCGCGAGCCCGCCTTCGGACAGGTCGTGGGCCGACGCGACGAGCCCTTGCCGGATCGCTTCCAGCACGGCGCCCTGCACCCGCGCCTCAACCTCGAGATCAATCTGCGGCGGACGTCCTTCCGTCTTGCCGAGCACCGCGTATTGCAGCTCGGAGCCGCCGAGCTCGCCATAAGTCTCGCCGACGAGCACGATCACGTCGCCCTCCGCCTTGAACTCCTGCGTCGTGATATGGTCCAGATCGCGCACCAGCCCGACCATGCCGACGACCGGCGTCGGATAGATCGCGCCTTTCTCGTTCTCGTTGTACAGCGACACGTTGCCGCCGATGACCGGCGTCCCGAGCGCGCGGCACGCTTCCGCCATGCCGTCGGTCGCTTTTTCAAGCTGCCAGAACACGTCCGGCTTCTCCGGGCTGCCGAAGTTCAGGTTGTCCGTGATCGCGAGCGGCTCCGCGCCCGAGCAGACGACGTTCCGCGCCGCTTCCGCGACCGCGATCTTGCCGCCCGTCTCCGGATCGAGCCAGACGTACCGGCCGTTGCCGTCCGTCGTCATCGCGAGCGCCTTGCGCGTCCCGGGCACCGTCACGACCGCCGCGTCGGAACCCGGCCGCACCGCCGTGCTCGTCCGCACCATGTAGTCGTATTGGTTGTAGACCCATTCCTTGCTCGCCACCGACGGCGAACCGAGCACCTTCTTGAGCGCGCCCGTCAGATCCTTGATCTCCTCGAACGCCGTCGCATCCACGGAGGCGAACGCGCGGTAATACGCCGGCTCCTCCGACCGTTGATGGTACACCGGGCAATCGTCGACCAGCGCCTTCACCGGCATGTCGGCGACGACCTCACCCTTGTGGAACAGCCGCAGCCGGCCGTCGTCCGTCACCTTGCCGACCTTCGCGCAGATGACGCCCCACCGTTCGAAAATTTCCCGCGCCTTCGCCTCATGCTGCGGTTCGATGACAAAAAGCATCCGCTCCTGCGACTCCGACAGCATCATTTCGTACGGCGTCATGCCTTCCTCGCGCTGCGGCACCTCGTCCAGATACAGCTCGAGGCCGTTGCCCGCCTTCGCCGCCATTTCCGAGCTCGAGCAGGTGAGCCCGGCGGCGCCCATATCCTGGATACCGAGCACGATGCCGGACCGGATCAGCTCGAGGCACGCTTCCATGACCAGTTTCTCCATAAACGGGTCGCCGACCTGCACCGCCGTCCGCTTCTCCTCCGACTCCCCGGTCAGCTCGACGGACGCGAACGTCGCGCCGTGGATACCGTCGCGGCCGGTCGCCGGGCCGACGTAGAACACCGGGTTGCCGACGCCCTTCGCGATACCGCGCTGAATCTGGTCATGGTCGATCAGGCCGACGCACATCGCGTTGACGAGCGGATTACCCTCGTAGCTCTCGTCGAACACCACCTCGCCAGCGACCGTCGGGATGCCGATGCAGTTGCCGTACCCCGCGATGCCCGCGACGACGTTCTCGAACAGATATTTCACCCGCGGATTCTCCAGCCGTCCGAAGCGCAGCGAGTTCAGCAGCGCCACCGGCCTTGCGCCCATCGAGAAAATATCCCGGATGATGCCGCCGACGCCCGTCGCCGCGCCCTGATACGGTTCGACCGCGGACGGGTGGTTGTGGGACTCGATTTTGAACACGACCGCCTGATTGTCGCCGATGTCCACGATGCCCGCGCCTTCGCCCGGCCCCATCAGGACACGCGGACCCGAGACCGGAAACTTCTTCAGTACCGGCTTCGAGTTCTTGTATGCGCAGTGCTCGGACCACATGACGCTGAACACGCCGATTTCGGTGTAGTTCGGCTTGCGGCCGAGAAACTCGCAGATCAGGTCGTACTCGTAGTCGCTGACGCCGAACTCCCGATAAATCCTGAGCTCCGCGATCTGTTCCGCCGTCGGCTCCTTAGCCGTTAACTGCTGCGCCATGCCGCTCCCTCCATGCGCTGAGTACTGAAGTGAACATCCGCTTGCCGTCCGACGAGCCGAGCAGTTCGCTCACCGCCCGCTCCGGATGCGGCATCATGCCGACGACGTTGCGGCCCTCGTTGCAGATTCCGGCGATGTCGCTTACCGAACCGTTCGGATTCTCGCCCGTCTTGTAGCGGAACACGACCTGGCCGTTCGCCTCGAGCCTCGCCAGCGTCTCCTCGTCGCAATAGTAGTTCCCTTCGCCGTGGGCGATCGGGATATTGATGATCTCGTCCTTCGCGTATTCCCGCGTGAACGGCGTCTCGTTGTTTACAACTTCAAGCAGGGTCGCGTGGCAATGGAACTTCAGGTCCCGGTTCCGGAGCAGCGCGCCCGGCAGGAGGCCTGCTTCAGTAAGAATCTGGAACCCGTTGCAGATGCCGAGCACGTACTTGCCTTCCTCCGCCGCCCTCTTCACCTCGTTCATGACCGGGGCGAAACGGGCGATCGCGCCGCAGCGCAGATAGTCGCCGTAGGAGAAGCCGCCGGGCACGATGATCGCGTCGTAGGCGGACAGATCCGTCGCCGTGTGCCAGACGTAGTCGACCGGCCGGCCGATCGTCTCCTGCACCGCCTTGTAGCAGTCGATGTCGCAGTTGGAGCCCGGAAAAACGATGACCGCGAACCGCATCCGTTCAGCCCTCCAGTTCGAAACGGTAGTCCTCGACGACCGTGTTCGCGAGGAGCTTCTCGCACATCGCCTTCACGCGCGCTTCCGCCTCGCTCCGATTGTTCGTGTCGAGCGTCAGCTCCATGTATTTGCCGATCCGCACCTTGCCGACTTCGCTGAATCCGAGGGAGTGCAGCGCCCCCTGGACAGCCGCCCCCTGCGGGTCCAGAACGTTCTCCTTGATCGTGACGTACACCGTGGCTTTCATCGCGTTCTCCGCCTCCTGTGAATCGGTTCTTGTCCGACGGCCGGCTTGAAGTCCGCCTCCGCGGACCGCATGCCCGCCGGTTTGCCGACCGAGCATTCAGCCCGTCGGCTTGCCGTCCGCGGCTTTTCGTCCGCCGGCATCGCATCCGGCGGCGCATACGCCGGTTTCCCGGACGCCGCGTGAGTCTTCAGTCCGCCTTATTCCGCCGGCTTCTCGCCGGTCAGCCGCTCGCAGATGTCCAGATACCGCCGCGTCGTCTCCTCCACCACGTGCGAAGGGAGCGGTTCCGGCGGGCTGTTTTTGTCCCAATCGCTGCTTGCCAGGTACGTCCGCACCGGCTCCTTGTCCATGCTGTCGATCTCGATGCCCAATGCCCAGCGGTCCTTCGCCCAGAAGCGCGACGCGTCCGGGGTGAAAATCTCGTCGATCAGCACCACCTGTCCGTCCACCAGCCCGAACTCGAACTTGCAGTCCGCCAGGATGATGCCGCGTTCCTCGCAGTAGCGGGAAGCGAAATCGTACAGCCTCAGGCTGCGCTCCCGCAGCTCCCCGGCCAGATCGGCCCCGACGCGCCTGGCCATCTCGTCGAACGGGATGTCCTCGTCGTGGCCGACGTCGTTCTTCGCCGCCGGGGTGAAAATCGGCTCCGGCAGCTTCTCGTTCTTGCGCAGGCCCGCCGGCAGCGGAATGCCGTTCACGGTCTGCGTCTTCTGGTACTGCCGCCAGCCGCCGCCGGTGATGTAGCCGCGCACGACGCATTCGATGTCGATCCGGCGGGCTTTCCGCGTCACCATGATGCGGCCGTCGAGCTGCTTCGGGTCCTTCGCGATCCCGCCGAGCTTCGCCACATCGGCGTGGACGACGTGGTTCGGCTGAATCGCGGCCGTCTTGTCGAACCAGAACGCGCTGAGCGTGTTCAGCACGATCCCCTTGTACGGGACCGGCGGCTCGAGCACCCAGTCGAACGCGGAAATCCGGTCGGTGACGACGATCAGGTAATGTTCGCCGAGATCGTACAGCTCGCGGACCTTGCCCTTGTAGACGAGCGGGGCGTCGACCAGGTCCACGGCGGTGGATAGGGGTTGCCGGGTCATGACGTGCCTCATGCCTCCTGTCCGGTCAAGCCGAGTCGTTCAAAAATGGTATCCACGTGCTTCAGATGCCACGACGGGTTGAAGCAGTCGTCGATCTCTTCCCGGGACAGCACGCTCGTGATCTCGGGCGTCTCGAGGATGATGTCTCGGAACTGGCGCTGCGTCTCCCACGCCTGCATCGCCCGCGGCTGCACCGTATCGTAGGCTTGCTCGCGGCTCAGGCCCTTGTCGATCAGCTTCGTCATGACGCGGCCGGAGAACGGCACGCCGTAGGTGCGTTCCATGTTGCGCTTCATGTTGTCCGGGAACACGGTCAGGTTTTTGATAATGTTCCCCAAACGGTTCAACATATAGTTGATGAGCATCGTCGCGTCCGGCAGAATGACGCGCTCGACCGACGAGTGGCTGATGTCGCGCTCGTGCCAGAGCGGCACGTTCTCGTAGGCAGAGAGCATGTGGCCGCGGATGACGCGCGCAAGGCCGGAAATGTTCTCGCAGCCGATCGGGTTGCGCTTGTGCGGCATCGCGGACGAGCCTTTCTGCCCCTTCGCGAACGGCTCCTCGACTTCGCGGAACTCGCTCTTCTGCAGCGCGCGGATCTCGGTCGCGAACTTGTCGAGCGACGTCGCGATCAGCGCCAGCGTCGCCATGTACTCCGCGTGGCGGTCGCGCTGCAGCGTCTGGGTCGAGATCGGCGCCGGCTTCGTGCCGAGCTTCGAACAGACGTATTGTTCAACGAACGGATCGATGTTGGCGTAGGTGCCGACCGCGCCGGAAATTTTGCCGTATTCGACGCCGTCCGCCGCATGGTTGAACCGTTCGAGGTTGCGCTTCATTTCCTCGTGCCAGAGCGCCATTTTGAGACCAAAAGTCGTCGGTTCCGCGTGCACGCCGTGAGTGCGCCCCATCATGACCGTGTACTTGTGGCGGATCGCCTGTCCGCGCAGAATGTCGATGAAGTTCTCGATGTCGCGCCGGATGATCGCGTTCGCCTGCTTCAGCAGGTAGCCGAGCGTCGTGTCGACGACGTCGGTCGACGTCAGGCCGTAGTGCACCCATTTCCGCTCGGGGCCGAGCGTCTCGGACACCGCCCGGGTGAAGGCGATCACGTCGTGGCGCGTCTCCTGCTCGATCTCGTAGATCCGGTTGATATCGAAGCTTGCGTTGCGGCGCAGCGCCTCGGCGTCTTCCTTCGGGATGACGCCGAGCTCGGCCCACGCTTCGCAGGCGAGCAGTTCCACTTCGAGCCAGGCGCGGAACTTGTTCTCCTCGGTCCAGATGGCCCGCATCTCCGGTCTGCTGTAACGGTCCAGCATCGTTCTCGTTCACACCTTCCAAATATTCGTCTCGTCGATCCACGCGAGCGCGTCTTCCACCGAGGAGGCGAGGACGTTCACGTGGCCCATTTTGCGCTTCGGCGCCGCGTCGCGCTTGCCGTACAGATGGAGCGACGGCTTCACGTTCAGCCTTTCCGCCGCCTCGTCGGGCCGCGCGAACCTGGCGATGACCGGCTCCAGATGCTTGCCGAGCACGTTCGCCATGACGACCGGCGTCATGAGGGCCGGGTCGCCGAGCGGCAGGTTGCAGACCGCCCGAACGTGCTGCTCGAACTGCGACGTGCGGCAGGCGTCCATCGTGTAGTGGCCGCTGTTGTGCGGCCGGGGCGCCAGCTCGTTCACGTACAGGCCGTGCCCGGCAGACCAGAACATCTCGACGGCGATCAGGCCGATGACATTCAGGCCTTCCGCGATGCGGACCGCCAGTTCTTCCGCTTCCCGCCGCACGGTTTCCGGCACGCGGGCGGGCACGATCGACAGGTGCAGGATGTTCTCGACATGGACGTTCTCCGCCGCCGGGAACGTCCGGATCTCGCCGCGCGGGCTGCGCGCCGCGATGACGGACAGTTCCTTGTCGAAGCGGATGAATTGCTCCAGGACGAGTTCGGTCTTCGCCTTGCTCAAGGCGTCGTACGCCGGTTCGATCTCCGCTTCGCTACGGATGACCCATTGGCCCTTGCCGTCGTAGCCGCCGGTCGCCGTCTTCAGCACGCAGGGGAAGCCGAACGCCGCGGCGGCCTCCCGCAGCTCAAGCAGGCTGCGGATCTCGGCGTAGGGCGCGACGCGCACGCCCGCCGCTTCGATCGCGCGCTTCTCGCGCAGCCGGTGCTGCGTCGTGCAGAGCAGTTCGCTGCCCTGCGGCACGTACGATTCCGCCATCAGCATGGCGGCGACGCCGGCGTCGACGTTCTCGAACTCGTACGTGATGACGTCGGCCCGGCTCGCCAGCTCGCGGGCGGCCGCGACGTCGTCGTAGGCGGCAACGATCTGGCCGGCGACCTGGCCGCACGGCGCGTCCGGCGTCGGGTCGAGCGCGACGAACCGGTAGCCCATCGCGCTGCCGGCGAGCGCCATCATGCGGCCGAGCTGGCCGCCGCCGAGCACGCCGATCGTCGCGCCGGGGAGAATCACGCGCGGCGCGGTGCGGACGTTGGAAGCCGCGGCTTCCGGTGATGTCATGGCGTCAGAACCCACGGCGCCGGAGCCCCTCTCGTTGGTACGCATTGCGCCCGCGCTCATAGCGTCTCACTGCTCTCGAGCACTTCGCGCGCGATCCGTATCCGCCGCTCCGCGATGCGCCGCTGCAGCTCCGGGTCGAAGGCGGCGAGGATCTGCGCCGCGAGCAGACCGGCGTTCGCCGCGCCCGCGTTCCCGATCGCGACCGTCGCCACCGGCACGCCGGCCGGCATCTGCACGATCGACAGAAGCGAATCGAGCCCGTTCAAGTTCGACGACTTGACGGGCACGCCGATAACCGGCAAGGTCGTCTTCGCGGCGACCATGCCGGGCAGATGCGCGGCGCCTCCCGCGCCGGCGATGATGACTTTCAGGCCGCGCGCCGCCGCCGTCTCGGCGTATTCGAACATCAGATCCGGCGTGCGGTGCGCCGAGACGACCCGCTTCTCGTACGGAACGCCCAGCTCTTCGAGCATGTCGCACGCAAGCTTCATCGTCTCCCAGTCCGACTTGCTGCCCATGATGACGCCTACCAGTGCCATGAGGAACCTTCTTTCTGCCTTGTATGTTGTCAGCCGACCGCAGGGGCGGCTGTCCATGCATCCACGTTCTCATCTTCCCCCGCCGACGCCGCCGGCATGAAAAAGTCCGTCGCGTCTCCGGACCGGAGCCTCATCGCCGACGGACATCGAGCCTGCGGATGCGAAGGGGAGCGGGCCGGCCTGCGCCTTTCGGAACTCCGCCGCGCGTTCGCCGCGCGGACCCGCAGCGGATTCCGGACAAGACAGCACAAGGCTGCCCCGTCCGGGGCAACCCGCTGTATCATTACCGCTGGCTCGTAGTCCGGAAATTTACGGTTCCCGGGTAGAGACGTCCGGGCCCTATCCCCGGACTTATACGAGCGGAAGATCTATGCAATTGAATGTTCAACCTCTTACAGTGTACCAACGGTTCCGGCGGATGTCAACCGAAAAGACGAACATTCAATGTGTATAAAATCCGAACGTTCGTATTTTATGCGCCCTTGTGGCTTGCGGGCTCTCAATATGTGAACTCGATTTCCACAAAATCCGAGTACGTCTCATTGCCCGCGTAATCGACGATCGCGAAGCCGTACAGATAATCCCCTTCCGGCAGCCAGTCGTACTCTAGCCTGATTTCCTCGCCCACCGTGAAAAGCTCGCCTTCCGTATAGCCCTCTTCATCCGTTTCTTCAATATAATATTCGTACAGCGGGATGATCTCGTCGCCAGGCTTGATCCGGATGAAATTTTTGTCCGGCATCCCCGTGGCTTCGCCGATTCCGCGCCATGCGCCGAACACTTCGAAGGTTTCGGTCTCCCAGTCGAATAGATCAGGATGTCCACTTCTTCCCCGTTCAGAATGGCCGGCATCGCGAACAAGACATAGTCGTCATCCTGGTTGACCACATTCAGCGAAATGAAGTTGCCGTCCCACGTCAACCATTCGCCGGTGAAATCATCCTGCAGTTGCCCGGTCTCCCAGTCCATGTTGACATAATGGTCATATCCCAGCATGAGCAGCGGCCCGTCCGGTCCGTCCGGGTAGATGCCCACCACGCCTTAAATTTCCGCAATCCGTTCGAGATCGTCCGGATCGATCCGGATTTCGTATACTTCGGGGTCGTCCGTACCGTATTCCCAGTTGAACTCGCCCGCGTTGCTTTCCATGATGCTGAATTCCACCTTCTCGCCGGTGAGGCGGGAAACATACATCTGCAAGAACTCGAAGTACGAGTCCGAGAATCCGATCTGTCCGTACACCTCAAGATTGGATTCGTAATCATTCAAGTCCTTGTGCGGAAAATAAATTGACAGACCGGCAGCGTTCGGACGCCCCTTGCTGTGCATGTTGTAGACGACCGCCGACTGAACCGCCCGGATCAGCGCATCGGCCGACTCGGGGTAGTTGGCCGATGCGTTGCGCGCAATGGACGCCAGATCCGTCATATCGGTCACTTCGCCGTCCGCCGACGCGCTGCCGTAGTCTTCCGCTTTCGCCCGGCTGCTCGCCAGCGCGTAGAATCCGGAATCGCCGGCCTCGATCTCCGGAGCCGCTTCCGCCACGAACCGTTCGAGCGCGTCCACGATGGCCGCCACACGCCCCAAATCCGTCACGGACAGGGTGATCATGTCGTCCTACTCGTACTCGATGGCGTGCTCCCTGTAGCTGTCGACGATCACTCTGCCGAGCTCCGCTCCGCCCGCGGCCGGGTTGTCGGACAAATAGCGCAGGATCGGCTCGTAGTCCCAGCCGTGGCCCGGTTCGAGCTCCTGGGAAGCGACCAGGTAGTTGGCGTACGGGCTCACCGCGTAAGCGGTTTCGACCGTCGCCATCAGGCACGCGTCGAACCCGACCAGTTCCAGCGTCTGTCCGGTCTGCGCGTAAGCGCCCTCCAACCCTGCGGCGATCTCGTCCAACGTCAGCGAATCGCCGTCAAACAGCTCGTCCACGCCGAATCCGAGCACGGAACCGCCGCCGTGATTCCAGAAGATCAGCGCGTAGTTGTTGGAAGGATAGTTTTCCATGCTCCATACGACGAAATCCGTGAGCGTCAGCGGATCGCCCATGTTTCGCGGGCCCAGATCGGCCAGATGCCGCAGTTCGCCGTCTTCCAGCTTCCACCTTTGATTTTGCGAGCCGTCGATGCCCGGATACGTCCATGCCAGCGTCCCGCCCGTTTCCACGATGACGTTGATCTCATCCCCGGTCAGTCCCGCCACCATCTCCGACAGGTCGGCCGCGGCGGCGCCATCGTAAGCCGATCCCTCCTCGTAAAATGAGCTTTCCAGGTCGGAACCGTTCATGTACACCATCACGGTATACCCCGGTTTGTTGCGATTCGCCGCGCGGGTGACGGAATCGTCAGCTTCGCCGGATTCACCGGCCTCGTCCGTGACATTCGCGCGGTCAGCCCAATTTCCCGGCGTCTCTTCATCGTCACCGAGAACGAACTCGATCACCAAGAAAACAAGCAAGAGAGCGATCAGCGACGCACCGGCGATCATCAGCGCTTTTTCAAAGTTTCGCCTCCGTTCGACATTTTTCTACCTTTTACGAAATTATACCAACCCCCGTTTCAATGTGTCCGCAATTTTCTGATTGTGAGCCGCCGGATTCGGTTTTCTTGGACAACGGCGCGCGGTTGTGATACGATGGCATCGGATTTCATTCCATTTTCAACGCCGGTATTGCCAGATTTAAGCCGATGATCTGTGAAAACGCTTTCGTATCATCGATTGCGAAAACTCTTTTCCTGAGATCGCGGCACCACCCGAAAAAGGAGAGGCAACCATGAACTATCAGAAGATGACGCTGGACGAACTGAAGGACGACCTGATCCGCGGCGCCCGGAACGGCTACCCCGTATTCCTCGCGGGCGCGTTGTACTGGCTGGTGATGGGGATTCTGGGACTGATCATCGAAGGCAAGACGCTGGCCCTGTGCTATCTGCTCGGGGTCGGGGGGATTTTTCCGCTGGGAATTCTGCTGAGTCTATGGCTCAAAGCCAACATGCTGTCCAAAAATCCGCTGGGCGCGCTGAGCGGCATCGTCGGCGGCATCCAGGCGTTCTTCCTGCCCCTGTGGATTGTGATCTATATTGAGCATTACGAACTGATTCCCATGGCCATCGGTCTGCTGGCGGGCTCGCATTTCCTTCCTTATGTTTGGATCTACAGGAGCAGAATGTATCTGTTCCTTACGCTCGCGATGGCGGCCGCCTCGTTCTTCCTGGGCTACGTCTTCGACGGGCTGGCGTTCTCGGTGCTGCCTTTCGTGATGGTTGCGATCTACCTGGCGACGGCCGCCGGGCTTGCCGCCGAATCCCGCTGATTAGTAGAATTTTTGCAAAATCACCACTATTGATAAATATGAAAGTGACCTGTGTATCGATTGCACAGGTCATTTTCATGTACATACTTTCTCTTGACGGATTGAAATATGAAGTGCGACAGAAAAAAATAAAGTAGCCCATGGATGGATTCGTGTAAAATGGAAGTCACCACAACACCCATTCGTACAGGAGGACTCATTCATGAGCCACTCCCATCTTAGCATAACTGAGCGCGGACAAAAGAGGCCTTACATCGACTCGGTTGTTCGGCGAGGGAGATTGGAAAACATCTTGGTCGCCATCACTCCACGATCGCCCGTGAACTCGATAGAGGGCAAGTAAATGCGCGCTATGAAGCCGCGTCCGCACAGCGACGAGCTTCTTGTGTACCCGCAGGCAAGTTCAAACCCGAGCTGGCTGCAGAACTGCAAGGGAAGCTGGAGCAAACCTGGTCGCCCGAGCAGATCGCGGAGAGACGCCGATCTGAAGGCCGAACGTTCGTATGCTTCAAAACGATCTACCACTGGTTGTATGCCGGCAGGCTGACCGTCTCGGAGAATCAGGTGCTTCGTCATAAGGAACATTCCAGACGGCAACCACCGATCGCGGGAAGGAGTTTGCCTGTTACACCGCTCTCGAACGTAACCTAACATCACGGTCTACTTCGCGGATACATACGCATCATGGTAACGGGGTTCGAATGAGAACGCCAACGGCCTGTTGCGGGAACTCTTCCCCAAAGGACACGATCTCACGACCGTGATTGATGAGGAACTTGAGAGAGCGATTCACCTCATCAACAACCGACCACGAAAATGTCTAAACTGGAAAACGGCTTACGAAGCTTTCATGGACGAACTGTCGTATTTAGCTTGACAATCTGTCTCTTCAATAGAAACTCTAAGCGGGTAACATTTTCTGCAACTCTTTATAACCCAATGGTCTAAATAATTGTTCAATTTGTCTTTCTTCAAGATACATTTTGGCATGATCGCTACTGTCAGCACACACAAAAAAAACTTCATTACTAATGTAATAATCGTTTAGTCGACTTCTCAGTTTATTGAAATAATTGATTTCTTTACAACCAATGCCATCGGGACTTACCTTGCATTCGTATAGTAAAGCATGTCTTCCGTTCCAATAACCAAAATCTACAGTTTGTCGATTTTTGCACACATCACGACATTGATCCAATTGATCCGGTGGGGTTGGATTGTTGCATATATACTTTATTTCCTCAATCACCTCGGTGGAGGAGTGTACGACTACCACACAACCCCAACCATAATGCTGGTTTTGAAGCACAGATGCTCCTCCATGACATGCAGCAACTATGGCCTCCAAAATAAGTCCACGAAGTATATTTATTTCTTTATTATCTCTACATGCAGAGAAAGACCTCGTTACTAGCTCTATTAACTTTGCTGTGCCCCTAACTTTGCCAAAACGCTGTCCCCAATCACTTAGTTTATTATTAATATTCTCAATTTTCCAATGCTTCGAAGTATTAATCATCCGACAAAAATCCGGGAGGTGATTCCTATTCATTTTCCTTATTCGTTCAACATATTCAGCAAAGAAAGGTTCAATGTGCCCAGGCAACATATCAGACCTACGAAACGAAATAGAAAAAGCCTCAGGCATGTGATCAACCTTCATGTTTAGCATTTTCTTGGGTTATCATAGAATTTAATATATCAATTGTTGGAAGTGTATAAACAGGGAGTTGCATCTGGGCTAATGTAGATGACACACATTCTCGGGCATACGGTAATAAAAAGGGAACTGTATGCGTTTCTGCAAATTTCACAAATTCATCTTTGTCGAGTGATTCTTCTGCCTGAAGCAAACCTTTATATACGCATGTCAATTCAAAAGGTCCAGCTTCAATAAATCCAATTTCAACCTTAATATAAATATCCATTTTATTTTCGTCATGATTTCCTTGAGAATGAGAAATTTTAACATGCAGTCTTTTATCTTCTCCATCCCTCCTACTAACACTCAATTCATGTAAGAAAGCATTTATCAGTTGTACTTTGCTTCGTATTATCTGATACTCTTCAAATTGCATTGAATTATATAGACCTCCTATCTGCCAGTCTGATTTCAAATATTCGACATTTATCGAGGAAAATCCTTCCCTAAAAAAAATAACCTGCCTAATTGGCAGGCTATCATCGTATTCAATACTACTTGAAACTGGGGCAAACAAATCATAATCGAACGTAATTTCAATAGTGTCCGCTGTTTCAATTCTAGAAGGTAGGTCGACAATAATATTAACCATAGCAGCCCTAAGATCTTCTGTCGAATCCGAGTTCATTTCTTCCATCAAAATATAACACTCGTATTCAAATTGGGCAATAAGATCCGGGTTGTTAGGAAGACCTTGTTCCAATAGGCTCTTTATTGTTGGCAATCCATTGCCTTCAAACCAATTCAAAAACAATTGTTGTCCCAAACTTAATGAGATTTTTCTAGCCCGTTCCAGCAGTTCCGCAACGGAGGATGAATCGAGGGAAAAATATTTGGTCAAGGCTTTGGCATAGAGCTCCAGAAGACTATTAAAACTGCGATCAACTTCAGTTGAGCCAGCCGTTGCTGAACCAAACCATTTTCTAATATCCAAGATTAATCCTCCTTAACAAGATAAAGCTGGTAGCAATTCTATCAAAAAAACCAATCTGGATTCAAGTGTAAGATTGGTTAAAAATCCGAAGTATATTTTTCCCACTATTCAATTCAAAATACGAAATGTCTTATAAACGTAACGGCGGTGATGCATCTCTTCCATCTTACAAATACTAAGTCTTAGTTTAGGTCAAGTCCAAAATTGTGTGTAAATTCCTCGGCAGGTTGTCTATCGAATGGATACAATCTTGCCGGCTTCTTTTTTCATTTCCTTTTTGGTCTCTTGGTAATGCTTGATCTCAATATATTTCTTTTGAGTCGCCCACTTTTCATCCATGTCCATGAGCAATGCCCCAAAGAGTCGGAGAACCGATTCCCGGTTGGGGAAGATCCGAACCACCCGTTCCCTGCGGTGCAACTCTCCATTCAGCCGTTCCATGATGTTGGTGGTTCGAATTCGCTTTCTGCATTCCGGAGGAAACGTCAGAACGACGATGGCGTCGTCAAATCCTGCCTCCAGCACCTTCATTGCCTTGGGTGCAGCGTCCTGGAACGCCGCCAGCGTTTTCTCCAGAAGCGCACGGGCGTCCTCCGGCTTGGCCGCTTCGAATATGGCGCGTACTTGCGCCTTCACCTCCTCTCGCAAAGACTTGGGCGTCACATCGAGAATATTGCGCATGAAGTGCGTCTGACATCGCTGCCAGGTGACGCCCTGGAAATGTTTCTTGAGCGCTTTGACCAGACCGCCATGGTTATCACTCGTGATCAGGTCGACGCCTCGAAGTCCTCGTTGCTTGAGTTCCACAAAGAAAGCGCCCCAGCTCGCCTCCGATTCCGTATCGTCGACACGAAGGGCTAACAGTTCCCGGTAGCCCTGCTGGTTAATCCCGGCCGCAATCTTCACGCCTCGGGAACGAACGCGGCCATCTTCGCGCACCTTCACGTACAGCGCATCCACCATGACAAACGGGTATTCCTGCTCATGCAAAGGACGGCTGTTCCACGCAGCGATGATCGGAGCCAATCGCTTGCACAAGTCGCTTACAGTCGATTTGGAAAATTCGGTCCCGCACAGTTCCTCCGTAATTTTGGTCACTTTGCGAGTGGAGACGCCATTGAGCACCATTTCCATTAGTGCAAGAACCAGCGCCTGTTCACTGCGTTGGTAACGTGCAAACAGTTCCGTTGAGAACGAGCCATCTCGAAAGCGCGGCACTTTGAGCGTGATGTTGCCGACTCGCGTACTGAGGGTGTGAGGATAGTAACCGTTGCGGTACGCCAATCGTTGATCCGTGCGCTCGTAGCGTTCCGCCTGGAGCTGTTCGGTTGACTCAATTTTAGTTTATAAAAATTCTCCCAGAATTACACTAAATCCTTCAAAATTAGAACGTAATAATGAATAAAAACGCTAGCCTTCCTTCCCATGGCTCGACAATTGTGCAGTTAAATTACACGGCAAAGCTTCACATTTATTAGTTGAAGAGTATATTTTTATTTTATTACCTTTTGCCGCCATTATGTGCCTCGTCAACAAGTATAACTAACATCGCTCTTTTTTATTCGAATCAGTTATTAGGTCGTGTTGCATTTATCTTTGTGGTTGGCCCACCAGATGAATTGGTAACCACACCTTAACCCGCCCGTTACATCTCGATCTCAGAAACCCGATCAGAATCGCGGAGAACTCATTCGGCTTATAGTAATGAATGTCATGGCCGGGGGTGCACCTTCACGAGCCTGCCGTTCGGCAGAAGCTCCACGACGCGCTCGGCGTCCTCGTCCGTCAGGGCCGCGAGGAATAGATCTCCGTCTTAGTTGGTCCACGCCTTCACGAACAGGGTCAGGCATTCAATCTTCGCGAACTCCAGTCAGACTCCTCGTGCCCGTGACAGGACGGCGAACACATGGTACCGCTGGACAGCGCCGGCAGAACCTTCGTGTAGTCCTCCCACGTCATCCCCTGCCCATGAATGAACAATAGCGGCGGCTTCCCGTTCGCCGGTCCTTCACTGTAATTGAGCATCGTGCCGTCGTCCAGCGTCATCCGCTTCAATCCCGCCTTCCGCATCGCCCACGACCGCGATTGCGCCACGGACCACCCTTCTTCGCTTCCTTTTTCCCACGTTCCCGTTCCTTTCGCTTCTCCCGCGTTAATGTCGCCCATCTCCGCCGGATATGGCATTATAGGCATTGCCGTCGCGTCATTCAACCCGGCCGTGACACGGCAAAACCGCCGGCCCCCGGCTTTGCGCCGGAGATCGACGGTTGTGTCGACTTGCGGTTATCTGCTCATTTCTTCCCATGCCTGCTGCAGGCGCTCGAACATTTGATCCTTGTTGATCTGTCCGCCGATGTAAGCTTGCATCACGTCCGCGAACTTGTTGCTGGACGCTTCGCCGCCCGGGAACTTGAACCAGTTCCAGGTGAGCGTCTTGCCTTCCTGGCTGTACTTGATGATGTCCGCCGCGAGCTGGCCGAGCACCGATTCGTCCGCCGGAATGTTCGTGAACGCCGGGATGAATTTGAACTCCTCCGTGATGTAGCGCTGGCCGATATCGGACGTCACCATCCAGTTCAGGAACGCCTTCGCCTCTTCCTTCACCGGCGAGTTCTTGTGGATGACCCAGTTGCTCGGCACGCCTACCGGCAGTTTATCCATCGCGCCGGCGTCGTTGTTGATCGGCATCGGCAGGAAACCGATGTTGATGTCCGGGTTCGTCTCGGAGATCGCCACCTGCGTCCAGTTGCCTTGCTGGGTCATGGCCGCCTTGCCGATCGCGAATTCGGAAACCTCCGTGTTGTAGTCCGTCTGCAGCGGGTTCGGCTGGCCGTATTCCAGCGTCAGATCGAACAGATCGACCCATTGGTTGAACACGTCGTTGCCCGGAATTTTCGCCGTGCCGTCGTACAGCCCCTTGATGAACGCTTCGGAATCCGGCTGTTGGGCGAACGGGATATTGATGAAATGGTTCCCGAGCACCCACCATTCCGCGTAGCCGTTGATGAACGGCGTGATGCCCGCGTCTTTCAGCTTCTGCGCCGCGGCGCGGAGCTCATCCAGCGTCTTCGGCGTTTCGGTAATGCCCGCCTTGGCGAACAGGTCCTTGTTGTAGATGTAGCCGTAGCCTTCGAGGTTGACCGGCATGCCGTACAGTCTGCCGTCCTTCGTCATCGGCGGCTTGGCTGCGTCCACCAGATTCGCGACCCACGGCTCATCCGTCAGATCTTCCAGATGCTCGATCCACAGATCGAGTTCGCTGAAGCCGCCGTTGTTGAAGATGTCCGGTTTGTCGCCGGAGTTGAACTTCGCCTTCAGCGCGGCGCCGTAGTCCGCGCCGCCGCCGACCGTCTCCAGCTCGATGTTGACGTTGGGATGGAGCTTCTCGTACTCTTCGATGAGCGAAGCGAGCTGCTCGGCAATCTCAACCTTGAATTGGAACATCTTGATCGTCACTTTCTCGCCCGATCCGCTGCTGCCCGCGTTCGAGCCGCCCGCCTGGCTCGAGCCGGAATTCCCGCCCGGGTTCGAGCTGTTTCCGCTGCCGCCCCCGGAACCGCCGCACGCGGCGACCAGAAGGGAGAGAATCAGCACGAACACCAGCATCGCGACACTTCTTTTCCTCATGTACCCAAGACCTCCCTGATGATGTGAAGTGATTGTTTGCAACCCCATTGTAAGGACAATGCCTTCCGCTGCTTAACCAACTATGTTGATCAAAAAAGTGTAACTTGTTGTCCTGGCCCGAGAAACGATCAACCCTTGACCGCGCCGGCCGAAATGCCGGCGATGATATGCTTCTGCATCATGAGGAAGAACGCGACCATCGGCGCCACGCCCAGCACGAGCCCCGCGAGGGCGAGGTCCCACTGCTTCGTGTACTGGCCGAAGAACGAGTAGGTCTGCAGCGGAATCGTCCGGATGTCCGCGCTGTGCAGGACGAGCAGCGGCAGCAGGAAGTCGTTCCAGATCCACAGGCTGTTCAGGAGCAGAATCGTGATCGTCATCGGCTTGAGCAGCGGGAATACGATCTTCCAGAACACGCCGTACGGCGTGCACCCGTCCACGACCGCCGCTTCTTCGATCTCGAGCGAAATCGACTTCATGAATCCGTGGTACAGGAACAGGTTCAGGGATACGCCGAAACCGAGATAGCAAACAATAAGTCCGAACCGGCTATCCATCAGGCCGACCTCGGAGGCGACTTTCACGAGCGGAATCATGATCGACTGGAACGGGATGACCATGGCGGCGATGAACAGGACGAACAGCACCCGGTTGAACACGGTCGGACGCCGCAGAATCCGGTACGCGGCCATCGCGCTGATGACGATCAGCCCGGCGTTGCCCAACACGGTGATGAGCAGCGAGTTCATGAACGCCCGGGGAAACCGCATGATCTCCCATACTTTCGCGTAGTTGACCCAACTGAAGGCTTCGGGCCAGCCCGCCGCGTTGCGCATCAGGTCGCCGAAACTCTTGAGCGAGTTGACGACGACGAACCAGAACGGAACGAGGAACAGCAGCGCCAGCAGCACCGCCGCGATTTCCATGGCAAGCAGGCGCGCGTTGTATCTTTGCGTCTGCTCCATCATACCTCAACCTCCTTCCGTTTCGTATAGATGACCTGCACCGTCGTCACCGTCGCCACGACAAGGAAGAAGATCAGCGATTTGGCCGTGCCCAGACCGTGACGGTTATTCTGGAAAGCTTCCTTGTAAATATTCAGGGCGACGGATTCCGTCGAGCCGAACGGTCCGCCCTTCGTCAGCGACAGGTTCAGGTCGAACACCTTGAACGACCAGGACAGCGTCAGGAACAGGCAGACGGTGAACGCGGGCATGACGAGCGGCAGGATGATGCTCTTCAGCATCTGCCAGCGGCCGGCGCCGTCGATCTTCGCCGCTTCGATCAGCTCCCGCGGCATGTTCATCATGGCCGCAATGTAGATGACCATCATGTAACCGGCCATCTGCCAGACGCTGACGATGACCATGCCCCAGAACGCGGTAGACGCCGTGCCGAGCCAGGGCAGATTGAAAAACCCGATTCCGGTCCATTCCCCGACGGCCGCAAACCCTTTCACGAAAATGAACGACCAGATAAACCCGAGCAACAGCCCGGCAATGACGTTCGGCAGAAAGAAAATGGTGCGGAGCACGTTCTTCGACTTGAGCGGCTGGGTCAGAAGAAGCGCCAGCGTGAATCCGACCGCGTTGGCGAGCAAGACGGCCGCGATCGTGTAGCGGGTGGTGAACCAGAACGCGTTCCGGAATTCGCTGTCTTCAAGCAGGATGCGCTTGAAGTTGTCGAGGCCCGCCCACACGACCCGGGTTGTGACGCCGTTCCAGTCCGTCAGGCTGTAGTAAAAGCTCATGAGAAACGGCACGAGCACGATCAGGCTGAAAAAGATCAGCGCCGGACCGACGAATACCGCCTGCTGGACGGCACCGGAGAGCCGCTTTCCTCTTTGCTGCAATTTCGATTCGCCTCCTTCACCCGGCATGGGTGGTACCGCAAGTATAGTGAAACCGGCAGGCGATGAACACGGATTATCGTGATGAATGAGGTGCAATATTTTGATGTCGGACGGCGATGGCCCGCGCTCCGCATTTTGCAAGTAGCGTGTCGAATGTCGAATTGCTATACTGAATACAATTTCGGGACGGACGGGAGGGGATCGGGATGAAGCTCGCGCAATGGAGCAGTCTGCGCAACAAGCTGATTCTGTTTCTCCTGATCTCCATCGTGCTGCCGATCTCCATCTCGATCCTGATCACCTGGAACTACACGAAGGAATCCGTGAAGTCATATTATATCCGGGAGAACGCGAACCTGATGCATCAGGGGGCCGTCAATCTGTCGGGCTACCTGGAGCGGATCAACGAAGCGACGCTGCTCATCTACAGCAATCTGTCCGACAAGAACAGCATCTATCAGCTCATCCAGAACGGCACCCGAACCTGGCTGGAAGAGCGGGAGATGTACCGGAACCTGCAGTTCATGTCCAATTCGGTCAAGGAAATCGAGCAGATCTACCTCTACACCGCCGTCGAGGACCTTTCGTACCGGTACATGAACAAACTGCTGCGCAACGCCCCAGGACAGACGTACATCCCGGCGCTCGACGAGGATCGGGACGCGCAGATCGAAGCCGTGCACGCCAGCCACGAGTACGGCATCGGGAAGCCGAAGTTCTCGTATCATTTCGAGCGGGACGTGTTCTCGTTCCACCGCAAGATTCTGAACGCGCCGACCGATGAGGTGCTGGGCGTCATCTCGATCGACATCCGGACCGACATGATCGACGAGATCAGCAGGATGCTGTACACCCCGGGCAGCGAGGAACTGTACATTCTCGACCGGCAGGGCCGTCTGATCTTCGCCTCCGACGAAGGAGCGGCGGGGGACGGCGGGTACGAATGGGTGCGGAGCGTGCTGGAGCGGACGGAGGAGCGGGGGCCATTTTCACTACGGGGACGGGAAGTTCGATGGCATCCACATCTTCGAGAAGCTGTCGTCGCCGTGGATGGACTGGACGCTCGTCAAGCGGATTCCCTACGAGACGCTCTACCGGGACCCGCGGCAGCTGACGCTGATCAACAGCCTGGCCGTGTCGGTGTTCCTGATCATCGCCGCGGCCGCCGCCGTGGTCATCTCCTACCGGTTCACCAGTCCGATCAAGCAGCTCTTGCGCTACATCAACAAGCTGGAGAGCGGCAATCTGGACGCGGGGCCGCGATCAACAGAAGCGACGAGATCGGCATCCTGTCGAAACGGTTCCATCAGTTGATGCAACGGATCAACCAGCTCATCATGCGCGAATACCGGCTGGAGCTGGCCAGCAAGTCGAATCAGCTGAAAGCGCTTCAGGCGCAGATCAACCCGCACTTCATGAACAACGCGCTGCAGTCGATCGGCACGCTGGCGCTGCAGCACGGCGACCGCCAGGTGTACACGCTCATCTCCTCCCTCGGTAAGATGATGCGTTACCACATGCGCGCCGACAACACGAGCGTCCCGCTGTCCGCGGAGCTCGACTACGTGCAGTCGTATCTGGCCTTGCAGCGGCAGCGGTTCGACGAGCATCTGGAGTACCGGATCGAGGCGGACGAGAAGGCCGGGGCTGTCCAGGTGCCGCGGATGGTCCTGCAGCTGATCGTCGAAAATATTTTCAAACACGGCATCCAGCCCGCGGTGAAGCCGGGAGAGATCGCCGTCGTCTGCCGGATGGCGGAGCCTTCCGTGCTCGAGATCCGGGTCGCGGACAATGGCGCGGGAATGGAGGAGGGCGCGCGCGCGAGGCTTCAGGCCATCCTGGACCGGCCGGAGAACGCGTTCGAGCCGGTGAGCGTGGACGGCGGCATCGGGCTCGTCAACATTTTGTCCCGGCTCCGGCTGTTCTACAGCGACGAAGTGCGGATGAAGCTGGAAAATCGCGCGCCGCACGGATTCGAGACCATCATCACGATACCGCTCGGCGACAAGGGGGAAAGGTCCGATGAAAGCACTGATCGTGGATGACGAGAAACATGTACGGGACGCGATCCGCCTGCTGGTCGACTGGGAGCGGCACGGGATTGACGGGGTGCTCGAGGCGCCGGAGGGTGAGTCGGCCGCCGGCATCATCGAAGACGCGCGGCCGGAGATCATTTTCACCGACATGCGGATGCCCCTGATGGACGGAGTCGAGCTGCTGGAGTGGATTCACCGCCATCATCCCGAAGCGAAGACGATCGTCATCAGCGGCCACGACGATTTCGAATATGTCCGCCACACGGTGAAGTACGGCGGCATCGACTACATTCTGAAGCCGATCGACGAGGACGAGCTGAACGAGGCGCTGGCGAAGGCGGTGCAGAGCTGGCACAAGGAGGATGAAACCCGCCGGCAGAACCGGATCCGCTCGATCGAGATCAACCGGATCAAGCCGGCCTACTGGGACAAGCTGTTCTCCGGGCTGATCGAGGAATCCGGGACGTACGAGTCGTTCGCGGAGCAGTTCGAGCGGGAGTTCGGCGTCACGGAGCGTCCGGTCTGCGGCCGGGTCGCGGTCATGAGCATCGACACGCTGCCGCGCTTCGCCCGCGCCAAGTTCGGCTCGCACCTCGATCTCCTGTTCTTCTCGCTGACGAACATCGCGAACGAGGTGCTGCGGCCGGACCGGTCGGGCTACGCGTTCCGCCATTGGAACAGCCCGCATGAGGCGGTCATCGTCTGCTGGCGGTCGCCGGAGACGCTGGAGACGCAGGTTCGCGGCATCAACGAGGGCATCCGGTTCGTGCTGGGCGGCAGCCTGGACGCGGGGATCGGCACGATGCAGCCGTTTCCCGGCGGGCTGCGCGAGTCGTACCGCGAAGCGCTCGCCGCCCTGCGGCAGCGGAATTTGCTGGAGACGCCCGGGCGCATGCTTTACTTCGGCGCGGATCAGCCGCAGCGCTTCGTGCCGCTGCCGTTCAGCCGGTTCGAGGGCGAATTCCGCTCCGCCCTGCTCAGCGCGCGGGAAGACCGGATCCGGGAGGTCACCGGCGAGTGGATCGCCGCCATCGAGCCGCTCGGCTCCGTCACGGCCGAGCAGATGGAGCTGTGGAACCACGAATACACCGTGTTCAAGTCGCGCTGCGTCGGCGAGTTTCTGCCGGACGGGGAGCAGGAAGCGCCGCTTGCGCCGCAGGATGCGGACAGCCCGATCTTCCCGCTCGACGACTGCGGCAGGCTGTCGCTGCGGCTGCTGCGGGACGAGGTGGCGCGCGACCTGATCCGCCTCTCCGTCATGCTGGCGAAGCTGGCGCAGCGGGAGCGCAACATCATCCGCGATATCGCGGACCATATCGAGCGGCATTATCACGAGGAACTGACGCTGCAGAACATTTCGGACCGGTTCTATCTGAGCCGGGAATACATCTCGCGCCGGTTCAAGCAGGAGTTCGGCGAGAACATCTCCGACTACATCGCGCGCGTCCGGATCGAGAAGGCGAAGCAGTTGCTCCTGAACCCGAACCTGCGCGTCGCGCAGATCGCGGAGATCATCGGGTACCAGGACGAGAAATATTTCAGCAAGGTGTTCAAGAAGATGGTCGGCCAGTCGCCGAACGAGTACCGGAAGAAGCAGGGGCGCGAAGGCGGTTGAGCCGCTCGCGATCCGCCATGCGGTCGAGATGCAGTCGAGCCGGATCAGCCGCTTGCCGTTCGCGGCGATCCGGTTCTCGGCGTCTTGCGGCAGCCGCAGCGGCATCATCCGGGGAAAATCGAGTCGGATGCCGCCGCGAAATCGCGGACTGCATCGAGCGCCATGACCACGAGGAATTATACCGGTTTGACCACAATGCATGACGGCTTGGCAACGACGGCTTTCGTCCCCGTCATTTCCAATGACCCGTCATCCGACAGGCGAAAGACGACCAGATTGTCGGAATCCTGGTTCGCCGCCAACAGATACGGGGAACCGTCCACCACCGTGAAGTTGCGGGGCGTCCGCCCTCCGGTGTGGAAAGTCCCGGACGGCGCCAGAAGGCCGTTCTCCTCCACCCGAAACACGGCGATGCTGTCGTGCCCCCGATTGGAACCGAACAAATAGTTGCCGTCGCGGGTCATTTGAATGTGGGCACACGTGTTCTCCCCGGAATAATCGTCCGGCAACGTCGCAACCGTCTGCAGCGCGTTCAGGCGTCCATTCGCGCGTTCCAGGGCGTATGCGGTAATCGTCGATGTCAACTCCTCGATGACATACACGATCGGCAAGCGCGGGTGAAACGCCGCATGGCGGGGTCCGGCCCCCGGCTTCGACGGGGTGACCGAATGCAGCGCCAACGGAGCGGATGCCCGGCTTCTTCGATACAGATAAAGGTTGTCTGTCCCCAAATCCGGCACCAGCCATTCGCCGGTCCCCGGAATATTCCAGATCGAATGGGGATGGGACCGCTCCTGCCGGTCATCGCGAACGCTGCGGCCTTCATGCGCCCATTGCCATTGTTTCTCCCCGATGCTCCCGTCTTCGCCGACCGGATAGACCGCAAAGGTTCCGGTTCCGTAGTTGACCACGTACAGCTCCCGCCCGTCGGGCGACAGTGCGAGATGACATGGCCATACGCCATCCGTGGGACGACGGTTTATTTCTTCCATTTCGCCGGAAGAAACGTCGAATCGGAACGCCGCCACATTGCCCTGCTCCGTCTCGCTGACCGCGTACACGATGTCCAGACGCGGATGAAGCGCCAGGTACGACGGCCTGTCGATTCCTTTGATGCCGCCTGCTTTTTTCAGCGTCCCGCCTTCGGCATCGAACGTCATCCAATGAAGCGCTTCGTCTCCGGATGACGCATACGTGCCGACAAACACATGGTAGATCAAGATCCGCCCTCCATTCATCTGCCCGACCGTCAACGGAGCCGCGCCCTATCCTTTGACCCCGCCGATCAGATTGTTGATGAAAAATTTGCGTGTCAGCCCGAACAAGAACAGTCCGGGAACGGAGATGATGACCGACGCCGCCATAATCCCGCCCCAGTTCGTCCCGTACATCCCTTGATACCGGGTCAGGAAAAGGGGCACCGTGTTCAGTTGTTCGTTGGAAATGAACGAGACGGCAATCAGGAACTCTTGCCACAGAATGACGAACATAATAATCGCCGTTGACAACAGGCCGGGTACGATCAACGGCATGATAATGCGCGTGAACAGTTGCCATGTGTTGCAGCCGTCGATTTTGGCCGCTTCTTCAATGTCCACGGACACGTCCGTCAAATAGGAAGACAGCAAGATCGTCCCGATCGGGATCGACAAACTCAAATAGGCGATGATGATCGACAAATGCGTGTTCAGCAGATGCAATTCACTCATCAGCAAATACAGCGGAATGATGAAGACGACGACCGGAATGAACTGGGTGACGATAATCGTCGTCCGGATCACCGGAAGCCCCCTGAAGCGGTATCGGGTGAACACATAGGCCATGCACAAGCCGACAAGCACGCTGATGACGACCGTACAGCCGGTCACAATCAAACTGTTGCGGAAGCTGATGAACAATTGCTGCGAGCCGAACGCTTCCGCATAATTGGCGATGGTAAACTGCCGCGGAAACCACGACAACCTGGACGACAACATCTCGGCGGACGATCGGACAGAGTTGGCGACAATCCAATACAGCGGGAAGAGCGTAAAAAAGACCATGAACAAATAGATCGCGTATTTGAACAGCAAATACGCCCGTCCCGTTCCGCTACGCATTCCGCATCCCCCGTTTCGCCGCCTGCTTCAGCAACAGATAGATCGTGGCCACGATGCAGACCAACACCAGAATGGCCAGCACCGACATCGCCGAAGCTTTGCTGAAGTTGAATTGATCGAAGGCGATTTTTTGCAACAAGACAGCCAAAATTTCCGTCGTTTTCAACGGTCCGCCCCCGGTCATGACATAGATGATGCCGAAAGCGTTGTACGTCCAGACGAAACAGAGAAAACTGACGCTGAGCAGCGTGCTCGCGATATGGGGCAGCTCCAGATAAAAAAACACATGCCAACGTCTGGCGCCGTCGATCATGGCGGACTCGACCAGGTCGGCAGAGAGCGTCTTGAGCTTGGCATAGGTGGTCAGCGCGATGATCGGGAAACTCCGCCATACGTTGGCAAAGACGACCGCCAGCATGGCACCGGTCTTGCTGGCAAAAATATCGATATCCCCGGGAATGAGCCCAAAGGTCTTTAGCAGATTGTAATAAACGCCGCTTTGATAGTTGAGCAGAAATTTCCATGTGTAGCCCGTTACGACTTCCGGCATAATCCACGGAATGAGCAGCAGAAAGTACAGAATGGAACTTCCGAACAATTTGGCCCGAAGCAAAAAAGCCATCGTGACGCCGAACAGAATCAGGAGAAACATGTTGGCAAACGACCATACCAATGTTGCCTTCAAGCTGTTCGCAAACACACCTTCCGCCAAGATGTCGGCGTAGTTCTCGAACCCCACATAGCCCGCGTCACGCCGGAGAATGGAAAAGTCCGTGAAGCTGTACATCAAGTTGCGGACAAAAGGGTAGAAGATGACAACGGCAATGATGAGCATCCCCGGCAGAAGAAACAGGGACGGCGCAATCATCCGTTTGAATTTGACGTTCATTGATCGCTACACCCCTGGTATGCCGGGGGATGCGCCCATCGGACGCACCCCCCTGTCGGTCAAGATCTGTCCAGCAATTTCTGCACTTCCACCTGCGCCTGTTTGACGGCTTCCTCGACAGACATATTCTTGAACAATACCTTCTCGTAATATTCGTTGAATTTGTCCACGACTTCCGAATAGTTCTCCACCGGAGGGGCAGGAAGCGAAGATGTCTTCAGTTGTTCCTTGAAGATTGCGTACTTGTCTTCATTGAACGGCGCATAGTTATACGCTTCCGGTGCGGTCGGCAATCCCAATTTGCCGATTTTCGCCATCATCTCCGGATCCGTTGTCATAAATTTCAGAACTTCCCACGCCTGATCGGCGTGTTTCGATCCTTTGCCGATGGCGAGCTGATAGCCGCCCGAAGTCGAACCGCTGCTGCCTGCGGGACCTGCCGGTATCAGAGCCAACTCGTAATCGACGGCGGCATCCTGGATCAGCGTATATTCCCACGGGCCGAAAATGTACATCCCGGCCGACCCGCTGGCGAACATTTGGCGTCCTTCATCCTCCGTCATCGTCAGCGATTCCTTCGGCATGATGTCCAGCAAATCGAGATTGAACTGGAAATATTCCTTCATGATGTCGTTGTCAATGGTGGCTACCGCTTTGCCGTTCGCATCAATTTCGTAGAAATGGCCGCCTCTTGCCGCAAGGAAAACGCCCTGTTCATATACCGGCATATAGATGTGCCGCAACATCGCGTTGACAAAGCCGTATTTGCCGTCTTTCGTAAGCGCCTTGCCGACTTCAAGCATTTCTTCCTGCGTTTTGGGCGCGGACAGTCCGGCTTCCGCAAACATCGCTTTGTTGATCGCCAGCACACGGGTATCCGTGTTGTAAGGAATGGTGTACAACTCGTTCTGATATTTGCCGGCTTCGAGCAATGCGGGGAAAATGAGCGATTCATAATTGACGGCATCGCGTTCCACATAAGACTGTATCGGCTGGATGACGCCGCCTTTGATATAGGCAAGCGTGTCGACATGGTTCACTTCCATGAGGTCGTACGGATTGCCGGCCATGGAAGCGGATATGGCCCTCGTATTCAACTGGTCGAAAGGCACGGAATCGATTTCGATCTTTATCCCTTCATGCTGGGCCATAAACTCGGCGAACACTTCCTCGAACACCGGAGCGGCCGCCTCTTGCGTCAACATTTTCAGGGTGACGGTTTCCGTCTTGGGAGCGGAGGGCGTCGAATCGCCTCCGGAGGTTCCGGACGTACCGGAGTTTCCCGCGGTTGTGCCGCCTCCGCCGTTGCCTCCTCCGCAACCGCCGATCACCAGCACCGCAGCAAGCGCGAGCAGCATGAGCCGGAATCGCTTGCGCACATCCATCTTGCCCATCACCTTATTGATGCTCTTGTCCATCGCATTTTCTACCCCTTTCTCGTGATCTTGACCGTTTTGATTTCATACCCCTGTAACGTGTCCAACGCTTGTTCCGCGCTCGTCTTTTCGAGCAAGTCGCACTGTTCCATCGTTTCCGTCGGCATGTCCGTTTGCAGCGCAACAGGCGTTTCTTGCGAAACGGCATTCACCATCCGGAGAATATAGGCCCCCTCCTCGCCATGCGCTCTTTTGAACACGGTCATCACCCCGGGCGCTTGCAAAGCCAGCCACGAATGCGCCGCGGGCAATGCCGGCTGCTCCGCCGCGGCCGACGATTTCCTCATTGCGCGCAGCGGGAACTTGTGTTCCCAGACCTTCAGGTAACGTTGATTTTCTTCCCAGCCCCCTTTGTAGGATGTCATGGTAAATGTCCAGGACAACTTGCCGTAATTGGGCATCATCACATCGTGGTCCCCGCAGCTTTTGGTGTTGCGGATCAATACCGCTTCGATATTGTTATGGTTGAACGAGAACGACGATTGATCGGTGACGATTCCTATCCCAAACGTGCCGTCCTCGACATAAAATCCGCCCATCACTTCCCGATACCCATGGAACAGTTCCAGACTCAGTTCATCCTGGTTGTAAGGCTCGGCGCCCTCCAGGTAGTTCCCCCAGGTTTGAACGCCATAGGGGACATGGTAATGAATCGTCTTGTACTGCTCCTCAAACGGCAGATGCAGCCGGACTTGCGTAAACGGTTGTCCGCACCAGACGATATGGGGCCGGATATCGATCTGTTTCGTCGTGTGGTGCAGCACCACTTCCAACCTGGTTTTGCATTCGCACAGCTCGGTCGTCACCATGACCTTCGTCCACAGCGCATTGTCCTCCATGACCGTAATGCGGGAAGGTTTGTGCAGGGTGCTGTCGACCAGCTTCTTGTCCGCCTGTTTCTCCGCCACATCGTCCGAATCGTCCTCATAGGCGGAGAACGCCATGAACGGTCCCTTTACCAGTTGCCGATCATGCTCCACATCCCGAATTTCCGTAATGTATCCGTGTTCGGCGTGAATCGAGATCTCGTAATACGCATTGGACACCACCAGGCGGTCGCTCACCGTCCGGACATGTCCGCCGGCCTTCGCACCCGCTTCTTGGGGCTGCTCGACAATTTGGAACGTTTCGTATCCGAAAGAAGGTACTTTCGCCACGAAATGTCCGGTCGTGCCCGTGATGACGAGGGGACAGGAAGTGCCGTCGGACGCAACGGCCGCGTACGATTTGTCCGCTTTCAGACCGAACGCCCGGATATCTACGGGCACGGTTTCCTTCCGCTCCCAGGACATCGAGTTGAAGACGACCAGCGCATTTTCCGGCGCATCCAATCTGGACATCAAGGCTGTCAGCGCCTCGCGTTCCATCGTTTCCGCGATTTGCATGGCCGCTTCTTTGTAGCGGTACCGGTCGAAATTGGATTGAACGCCGTCCACGCCGCCGTAGTTGTGATCCTGCGTCACCAGCTGCAGTCGCCATGCGAAGTCGAGCCATTCCGTCATGGCAGACGGATGCATCCGCAGTTCGAAATATTTTCGGGTGCCCATGGACGATCCCGTATGCTGCAGCGGGTGGCGCTGAAAAACGGGTTCATTTACGGGAATGTCCAGCAGATGGCATATGGCCGACCACTTTTCCGCATCCAGCAGCCGCGAACTGATCTTTTTGTCCAACTGGAACAATTCCACATTCGTAGCCGACCCGTACGTCCCCCACCGTGACGGACTTTCCCCGCTCCGTTCGGGCAGGCCGGCCTGATCCATCTTCTTCAGAATCGGGACGGTGCCTGAGAACTGAAACCGGTATTGCGGATACTTCCGATTCAACTGTTCCAGCGCTTCGGACAATCGCACCCGCCTGAAGCCGGATTCCTCGCGCCACAAGAACGTGTCGAACGGCCCCATATCGCCCGCGGAAAACGACAACAACACATGATCGGAATGGATCGCTTGCTTGATCTCCCCGATGTAGGGGACAATCTGGGTTTCCGGGTTGAAGTATCCGTAATGCACCGGGAAGTTGTAAGCGATCATGCAGGTGCCGTCCAGGGCGGACCAACGGTAGCGGGCTCCCCGTTCAAAACCGCGTGAATACAGGTAATAATCGACGCCGGATTTTTTGTAAATTTGCGGCGATTGCTCCGCCACCCCGGGAAGATCGGGATGATAGGCGATGACAGTATCTTCCCCTGTCAGCGCTTTCAGCATCCGCTTGCCGTATACGACGTTCCGGACCAAGTCTTCGCCCTCGTGATGATTTTCCAGGCGATCGGTGTAACTGGCGCCGATCTCCAATTGCCCGTTCTGAAAAAGCCGGATCACTTTCGCCCTGTTCTCCGGATATTTGTACAAGTAATACTCCAGGAAGCGCACCGTATCAATGAGAAAGTAAATTCCGGGATCGGCCGACGCATGTTGCACCGCATCGTTCAGTATGTCGGCGCCGATATCCAGACACTCCTGTTGATTCCCGATCCAGAACAGATCGAGATGGGAAGAATGGACGACGTGGATCAGTTCTTTGCTCATGAACACCAGCCTCATTCTTTGTTTGGTCGTATGACCGTGTCACGAATCGCGCAGCGGCCTTCTTTATCCGTTCTCCTGATTGACGATATCGATTGCGGCTTTCATGTACCCCAGCGCGAACGCCATTCCCGCATGCCAAGGCGCCTTGCATGTCATTTGCGGGGTATGGTCCGGAATCAGCACCCCGTCAAACCCGTTGCGTCTCAAAATGCGGAGTGCCTTGATCATGTTAATATCGCCTTCATCGATGAACACCTCCTCGTACCGGGGGACTTTGCCCCGCACGTTACGGAAATGCACGTACGCGATAGCGTTCTGTTTGCCGTATTGCTCGATCGTTTCGTAAATGTCGCCTTCCGTCATTTCCTGGAGCGAACCCAGGCAAAATTCCAACGCGTTGCTTCTGCTCGGATAAATGTCCAGCAGCCTTTGGTACAACCGGGGCTGATTGACGAGACGGCCGTAGCCCCGCAGCGTGGGCGTCGGCGGATCGTCGGGATGGGCGGCGAGCCGGACGCCCGCTTCTTCGGCGACGGGAATGATTTCTTTCAAAAACCGTTCCAGCCTGTCCCACAGTTCTTCCGAAGAAACCGGAGGGATGAAACCCGCTTCGGCATCGGGGTCATAGGTCATGTTCCATATTTGCCCGTTGGGAATCGGGGTTTCCTCGGGCCCATCGGTCAAATCGAAAGTGGCAGTATACGCCCCGCCGCGGGCAACCGGACGAATCACATGGCCCCATACGCCCGCAATGCTGAAGTTATATCCGATGATGGGAATCCCGGCCCTGCCGACGTCGCGGATCATCCGCTTGATGCGATCCATCTGTTCCGTCCGCTTGGGTCCGTCCAGCAAAATGTCGTACCAATCCGCCGGACTGAAATTTTCAATCGCTTCCAGTTCCAGACCTTCCTCGTTGACGGCCCGCCGCAAAGCGAGCAAACTTTCATATGACCATACATCTTCGTCGGCATTGGCGAAGCCCATGTTGCGGTCTTTATCCGTGGACGGAAGCCCTTCAATGCCGTGATAGTAGTCGACAAGATGCGCTACGATATGCGTGCAGCCTGCCTGTTTGGCGAAGCGGAAATTGTCTTTCGTCAGTCTGTCCCGATACAGCCCGAGACCCAGTTTCATTTGCCGTCTCCCCCTGTCCTGACTGCCCGTCTACAAGATTCCGTATCTGCGGAAAGCTTCCTCACACAGCATGCCGTTTTTCAAGGCTTCCCTGACCTCGTTTTCCCCATTCGCCTTTTGCAGCGCTTTCAGAATGACCTCTTCTTCCACCGCTTGCGGAACGACCGCAATGCCGTCCATATCGCCGAATACAAAGTCTCCGGGGCAAATGCGCACGCCGTCAATGACGATCGGAATCTGAAAGGCAACCAGGTCGAGACGGCCTTTGGAATCCGTCGGCACTTGTCCTCTCGTGGCAGTCGGAAAACCCATCTCCACGATTTTCGCCGTGTCGCGGTTGAGTCCGTCGATGACAGCTCCCCGGCCTCCGCGCGCCCGGCACGCCGTCGCCAGCAACTCCCCCCAAAATGCCGCCTCCCCGTCCCCGGTGGTGACCACAAACACTTCACCAGGCGAGACGGAGTCGGTGGCCTTGATTTGCAATTGATAGGGGCGAGGCGGGACGGAGAACACTTTCATGGCCTGGGCGGTGAACGCTCGGCCGCAAATCTTGGAGCGCGCATCCAACAATTTCAGTTCGGGCCCCAGCGTCTGCCGGCGATATCCCAGATCATCCAGAATGTCGGCAATGACAGCGGAGTACAACTGCTGTTCCAACGCATCGAACGAATATCCTGCAATTTGCATCTGCTTTGCTCGTCCTCCTTGTTCATGTTCCATCACAGTCCATCACGGGTACAGCGTCATTCCTCCGTCGGCGTATATCGTGGCGCCCGTGACATAACTCGATTCTTGCGATGCGAGCCATGCCACAACGGAGGCGATTTGCCCGGGTTCCCCGATCTGGCGGGTCGGTATGCGGCGAATCACCTCCCTGCGCCGCTCCGGATCGTCAAGAATGCCTTCATTCATGGGGGTGCGTATGGCGCCCGGCGCCACCCCGTTCACGCGAATCCCTCGCTCCGCATATTCCAATGCCAATGTTTGCGTGAGAAGGTGAAGGCCGCCTTTGCTGGAGGCGTAATGGACATGATGCGGTTTTGGAATCACCTGATGCACGCTGGAAACATTGATGATCGTTCCTTCAATGCCATGATTCAGCATATAGCGGATCGCTTCTCTGGAACCGAGAAAGGCGCCTGTCAGGTTGACCGCGAGCACACGGTTCCATTCGGACAGCGGCAATTCGTGAGACGGACTGGTCGACTGTATCCCCGCGTTGTTCACCATTACATGCAACGCGCCAAATGTTGCGGTCGCCGTATCGACAAGCGCCTTGACGTCCGCTTCGTCGGCCATGTCCGCCTTTACCGCGATCGCTTGTCCCCCGGCGCGAATCACTTCCCGGGCGACTTCTTCCGCTTCTTGCAAATCGGAACGCGCATTGACCACCACCTTCATTTTTTCTTGTCCCAACCGAACGGCAATGCCGCGGCCGATTCCTTTGGAAGCCCCGGTGACAACCGCTACTTTTCCTTCCAGATCCGGATACACGTCCGATCCCCCCTCTATGCTGGTTATATGACCAAGTTATTGAAATCTAAAATTTTAGATTTAACCCAAAAAAGGGCCGGTCTCATGCCAATTCGAAAGGTCCGGCTTTCATCGCAAAAGCGGCCGTTCCGTGCCCGTCAATGATGGCTGCCGACCCATTGGCCGCCGCTTCGGCAAGTCCCGCCGTCGGGTACCCGGCGAAAGGTTCGAGACCGATGTTGTAGTGCCTTCCGTACCACGGATACGTGACGGTCGCCCCGAACTCTTGCCAGTACCACAAATACGGCATCCGGACAGCATCCCATTCGGTACGAAACCCGATTCCGAGCTGCGCGTTCACCACTTCATACCATCCGATGGCGTCAAATCCCGTGAGGTAAAGGACATCGGAAGGCTCGCCCCGCGGCGGCAAAACGGAGAGGTCGATCATCCGCCCGTCCCGGCCGGGCACATTCGGCCAACGCATTCCTTGTGTTCTGGCGACTCTTGCGAATGATCGTCCCTCCTGATGATCGTCCACGATCCGGATTCCTTCGGGAAGCCGGATGCGGCAACCTTCCGCAAGAAACGGCCGGCCGAATGCGATATGTTGTCCCCACATATAGCGGAGCTTGACGCCGCTCAAATTGACAAGCCGCTCTTCGATTTCAAGAATCGGCGAATGCTGCCGGAGTGTAAGCGTTTTTGTCAGCAAGAAAGGCACTTTCTTCGTGCGGACCGCAAACCGGACGCTGACGCAGGCCATCGTATCTTCCGCAATCTCATAATCCCAGGGCATATTGGCGACTTCGCCGTGTTGGCCGAAAGTGGCGCCCATATACTCGCTCGTCGGGCCGCCGTTGGGGAACACTTCTTGCCATCCGCCGCTGTAATGGTCGAGGAATGTGGCCAGCGGGTCCGGCGATGTCGACAAAAATTCTCCGGGCCGCTGCACGCCGTTGTCGGACAGCCACATGAAATCCAGATCCATCGGTTTATACAGGAACTCGAAGATTTCCGTTCCCTTGTCCGCAAGAATGGAAATGCGGACCTTGTCGTTCTCGATGACGACCGTTCTCATTCCCATAACCATAACCTGGTCGTGAACACGACATCCGTAGTTGCGTTGTTTGCGGTAACGTTGCATCCCGGTTCCCCCTTTCGACAACCGCGGCCGCCTGATCGAAGCTGCGGTTGCAGACGCATCCGAATCCGGCAATCCCGATCCGTCAAATACTTCCGCCGTTTTCCTCCAGCAAGCGGATCATAATATGCTTGCTCTTTTCGATATGCTCGTTCAATTTCGTTTTTGCCGATTCCAGCTCGAACCGCTCCAAACAGCCCACGATTTCCTCGTGTTCCCATTGACCCATTTGGGAACGCTCCTGACTTTTGAAATAAAAAACGCGGGAAATTTTAAGAAAACTGTTCAAAGAACGGTACGTTTCCAGCACTTTCGGGTTTTGGGAAGTGGCGACGATCGCTTCGTGGAACGCGACATCCAGTTCGACGTAACCTTCGTAAGAAAAGTTGGTATCCGCAAGCAGCTTCGACGATTCGTGAACGATCGGTTTCAGTTTGTCCGCAAGAACGGACGCCATGTGCCCGTTCAACCTGGCAATGCACCACAGTTCAATCATGGCCCGCATTTCCATGACGTGCTTGATGTCATCGGCAGTAATTTTTGTAACGAACGTGCCGGAACGGGCCTTGACTTCGATCAAACCTTCCGAAACCAACCGATTGATCGCATCCTTCAACGGCGTGCGGCTGATTTGCATCTTTGCGCTCAATTCGTTCAGGTTCAGTTTTTGTCCGCCTACAAAATCGCGGTTCAAGATCATTTGCTTCAGCACGCGATAGACTTTCTCCGTAATTTCAGTATGCTCGATCGGAATGACCATAAATAAACCTCACTTCTAAAATGTGAAATTTCACATTTCTTATTTTAAATTATATAATTCTATTCTCGTATGTCAACCTCCAAGTTTGGACAATTCATAGTCATCGGGCTTGTCTCCTTGATCAAATGGTTGCCGCCCGCTTCTCGTACAGATTGGCGCTCCAGCCGTCGCCGTCGGACCTCCCGACCCGGGTATACCCCGCGTCCCGGTAATATCGGTTGAGCCGCTCGTTGTCGGCCATGCAGTCCAGCCGGATGAACCGCTTGCCGCGCCCGGCGATTTGCCGTTCGGCGTGCCTCAGCAACCTCAGTCCGAGACCCATTCCCTTGAGGTCCCTTCTCACCGCGAGTCTGTGGATGTATCCGGACTCGGCATTGTCGAGTTCCTTCCATATCAATACATCGGACCACGCGAGCAGATACGTCCCCGCGGCTTCATGCCCGAGCTCGGCGAGGTAAACCTCCGAATTGCGGATCGCGGCGGCGGCCGCTTCCAGCGAAAATTGTGACGGATTCCACTGGTCGATGCCCCTGTCGCGCAGCCATTCGGCGGCGCTCATCCAGATGGCCAGCACGTCCCGGGCGTCTTCCGGACTCGCGGGTCTGATCCTGAGCTCCCGATCCCACCGATCTTGCGTCACTGCGTGAACCTCCCTCCGATGCCGCGACGCTTTCCCTTTTCTTCCAATATTGCACGAATCCTGGCTGCAGTGTCAATAAGTTTGTGTATCGGGAGTATAGGGACTCTGGAATTGAATTTGGGTCGTACAAGACGAGTTGACGTGCTTAAGCCCCCGGAGCCTCGGGTTCCGGGGGCTTCTTGTGTGTTTGGGTGCGGGGAGAGCGGTTCGGAGTCAGGACTTGCTCCCTTCGTCCACCCGGTCTTCCGGCTGACGATATTTCATGCTGTGCCAGCCCGACGTTGTCTCGTACAGCACGTTCCCTTTTTCATCGAATCCCTGCACCAGGTAACGCCCGCGCGGCTGTTCCGGTGTCGAGACGAACCAGCTTCTCACGCCGTCGGTTTCCGGGAACATTCTCGCTTCGTACACTTCGCCCCGTTCATCCGTCACGCTCATGCGGACGATCTTCGGATCCAGCACGAAGCCCGCGAGAAGGTCAATGCTCTTGTCTTCAGGGCCGAAGCCCGCACTGGCGGTGATCACGCCGGATTCGACGCCCTTCAGATTGTCCGACGGCGTGTATCCCCATCGGGCGCTTCGCTGCCAGCCGGCTGCTTTCAACTCGAACTCATACACCGCCACTTCCCCGTAAAGCTCTTCGCCAACCGCCGTCATTTTTGATGAGAAAATCAACCGCCGTAACGCACCGTATGATTCCTCGCCGCGGTATTCGGTCCGCTCCCGGGGGTACGAAACGTCGATCAGCATCTGCCACTCCTCGCCGGTCGGCTCTCTGACCACCAAGGCCGGTATTTCGTGCCCGGCCGAGTATCGGATCCGGTTGTCGGCGGGTGCGATATTGTCCGGATCGATGGTCTCGCGGCCATCAATGGGCGCGTCTGAATCGATGACTTTGACAGGTTCAGAGGAATCAATGGTCTTGGCGGGTTCGATGTCTTCGCCGGGTTTGCCGGTATCCGCTCTTCCGTCGGCAGTCCCTTCCGTCGCCGATCCGGTGACCGCGTCTTGGCCTCCGTCGGACGAAGACAATCGGCCGTCCAGCTCCACGGCAGAATCGCCGACGGCAAGCCCGGGCAACGCCAGCCGGTCCTGTTGGATCGCCATCAACAAGATGGCCGCCAGACAGCCCGCCACGGCACCGAAGTACAGGTAGCGACGCACCACGGGGGTCTTCGACCCCGCTTGTCGAACGGCCTCCGCCTCCGCGCGTATACGGGCGGCCAGTTCGGTGGTGAACATGTTGACCCGCAGCGGCTCGCCCTTGAGGTCGGCAGCATACCAATCAGGATCAGGTCGGTTCATGGAGCATTCCCTCCTCACTGAGCATGGCGGACAATCGTCTGCGGGCCGCGAACAGCCGCGATTTCACGGTCCCTTCGGGGATGCCCAGAATGTCCGCGATCTCGGCGACGCCCAGCTCGTACTTCGCCTGCAGCACCAGCACTTCACGGTATTTGGCCGGCAGCCGAAACACCTGACGCCACACTTCGCCGGCCGCCTCGCGGTCGATGAACTCCTGCTCCGCCGAGGCGCCCGTTCCGCGGCCGCGTATCCGGTCGACGAGCAGCGCCCGCCGGAAGAACGCGGAGCGCAGGTAGTTCATGCTGACGTTGTGCGTGATCCGGAGCAGCCAGGTCTTGACCGACGCCTCGCCCCGGAATTCCCGGTACCGGCGATAAACCTTCAGGAACACGTCCTGGGTGATGTCGTCGGCCATGGCGCGGTGTTTCACAAGCAGGAACGCGTAGTTCCACACCGTCTGACCGTATTCGGCCATGAGCTGGTCCAGGGTATACGGGTCCAGGTCCGCCAGATGCCGCAAATGTGCGTCCGCCAATGGTCTCACCTCATTCTAATAGACAACGGAGGAGGGGGAGTGGTTCGATGATTGGAGAAAAAGATTTTCCACAGCTCATAGAGGGCGAAAGAAACTTTTGCGGTGTCGGGAAGAACTTCATGTGATGTGCAGTTTCGAACCAAAAGGTATGATCGAGACTCGATTGTATCTATATAGTAGGTACGATCAAACAAGGCCGTTGTACCGTTGTTCTGACGCAGCGGGAGCGCACAATTCAATTCCTCATAGTTACGATACAAACAAGCGAGAGATAAAAAGGGCAACGGATAATTCGGACTGGTTTCAATTCCTCATAGGTACGATACAAACTTGACACGAAGGTATTCGAAGTGATTCAGGGAGGGACGAGTTTCAATTCCTCATAGGTACGATACAAACAGGCGCTTAAGTCGTGGCTGAAGGACAACGGCATTGATTTGTTTCAATTCCTCATAGGTACGATACAAACTTAGAGCCGGACAGCAAATATTGCATTTCGTATTTTCGTTTCAATTCCTCATAGGTACGATCAAAACGGAACTGGAGCGCTGGGCGGCTGAAATCGCGCCGATTGCGGTTTCAATTCCTCATAGGTACGATCAAAACACCTCCGAGATGTCCACCGACTCAGTGAGAACACGATGTTTCAACTCCTCATAGGTACGATCAAAACATCGAACTGGAGCGAGAAAACGCGCATCTTCGCGCCGGTTTCAACTCCTCATAGGTACGATCAAAACCCGCACCTCCTCCACGAAAGCGCGCAGTTCCGTCTCATGTTTCAACTCCTCATAGGTACGATCAAAACGCCGGGCGGGAATACATCTTGCGAGCTGAGGGGCAGTTGTTTCAACTCCTCATAGGTACGATCAAAACAAGCGTAACGAGCATCGACGGGTGCTCGCCGTTAAGGGTGTTTCAACTCCTCATAGGTACGATCAAAACCCGAGCCGGGTTTGTTGCTGGCCGTCTTCTTGACTTGTTTCAACTCCTCATAGGTACGATCAAAACGCCTCGGCCATCTTCAAAGCGGCATTCAGCGCGGTGGTGTTTCAACTCCTCATAGGTACGATCAAAACCTACCCCTTGCGCATGCCACTCGGGCAGTTGCTCTTGTTTCAACTCCTCATAGGTACGATCAAAACCGATTCAGGTCCTTCGCCGAATACCCGTCATCGACGTTTCAACTCCTCATAGGTACGATCAAAACCTTCGATCCAAACCGGATTATACCAGCGTAGAACGGGTTCTCGTTTCAACTCCTCATAGGTACGATCAAAACGATGGCACGATCGCCGCCCGGGGGCTCACTGGCCACCGGAGTTTCAACTCCTCATAGGTACGATCAAAACCATGGCGGGAATATCAGAGCCGCGAGCAGATGTTGATCCGGTTTCAATTCCTCATAGGTACGATCAAAACCCGAGATCGCTTCAGGGTGGACGCAGTGCCGACCGTTCGCGTTTCAACTCCTCATAGGTACGATCAAAACGAGGTTCTTCGCCACGTCCTCGCGCTCGGCAATGAAGTTTCAACTCCTCATAGGTACGATCAAAACTCCTCTCCTTGTCCAGCTCCATCACCCCCTTTTCTGGAAGTTTCAACTCCTCATAGGTACGATCAAAACGGTTGATAGCGATTCAACCTCTGTTGATGTGTCAATATTGTTTCAACTCCTCATAGGTACGATCAAAACTCAGTAGAGGGTTTTAGGAAAAAGATCGCCGGATTCATGTTTCAACTCCTCATAGGTACGATCAAAACCAATATTGGCGCGCAACATGGACGCGAAAGGGCTACCGAAGTTTCAACTCCTCATAGGTACGATCAAAACTCACGATTTCGTGGCCTGCTTACGGCTATCTGATCAAGTTTCAACTCCTCATAGGTACGATCAAAACGGTTGTGCGCCATGTCGTAACAGCCTACAATCGCGGTCAAGTTTCAACTCCTCATAGGTACGATCAAAACCCTTCTACCAACTAATGGAGGATGGAAGCATGCCGAAGAGTTTCAACTCCTCATAGGTACGATCAAAACCCAATGAACGAAGCAGAGCTGAAAGCGTTGTTGGTGTTTCAACTCCTCATAGGTACGATCAAAACCCCAAAAACCGCGTAAGATCAAGCTTTTTTCTTTCGGCATAATACGTCGAATCGAGGACGCGCAATGCCAGTATATCATACAGCCCTTGATGTATCCGTATTTTCCAACCTGCATATTTGTCGTCGACCCCCCAGGTTTTTTGCGCTACCGGGGGTCGACGACAAATTCAGCTGGACCACTACATGTTGAATCTCCGCTTGAGTATCCATTTTTTTTTGTAACCCGTCGGAGTCTTTGGTTTTTTCTTTCGGAATGAGTTTCTTCCATTCTTATCTTTACTACTCCTTACAAAATAATCCCAATCTCTGATATCATCCTCTCCAAATTCGTCATCGACCATTTCCGACTTGCTGATCAAATATGCACCAAACAGAGCACTCTTAATGAAAGCTTCTCCTCCCATATCCTCAAGAAATGCATCAATGTATTCTTTCCACTTCTCCTGCGGTTCTTGCTTCGCATTGCCAAGCATCAACTTTTCAAAATCATAATCAGTATCCTCCAACCGCAAATCCAGCACATCGATGGTCACTTTGCCATAACCATACGGTTTCGCTCCGCCAATCAGCTCAAAGCAGCGATCCAGAAAATGCTCGTTCACATGTAAAGCCGAATAGTTTATCCTTACCTTTTCCCAAAATTTCGATTGCCGAATTAACCGGATATCCGCAGCGAGCAACAACAATCCCATTTCTGCACGGGTCAGGTTCTTGAAAGCAACCGTCCCGCTCAATTCTTCGAAGCAATTGGCTCCGTAGACATACCTTGCGCTGGAGAATCTCTCTTGTTCGTTGGCATCAGACGGCTCACGTTGACTTTTCCTGACATGATAATACTTCAAGCCGTTGAACTCGAGAGTTGATGCGGGATCGGCATAGGTTTTTTTGATCGTTCCGTCTTGCCGGAGATACATGCCGGATGCGGTTGGCTGCGGAGTCATCAAAATAAAGTGCCTTACTTTCCTCGTTCTCCCGGGATCACCTTTGATCTCCACCGGCCGAAAGATTAGTCTGGACTTGTACGAGCGGCTTGATGAATCCGGGCTTGATGAATCCGGGCTTGATAAACCCGGGCTTGCTTCATCCACATAACCAAACAGCGCACCCGCGTAATCCACGCTATTGGCGGGCTTTGAGCCCAACAGATGCTCCGGTTTGGTTTCATAGAAGATCTTCATATACGGAGTTCGTCCGAGATCCGCAACTGTCGTTGTTTTTTCATTAATTTCTGTTCGATAGAAAATGATGGGTTCATCCTTATTGCTCAACTCATCATAGCGGTCGAATAAACTATAGAACCTTATGAAATCTTTTATCAGCTCACGCCGTTCTTGTTCACTCAAATCTTGTCCACGCCGTACTTGCGGAAAACGCATTCGCCCCAAATTTCGATTGTACGCATTGATCACTTCATCTTTAATATTGACCACAGATTCCGATAGATCCGGACTCCCGACCAGATAATGACTGCGCTTTGAACTTGCATTTGTCGAGTTGAACAAGTAACCTTTCCGCTTGTATTTATCGAAGTTCAGGCTGACATCCCGCACACCAACGTTATCATCCAGATCATACGATACCCGTAGCTGATAGGGTTTGAACTTCTTATTACGTTTACCATTGCTTTTGTACTGATTTTCCAATTCCCATTTCAACTGCCACCGTTCAAAAGTCTTTTTGTAAATTTCTTTGATGTCAGCAGCCTGAGAATCGGACAACCCATTCTCCTCGATAAAGAGGTTTGTCAGTTCATTGAGGTGATCACGGCGGCACTCAATAAGTTCATTGGCAATTTCTATTTCGTCAGGAATCTCTTTTTTCTCTGACTGTAAAATTTCCACTGTTGCATTTATATCTCTCCGAATCTGCGTAAAGGCCATGCAGCTTGAAAACCACCGGGACATCGGGCAATCCTTCAATATTTGGCGATACGGTTCCCTCAGTTTCTTGATCTCGCGCGTGAGCTGATCGATCTGCTGCTGCAGACGTTCAAATTGATTGATTATTTCATCGTTCCAATAATACAGCCATAGCGAAGACTTGGCACATCTCCCGACCTCCATATTTCTCAACCGATGCTCAGGAATGGACAGGAAATATTTGTCACCGAACTTTTCTGCGGGAACGATAAAGAACTTCCCATCCGATTTATGGAGAAACCCGACGCGGATGTAGTGTTCGATCTCTTTCAGATCCAATTCCTGCTCCAATTCCTGATCCGATTCCTGATCCGATTCCTGATCCGATTTCTTGAGCCCGAATAATTGCTCTTTATAGTCGTCCGATTGTAAATCCCGATACATCAGCGGCGCGCGGTTGACGAACTCGGGATAGGATCGGCTCAACATTTCTACATTCGAACGGAATTTACCCCGCACGACGCTTCCGCTGATGAAATGGCCGCCGCCGTATTTCTCACGGATTTCGATCACCAGATCACTGTGCGGCGTAATTTTGTACCTCAGCTCGCCGCTCAGCCGTTCCCGCTCAACGCGGTCATGCCTTGGCAGCAGCATTTTGCCACCGTCCGGAGAAGTTGAAGCAGCGTAGGGGAACCGATATTGATCTTTATCGAATGGAACGAAATCGTACGGAAGCCGCTTCTGAATCAGGTTGACCGAACCTTGATTGGAGTTCCTGGTTTTATCTTTCCGATTCGCCACGGTGATCCTCCTTACTCTTCAGCTCGTACAACACACGCTTCGCCACATAAGCGTGATGATCTTCGTCAATTGCAAGGTATTCCTTCACGTGCAAGGTGCTGTAACCCAGCCCTTCTTCCAGCGCATAAAAGCGATCATTGCCCCTACCTTCTTCATGATTCAGCGGCTCGTACATGACCATGCGGTCTCCCTCCCGAGCCGCATAACGCTCCTCGTCCTTATTGAAAACTCGAATCTCGAGAACAGTATCGTCCCGTACACCCTCATGCAACTGCCGGTAAGAACCGTCATCTTTCCGCCCGACAAGCACACGATCGAGAAGATGCGCGATATAGCAAAAGTCATCCATCCCCGCAATGAACGTCTCCCAATCAAACAACTTGCGTCCGCTCACGTTCGCACCACCTGACAAACAGATCATATTCTTGCCGCAGGCTGTCCAGTTCGGCCTGATCCGGGTTGTCCAGGCTCAGGCAAGTCTCCTTGCCGGACGCTTCAATCCGCAAATTCCGCGAGAAAAACTGCCCCAAACCGACGACGGTTCTTCCTCCCAACGGCGCTTGTCCAGTCCCGATACGGCGCAGAGCATAAAGAATCGGAAAACGGAAAGAACGGCAATCCTCCTCGCTCGCCTCCAGTTCCACCCGAATAATCGCCTTGCCCTGTATTTCCCGCTGCGTCTTCAGCGCGGAGGAATAAGCGCCTCCCGTCAGCCGGTCAATTTTCACATAGACGGGCAACCCGATTTCCGGAACATCATCATTGTCCTTTGATGGCCTGCAGACGCTTACTTCCCTGTGATCGTAAATCCACAAATCTTCGAAGCGCAGCTTGCCCTTCTTGTTCACATCACCGAACAGCTCCGCGAGATCTTCCTCCACCAGGCGATCATTCTGATGAATGCGTTGCAGCAGTTGCCTGATCTCATGCTTGAGTACGCCTTTGACGCTGGAAGAGGGCAAGTAATAAGCCGATTGTCCGTTTCGATCGCGCCGTTGCAGACCGCTGATCGTTCGATCAGCCGATTCCGGATCCGATTCGTAATGCTGATAGACGCCGTACGGAAATTCGCCCTCCATGCTGAACACCATTCGGTGATCTGTCCGTTGAGTCGCGCGGTCCAGCTTGTCCCATTCCACGTCTTCCAATTTTCCGGAATACGGATCGAACAGATACCGGTCGATGTCCTCGGCCCTCTCAAATTTGAACTGTCTTCGCTTCAGTCGCGCAATCTTCACCCTTCCGAACCCGTTGTTCTTGTTGCCACCCAGCAGCATTTCCCCTGATTCAAAACCATGCGCCCAGGTTCCAATCAATTTCTCCAGATCCTCGGGAGTCAGCCGCACATTCTTTAGCGCCGGATTCATCCATTCGTCACACTCAATCTTGAAGCGGATCAACGTGCCTTCGGGCAAGAAGTGGAACTCATATTTCTTGTGTTCCGCGGCCGTTCCCCGCCTCGGATCGACGGCTGTGCCCTCCCGCTTGAGCGTCTTGGCCTTCTTCGGCCGGAAAATTCTGCCGTCGCTGATGTAGAGCACACTGGGGATGAATTTACGGCGCCTGATTTTCTCCTCCTGCTCTTGATCGTCAGGTGCTTCAACCTCAACTTCAATGTCATTCCCCATGAATCCGGTGATCCAATCTTCACCGATATCTGTGTGCCGCAGATACTCCTTCAACGCGCCGCCGATGGCATTGCCGAACAGGCTGGGCCTCCGGACATCGCCGTCCGATAACAGACCGACCTCTCCATTGCCGAAATACAGGGGAGTGACGGCCTCAAGCAGAATTTCATAAATGAGCACCTGATGCATTCTCATTCCCCTTTCGAGCATCCTGGATGGTCAGGCAGGTATGGAACAGCTCTGCAATAAACCGCGCCTTCGTTCGTGCAGATCGGGAATCCGGATAGTGCAATCTGCCCTTGCCCTGCGAAATCTGTTCCTCAGCCAACCGGGACAACGGCGCGGCCAGCTTCAATTCCTTAAGCTGGGTCAACAGATTTCGGTAATGCACGCCACAGATCGAACACAAATCGGCGTCCTTCAGATAGTCCCGGTTGAAAGAACGCTTGTTGTCGTTCTGATCAGGCCGAGGCCCATGATCCCGCAGCCAGGCCAACACGGGTTTCAGTCCTTCGATCATGATACGGAGATGGCTGCTCTTCAGACCGTCATCCAGCCTGACAATCCCTTCGCTCATGAGGCGGTTGGCTTTCATGATCAACCATGAATCCTTGTTGCTTGCAAATCCCCTGGTAATGATGTGCAGGACACGCCGTTGATCGGTTCCGAGAGCGGCCCATCTATTCTCCTTGACCTTAACCGGCACAACACCGGAATCGTCTTGCCGGACCTCTTCCACCACGATCTGATCCGGAATCTTCAGATTGACCCCAATCCAGCCGAAGCCGTCCTGGGTTTTCGATCCGATCAATCGTTCTTCCAGTTGGTCCATTTCCCGTTCACTCAACGGTCGATCCAGCTTGTAGACAAACACGGAACCGGCGCGCAGCGCCGATTCTTTCGGATATCGCTTCCTCCAGGTCGAGTTGTAGCCTTCCGTCAGCGTATGCTCCACCCATTGCCTCTTCAGTTCCACCTTTTGCCGCAGCCATTCGGACAACTCCGCCTCCGGGATATGATTGATCGGCTGGCCGTATCCATCCCGGCAGACACAATCGGACAGGCAGACAACCGTCAGCAACGGACAGCCTTCCTTCACTTCCCGTGTGAAAGAAAATCCCGTCCGTCGTCTCGCCTCCTGAAAATCCGTTGTGGCCTCGTCAACCGCCTTCAGCACGGACCGTCCGTAGCCGGAGCCTTTCGATCCGCCCAGCCAGGTTTCGATCGGTTCCCGCAAGACTTCATCAAGGCAGGATCGCAGCTCTTCCGGGTAACGGATGATCCCGCGAAATGTCTGATGCTCGCTTATGGCCTGGTAACGGAACAGGTTCTCCTTCTCTTCCTTGTCCGCATTGCGGATCGTGCTGTGATGAATCCTGTATGTCTTCGGCACCTTGTGTCCGGCGAGACCATCCCCATCTGCCGCAACATAGCGATACTCCAGGTGGTTTTTTCCTTTGTCTCCGCTAGAGTTGAGCAGGTTCACCAACTTCACAAACGACTGCCTGTGCGCCTTTGCTTTCCGCCATTTGTGTTTGTTGACCCGGATATGCAGAGGCGTCGGAATATACAGCCTGTCCCGGTGGTAAGGATACGCGTTCCAACATTCCAGGTTCAGCAGAATCTCCCGTTTACGCGGTTCGAACATTTCCCGCTGAATGAACGCATGAATCAGGGCGCCGCGCAATGTCGACCCCGGAACGAAATCCCTGGACGGTTCGATCTGGTTCGCTTTGCTGCCGGCGGCACCGATTTTGAGCGGTTCCAGATTCTCAATCTCAATAACCCGGTACAAATGCAAGCGCCTCACCATCCTGCTTCTCTACGAGCAATCTCGCCCGGACCAGTCCCCGTCCCCGATGAATGCCCGCTCCGATGCGGCGGAACGAGCAGACGATGCGATGGAAGTCCTCGAGACTTCGGGATGACGGAGCGGGATCGAAATTCAGCTTCGAGTAAAAGATCAGGCCGGTCTTGACCGTCTGATAGTTGGTCATCATTCGATCTTTGGCCACGCCTTCCTCAATCTGAATGCTGGTGCGGATATTCGTCTGGGCTTCGATCAAATCGTGCGGCGTGATGACATCCTCCGGATCTTGCGTATCCGTCTGCAGCAAGCTGCGCAAGTATTCCCTGATCTTCTCGTCCAGCTCCAGATTGCCGAGATTCAGACAGCCGACCGACGGGGAAAACGGCAGCTTCTTCTCCCCGGGATAATAACGTTTAATCTCATCCTTGTTCACTCCGAACAGCTCGACGATGGAACCGAAAAACTGATACGCCCGCGCCGGATCGCATCCCTGATATTGGCGGAACAGCCAGAAAGCCTGGCGTTTGAGCTGCCCCTTCAGCGTCTTGGCATGGAGATAGACGAATCCGTACCGGTCGGTCAGCGCCCGGGTGTGGATCAGATTCTCGCCTTCGCCGCTGGAGAAGATCGCTTCGCTCTTGATCCGCACTTCCAGTTTAGTGGGCAATTGCATTGGTCTTATCCTCCCGTACAGGCTGGATGAAGCGGAGAATTTGCAGCACGTCGCTTAGCAGATAGGTTCGGGTTTCGGGTTTGTCAGAAGGGTATTCCTTGATCGTTGCCATTTCATTCGGGCCGTATATGTCCTTGACAAGATCAGTCAGCCTCATCACATCACTTGTCCGCTTCATTTCGAGATAAGTTCGATAAACGTCCCATCCCGCATGGACCATCCTCTTCAAATCCGTAAGCAGCGATTGGCTGATCTTCTTGTCGGCTTCTTCGCTCTCGATCGCTTGCTTCAGCCGAAGCGCCAGATCCATGAACGCCCGGTAACTGTAGATCCCGTCCTGCACCGCCGGCGGATCGCCGTCCAGACGAAGCGGCCGCAGCTGGAGCTTTTCGCCATATCGGTTGTACTTCGGCTCTTCCGACGATTCGGTCTGTCCCTGCACGATCACCCAGTCGAGGAAAGAAGCATTGGCGGATTCATCATCGCCGTCGGACAGCCGGTGAATGGCTTCCTTGGCATCACGGCATTTCGCTTCGGCGCGGCGGACCAGTTCGAAGAACGGATAGCTGTATCTGGCGATGGCCACGCCCGCGCAGGCGTGCAGCTGCGGATCATGCGCTTCGGGCCGATCGGAAAACAACGCCCATACACGCGAGTTCCGGGACAGTTCATGGATCATCCGCACGATATTGGCCGCTGCCTGAACAGCCGTCGACGCCGGCACGATCACGCAGGCGTCGTCTCCGGACATGATGACAGGCGTGAATAACAGCGATTTCAGATTCAGTTGCTCGGCCGTCCGGTTCAACCCCTTGACAATCGCTTCACCATACAGTTCTTCGATGGCGCTGCTGAAGTGGCTTCGCGCTTCAAATGACGTCAGTTGCGAAAACATCTCCCCCATACGGTTCCCGTCAATGGCGATGACGCCGATGTAACTGTTCCCCTCGTCATCCTGCCGATAGTTCTGCAGTTCATCGGTGTATTGGAGAAGTGAAGCGTCGCCCAGGATTTTTGTGAATCTGTCTTTCAGATACCCTTTCACCAGCTTGATCTGTCCTTGCAGGTCGTTCGTTCCCACAAAACGTTCATCCACGACGGGAAGTCCGGTCTCGCCGATCTGCTCAATCCCGTAGGACCAGCGTTGGAATCGGGCGCGGCGTCTGTCCTTGAGCCTGTCCGAAAGCTCAATCAGCTTCTTCCAGATGGTGACATTCGGAGATGTGTTCCCATCGGTCCGGATCTCCGAGTCATGCACCAAGCTGATATACATCTCGAGTTCCGGATATTCGGTCAAGACTCGAGTCGTATATCGGGCAATAAACGCCTCCGCCAGTTTTCCATCATCCCATCGGATGATGCTGTTGCCGCCGCCGGAGTAGACAAATTCATACTGACCTGAAAATTCGTTTTCGAGGAATTTACTCAACGTCAAGTGTTTGTACTTCGTATGCGGAAAATCCGGCACAGCCTCCGTCAACAGCTTGATCACCGCCGAATGATACAGGTTGAGGCGAAGCTGATTGTGCCGGAAGATGTATTCTTGCTTCCGCGATACATCGATGAACACATAGGCCGTCACTCGGATTCCTCCCGCTCGATATCCTGGAAGAGTTTTGCGTAAGCGTAATGAGGGAACAGCATCGGATTGTTGATCAGCATCAACAGTTGATTCAATTGGAAATTGAGCGTAAGCAGGGGATTGTCATCGATTCGAAGTCCGGCCAATGTACGCGGTCCATCTTTATTGATCTCACTGGACCATATTTTCCTGGCGTCCACCCTGTTCAATTCCTGCGCCCATTGTTCGAGATGATCCAGCTCTTTCGGTACGTTCAGCTCGAACCGTTCCGCGCCGGGTTTCAGATAGAGAAGAAAATCGAAAATCCCGGATATCTTGTCTTCCAAAGGTTGACGGTCTTCAATGTTCGCGGTGGAAATGAACACACGGATCGGTCTGGTCGCCAGTTGAGTCGGGTTGGCAATACCGGTTTTGTAGTTCGTCGCGAATCGGGCTATGCCGTACGGGCAAGGGTTAAGATTTATCGAATCGAACCAGTGGTCCCAATCTTCTGTTGCTCGTGACTGCCCGCCATCCTGATGATGCAGTTTCACAACCACTGATACGGCCTCGATCGGCACATACTTGACGGAATGGTATTGGAACACATACGGAATGTACTGCTCGTCGTACACGACCAGATCCATCTCTTCGGACTGCTTGCCTTTCGAATCCATGATGATGACATTCTTGTCGATGGAGAATTTCATGGGGATGATGTTGCGAAGGAATGACAGCCACAGATCCCGGGCGGCATCCCGGCTGTGACAGAACGCATTTCTCGTTTCAATGGCCAGCTTCTTATTTAGATAACTGTAGTTGTGAAGGATGTTGGCATATGCCCGGATTTGCTCTTTGCTCTCTGGCGCACCATTTTTCATATGGGGACCCTCCGCGATCTCTCTGAACTTTTGCGCATAGGCATAGTGAGGGAATAACATCGGGTTGTTGCGAAGCATCAACAATTGGTTGATTTGCAGATTCAGTGACAACCATGAATGCTCTCTTCGATTCAGTTCCAGATCTGACAATGTGAGCTTAATTTTGTAGTATCCTTGCTCAAGGACAGCATGCTTTAGCAATATGTCTTGCAGTTCTTCCCAACTCTTTTTCTTGTCAGCGCAACTGCTTAGGTAACGTTCAACGTCTTCTTTGTCGATTCGGATTATCTTTTTTCTTTTTTCACTATTCTGGTCTCCCTTTTCTTTACTGGCATTCTCAACTGGATCTTTGCAGTTAAGAGATTTTCCCCATTCTCCGAGAATCCTGTTTTTGTTTTGTATATGTGCTTGTATGGACAGAGCTTCTCCGGACTTCTGGTAGAGGATGATATCGAACAATCCTTCGAGACTGTTCAATTTGGTGTTCATGCTTTTGTCAGAGCGATAGATTCTGTTGCATGCCAGAATTATGAGGGGGCGGGTCCCGGTTTGGATATAATTGTCGTATCCGGAGAAATATTTACTTTCGAATCTGGCGATACCACTACGATTTGTCTTCAATCCTTGAATACTTGCAACCCATTTCTTTAGCTTCCCAACATTTAATTGAGTACTTTTGCATTGAATCGCGGCGGCAACCGCTTCGATTGGAATGTAGCAAATGGAATTGTGCCGAAAGACATAAGGAATATATTGCTCGTCATAGATCGCCAGATCCACTTCTTTGGAACAACTTCCATACGAATCGATCAGGATAACCCCTTGAGCCAAAGCATATTTGCGTGGGACGATACCGCGGAAAAGCTCCATCCACAGTGCCTCGCGATAATGCCCGGAAATGCCATGATGTACAGATGCTATATGCATCTCCTTCGCCCATTTCCGATTGATCAGTTCACTGCTCTTTAGTACCTTCTGTATTTCTCGAAATTGGACCATTGGCACACCTCACTCTAAACATCCAGCCATTCCATGTGCTACATATTTCTACACTTAATTCATTAATATCCGTAAATTCGACAATTGTATTAGAAAACCCTTCTTGGGAAGTATGCGATGATACTGGGGTATTCCCGCATGATGTACATCGAATTTGCCAAACGGTGCGATATCCACAGTTTCCTGCGCTGCCTGATCCATGCGCTCCAGTACTTCGGCGGCGTTCCGAAGACGATGCTGACCGACCAGATGAAGACGGTCATCCTCGGGATGGGAGAGGATCGAAAACCCCGATGGCATCCGCTGTTTGAAGATTTTTGCCGCAACGATCGGAATGTTTCCGAAAGTCTGCCGCGTCCGGCGACCGCAAACGAAGGGCAAGGTGGAACGGGCGGTCCAATTCATTGAGCAAATATTCATGGCGGGCAGACGGTTTACGGATGTGGAGGATCTGGATCGTCAGACAAGGCGGTGATGTATCGAGCAGAACCGGCGTATCCACGGGACGACCGGGGAGAGACCCATTGAGCGTTTGGCGCAGGAGAAGCTCGGGGCGCTCCCGCCGGCGGATCGTCTGGCCAAATACCGGTTTGAACAGGGTATCCGGATTCCGGTGCAGGACGTGGAAGTGCGATCGCCGGATGTGTATGAGCGGCTGATGGAGGTGGGGACATGATTGAGCTGGAGCAAGCTTGCCACCATCTGGAAGAGCTCGGATTGGGACAAGCCGCCCAATCGCTGGATGCAATCCTCGAAGCTTCAAGCCGCAGCCAGAGCACCTATCTGTCGTTCCTGAATGAACTGCTGGAAGCCGAGCTGTATTTCGTTTCGCTTGCCCAGCTCGTGAGCGATTTGCGGAAGGCCTATGAGGCGAATCGTTTGGACAAGCGGATGCCCGTGTATCTGCGGCCGCGTCTGCTCATTGTGGACGAAGTCGGCTATCTTCCTCTGGATCCGCTTGCGGCGAACCTGTTTTTCCAGTTGGTGTCAGCCCGCTATGAGAAGGGCAGTATGATCCTGATGAGCAACAAGAGCATTTATATGCGAGTACCTCCAACATCCTTCTCCCAACCTCTCATCAGAGAAGCTCGAATACCCCGAATCCTTGCGATCCTTTTCCACCGAGACAGGTATGATAGGCCCAATGCAGCAACCTTGGATCGCCCTTCAGCTCGTATTCCCCCATCCAACCTTCAATGATTGTGCCGCGGAAGCGAGAGACCACTTTGTCGCGAGGGGTGACATGAAGAGGCCGGATCGAGAATGGACTGTCATACAATTCCTGATCTTCTGCATGCATACTGAAATAACGCCGCTTCAAATTCTCCCCGACCATGGCAGCGAACTGTTCATGATATGGTTGATAGTAGTAAGTGTACTTCACGCCGTTCGGGTGTGTCAGCGTACTGTAGACGACCAGGGGACTCAACATGCGGATACAGATGATATTCGTAAACTCAGCGGGTTCGGGCAACGTCTCAAATGACAGCAATCGAACCGGGTGATGTCCGATTCGCAGTTGGTCGGAGAGGAGCATTGATTTGGCAAACGCTTGCAGAAATTCTTTCAGAGGTGAAGTTACCAGCAATCGGAACGGCGGGTAAAAGATAATCCGTTTTCGCTCACGATCCACCTTTTTTCGCCCGTCAATCCTCGAGAAAGCAAAATGCTTGTACAATCTTCCCCGGTATTCATACCCTTCTTCATGCAGGAAATGACGGTACTGCTCGTCGCTGATATTTTGGTAGATGAAGCCCATCAACTGATCCTGATAATTGATCGGTAAGTCAATGGGTGAATCACTGGTGAGGTGAAGCAGTATGCGCACGAAACGATATCCTCCACATCGATATCCAGAACCCTCACATAATTGGGAACTATGTACTAGTCCACATTACTTATCATATACGAGCATGCAAATTTTGTAAATCTCTTATCTTACAGTATGGGTAATCAAGAGCTATCCATGGAGTGATAAGGAAGGCACACACAGTACGTACCGGATATTTCCGCGCATGGTCATGGTTTCAATTCCTCATAGGTACGATCAGAACCAGCCCGGTAGCATTCCCGGCGTACCCGGCGAACGAGGGTTTCAATTCCTCATAGGTACGATCAGAACACAGTGGGGAGAGTGGCTTCCGTTCCAGCATGCTGGGTTTCAATTCCTCATAGGTACGATCAGAACGAAAACCGACGTTGACGCTACCGACGCCTACGCCTGTTTCAATTCCTCATAGGTACGATCAGAACCTCGAGCTCTATGAGCAGGCGCAGAAGCGGCTGCACCGGGTTTCAATTCCTCATAGGTACGATCAGAACCCATTAGTCCCGATCCGCCGGCCTTCGAAGGAAACAAGGTTTCAATTCCTCATAGGTACGATCAGAACCCGGAGAAGTTCGAACCGAGCCCGGAAAATACCATTGTGTTTCAATTCCTCATAGGTACGATCAGAACGGACGATTTTGGACTTTTGGTCATTCCGCTCGATCGTGTTTCAATTCCTCATAGGTACGATCAGAACGCGGAATAACGCGCAAACCGAGATCCCCGCGACGTGTTTCAATTCCTCATAGGTACGATCAGAACTTGACATTGCGGACAAACGGCAACAACAACGTCAAGTTTCAATTCCTCATAGGTACGATCAGAACCAAGGACAATGGCTAAGTCACCATTCTTCTTGTTCGGTTTCAATTCCTCATAGGTACGATCAGAACCATTCTTCCGTGACTTCTCGCGCTGCAGCTCGTTGGTTTCAATTCCTCATAGGTACGATCAGAACGAGGCGAGTGTGTACGGGGTGGATTGCAGGGATGGGTTTCAATTCCTCATAGGTACGATCAGAACCAAATGCGAAAAATGTGGGGCAATCGGAGCGGAACGCGTGTTTCAATTCCTCATAGGTACGATCAGAACCAAGCGGTGGACAAGGCGCACGAGCATCCGAATGCGGAGTTTCAATTCCTCATAGGTACGATCAGAACGTCCTGCATCCAGCGGAGAGACATTCCCTTGCTGTCAGTTTCAATTCCTCATAGGTACGATCAGAACAGGTACGGTGTATTTCGAGGCACATATCACGGTCAAAGGGTTTCAATTCCTCATAGGTACGATCAGAACGGTTTTTGGTGGTGATAAATCTTGAACCGTGCGATCCGTTTCAATTCCTCATAGGTACGATCAGAACATTCCCAATTTCTCACCGCCTTTCGAAGCATGGGTTCTGTTTCAATTCCTCATAGGTACGATCAGAACGATGGAGTGCGCATGTGACAGAAAAGTTTTTGCCGCATGTTTCAATTCCTCATAGGTACGATCAGAACCCACCGCTGGCACCAGCGAGCCGTTGAATATTTTGTGTTTCAATTCCTCATAGGTACGATCAGAACTTATCCTGGTTTTACTCTATTAAAAAGAAATGGAGAGTTTCAATTCCTCATAGGTACGATCAGAACTGCGGTAGTTGAACTCGATGGGTCAAGGGAAGTTCGTTTCAATTCCTCATAGGTACGATCAGAACTCCGCAAGATGTTGCTCCGCCAATACGCAAAATGGTCGCCGGTTTCAATTCCTCATAGGTACGATCAGAACGAGATGGACTGAAAACCCTCAAACTAGGAGATACAGTTTCAATTCCTCATAGGTACGATCAGAACCCCAAAATCCTCATAAAATCAATACATTCACCAAGCATGCTACCGACTATGAATCACCATTTTCACCTATAGTATACCATACACCCCTACATGCATCAGTATTTTCCTAACCAAGCAAGTGTCGTCGACCCCTTGGGGTTTTTGCGCTACCGGAGGTCGACGACAAATCGGATGCTATTCACAACACAATAACTTCCAAACCCTATCTTTCCTTATTCTAACATCATATCCCGCCACAACAAAATGCCCCCGTTTGCCAGCGCTACCCCCGTCCAGCTGAAATTCCGTGGCGAGCTCGACCATCCAGGTCCGGCTTCGGACCCAATCGCTGCTAACACAGAACCGTCCTTCTCGCAAATATAAACCTTCCCGACTCCTCAATCCAACCATGCCCCCTACCGAGAGAGTCCAACGCACAAAAAAAGAAACAGCCCGGCATCGGTACTGTTTCCTTTCTTCCTCACGCTCACTCCTTCCCCCACCTCCCGCGCATCAAGGCCGCGCCGCCGTGCCGTCGGGCCTGCGGGCGAGCGTCCACGTTGGCAGCTCATTCCGGCACGGATATTTCGCCGCCAGCTTCTCGTCGATGTCGATGCCGAGCCCCGGCCTGTCGTTCACATACGCGTAGCCGCCGCGCACCTCCGGGCAACCCGGGAACACTTCCCGGATCACATCGGACGGGCCGTACCACTCCTGAACGCCGAAATTCCACGAGCTCAGATCCAGGTGCAGATTGGCCGCATGGCCGACCGGCGACACATCCCCGGGCCCGTGCCACGCCGTCCGCACGCCGAACGATTCGCACAGCACGGCCAGCTTCCGCGCCGGTGTCAGCCCGCCGATCGCGCTCACATGGACGCGGATGAAGTCGATCAGCTGCTCCCGGATGAGCGGCAGCCACTCCCGCGGATGGACGAACAGCTCGCCCATCGCGATCGGCGTCACCGTCGCCTGCCGGAGCCGGCGGAACCAGTCGAGATCCTCCGGCGCGAGCGGGTCTTCCAGGAAGTACAGCCGGTACGGCTCGAGCGCCTTCGCCAGCCGGATGGCTTCGCTCGGCGCGAGCCGCTCGTGGATGTCGTGAATGAGCTCCACCTCATCGCCGAACACCGAGCGGATATGCCCGAACAGCTTCGGCACGCTGCGCGCGTAGGCGTCGGGATCGTAGTACGCGCCGGGCGCCGCCCCTTCGGGCGAATGGAACGTCTCCTGCCGTCCGCCGTACAACCCCCACTGGCAGCGAATGTACCGATACCCCTCCTCCAGGTACCGGGCGACGTTCTCCTCGACTTCCTTCAAATCCCGGCCGTCGGCGTGGCGATAGACGGCGGCCGCCTCGCGGCATTTGCCGCCCAGCAGCTCATAGACGGGCATGCCGGCCAGCTTGCCCTTGATGTCCCAGAGCGCCATGTCGACGCCGGAGATCGCGTTGTTCAGCACCGGCCCGTTGCGCCAGTAGGCGCTGACCATCGCCGTCTGCCAGATGTCCTCGATCCGCCGCGGGTCCTTCCCGATCAGGAACGGCTTCATATACTGCTCGACCGTCTCCGCGACGCTCAGATGCCGCTGCGTGAACGTGGCGCATCCGAGCCCGTACAGCCCCGGCTCGCTCGTCTCCACCTTGACGACGACGAGATTGATCCCTTCCGGCGCCGTCAGGATGACCCTGACATCCCGAATCTCCAGCCTGCCCACCGCCATCCCTCCGTTTCTCATCCGATGCCGCCCCACGGATCATCGGGCGCCCGATCCGGATTCTCCGGCATCCCGGGCAAAATGAGTCCGCCGTCCACCCGCAGCGTAATACCGGTAATATACGACGCATGCCCGGAACAGAGAAACGCGACCGCATCCGCGACATCCTCCGGCCGGCCGATCCGTCCGAGCGGAACGCGCGGTCCGAGCCACCGGTAGAACCGGTTCGGCTCCCGGACCATGATCGCGCCGGGCGCCACGCAGTTCACGCGGATGCCGTGCGGCGCCAGCTCCAGCGCCAGCGACTGGACGCTGCGCTCGATCGCCGCCTTCAGCCCGCCGTACACCGCGTCGTCGGGATACGCCCGCGATCCGCGGGACGAGCTGATCTGCACGATGCGGCCGGCGATCCCTTCCCGGATCATGTGCCGCGCGGCCAGCCCCATCAGTTGCAGCGGCGCGCGGTAATTGAGCGCATACAACTCGTCGATCTCCGCTGCGGCCATCTCCCGCAGCTTGTAGAACCGGCTGATGCCCGCGTTGCTGACGAGCACGTCGATCCGTCCCATCGCCCGCACCGCGCTGTCGAACAGCGCCTCCGCCGTCTCCGCCAGCCGCAGATCGCCCTCGAACACGGCGCACCGCCGGCCGTGGACCCCGCGGATTTCCCGCGCGACCGCCTCCGCCAGCTCCGGCTCGCTCCTGTGCGCGATGAACACGTCATACCCGATCGCCGCCAGCTTCAGCGCGATGGCGCGGCCGATGCCCATGCTGGCGCCGGTCACCACCGCCGCGCCGGCCGCCCCGCCGTTATCCGACATCCCGATCACCGCCGTTCCCGATAAAATGGCCCCGTCATCCGTCCCGTTCCCCGGCGCGGAAAAACTCGAACACCCGCCGCCACGCCATCCGCTCCCCCGGCATCACCCGAACCGCGACGAACAGTTCGGGCGAGAGGACATGCGGCGCGCCCCATACGGCAAGCCGGACCGCCCCGGGTGCGCAGCGCTCGCGCACGCCGGCTCCGGTCGGCTCATGCACCAGTTCCCATCCGGCCTCCGCGCCGGGCGGAATGTCGAACGCGCAGTAGATGTCCCGCTCCAACTCGCACCGCAGCCGCAGTTCACGCTCCGCGACATCGGCCACCCGCGGCGTATACACCGGCTCCATCGCGTCAAGCCGCAGCGGCGCGGCGAACGTCAGCCGGTACGCGGGCCCCGGGCCGTGCCCGTCAATCGCCAGGAAGTTGTGCGCGTACTCCTCCGTCTCGATCGGCCGGGCGCCGACGTTGCGCAGCTCGTACTCGATGATCAGGGAAGCGCCCTCGATCCGGACGCTCTTCTCCAACTTCGCCGCGTAGCCTCCGCATTCCTTCGGCTCCACGGCATACCAGGCGCACTGAGCCCCGAATTCCGTCCGAATGGCAAAATAATCCGCCGGATACGAAACGCGAAAATCATATCCCGACGCGTCCAGTCTCGTCAGCAGCCCCACTCCGAGCTTCGGAAACGGCTCTCCGACGGCGGCGCCGTCATAGCCGACCGGCGTGAACAGCCCGAACTCGCCGCAGATGCCGGCCCCTCCGGTGCCCGCGCCGGGTTCCGGACGCTCGCGCGTGCAGAACGTATGGCCGCTCCGCTTCAGCCGCACCTGCGTGATGAAGCCGGTCCGGTCGAACCGGACGCCCCCGCACTCCTCCGGGTCCGCCAGCTCGACCGCCAGAACATCGTTCTCCAGAATATGCCCCATCCGCATCACCCTTCCCGCGGCATCAGGCCTTGAGCGCGCCGGCCAGCGCCCCGTCGACGATGTACCGCTGCACGAACGAATAGAGCAGGATGAGCGGCGCCGCGACGATGATGATGCCGCAGGCGAGCATCGGCCAGTTGTTCAGATATTGGCCGCGGAACGCGAACAACCCCTTGGTCACCGGCGCCAGATCCGCATTGGACAGATAGATGACCGGCAGAATGATGTCGTTCCACGTCCCGATGGCCGTCAGAATCGCCCCCGTCGCCAGCACCGGTTTCACCAGCGGGAGCAGGATCGTGAACATGTACCGCATATAGCCGCATCCGTCGATCGCCGCCGCTTCATCGAGTTCCCGGGAGATCGATTTAACATACCCGACGATGAGCAGGAACGCGATGCCCGTGCCGGACGTCCGGAGCAGGATGTAGCCGATCTGCGTGTTGTACAGCCCGAGCTCGTTCATCAGCGCGAACTGGGGAATGAGCGGATTCGGGAGGAACAGCGAGATCAGGAAGAACGTGTAGAAAAAACCGCTGAACCGCACATAGCCGCGCGAAATCGGGAACGCCGCGATGAGCGAGACGAGCAGCGTCAGCACCGTCGACGACACCGTGTAGAAAATGCTGTTCCACAGATAGTCGGCGAAGTTTCCCAGCTTCCACGCTTCTGCGAAGTTGGCGAACCGGATCTGCTTCGCGAGCGCGACCGGGTCCGCAAGATACTCGAACTGTGTCTTCATCGCGACGTTGAGCAGATAGAAGAGCGGAAACAGGTACAGCGCCATCAGCAGCCAGATGACGCCGTACCGCGATGCGGTTGCGGAGTACGGTTCCCTCATCACAGCTCCACCTCCCTCTTCCGGAAGTACGACATGGCGGCCACGGCGAAGATCAGCACGAAGACGAACTGGATCATGCCGATCGCCGACGCCCGGCCGTAGTCGGCGGACGTGGCGCCGAACGCGGCGGCGAAAACGTTCCACGCCAGCGTCGACGTCTCGAACTTGCCGCCCGTCGTGACATAGATGATGTCGAATGTCTGCAGCGCGCCGATGATGGAGAGCAGCATGTTCACCGTCACCGCGGGCGCGATCATCGGGTACGTGATGTGGCGGAACGCTGTCCATCCTTTCGCCCCGTCGATATAGCCGGCTTCATAGAGATCGCGGGAAATCGCCTGCAAGCCCGCGAGGAAGATCGTCATCGAATAGCCCATGTACATCCAGATCTGCACGAAAATGATGAGCTCGAACGCCACTTCGTAGCTGCCGAAGAAGTTCGAGGACGTGCCGAACATTTTCAGAATCCGCTGCACGGGCCCGCCCATCGGGTTGAACATGAGCTGCCAGATCAGGCCGGATACGGTCACGCCGAGCACGACGGGCAGGAACAGCGTCGCGCGGTAGAACACGTCGCCCTTCAACTTCCGGTTCAGCAGGACGGCGACGAACAGCGCGACGGCGTTCTGGATGAGAACGACCGCGAAGGCGAAGTAGAGCGATCGCCCGATCGCCTTGATCTGGTCGTCCGCGTTGGACGCGGTGAAGAACGTCCGGTAATTCTCCCACCCGATAAAATGCCACTCCGTGCCCGGGATGCCCGTCGCGTCCGTGAACGAGAAGACGATCGTCACCATCGAGGGACCGAAGCCGAGCAGCACATAGAGCGCGGTCGGGATCAGGAGCAAGAGGAGCGGCAGATGGCGGGCCATTCCTTTGCCGAATGGATACATGGCATACACCTCGTTGAAAAATGGATGTTGGAGCCCCTGGAAGACTCCAACATCCCGTTCAATCGGTCATTTCGGCGCCGCGGCGTCCCAGTCTTTCTGCGACAGCGCGGCCAGTTCCTGCGCGGTCGCGATCGGACCGGCGGGCTTCAGGAATTCGGCGTGCACGCTCGAAGCGTTTGCGTACTGGCCGACGTTCTCGCGGTTAATGAACAGCTGGTCCCATGCGAGCTTGAACTCGCCGAGATACGGCATGATTTCATTGATGAATTCGCTTTCGACCTTGACGTCCTGGTTCGGCAGGAAACCGGCCGCGTTGACGAAGGCGGTGTAATTCTCCGGTACGCTCAGTTCTTCGAGGAACTTCAGCGCCCATTCCTTGTTCGGCGACTTTTCGACGACCATCCACGTCATGTCGTATTTGCCCGCCAGGTACGCGTTCTTCGCCGGATCGTTGCTGCCCGGAACCGGGAAGTAGCCGAAGCGGAGATCCGGGTTCAGCGAGGCGTAGGTCGGCGCGTTCCACGTGCCGTCCGCGACCATCGCCACCTGGCCGGACGCGAAGACGCTCGGCAGCGTGCCGTAGTCGAGGCCCATGAACCCTTCCTGCGCGTAGTTCATGAGCACCTGAGCTTTCTCGAGGATCTCGACGGCCACCGGGTCTGTCCATTTCGTCTCGCCCGTCCACAGACCTTTGATGTACGCGAGCTGGTCGTCGTGGATCGTCGCCTGCAGGCCCTGCACCGCCAGGTTGAACGGCCAGACGTCGCGGCCCGCGAAGCCGAGCGGCGTGACGCCGTTCGATTTCAGCGTCTCGAGCAGACCTACGAATTCGTCCCAGGTTTTCGGAATCTGCAGGTTGTGCTTCTCGAAGATTTCCTTGTTGTAGTACAGGCCCGTGAACGACACTTTGCCCATGTTGACGCCGTACGCCTTGCCGTTGTAATAGACCGCGTTCTCGTTGTCTTTCGGATTGTAATACGAAAGGAACGATTCGTTCGTCAGGTCGGCGATCAGGCCCGCGTCGGCCCACTGCTTCCACAGCGGGTCGGCCGCGCCCGGCGACCATTCCTGCGGCGCGCCCACGAAGGCGCTCCGGTAGGCCATGATGTCGGCGTCGTTCGCGTTGATGCGCGTCTGCATCAACTGATCGTACGTATCGTCGGACGGCACCGTCGTGTACTCGATCTTCACGTTCGGATATTTCTGTTCGAATTGCGGAATGAAGACGTCGTTCATGAACTTGTTGACCGGCTCGTTGATCCAGTGCAGCACGCGCAGCGTCACCGGCTTGTCTCCCGCCGAGCCTCCTCCTCCTCCGGAACCGCCGGATGATGACGATGACGGACCGGAATTGCCCTTCCCTCCTCCGTTACCGCTTCCGCCTCCGCATGCGGCGAGCGTGAAGACCATCACGAGCGCCAGCAGCAGCGTGGACCATTTTCTCATCTTCGCAGCAACCTCCCCTTCAAAGCGTGCGTGTTGGCGCGCCCGGACACGATTTTCGATCGGTTTCCGAAAATTTTTCGGGCGCTTTACCGTCATTATCGGGGAATATTTTCGAAATGTAAAGAGGATTTTTCGAATAATTTTCGAAATCCCGCCGAAAACCCCTCATTTTTCGACTACAAACTGGAAATTACCTTGATTGCTTGACGAAAATTTCGAAATCCGTCTATGATGAAGGGGAAGTGTTTTCGAAAACAAGGAGAAGGTGCCTGGATTGAACATCAAAACGATCGCCCAATTGGCCGGCGTGTCGATCTCGACCGTTTCGAAAATCATCAACAACTATCCCGATGTCAGCGAAACGACGAGGCAGCACGTCCTGAAAATCATGGAACAGCACGGGTATCAGCCCGTTCTCGGCGCCGCCGCGTCCGCGAAGCTGAACACCCTGAAGAAATCGCAGATCGTGGCGGTTGTCTTCGCGGGGAAGCTCAACGTGGACTTCAGCCATCCCTTTTTCATTGAAGTGCTGAACGCGTTCAAGAAGCAGATCGGCCTCCTCGGGTATGATCTGCTGCTGTTCTCCAACGAGAAGTTCCACGATTCCGGCGAAGATTATCTGGCCCGCTGCCGCCATTATCAGGTGGACGGCTGCGTGATCGTCGCGGGCGACGAGATCGAACCGAGCGTGTACGATCTGGCGCGCAGCGAAATCCCGTGCGTCGGCGTCGATCTGAAGCTGGAAGGACAGAACACGTCGTACATTATGTCGGACAACGTGAAGATCTCCCAGAAGGTGATCGAACATTTCTATATCAACGGCTACCGCGAGATCGGCTACCTCGGCATCACCGGCATGACCGGGGTGATGAAGATTCGGGAAGACGCGTTCCGCGATGCGCTCGAACATTTCGGCATGCAGAAGAACGAGACGTGGTTCGTGTACAGCGATGGGTTCCAGGAGCAGCAGGGGTATGCGGCGGCCGTCCGGATGATCGAGGGCGGCAATCTGCCGCGGGCGCTGTTCGCCTCGACCGATCTGCTTGCGCTCGGCGCCCTGCGCGCCTTCCGGGAGCGCGGCATCCGCGTGCCGGAGGACATCGCGCTCGTCGGCTGCGACGACATCAACGCGTGCCGTTATGTGACGCCGGCGCTGACGACGGTCCGCCAGGACAAGGAGCGGATCGGCCGGCTGGCGGCGATGTTGCTCTACGATCAGATGCACCATCAGATCCAGCCGAACGCCATCATGGTGGAGCCGCAGCTTGTCGTGCGCGAATCCTGCGGCGCCCGGCCGCTGTGGGAATCGACCGCTTCGGGTGAAGCGAACTGACGATCGCAGACGGAAGAGGGGAGATGGGGTGAACCGGAACCTGCAGTTCTTGATCGTTCTGGCGCTGGGCGCCGCGCTTCTGGCCGGTTGCGTCGGACGGCCCTCGGCCGTGCCGTTCCCGGAGCTGGCCGAAGCGGAAGCCGGAGCGGATGTGCGGATCGGGCAAGGCGTCGTGCGCACCGCGCTGGACGGCACCGGCTATCAGCCGCCGCAGCGGCACGTGTACAAGACGGACCGGGTCACCGGCCCGATTCCGACCAACGACTGGTGGAGCTCGCTGGCATGGGAACCGTTCTCCGGCGCGATGTACCCCCACCCGCTCGTCATCCGCGTCAATCCCGACGGCCTGAACGTCGCCTGTCCGCCCGTCAGGACCACCTCCGGGAGCTTCCATGCGCTGTACAAACATTCGGAGCGCGACCTGACCGTCGGCGGACAGGGACATGTCGTCGACGACGGGCTGCTGGACGGCTTCGGCGATTGGCACGTCGACATGCTGCTGCCGGACAGGGACGGGGACGCCGCGATCCGCGCGACGGCCGCGCACGGCAGCCCGTACCTCTATTTCACGTTCGAGGGCACCGATCCCCTCGTTGCGCTGAACGGCGCGGCCGATTACACGGAGACCGGGCGGGCGAACGAGGCGGTCTTCACCGTGAACGGCCATGCCTACGCCCTGTTCGCGCCCTCGGGCGCGTCCTGGGTTCGCGGCGAGACCGGCCTTACCGCCGCGCTGCCGGAGGACGCCCGGTACGTCAGCCTCGCGCTGCTGCCCGATACGCGGCCCGAGACGGTCGAGACGTTCCGCCGCTACGCCTACAGCTTCATCACCGATACGGTCGTCTCCTGGAAGGTTGACGAGAAGACGAGCCGCGTGGAGACGACCTATCGCTTCGTCACGAAGCCGATGGAGGGGAAGGAGAAGGGCACGCTGACCGCGCTGTATCCGCATCAATGGAAGCACGTGACGGTTCAGGCGGATGATTTTCTCCCGTATGCGTATGAGAGCCCGCGCGGAACCATGAAGGTGCTGGCCGGCGAGTCGTTCCGCACCGTGATGACGTACACCGGCATCCTGCCGTTCCTGCCCGCGGCAGGGGCGGAAGAGGCGCGGCTTCGGGAATATCTCGCCGCCGAGCAAGCGCGGGTGCTGCCGAGCCCGGAAGCGGAAGGCACCTACTGGTACGGCAAAAATTACAACCGCCTCGCCCAGCTTGTCCCGATCGCGCGGCAGCTCGGTGAGGACGAAACCGCGGAGAACCTGCTGCGGACGATCCGGGAGGACATGGAGCGGGCGCTCGCCGGCGCCGATCCGGCACGGATCGCCTATTACGACCGGACGTGGGGCGCGCTGAACCTGTACCCGACGCAATTCGGCGCCGACCTGGTGCTGAACGACCATCATTTTCACTACGGATATTGGGTGCTGGCGGCCGCGATGCTGGCCTATGAGGACCCGGCGTGGGCGCGGTCCGACCGGATGGGCGGCATGATCGAGCTCCTCATCCGGGATTACGCGAACTGGGAGCGCGGCGAGGATCAGCCGTTCCCGTTCCTGCGCACGTTCGATCCGTACGCCGGCCACTCGTGGGCGTCGGGCAACGCGACCGATGTGGGCTCGTATTCGCCGGGCAACAATCAGGAGTCGTCGTCGGAGGCGCTTATGTCGGCGGCCGGGCTGATTCTGTGGGGTGACGCGACGGGCAATCGCGCGATCCGGGATACGGGGATCTATCTGTACACGACGGAAGTCGAAGCGGTGAAGAATTATTGGCTGGATACGGGGAATGAGCATTTTCCGGAGGCGTATGAACAGGATTATGCGCCGATCGTCGTGTCGGCCGGCGGCGAGTTCCGCACCTGGTGGACGACGAATCCCGAGGAGATCTACGGCATCAACGTGCTGCCGGTGACCGGCGCCTCGCTGTACTGGGGGCACGATCCGGACTACGCGCGGAAGTTCTACGAAGACATGGCCGCGCTGAACGGCGGGCCGCCGCAGGAGTGGCGGGATATTCTCGGGATGCTGCGGGCGCTGTACGATCCCGCCGGCGCGCTCGCCGACTTCGAGGCGTCGCCGCCCGTGCCCGAGTACGGCGAGAGCCGGACGCACACGTACCATTGGATCGCGAGCATGGGCGCGCTCGGGCGCGTCGATCCGTCGATCGTCGCCGACACCCCGCTGTTCGCCGTGTTCAGGCGGGACGGGCGCGTGACCTATGTGGCTTACAACGGTGGTTCGAAGCCGGTTACCATCACTTTCAAGCGCGCGGAGGACGGTACGAAGGTGCACACGATGCGGGTGCCGGCGAAGGAGATGGCGATGGAGACGGTGAGCGGGGATTGAGGAACGGCGGCTGGGCTTGGGATTGCGGCGGCGCGGCGGCTGCGATGTGAGCCGTGATTTCGCGGCGGAAAGCGTGTGGGAAGCACCTCGAGGCCTGCGGGCAGCGGGGTGTTTTTTGTCACTCTGCCCGACGATTACGGAGCTCATTTGATTAGTCAGGGAATTTCTTTGCAGTCTGTCGTGAGCAGTACCGTCTCATCGCCAAATCGTATTCAATCCTCACACCCGCGCATGGCGACCTGTTCGGCTGGCAGTATGACGGCTGGCTCACTATGACCTTTCAATCCACGCACCCGCGCGGGGTGCGACCTATGTGATAGGAAGGAGGTGACACAGAACAACATGCTTTCAATCCACGCACCCGCGCGGGGTGCGACGTCGCCGGTGCCTGGCGCCAACCGGGCGACGTGGTCCTTTCAATCCACGCACCCGCGCGGGGTGCGACGGATAGGATCGACCCTGCGAAACGCGCGGACATGCTTTCAATCCACGCACCCGCGCGGGGTGCGACGACGCTCGAGCTCCGCGTCCGGGAGTACGGATGGTCCTTTCAATCCACGCACCCGCGCGGGGTGCGACCAAATCTCCCGCATCTTGATCTGTACTGCAACGAGCTTTCAATCCACGCACCCGCGCGGGGTGCGACGACTGCTGAAGCAACACGCGCTTCTCGCCCGGATCCTTTCAATCCACGCACCCGCGCGAGGTGCGACCCTCAAGCGCTGTTCCGGTATCCGATCAGGTCGTATCCCTTTCAATCCACGCACCCGCGCGGGGTGCGACGCTGCGGTTGTGCTGGGGAAGACACCGCAGGAGATCGACTTTCAATCCACGCACCCGCGCGGGGTGCGACGAAAGCCATCCAGAAGTTCTACGATGATCAGCTTCTTTCAATCCACGCACCCGCGCGGGGTGCGACTATCGTCTTCCGAAATCTCAATCGGCTTCCCGTCCCGCTTTCAATCCACGCACCCGCGCGGGGTGCGACGAAGGCTTCCAGATTTTCCGGATGCTCGACAAGCTTTCAATCCACGCACCCGCGCGGGGTGCGACGTGAGAGCCGGCAGAATTGCGTCCCAGATCGGGAGCTTTCAATCCACGCACCCGCGCGGGGTGCGACGGATTCCGCCAACTCGTCATTGTCCCGGATAAACCTTTCAATCCACGCACCCGCGCGGGGTGCGACTCCTGATGATCCGCGAAGACGGATACGCTCACCCGCTTTCAATCCACGCACCCGCGCGGGGTGCGACCGCAGATTCGCCGGTTTCATGCGCCCCTTCCGACTGCTTTCAATCCACGCACCCGCGCGGGGTGCGACGTGGACGCGGCCCTCGAAAGATGCAGACAAACGCTGAAAGCTTTCAATCCACGCACCCGCGCGGGGTGCGACAGGGGCAAGTCGTCGAGGCCGACCTGGACGAGCTCAAGCTTTCAATCCACGCACCCGCGCGGGGTGCGACCATATGATCACCTACTTTTCGGTGAGCGTCATCTCTTTCAATCCACGCACCCGCGCGGGGTGCGACGACTGATACCCGCTGATCAGGCCATCCAATTCATCTTCTTTCAATCCACGCACCCGCGCGGGGTGCGACCTGCGAGCCCTTGCTGGGGCCGGTGGATTTGACGACTTTCAATCCACGCACCCGCGCGGGGTGCGACTCGGGTTTCAATTCGAGTTGTTCCCCGGTTGAATACTCTTTCAATCCACGCACCCGCGCGGGGTGCGACGTGGACGTGGGACACGACGACGTACCCGTGGACGTTCTTTCAATCCACGCACCCGCGCGGGGTGCGACCGTGGGAAGTGCTTAACAAAACAAGGTCATACGTTCTTTCAATCCACGCACCCGCGCGGGGTGCGACATGCGCGGATACGCTCCAAAAGCTCCGTCATCGTCTGCTTTCAATCCACGCACCCGCGCGGGGTGCGACTTGTTCGCTCGCTTTCTTCGCAAGCTTTTCGTCCACTTTCAATCCACGCACCCGCGCGGGGTGCGACGAGGCTGAAATTTCGTCCTTCAGACAAATCGAAGCCTTTCAATCCACGCACCCGCGCGGGGTGCGACGCCGACGACAAAGCCGGATGCAGACAATTACCTCTTTCAATCCACGCACCCGCGCGGGGTGCGACGGCAACGATTGCCGGGACGGGAAGTGTGAGATGTCTTTCAATCCACGCACCCGCGCGGGGTGCGACTTGCAAGAGGAAAACCGGAAGTTGCGGGAGGAACTGGACTTTCAATCCACGCACCCGCGCGGGGTGCGACGATCATCTCGCACATGCCGCCGCACCAGACGTACCTTCTTTCAATCCACGCACCCGCGCGGGGTGCGACCAGCTCGAACGAGGATTCGGAATCGCTGGCGGAACCTTTCAATCCACGCACCCGCGCGGGGTGCGACCTTGACTACGACGTACGCGAAAATGAGCGGTTGCGGCTTTCAATCCACGCACCCGCGCGGGGTGCGACCAAAGGTTCGCGCATATATCGATCAACGCATGGCCCTTTCAATCCACGCACCCGCGCGGGGTGCGACGGAACGTGATAGTTTCGCCCGTTTCGCCGTCGTGCTTTCAATCCACGCACCCGCGCGGGGTGCGACGAGACGGGAACGATGCGTGAGATACGTTTCAGGGCTTTCAATCCACGCACCCGCGCGGGGTGCGACTTGGCTGAGATAGCCAAAGAAATTGTGAAAGGAGTATCTTTCAATCCACGCACCCGCGCGGGGTGCGACTCAAATCGGATCTGGAGCAAAAATTCACATCTTTCTTTCAATCCACGCACCCGCGCGGGGTGCGACCCTCCAAAGGAACGTATGTTCGATTTAATGTATGACTTTCAATCCACGCACCCGCGCGGGGTGCGACACCTCCCTTCAAGCCTAGTCTACCAAAGGTAGGGAGTCTTTCAATCCACGCACCCGCGCGGGGTGCGACGCATCCTCTGCCCCAATCTTGGATTCGTATTTGTCTTTCAATCCACGCACCCGCGCGGGGTGCGACTCGACGAGATCAGGGACAGCTTTTTCAGGGAGGTCTTTCAATCCACGCACCCGCGCGGGGTGCGACGTCGCACTCGAGCAACTTCACGAGCGAAAAAACGCTTTCAATCCACGCACCCGCGCGGGGTGCGACCGACCGCATCGACGGCACTGACGTGATAGACGAGTGCTTTCAATCCACGCACCCGCGCGGGGTGCGACTCAAGCGGGCCATTGAGGACATCTGCATCAGCATCTTTCAATCCACGCACCCGCGCGGGGTGCGACGACAGATACCGGCCCATTGTCACGGTACTCAAAGTCTTTCAATCCACGCACCCGCGCGGGGTGCGACACGGCCACGCCTGCCGGTAGTGATCCACCAACCACTCTTTCAATCCACGCACCCGCGCGGGGTGCGACTAGGCCTCGCGGTACTGGTGTAACCGTCAAGTACCTTTGAACAAATTTCGCGAATTTATTTTCAACAACTAGAAATTTCCAAATATGGTTTGGCGGTGCTTGAGCCGGTAGCTGTCTCCCGTCAGGTGAATCACCTCGCTTCG